>Ga0256839_1000842_pt1 | contig 39170 bp, 29 predicted proteins | sample 354166metaG_FD_185968 | JGI IMG/M metagenome (GOLD analysis project Ga0256839, IMG submission 185968) | Hydrothermal vent microbial communities from Mid Atlantic Ridge, Atlantic Ocean - 354-166 | ecosystem: Environmental > Aquatic > Marine > Hydrothermal vents | place: Atlantic Ocean: Mid...
CAGCAGGTGTGAACCTGCTGCTGCCATTTGGCCCTGCGTTTTGTTTTGCTGTCATTGTCTTCTTTAGCCTTGAGTATAAAATCCTCGGGCTGGCGGGAGGGCCCCTAGTTGCAGCGGGTGTCAACCCGCTGGTTCCATTTTATATCAACCCGCTGGTTCCATTTTATATCAACCCGCTGGTTCATGCTGGTAGCCTTGGCCAGGCCTTGAGTTTTTGCTTCTTTTGGATCAAACCAAAAGAAGAGACTTTACCTTGGAGTGAAACCATGCACTTTTGCAAAAAAGTGCTTTTTGAGGATAGGTTCCGTCACGTCGATCACGATCGTCACGCTGATCACGTCCGTTACGGTTAATTGGGTTAATCGGTTAAATCGGGTTAATCGGGTTAATCGGATCAATCGGGTTAATCGGTTAACCGGAGGAAAGGATTTACTTGTTTTTCCGATTCTCCCGTTCATTTTACGTGTAGCAAGTGTTTTAACATGATGACCTCTTTGGGCGTGAGGTGGCGAAAGCGCCCTCGAGCTAGGTTTTTTTTGGTGAGGTTGGCATAGAAGGTGCGATCCAGGCGTTTGACTTGATAGCCCAGGGATTCAAAGATGCGTCGCACGATGCGGTTTTTTCCCATGTGCAGGACTATGCCGATCTCGTTTTTGTCTTTGCCATCCACGTAGGCAATTTCATCGACTTGTGCGATGCCGTCTTCCAGCTCGAGCCCTTCAGCTATTTTGAGTAAATCGTTTTTGGAGAGAGGTTTATCTAAGACGACCTGGTAGGCTTTTTTAACCTTGTGTTTGGGGTGAGATAGCTTTTGAGCCAATTCGCCGTCGTTGGTGAGTAGGAGCAGGCCGGAAGTGTCTCTGTCCAGCCGACCTACGGGGTAGATGCGTTCCTTGATTTTATCTTTAAAGAGATCCATGACCGTTTTTCGGCCTTTTTCGTCTTGGGCGCTGGTGATGAGGCCACGCGGTTTGTTAAGCAAGATGTATATTTTTTGTTTTTCCAGTTTGAGGAGTTTTCCTTTGTAGCTTACGCGATCGCGTTTTTTGACGGGGAAAAAGGGTTCTTTGACGACTTGGTTGTTGACTTCAATCAGGCCTTGTTTGACCAATTCTGCTGCTTTGCGTCGGGAGCAGAGGCCGCTGTGGGCGATGTATTTGTTGAGGCGTATGGGCCAGGTTTCGGTTGTGTGTTTTCTGCCTTTCGGCAAATGTTTGTCAGCCTGAGGGCTCGTTTGGTACTTTTTCTTTTTGGCGCTTGACTGGGGTTTGTTTTTTTTGCGGTCTATGGGTTTTTCTGCTTGTTTGATGTTGTAGTGGTTGGTTTTGTTTTTTCGCTTTCTGTTTTTAGAAGGGGATGTCTTCATCATCGTTCATTTTGGAGGGTTTGATGATGACGTTGGCCGAGTCATCGGTTGGCATGAAAATTTGGCTTGGGAAGTCGTCGAAATTGGTGTCGTCGAGTTCTTCGAAGCGAGTATATTCGGAGATCCACTTGAGGCGAATGGTATCGGCGCTGCCGTGCCTGTTTTTAGCGAGGATCAGTTCTGCGACACCTTTGGTAGGGCGTTGTTCTTCGTCTTCTTCGATTTTATAGTATTCTGCGCGATAGAGGAACATGACCATATCGGCATCTTGTTCGATGCTGCCCGATTCGCGCAGGTCGGAAAGTTGGGGGCGTTTTGCTCCGCCTCGGATTTCGACGGCCCGGCTGAGTTGCGACAGGGCGATGACGGGGATATTCAATTCTTTGGCCATGCCCTTGAGTGATCGGGAGATAGCGCTTACTTCTTGTTCTCGGTTGCCGCGCTGGGCTTCCGGGCTGCTGCCCATGAGTTGGAGGTAATCTATGATGACCAGTTGGATGTCGTACTGGGATTTGAGGCGGCGGCATTTGGCTCGGAGTTCAAAGATGTTGAGCCCGGGGGTATCGTCTATGTAGATGGGGACGTCGCCCATTTGCGACATGGCCTGCTCCAATTGGTTCCACTCCTCATCGGAGAGTTTGCCTGAGCGCAGTTTTTCGGAGGAAATATTGGCCTCCATGGAGATGAGGCGCTGGATGAGCTGGACATCCGACATTTCCAGGGAGAAGAGTGCTACGGGTTTTCCGTAATCGATGGCTGCATTGCGGGCCAGCGTCAGGGCAAAGGCCGTTTTACCCATGGCGGGTCGTGCTGCCAGGATGACCAGGTCGGAAGCTTGCCAACCCGATGTTCGGCGGTCGAGGTCGGCAAAGCCCGTGGGAACGCCGGTGAGGCCGTCTTCCTTATCTTTGAGCATTTCGATGTCGCGCAGCGCTTGGCTCAGTATCGTTTTCATATCGCGTACGCTGCGACGGAGGTTTTGCTCGGTGATGGAGAAAAGCTCTCTTTCGGCTTCATCCATGAGTTCAAAGATGTCGGTGGTATCTTCGTAGGCGTGCTGTATGATTTTGGTAGAGACCCTGATGAGCTCGCGTTGGATGAATTTTTGCGAAAGCAGACGGGCGTGGTATTCCAGGTTGGCCGATGAAGTAACCTTCATGGTTAGCTTGGTCAGGTAGGCAGGCCCGCCTACGGCTTCCAGTTCTCCGGAGCTTTTGAGCGCTTCGGTTACGGTGAGTAAGTCGATGGGGCGGGTTTCGTTGAAGAGCTTTCGCATGGCCTGGAAAATGGCCTGATGCGTTTCCAGGTAGAAGGTTTCGGGGTGGAGAATGTCCACCACTACAGCCATGGCATCGCGTTCGAGCATGAGGGCACCCAACACGGCTTCTTCCAGCGGTATGGACTGGGGAGGAACTTTGCCGAAAACGAAATCGGCCATGCCCTCTTCCGGTCGGAGGGAAGGTCGTTTGCTGTATTTTTTGTTGCTGTTCTTTTTTTCCGGCATTTTGGAAGCTGATTGGGTAAAGCCAGCGAGTACATGTACTTGTGATGAGCTGTCTGGTTCTTTCGACACTACAAAGCTAAGTCTTTTTGGCGAAAGCCGTAAAGAGCGGTGTAGCATTTGCACTGTTTTGAGTGTGGAAAAGCCGGCCGGCCAAAGTGGATAAGTCTGCCCGCTCCTTTGTTCTTGAGCAACTTGCAGGCTCATGGGGAAGTGGTTTGGGGTGTGTCGGCATCCCGAATTTCGCTTGCTCGGCCCGTTTGCGAGCTTAGAAGCGTTCCGCGGCTTTTGTTTTTTTTCTTTGGCAGGGTGTGTGCGGATATTGTGGAAAGTTTTTTGACTTGCTGCGGAGATTTTTTCTACTTTTGGACGGCGAGAGGTTTTGAACAGATAGGGCGGAGGTTTTTGCGAGCTTGAAATCCGAGCGAATGAGGCATCTTTACCGAAGAATAATTTTTCAGAATTTGGCAATACCATGGAGAAAAGCACTTACTACCTTCTTGGAAAAAAAGCTTGGGCCTGTTTGTTTTTTCTTTTATTGAGCTTTGCTGCCTGCATGCCTCCTCAGCCCGAGGCCTTTAAAGGCGATGAGTTGAATGTGGCCGATCCGCAGATTCGCCACATTTTAGATCTGCAGGATCGTCGCCAGGCGGACAGCCTGTATCCATACTTACAGCTTGAAGACCCCAACTTGCGCTTTGCCGCGGCCAGGGCTTTGGCTTCTGTGCGGGAGGATGAGGCCCTACCTCATTTGTTGCCTTTGCTTGAGGATGAAGTGTTGGAAGTGCGTACGGCTGCTGCTTATGCCGTGGGGCAAATCGGTTCTTCGGAGGCTTTGCCGGCTTTGGCAGAAGCTTTTGTGCGGGGAGATACTTTGCGCCATTTTGCCGTTTTTCACGCTGCTTTGCTGGAGGCAGTGGGCAAATGTGGAGATGAAAAGTACTTAAAGTATCTGGCTACGATTCAGACTTATCGTCCCGCGGATACGCTTTTGCTATTGGGGCAGGCTCGGGGCATTTACCGCTATGCTTTGCGGGGCATGGTTTTGCCGGAAGGCACGGCTTGCATGCTGCGTTTGTTGGAGTCTGAGTATCCCCCGGAAGTGCGTCTCATGGCAGCAAATTATTTGCATCGCGCTCAGTCGTTGAAGCTCGGCAAACATCTCGATGCTTTGCTCTACGCCTTGAAAGATTCCAATCCCTATATACGCCAATGCGTGGTTACGGCTTTGGGCAAAACCCAAAAGGAAGAAGCTTTGCAGGCCCTTCGGACAGTTCTCGAAGGTGATTCGGATTATCGGGTGCGTTGTCGAGTATTGCAAGCCCTTTCTTTTTTTGATTACGAGCAAGCTTTTCCGTTGGCATACCTGGGATTACGCGACGCCAACCCTCATGTGGCGAAGTGTGCTGCAGATTATTTTTATTTGAAGGGCAACAAGGACGATGCTAAATTTTATTGGCGGTTTGCCAGAGACAGCCTTTCGGCAAATGCTGCCAAATGGAGGCTGTACGCTGCGGCGGAAAAGCATTTACCCTATTTTTTCGGCACCAGTCACGGCCGCATTTTGTGGGAGTTGAAAACGGCTTTCAAGCTGGCGGAAGACCCCTATCTGCGTGCGGCGGTCATTCGCGCCATGGGGGCTTTTTACAAGAACTATCGCGAAGTTTATCATTTGGCGAAAGCCGACCCCCACCCGGCTGTTCGAACGGCAGGTGTTCAGGCTTTGGGAGCATGTATGCGGGTCAGGAAGTTTGATCGGGCTTTTCGCCCCCATCCCGAGCGCGTGCGCAAAGAAGTGACTACCTATTTGGCGGAAGCCCTGCGTTCGGGTGATGTAGGTATGATGACGGAAGCTGCTAACCTTTTGGCTGATGAGTCGCTTTTTTTCAAGGAAACTTTTGCCGATAGCCTGTATCTGCTGGAGCGTGCGCTCAAAGGCCTGCATCTGCCTCGAGAGATAGAAACCCGCTATGCCCTGGAAAAAGCACTGGCTTATCTACAAGGCCAAACGCCTCCTACTCCGCAACCGCCGCCTTTTAACCATCCCATAGATTGGGACGCCCTGCTGAAACTGGGTGATAAACCGCATGTGGTGCTCTATACGTCCAAAGGTGAGATTGAACTGGAATTGTGGCCCCGCCTTGCGCCCGGCAGCGTGCTCAATTTTTGCCAATTGGTCGAAAACAACTTTTATCAGGGAAAGGCTTTTCATCGGGTTGTGCCGAATTTTGTCATTCAGGGGGGCTGCCCCCGGGGAGATGGTTATGGCAGTTTGGATTATTCCATTCGCACCGAAGTGCCCAGGCTGTACTACGATGCAGAGGGCTATCTGGGGATGGCTTCGGCCGGCCCCGATACGGAATGTACCCAGTTTTTTATTACCCATTCTCCCACTCCTCATTTGGATGGAAAGTACACTATCTTTGGGCGCGTAATGAAAGGCATGGAAGTTGTACATGCGATAGTGCAGGGCGATGTCATCGACCGAACTGCGCTGGTTTTAAGACAAAAGTGAAAAGCCGAATGAAAACCACGCCACTGACTGAAATCCATCGGGCACTGGGGGCTCGCATGGCGGAATTTGCCGGTTATGAAATGCCCATCTCCTATGCCGGCATACGGGAAGAACACCTGGCGGTACGGCATGCCGTGGGGGTGTTTGATGTCTCTCACATGGGAGAATTTATCGTAAAAGGGCCCGAGGCCTTGAAATTGGTGCAGCGGGTTACGTCGAACAATGCCGCCAAATTGGCTCCGGGTCGAGTGCAGTATTCCTGCTTGCCCAATGAAGAGGGGGGCATAGTGGACGACCTGCTGGTTTACCGGCTTTTTGACGACCAATGTGCAGAGGGCGAAGAGGCTTTTATGTTGGTGGTCAATGCCTCCAACATCGAAAAGGACTTTGCCCATATTCAGAGATACAACAATTTTGATACCCGTCTCATCGACATTTCCGACCAAAGTGGCTTGCTGGCCGTGCAGGGGCCGCGAGCGACGGAAGCTCTGCAAACCTTGACGGATGTGCCTTTGGCAGATATCGCTTATTACCATTTTGTCAAAGGGCGTATGGCAGGTATAGACAATGTGCTGATTTCGGCTACGGGCTATACGGGTGCAGGTGGCTTCGAGCTTTATGTGGCCAATGAAGAGCTGCCGGCTTTATGGGAAGCCGTTATGGAAGCCGGTAAACCCTATGGTATAGAACCTGCAGGCTTGGGTGCGCGGGATACCCTGCGGCTCGAAAAAGGGTATTGCCTTTACGGCCATGAAATAGACGACAAGACTTCTCCTATCGAAGCCGGTTTGTCCTGGATTACCAAACTCAAAAAAGGAGATTTCGTGGGCAGGGAAGCTATCTTGCGCGTAAAAGAAGAAGGTACCCAACAGCAATTGGTGGGTTTTAAAACAGAGGGAAAACGCGTGCCTCGTCAAGGCTATACCTTGTTGGATGAAAGCGGCCAAGCCATAGGCCGTGTAACTTCCGGAACACTTTCGCCTTCTTTGAATATGCCCATTGGCATGGGCTATGTGCCGCCGGCTTTCGCCAAATCGGGAACAGCCATACAAATCGATTTGGGGCGCAAACAGGTTGCTGCAGAGGTGGTCGAGCTTCCCTTTGTATAGAGAAGAAATGCCCCCTACTTATCGAGCAACTGTGCTTCATAGCCGGCTTCTTCCACGGCTTCTATGATGGCTTGAGCTTGTAGCCCTTCGCTGCCTTCTACGGTGAGAATTTTGTCCGGATGATTGGTATCAACTTCCCATTTTTCGATTTGCGGGACGTCAGCTAAAAAACCTTGGACAGCGCGTACACAGCTGCCGCAGTTGATGTTGGTCTTGAATTGAAAGGTGGCCATAGCTCGAAAAGTTGTGCTTGGTTTGCAAAAATTTTGGCTCGTATCTAAACGTCCTAAAATTTGTGCTTCAAATTTGCTTTACCTCAAAGCTCTTGAGAGCGAGGTGATGCAAAGGTATGGGATTTCCCTGTTTTGAGGAGGTTTGGAGCAAAGGAGTTTGGATTGTGCAGACATGCCAAGCCTCGCTTTTGGGGTAAATCCCTTATATACTCATAGCGAAGTGGTTTGGGAGGCGCCAGCCTCCCAAACTCCCTATTTTTTGCCTGTTTGCGAGACGTAAATATCCCAAACCATTTCGGTTTGGGTATCTATGACGAAAATCACTAAAAAGCCCTATCTTGCTTCTTAATTTTGCGTCGAGAAGTTTCTTGTGCAATGGAAGAACGTTGAATCGCGTATTGGCAAGCATATCTTGGACTGAGGTAGATGGTTGAAGCGCGCGAGACACACAAATACCGCCTCTATGGTGAGTAAACCGACAAAGGAGGGTAAAGAAAAGGCAATCACGGAGCCTTTGGTCTGTGCTCATTGTGGTGAAAGTTGCCCCAGTGATGACATCACCTTGGGCGACAAACACTTTTGTTGCCAAGGCTGCAAGATGGTTTATGAAATCTTGAATGAAAACGACCTCTGCCGTTATTACGAATTGGATGAAAAGGCCGGAGTCAGTTTGCGCGGGCGTCGTTTGGAGCAATACGGCTACCTGGACGAGCCCGATATTCGGGAGCAGCTGTTGGATTTTACCGATGGCCAACGCAGTGACGTTCACTTTTATCTCCCTCAGATGCACTGTGCCTCTTGTATCTGGTTGTTGGAAAACCTCTATCGGCTCAGCGAGGGGATACGGCGTTCTACGGTCAATTTTCCGCGTAAAGAGGTCAGCATTACTTTTGACGAAAGTAAAATTAGCTTGCGCCAGTTGGCCGAATTGCTGGCTTCCATAGGATATGCTCCACTCATTCAACTCAGCGATCTCAAAAGTGAAGAAGAAAAGCGACCCGTTGTGGATCGCCGTCTTTATTTTCAGCTGGGCGTAGCGGGTTTTGTTTTTGGTAATGTCATGTTGCTGAGTTTTCCGGAGTACTTAGGCCTTTCCGGAGAGCTGGTCAATCCCCTTTTTGTCAGTTGGGTTAGTTGGCTCAATATAGCATTGAGCACCTTGGTGGTGTTTTACAGCGGTCGTGACTATCTTCGCTCTGCCTGGGTAGAGTTAAAACAGGGGCATCTCAACATTGACGCTCCCATTTCTCTGGGTATTCTCGCCTTATACGGGCGTAGTCTTTACGAGATTCTGAGTCATACCGGCGCCGGATACTTGGATTCTCTGGCAGGTTTGCTTTTCTTTTTGCTCGTTGGCAAATGGTTTCAACAGCGCACCTACTACCGCCTTAGCTTTGATAGAGACTATCGCTCTTATTTTCCCATAGCGGCCTCGGTGAGAGAGGGGGATGAAGAGCGCAGCCTTTCGGCAAATAAATTGGAGCCTGGGATGACGGTGGTTCTTCGGCATGGGGAGTTGGTTCCGGCCGATGGTATCTTGCTCAAGGGTGAAGCTCTTATTGACTACAGTTTTGTTACCGGAGAATCGGAGCCTGTGCGCAAATACACCGGAGATAAGCTCTATGCCGGCGGGCGGCAGATTGGTTCGACCATTGAGATGACGCTGACCAAAAAGGTTTCGCAAAGTTATCTGACCAGTTTGTGGAATGAAAGCGCTTTTGATAAGAAGCAACAGAGCAAAACGAAGTTCCTGGCCGATCGCATCGCTACGTATTTTACCCTTACCGTTCTTTTGTTGGCCGGCGCAACGCTGGTGTATTGGTTGCCTCGGGATTTGGCCCTGGCCTTTAATGCTTTTACTGCTGTGCTCATTGTTGCTTGTCCTTGTGCCGTTGCTCTTTCGGTGCCTTTTACCTTTGGAAATAGCCTGCGCAAGTTGGCCCAAAGGGGTTTTTTTCTAAAAAACGTGCACGTTTTGGAGCAGATGAGTGAGATTACGGCCATTGTTTTTGACAAAACGGGCACACTGACCAGCAGGGAAGAGGCCGAAGTGCATTTTCACGGGCAACCGCTCAGTTTGGAAGAAAAGATTTTGCTCTATACCTTGGTCAATCAATCGGTGCATCCGGTCAGTAAGCAGATTGCGTCCTGGTTGTTGCGCGCAGAGGAGCCCGGAAAAATGAAAGCGCTGAAAATTCAGCAGTTTAGGGAACTTACCGGAATGGGTCTTGAGGGGATGGTTTCCGGCCGGCAATTGCATGTGGGGTCGCAGGCCTTTTTGCGCACTGTTTTGGGTGCTCAGTTTGCAGAAGGGGAGAGCGAGGAGGGCAAGAGCGTTTACTTCAGTTTAGATGGGCATGTGAGGGGGTATTTCAGCCTGAACAACCGCTTGCGCCCGCATTTGGAAGGCATTTTGCGAAAGCTAAAAGGGCGATATGCCTTGTCTTTGCTTTCCGGGGATAACGAGCGCGAAAGAGTTCGGTTTGAGCAGCTTTTTGGAGCAGAGGCCACTTTGCGTTTTCGCCAAAAGCCCAAAGACAAGCTGGCTTTTGTACAAAAACTTCAGGCTGAAGGCCACAAAGTGCTTATGTTGGGTGATGGTTTGAACGATGCCGGTGCGCTGAAACAAAGCGATGTAGGTGTGGTTTTGGCGGATGATACCAACAACTTCACCCCAGCCAGCGATGGCATTATGGATGCCCGTTTGTTTTCTCTTTTTCCCGATTTTTTGCCCTTTGCCCGTAACAACTTGCGGTTGGTTTATGCGGCCTATCTGTTGGCTTTGCTGTACAACATCATTGGTTTGAGCTTTGCCATGAGGGCGGCTTTGACGCCCGTTGTGGCGGCTATTCTCATGCCGGCCAGTTCGGTGAGCATAGTTCTTTTCGGCGTGTTCAGCAGCAATTTGTTGGCTCGTCATCTCTTTGGGAGAATGGAAAAGCAGCGCTTTGCAGACCCCCAAAAAAGAAGGGTCAAAGACCGAATAGATTTTTAACTTGCTGGTCTTCAGCCGAGTAAAAAGTGATAAAAATCAGTAAAATTTATGATGCAAGTCATGCTTTGCCCCAAAATCGATTGAATACCTTTGCGTAACCAATGTCGCGACCATGTTAATCATGCTCTTCCTCATCATGTTGAGTTTAATTTTGGCCCTGGGCTTTTTGTTGGCCTTTTTCTGGGCTGTAAGGACAGGGCAATTTGATGACGACTATACCCCCTCTGTACGCATTCTCCTCGACGACGACCAACCTAAACGAGATAACCAAAAGGATTGACTTCTATGGCACAACTCGAACATTTTAGTTATGACAACAAAATAGTGCGAAGCTTCGCCTTGGCAACTATTCTCTGGGGCGTAGTGGGTATGACGGTGGGTCTGTGGATCGCCTTTGCCTTGATTTTCCCGGACATGAACCTGGATACGCCCTGGATGACTTTCGGGCGCATTCGTCCTTTGCACACCAATGCTGCCATTTTTGCCTTTGTAGGTAACGGTATTTTCATGGGAGTTTACTATTCCTTGCAGCGTTTGCTAAAGACCCGCATGTTCAGCGATTTTCTCAGTAAGCTGCACTTTTGGGGATGGCAGCTCATCATCGTAGCGGCAGCCTTGACACTGCCCCTGGGAAAGATGGGCGCTCACGAATACGCCGAATTGGAGTGGCCCATAGACATTGCCATTGCCGTGGTATGGGTAGTCTTTGGCATCAACATGTTCGGCACCATTCTCAAGCGTCGCGAACAACACCTCTATGTAGCCATTTGGTTCTACATCGCTACCTGGGTGACGGTAACCATGTTGCACATTGGTAACAACCTGGAATTGCCGGTAAGCCTCTGGAAGAGCTATCCGGTTTTTGCCGGTGTGCAAGATGCCCTCGTACAATGGTGGTACGGGCACAATGCCGTAGCTTTCTTTTTGACGACGCCTTATCTGGGCTTGATGTATTACTTCTTGCCCAAGGCTGCTAACAGGCCGGTTTTTTCTTATCGTCTGTCTATCGTGCACTTTTGGGCCTTGATTTTCATTTACATTTGGGCCGGGCCGCACCACCTGCTTTATACCTCTTTGCCCGATTGGGCACAGTCTTTAGGTACGGTTTTCTCTGTCATGTTGATTGCGCCGTCCTGGGGCGGGATGCTGAACGGTCTGTTGACCCTGCGCGGAGCCTGGGATCGCGTACGCCAGGATCCCATTCTCAAATTCATGGTCGTTGCCGTTACGGCTTACGGTATGTCCACTTTTGAAGGGCCTATGCTCTCTATCAAGTCGGTCAACGCCATCAGTCACTTTACAGACTGGACCATCGGCCACGTGCACATAGGCACTTTGGGCTGGAATGGCTTTCTCACCTTTGGCATTTTGTACTGGTTGATCCCGCGTTTGTACAACACCAAATTGCACTCCGTTTCTTTGGCCAATGCTCATTTCTGGATAGGTACGTTGGGCATTCTGTTCTATGCCATTCCGCTTTACGGAGCCGGCTGGACACAAGCCTTGATGTGGAAGCAGTTTAATCCTGACGGGACTTTGGTTTATCCCAATTTTTTGGAAACGGTAACTCAGATTCTGCCCATGTATGCCATGCGAGCTTTTGGCGGCACACTTTATTTGACCGGAGTGCTCATAATGGTTTACAACCTGGTGAAAACCATGGGAGCAGGTGCTTTTATCGGCGATGAAGAAGCCGAAGCACCAGCCTTGCAGCCGCATGTTGCTCACGGTAAAGAATACTGGCACAAATGGATTGAACGCAAGCCCGTTCAAATGCTGATTGTTTCCTTGATTGTAGTTCTCATAGGTGGGATTGTAGAGATTGCGCCTATGCTCTTGGTCGAAGACAATGTGCCTAAGATAGAATCTGTCAAGCCTTATACGCCCCTGGAACTGGCCGGGCGAGACATTTACATACGGGAAGGTTGCCTGGCTTGTCATTCTCAGATGATTCGTCCCTTCCGTTCGGAAACGGAGCGCTATGGCGAATATTCCAAATCGGGAGAATACATTTACGATCGTCCTTTTCTTTGGGGTTCCAAGCGTACAGGTCCGGATTTGCACCGCGTAGGAGGAAAATACAACCATGCTTGGCATTACAACCACATGATGGACCCCACCAGTACCTCGTCGCAATCTATCATGCCTAGATACAGCTGGTTGCACGAAAACATCTTGGATGCTTCGGATATCCCGGCAAAAATCAGGGTGTTGCAAAAGCTGCATACGCCCTATCCCAAGGGATACGATAAAATTGCGCTGAAAGATCTGGAAAAACAGGCGAAGAAAATTGCCGGTGAGTTGCGTGAACAATTGGGAGAAGATTTGGATGACCCGAATCTTGAAAAACGCGAGATCATTGCCCTTATCGCCTATTTACAACGATTGGGAACGGACCTTTCCAAGTGAAACCGTTGGGGCAGGGGTTCAACCCCTGCCCCGGCATAACAACGAACTCATGTTTAAATTTTTGCTCCAGGGTGAAGACATCAATTGGATGGCGGTGTTCGGGCTGATTACTTTTGTTTTGCTCTTCATCGTCATCGTGCTGGTAGCCTTCTTCAGAGATTCTGCTTTTATGAATAAAATGGCCCGTATGCCATTGGAAGAAGATGATGCTCAAACAGCTCATGTCGATCAAAACCACCCGGAATAAGACCCAGGTACACTCACCACCTCAACAAAAGAAACAAAACATGAAAATCAAAAACTGGACATTCTTTGGAATATTCACCGGCCTCTTGGCCTCTCCTATAGTAAGCTTTGCCCAGGAAACGGCAAACAATGGTGAAGCAGGTTTGGACAGCAATACGGATTTGGTTAAGTGGCTGATTATAACAGCGGCAGTTATTATCATCATCGCGGTCTTGGCACTTTTCAAGGTGCTCAACAGCATGCTCAAGCTCCAGGAGATTGAGGCTCTGCGCCAAATGGGTATGGAAGAAGCCGCCCAAAAAATAGCTGCCGAACGTCGTATCCCCTGGTGGCGCCGCCTCATGGAACGCTGGACAGATGCCGTACCCGTTGAGCAGGAAAAAGACGTTCTCTTCGACCACGACTTTGACGGCATACAAGAGCTCGACAATAAACTTCCGCCTTGGTGGCTGGCCCTTTTCTATGTGACCATCGGCTTTGCTGTAGTTTATATGTTTTACTATCACTTCCTGGGTATAGGGCCTGGTTCTCAGGAGATGTATCAGCAAGAAATGAAACAAGCCGAAATGGCCATAGCAGAGTACAAGGCTGCTCATGGTACCGGTGTGGATGAGACTAATGTTACCTTGCTCGACGGAGAAACCGATTTGGCCGTTGGGCAAACCGTTTACCAAACCCATTGTGTCGCTTGCCACGGTACACAGGGGGAAGGGGGGATAGGCCCCAACTTCGCCGACAACTACTGGATTCATGGCTGCGACATCAAAGACCTTTTCAAAACCATCAAGTTTGGTGTTCCTGAAAAAGGGATGTTGGCCTGGAAGGACCAGCTCAAGCCCGAAGAAATTCAAAAAGTCGCCAGTTTTATCCTCGTGAAGTTGAACGGCACCAACCCGCCCAATGCGAAAAATCCGCAAGGAGAGCCTTGCGATGCCAAAGCTGCAGCTGAGTCCGGAGAAGGAGAAGAACCGGCAGACACCTCTTCTACAACAGAGGTGGAAAACTAAAAAACTAAATGGAGAAGTGGTGCCCGGGTCTAAAAGACTGCGGGCACCACTCATGTGCTTGTAAACCCTCAACTGCGTTTGGTTTAATCTACTTCAAAGAGGTTGATCTGCTTTTCAAAGCAGAACCACAACAACACAATGCAACAAGAAGATGTCAACCATTAAACAAACGCAGCCGCCTCAGGGCGAATCATTCAGAGATCACATCTCTACCGTAGATGAGAAATCGGGAAAGCGAATTTGGGTTTATCCCAAAAAACCCAAAGGGCGTTTTTACCGTTGGCGTACCTGGTTAAGTTGGGTGCTGTTGGGCTTTCTGTTTCTAGCGCCTTTCATTAAAGTCAATGGGCATCCACTGCTCTTGTTCAACATCATTGAGCGCAAATTCATTCTCTTTGGTGTGCAATTCCTGCCTCAGGATTTCCACCTTTTTGTCTTTGCCGCGTTGACAGCTATCGTCTTCCTCATTCTCTTCACGGTGATTTACGGACGCATTTTTTGTGGATGGGTTTGTCCCCAGACCATTTTCATGGAAATGGTCTTTAGGAAGATTGAATACCTTATCGAAGGCGATGCCAAGGCCCAAAAGCGTTTGGCGAAAGCCCCCTGGACAGCTGAAAAAATTTTCAAGAAAACTTTGAAAATCGGCATCTTTTTTCTCATTGCCGTTCTCATCGCCAACGTTTTCCTCTCTTACATCATTGGCGTAGATCAGGTGCTAAAAATCGCTTCGGAGCCCATTAGCCAACATGTCGGAGGTTTTATCGCCATGTTGCTCTTTTCTTTCGCGTTTTTCGGGGTTTTTGCCTACATGCGGGAGCAGGTTTGCATTGCCATTTGCCCCTACGGTCGCTTACAAGGGGTTATGATAAACCAGGATACCGTTGTCATTGCTTACGATTTTGTTCGCGGAGAACCGCGAGGCAAGCTTCGCAAAGGGCAGACCGATAGCGACACCCAAAAACAGGGGGATTGCATCGATTGTAAACTCTGCGTGCAGGTTTGCCCTACGGGTATAGACATTCGCAACGGTACTCAGCTGGAATGCATCAACTGTACGGCTTGCATAGACGCTTGTGATGCTGTGATGGACAAAATCGGCAAGCCGAGGGGGTTGATTCGCTACGATAGCTACAACGGCATTGTCAGAGGAGAGAAGAAAATCTTGACGCCTCGCGTCATTGCTTATACCGTGGTTTTGGGTTTGCTCATCCTGGGGAATATCCTTTTGCTCAGCAACCGAAGCCAGGTAGAAACGCTTTTGTTGCGTGCTCAGGGTCAGCTCTACCAACACGTGGATGAAAACTACATCAGCAATTTGTACACCTATGAGGTGATCAATAAGACGGAAAAAGCAATGCCCGTTACTTTTCAACTCGCTGAAGGTGATAGGAAAAAAATGTCGGGCGTGCGTTTTCGCATTGTGGGAGATAAACAACCCGTCGCAGAACCCGGGAAAGCGGTTAAAGGCGTTTTGTTTATCGATATTCCCGCGGATCAACTTCAATCGAGAAAGACTGTTCTCCATATAGAAGTGTTGTCTAATGGAAAAATTGTCGATCGGACGAAGACGACTTTTCTGGGACCCATCAAATGAAAAATGCGGCTTGGGCTGTCAAGTCCAAGCCGCATAAAGCGTTTTTCCATGAAAATTCAATTCCACTGGGGTACGGGCATTGCCTTGGTTTTTGCTCTTTTTGTTTTCAGCTTGGTCTTTGCCGTCATCAAATCCACCACCATAGATCATTCGCTGGTGCGAGATGACTACTATAAAGAAGATGTGCACTACCAGGAGAAGAAAGATAAGATGGCGCGCACCCGTCAGCTGGGTGAAGCGGTGGGTATCCAATACCTGAAAGATCAGGGACTGCTCATGCTTTACTTCCCTCGCAGCATGGAACCCGAGGGCGAAGTACAACTCTATCGAGCTTCCGATGCCTCCTTGGATCGCCGCTTTCCCCTTGAAGTGGATAGTTCGGGCATTCAACTGGTGCCGGTACGCAGCTTACAAGCCGGTTCTTGGACCGTCAAAGTCGATTGGAAGGCTCACGGTCAGGCTTATTATATGGAAAAGAACATCTACTTCTGAGATGCTGCTCTGGACGGCTTTTACCATCGGTTTATTGGGTAGCGTACATTGCGTGGGTATGTGTGGCCCCATTGCTTTGGCCCTGCCTTACGGCAAACAAAGCCGCGCTTTGGCCGTGTTCAACGCCTTGCAATACAACTTGGGGCGGGTTTTTACTTACATGCTTTTGGGCTTGCTTTTCGGATTTATCGGTCAGGGTGTTTTTTTGGCAGGCTATCAATCGGCCCTGTCTGTCGTTTTGGGTTTGCTGATGTTCTTCCTGGCTTTCTTTTCGCTCAACCTGGAAAAGTATCTGGTACACAGTTCTTTCTTTGGTCGCGCTTTGCAAAAGCTCAAAACCTCTTTGGCCCGTTTGCTCAAGGTAGATAGCAGGCCTTCCTTTTTTCTCATCGGTTTGCTCAACGGCTTGCTGCCTTGTGGCTTGGTGTACATGGCTGTAGTCGGAGCCGTATCAACGGGAAATGTGCTCATGGCCTCCTTGTATATGGGGCTTTTCGGTTTAGGAACCTTGCCTTTGATGCTGGCTACCTCTTTGGCAGGCCATTTGGCCAGTTTGCGCTTCCGCAAATACTTGCAGCGATTGCTGCCTCTGCTGCTGGTGACCATGGGAGTTCTCTTTCTGCTCAGGGGGCTCAACTTCCACCTTCCGGCAGATTTTTATCTCTGGGATGCCTTACACGACCCGCCTATGTGTCATTGAAAAAGAGAGCCTCAGCCCGGAACTAACTCAGCAGCCCGGGCTGAGGAGCAAGTGACCTTACTGGTCGTGCTCCATCTCTCCTTTCTTCATCTCGGAAAACAGGTAATAGGCACTGTTCAGGGCAATTTCCGTTTCTTCGGGTAAGGTGTTGAACAATTTGACAGCTACCCATCCATCTACGCGAATGCCGGGTACGGCTTCTACCGGATAGAACTGCCACTCACCTTTTTCATCAGCGGGCTTTTTGGCGGTAAAGAAAAAGTAGCGGTTGCCATCCCGTACCAGGGCTTCTTCCGGAAGGGCATAGGTCTTTTCATCTTCAGTGATGATGCGAGCACGAACGTAAGTGCCCGGAATCAGCAAGTCCCGTTTGTTTTCAATTTCCGCATGCATGTGCAGGGCTTTGGGGTCTTCTTCAAAAGCCTTGCCAATGGCGTGTATGGTCGCTTCCAATTCTTCATCGGGCAAGGTCTCAATGTAGAATTTGACGCGCTGCCCCTCTTTGACCTTGTACATGTCTTTTTCAAAGACCATGATGTCCACGTGGATGCGCTCGTTGTTGACGATGTCGAACATAGGCGTTTCCGGCTGAACATACTGCCCCATGGTTATCAGCACTTTTCTGACGTAACCGGGTACGGGGCTTAATACGGGAATGCTCTGATAGAACTCGTTTTTTTGTACCCGTTCGGGATTCATGCCCAGCATGCGAAGGCGGGCTTCCAAGCCCTTTAGCTCAGCTTCCAGGGCAGCCCGGGCAGCTTTAGCTTCTTCGAAGACTTTGGCGGAAGCCACCTTTTTCTCATACAACTCCTTTTGCCGGAGATACTCCTGCTCCAAAACCGGCAGGCGATGCCAGCGGTCGAGGTAGTCCATTTGGAGCTGCAGCAAATCGGGGTGGCGCAAACGCGCCAGGACCTGCCCTTTTCGCACCTTATCGCCTTCTACCACTTCAATGGAGGCTATGCTGGCTCCAATCAAAGGCGTAACCAAGGCCTGGTTTTGGGGAAAAAGGTCCAGCTCTCCGGAGGCTTCCACATAAGAGCTCATGTTGCGCATGGGCATAGGGCCTGTTTTGATGCCCAGAATTTCTACCTGCTTTGCACTGAGGTGAACTTCTTCGGCTTCTTCTGCATGTTGGCCTTCCTTTGCTTCAGCAGGAGTCTCGATTTTTTTACCCGAGGCTGCTTCACAGGAAGACAAAAAGAGGCTGCCTCCCAAGAGTAGGAAGAAGGCCAGGTTTAGGAAAAATTGAGCAGCTAAGGCTCGGAAATTTATGTTCGTTTTCATGGTGATTTTGTTTTAGAGACCCAACAAATACTCCAAGTCGATTTGCGCCTGGTGGTAGCCGTTGAGGGCGTTCAGGTAATCCAGTCTGATTTGGAGAGCCTGGCGGGCATTTTGAAAAAATTCCACGTAGTCGATAGCTCCGGCAGAGAAAGCAGTCTGAGCCGTTTGCATGATCAAATCGGCTTGAGGCAGGGCCTGCTCCCGATAGTAGTGCAGGCTGCTTTCGTATTTACGTAGAGCTTGCAGAGCTTTTTCGTAGGTGGTGAGCAGTGTGCTTTGCATATAGGCAGCTTCTGTCTCGACTTGTTGTCGTTCGAGTTCGAGCATCTGTAAACGGGCTTTGTAGGGTTTTCCAAACAAGGGTACGGAAACCCCCATTTGCACAGCCGAAAAGCGGTTTGTCCAATCGGCTATTTCTCTACTTGCGGTCTCAGTGCCCAAATGAGATTGGTTGAAATAGCCCAGGGAAAAAACCGGCTTGCGGGCAGCCCGCTCTATGGCTAAACGGGCTTCAGCAACGGCTATGCCGTCTTGTGCATAGCGCAAAGAGGGATTGGCAAGTAATTGGGTTGAGTCAACCGGCAGGCTCGCTTCTCCGTCCATGAGAGCCGGAGGTGTAAAGTGAGCGTCATGTCCTGCCCCGGTAAGCAGGCGAAGCTCCTGCTCCGTCATAGCGATGTCGGCTCGTAGCATTTGAACAGCATTGCTCACTTCCATTTTGCGGGTTTCGGCAGCGGCTTTCGCCAAATAGCCGGTTTCTCCCGTTTGATAGCGCAAATTGGCTGCTCGGAGAAACTCGCCGTACAAACTGTCTTGTCGCAAGAGCTGTCTTTGGCGCTCTTGCAAATAGCTCAGGCGATACCAAGCTCGTTTGATGTCGCGGCGCAAATCGTTTTCGGTCATTTCCAAAAGCCTGTACTCCTGTTGAGCGCGTTTGGATATCCACGCTTTGCGGGCTTTGTAATAGGCCGGTAGGGCGAACTCCTGATTTACTTCGAAAATCAAGTCGTTGCGATAGCTGTTGTATTGGCCGTATTGCAAGGAGAAAGAAGTGCCGGGCAAGAGGTTTGCTGTTTGGATTTCAGCCTGTCGGGCTTCAACGCCCAAACGCTTTGCCTGAACAAAGCCGTTGTTTTCTAAGCCCATTTGCAGCACTTCATCCAGGTCGCGCAAAACGGGGCTTGTTTGCTGGGCTTTCAATTTGCCGAAAGGCAAAGCAAAAAGCAGAAATATGGCTAAAGCCGAGCTGACTGTCTTCAAGTTGTTGCCTCTTGTCTGGCGGCTTTCAACCCAGCGATAAATGACAGGTAGAACGAACAAAGTCAGTAGGGTTGCCGTGATCATGCCGCCGATAACTACTGTTGCCAAAGGGCGCTGCACTTCAGCCCCTGCAGAGGTGGACACGGCCATGGGCAGAAAACCCAGAACATCCGTCAAAGCTGTCAAGAGGATGGGGCGGATTCTCCTGCGAGCGCCTTGTCGGATGCGCAAGTTCAAATCACCTGCTCCTTTGCGCTTCAATTCGTTCCAGCCATTGATGAGCACCAGGCCGTTGAGTACGGCGACGCCAAAAAGGACGATGAAACCCACTCCGGCCGAGATGCTAAAGGACATGCCCCTGAGCCAAAGGGAAAACACGCCGCCTATGGCAGCCAGGGGAATGGTCAGGTAGATCATGGCCGTTTGCTTAAAGGATTTCAGCGCAAAGAAAATGAGCAGGAAAACCAAACCCAGGGCAATGGGGACGACCAGCTGAAGACGGGCAATGGCGCGCTCAAAATTTTCAAAAGCGCCTCCATAGCGAATGTAGTAGCCGGGGGGCAGTGTGAGGTTTGCGTCCAATCTTTCCCGAATGTCCTCCACCACAGACTTCAAGTCTCTGCCCCGGATGTTTACACCGACGTAAATCCTGCGGTTGGTGTTGTCCCGACTGATTTGCATGGGGCCGGGCAAGTAGTCTATCTGCGCTACCTCCTTGAGCGGCATTTGCTTTCCATTTGGCAGGTTGATGTACAACATTTGCAAATCCTCTATGCCCTTTCTATGTTCTTCATCCAGCCTGACGACCAAATCAAATCGCTTTTCCCCTTCAAAGATGACTCCGGCTTTACCACCGGCAAAAGCCGATTCCACCAAGGTGTTCAGTTCCCTGATGTTCAGGCCGTATTGAGCGAGCTTGTTGCGCTCGTACTTCACCGTAATCTGAGGCAAGCCGCTGGTAGCTTCGACCTTCATGTCCCCCACTCCCGGTATGCCGGCGATAATCTTGCTCATTTCTTCGGCCTTGGCTGCCAGCACATCCAGGTCTTCTCCAAACAGTTTTACGGCAATGTCTTCTCGTACTCCGGAGATCAACTCATTGAAACGCATCTCGATGGGCTGACTAAATTCGTAGGCCACGCCCGGAACCTGCTCAATGACTTTCTTCATCTTCTCAATCAACTCTTCTTTGGTCTCTGCGCTAACCCACTCTTCTTTGGGTTTGAGAATGACGAAGCAGTCTGCAAAATCCATGGGCATGGGGTCGGTGGGCAGGTCGGCCACGCCGATGCGGCTCAGGGCATGCTCAACCTCGGGGAAGTTGTCCATGACCAGTTTTTCCACCTTGGTGCTGGTCTCAACCATCTCGCTTAGAGAGCTGCCCGGTTTGAGGATGATGTGAAAAGCCAGGTCGCCTTCATCCAGTTGAGGAACGAATTCCCCCCCCATGCGGGAGAAAGTAAAAGCGGCAGCTGAGAATAAAATCAAGGCTATGGAAATGACCACAGCCGGTTTTTTTAGGGCTTTCGCCAAAAACGGCTCATAGCGATCTTCCAGCCAATGCACGAAGCGATCTCCCCAAGAAGGTTTTTCCTTGGCTTTCATGTCTAAGAACCAAGCAGACATCATGGGTACATAAGTCAGGCAAAGAATCATTACACCCATCATGGCGAACATGAAGGTCAATGCCATAGGCTTGAACATCTTGCCCTCTACGCCCTGTAAAGCCAAGATGGGAATGAAGACAATCAAAATGATCAATTGGCCAAAAAAGGCGGAGTTCATCATTTTGGAAGAAGCTTGAAAAGCCGTTTTGTCCTTTAAAGCCTGGTCGAGCTTTCCGCCTTTTAGCAATTTTTGGTGCAACAGAAAAACCGTGCTCTCGACGATGATGACGGCTCCGTCCACAATGATTCCAAAGTCTATGGCACCCAAGCTCATCAAATTGGCCCAGACATCGAAGAAGTTCATCATGATGAAGGCAAAGAGCAAAGAAAGCGGGATGGTCGAAGCGACAATGAGGCCACCCCTCCAGTTGCCCAGCAGGAAGATTAGGACGAAGATGACGATCAGCGCTCCTTCCAGGAGGTTGTTGCTTACCGTGGATGTGGTGTTGGCAATGAGTTTGCTTCGGTCGAGAAAGGGTTCAATGCGCACGCCCTCGGGCAGAGATTTTTGGATTTCCTGCATGCGCTCCTTTACCGCTGTAATCACCTCATTCGAGTTTGCTCCTTTGAGCATGAGTATCATGCCACCCACGGCTTCGCCCCGACCGTCTTTTGTAACGGCTCCGTAGCGTATGACTTTGCCATAGCGCACCTGAGCTACGTCCTTAATCGTGATGGGCCTGCCGTTGATGTTTTTCACCACGATGTTTTTGAGGTCTTCGAGATTGCGTGCCAGTCCTTCGCCCCGGATGAAATTGGCCTGGTGGTTTTTTTCGATATAGGCCCCACCGGTATTTTGGTTGTTGTCTTCCAGCGCTCGAAATACATCGGAAATAGTCAGGCCGATGGCACGCAATTCATCGGGGTTGACAGCTATCTCGTATTGCTTTCTGTAGCCACCAAAGCCATTGACTTCTACCACACCGGGGACCATGGCCATTTGTCTGCGCACGATCCAGTCTTGGATGCTGCGCAGATCAACAGCGGAGTACTGCTCTTGATAAGCAGAATCCACTTCCAGGGTGTACTGCAAAATTTCACCCAAACCCGTGGATATGGGGCCGATAAAAGGTTCGCCAAAACCTCGGGGAATTTCCTCTTTGACTTCAGTGAGCTTTTCGGCAACCAGCTGGCGCGGAAGATAGGTGCCCATTTTGTCTTCAAAGACTACGGTTACCACCGACAAACCAAAGCGGGAAATGGAGCGAATTTCAATGACCCCCGGTAAGTTGGCCATGGCTACTTCTACCGGATAAGTTACGAATTGCTCAATGTCTTCCGTCCCTAAATTGGGAGCCAGGGTGATGACTTGCACCTGATTGTTGGTGATGTCGGGCACAGCATCCAAAGGAACTTGTGTCATGCTCCACAGACCCCCTCCGATCCATGCCAGGATGAGCAAGCCAATGATGAGCTTGTTCCTTATGGAAAAGGAAATGATTTGATCAATCATTGTTGTTTTTTATTTGTTTGCAAGATTGCTGCTGCGGTTGAGTGTTGCAGGGTTAACCTGCTTGTCTCCAAGGCAGCTAATCAGTACATAGTTCGAATTGTGAATCAGGCCGTGAGAAAAAATGGGCCTGGAGTAAAGAGCGCTTTAAAACAGCTCAAAGCATGGCGGGGAAACAGGGAGGACCTCGTCTGGAAACAGATGAGGCAAAAAGAGCGGAGTTACGCTCTTTGGGAGGAAAGGAGAAAGTTGCTTCCGGCCGGTTTGCAGCAAAGAGGATATCGAAAACTTCCTCTTTGAACAATAGGGGCAGGAGTAAATTTTTAGATGAATGAATTGAACAAAGCCTGGGTTTGAGCCAGGGGGAAGGGAGCAATTGGGCGTCCAAATCGCATCCACCGTCCGGGTCGTGTAGCTCTATGAGGTACTCAAAGAGAAACTCCCAGAAGCTTGCCGGCGCAGAATCGCTGATCTGAAGTAAAAAGCGTTCTACATCGAGTAGATGAAATTCCGATAAGTGATGCAGAAGGAGGTGGTCGCTGCTGTTGTTTTGTTCTGTGATTTGTAAGTGACAGGCATGTTCGCTCTCTCTTTCGTAAAAGAGGAAATTGTGTGCATAGCCCGAAAAATAGACAAGCAGCAAAAAAGAAGAAAGTATGAAGCGACGGAGCTGCATGGGTGCAAAGATACTAAATTTTTGTAAGTGCGAAAGTCGGGCAAGAACTGGTGAAAACTTACTTCTTGAGGCCCAAAGGGCCGGAGCGCTTGTTCGAAGTATTAACGAAATTGGTCAAACTGAAATTTTAGGGCATTTTGTAGGCAAAGGAAGGATCTGTTTGGCGAAAAAATGCGACCTTTGTGTCCGCTTTACGGCAAGTTCAGTAAGGCGCCATGTATTAACCAAATAAACCAAGCCAAAATGAAGATTAAAAAGAGAATTTTGGGTATAGGACAGACCTTTCCCGAATTCAAAAAACAGGCAGTAGTCTCTACGGAACCGGGCAAAGAGTTCAAAGAAATAAGCTCCGATGAACTGAGGGGCAAGTGGTTTGTGATGTTTTGGTGGCCCAAGGACTTCACCTTTGTGTGCCCTACGGAAATTGAGTCTTTCAACAAGCATTACGACGACTTTGCCCAACGCGATGCGGTTCTTCTGGGAGCTTCTACCGACTCGGAATTCGTACATCTGGCCTGGCGCAGGGAGCACCCTGGTTTGCGCGAGCTGCGTTTTCCCATGATTGCAGATACCTCTAAATCGCTGGCCAATGATTTGGGCATACTCGAAGCCAATGAAGGCATAGCTTATCGAGCTACGTTTATTGTGGATCCCGAAGGCATCATTCGTTGGGTGAACCTCAACGACCTGAGTGTGGGGCGCAATGTCCATGAAGTCGTGCGCGTGCTGGAAGCCCTGCAAACCGGAGAGCTTACTCCCTGCGACTGGGAGCCGGGCCAACCGACACTTCAAGTGTAAAAAAGATAGGGAAAGTTTTATCACTTTCTCCTATCTTTGCCTTTCGAAAGCTCTTTAAGAGCGCGGTCCCATAGCTCAGTTGGTTAGAGCAACTGACTCATAATCAGTAGGTCGCAGGTTCAAGTCCTGCTGGGACCACATAAAGACAAACACACAGGCTGTGCGCAAGCGCAGCCTGTGTTGTATAGCACGCATCATGAACTTTAAAGCAGTCCTCGGCCAAGAGAAAGTCAAAGAACAGTTGCGCAACATGCAGGCAGAGGGGCGCATGCCCCATGCCATCTTGTTGGAAGGCCCCGCCGGCAGCGGAAAGTTGCCTTTGGCCTTGGCCTTGGCTCGATTTCTGCTCTGTGAAAAGCCCGAAAAAGAAGATTGTTGCGAACAGTGTCGGGCTTGCCGAAAAACGGCGGAGTATGTTCATCCCGATTTCCATTTCAGCTTTCCCGTAGTCGGTAGCAAAGCCACCAGTGACGATTTTTTGCCTATGTGGCGAGAGGCTTTGAAGCAAAGTCCATACATGAGTTTGCACGATTGGCTGCAACGGATCGGGGCAGAAAACAAGCAGGGCAACATCAACAAAGAAGAATGTGTGCTCATCTCTCGCAAGCTGAGTTTTCAGCCCTATGAAAGCGACAAGAAAGTCATGCTTATCTGGATGGCGGAAGCTCTGGGTAAAGAGGGCAACCGCTTGCTCAAACTCATTGAGGAGCCGCCCCACAACACCCATTTTATTCTCGTGGCTGAAGAAGCAGAAGCCCTCCTCAGTACCATCCTGTCTCGCTGTCAACGCCTGAGCCTCAATCGCCTTTCAACGGAAGAACTTAGTCAAGGACTGGAAAATCGAGGCGTGCCCAAGGCAAAAGCGGAAGAAATAGCCCTCTTGGCAGACGGAAATTTTCGCTTAGCTTTGCAGTGGGCTTCGGAGGCCGAAGAAGAAGAGGGCAAGCTCTTCGTGGAATGGCTCCGCAAGTGCTATGTGGGTAAAGTGCCCGAATTGATAGGGTGGTCGGAAAAGCTGGCTGCTCTCGGGCGAGAACATCAAAAACATCTGCTGCAGTACGGACTGGAGTTTGTCCGACAAATGCTACACGGGAGAATGAGTGGAGGCCAAATACCTGTTCGCCTTCCGGCAAATGAAAAACAGGCCGCAGAACGCTTAGCTCCTTTGCTCACCTTTGGGCAACTGGAGGAATTGAGCCAACTGCTGAACAACAGCTTTCACGGCATTCAACGCAATGCCTATGCCAAAGTACTCTTTCTCCATGCCTCTTTGAGCATTCATCGCATCATGAAAAAGAGCGCAACAAAAGACCTGAAAGCTAAAGGGTATAGGTGAATCCTCCTTTGCAGACCTTGAAACCTCTCGGTAGCAGCGCAGCGTCAAAATATAGCAAACATGAGTTGTCTGGGATGTAGTGTAAAAACCAAAGACGGCACCCCCTTGGGCTGCCGACAAAACGGCGGATGCCACGGGGGGTGTAACCGCCTCAATACCTTTGATTGGCTTAGCTTGAACGGCATAGCCGATGTGGAAGATGAGGGTATCGTGGAAATCAGTTTCCACAACGGTACGCGTAAAGAATTTTGTACCCGACCCGCCCGTCTACAAGTCTTTACCGGAGACCAGGTTGTCGTGGAGAGCAAGTCCGGCAGAGACATAGGCTGTATTACCCTCTCGGGAGAACTCGTCAGGCTTCAAATGAAGAAAAAACGCGTTTCGCCCGAGCGCGTTAAACACAAAATTTTGCGCAAAGCAACCGAACGAGACCTCGAAATTCTCCAACAGGCCAGGGAACGAGAACATCCCACTTTGCTCAAAGCGCGCATCATAGCCCGAAGCCTCAACCTCGATATGAAAATCGGTGATGTGGAATACCAGGCCGATGGACGTAAAGCTACTTTCTATTACACCGCCGACGGACGTGTGGACTTCAGGGAATTAATACGCCACTATGCCCGAGAATTTCGCGTAAAAATTGAAATGAGACAAATCGGGGCGCGTCAGGAAGCCGGCCGCATAGGTGGTATCGGCAGCTGTGGCCGTGAACTCTGCTGCTCCAGCTGGCTGACTACCTTCAAAACCGTCTCTACCGCAGCAGCCCGATACCAAAGCCTGGCTATCAACCAAGCTAAATTGTCGGGGCAATGCGGTCGCCTCAAGTGCTGCCTCAATTTTGAGCTGGATACCTATATGGAAGCGCTGAAAGACTTCCCCAAGGGGGCTGAAAAACTGAAAACCCAACAGGGCACTGCAGTTCTTTTTAAAAGGGATATCTTCGAAGGCCTCATGTACTACGCTTATTCGAATTCCCGTGCTCCGAGCAATAAGGTCTATACCTTGACTATAGAACAGGCCAGAGAAGTCTGTGAAATGAACAAACGGGGCGAGCTGCCGGAAGATCTCGGCGATTTTGCCTTTGTAGAGGAAGACTCCATCGAAGAAGAAGACATTGGTTTCGACAGCATCAATGATGTGGTGGAACTGCCTCCCGAAGAACGCAGAAAGCGGCGAAACAAACGCAACAGGGGGCGCAGAAATCGGCAAAACAGGTCGGCTAATCGTCAAAAACAAGGCAAGCCCAAAGAGAAGGAGCGAAAAAAAACAGAAGGTGAAAATTCTAAAAAGGGGAAAGTGCCTGTGGGCAAGTCGAAATCCAAGAACAGAAAGAAGAACCAGCGCAACAGCGGTACCAAGCGGAAAAAAAATGGCGACAAGAAAAAAGAGTAAGCGCTGTCTTCCTTTCCACGAAATGATCTTGACTTTCCTTTTGAGGAAACGATTACCAGAAAAACAACTTCCATGCAAACATTTGATTTGTTGATTATAGGATCCGGTCCCGGGGGCTATGTGGCTGCCATACGAGCTGCTCAATTGGGTATGAAAACGGCTTTGGTGGAACGCTATAACACCCTGGGAGGCACTTGCCTGAACGTGGGTTGTATTCCCTCCAAGGCTTTGCTGGATTCTTCCGAGCGTTACCATGAAGCTCAAACGACGTTTGAAGAACACGGTATTGGTGTCGGTCAGCTCAAGCTCAATTTGAGCAAAATGATCGAGCGAAAAAATGCCGTGGTTAGCCAGACTGTCAGTGGCATTGACTACCTGATGAAGAAAAATCGAATTGAGGTGTTTCACGGCCACGCAGCTTTTGAAAATGATAAAACCGTACGCATTTCCCGAAAGGGAAAAGAAGATCAGCTCGTGCAAGCTGAAAGATTTATCATCGCCACCGGTTCAAAGCCCAAAGTGCCGCCTTCTTTTCATTACGACAAAAAGCGCATCATTACTTCTACCGAAGCGCTGCAACTGGATAAACTGCCCAAGCAATTGCTGGTGGTAGGTGCCGGTGTTATCGGCTTGGAGCTGGGTTCTGTCTTTGCCCGTCTGGGAACGGAAGTAACTGTTATCGAATATCTCGACAGGGCTTTGCCGACCATGGACAAAGACTGTAGCAAAGAAATTTTGCGTCCGCTCAAAAAGCTGGGGATGAAGTTTCTCTTCAATCACCAGGTGCATGAGGCAAAAACCCAAGGGCGCAAAGCCGTTGTTGCCTTGCAAAAGCGGGAGGGGGGAGAGCCTTTCCAACTTAAAGCCGATTACTGTTTGGTGGCCATTGGAAGGCGTCCTTATACCGATGGGCTTCATTTGGCGAAAGCCGGATTGAAAACCGATGAAAGGGGGTTTATCCCCGTCAATGAAAAACTGCAAACGGCAAAAGAACACATCTACGCCATAGGAGATGTTGTCGGTGGAGCTATGTTGGCTCACAAAGCCGAGGAAGAAGGGGTTTTCGTCGTCGAACAGCTTGCCGGCCAGCAGCCTGCCCTGCACTACGACCGCATACCTTCCGTGGTTTATACCTGGCCTGAAGTGGCTTCTGTGGGCCGTACCGAGGAAGAGCTCAAAAAAGCAGGCATACCCTACAAGGCGGGAAAATTTCCTTTTCGCGCTTTGGGACGTGCCCGCGCCAGTGGCGACTTGGATGGTATGGTGAAAGTGCTGGCACACAAAGAAAATGATGAGATATTGGGAATTCACATCGTAGGTGCCCGGGCTGCCGACCTCATCGCCATGGCCGTTTCTTTGTTGGAATACCGAGCCTCTGCCGAAGACGCTGCACGCATGACCTATCCCCATCCCACTTTTGCCGAAGCCTTAAAAGAAGCTGCTTTAGCTGCCTGGGACGGGAAGCCACTTCACATTTAAACACATTCCATGAAAATCGAAGACAGACAAAGTACCAAACTCATCAGCACCTTGGGCCCTGCGTCCCAAGGGTACGATGTCATGCGGGAACTGATTTATTCCGGTGTAGATATGTTCCGCTTTAATTTTTCACACGGTGACCACAGTACTCATCAGGAAAACATACAAAAGGTACTTGGCATCAATAAGGAGTTGGGAACACATGTGGGCATCATTGCCGACCTCCAAGGACCTAAGCTCCGCGTAGGAAAAATGCCGGAAGGAGGCTTACAACTTGTGGAAGGCGAAACGGTTACTTTCGTAAACTGGGAGAGAGAAGTGGTTGACAAAGACACCATTTACATGAGCTATGAGCGTTTTGCCGCTGATGTCCATCCCGGTGAAAAAATCCTGCTCGACGACGGCAAAATTATTCTCCAAGTACAACAAACCAACGGCAAAGACAGCGTACAACTCAAGGTATTGGCCGGAGGTGTCTTGCATTCCAACAAGGGGGTTAATTTGCCTGAAACCCGGGTTTCTTTGCCCTGCCTTACGGCAAAAGATTTGGAGGACCTGGATTTCATTCTCCGTCAACCCGTCAACTGGATTGCCCTGTCTTTTGTGCGCTCACCGCAAGATATCCTCGATTTGAAAGAGCGCATTGCCGCTAAGAGGCACCCGGCCAAAGTCATTGCCAAAATTGAGAAAAGTGAGGCTGTCGCAGCTCTGGATGAAATCATAGAAGCTGCCGATGCCGTTATGATTGCCCGCGGTGATCTGGGTATAGAGTTTCCTTTGGAACGCCTGCCGGCACTGCAAAAAGAAATCATTCGCAAGTGTCGCGACAAGGCTCGCCCCGTGATTGTAGCCACCCAAATGATGGAGAGCATGATCAGCAACCCCACGCCTACGCGGGCCGAGGTGACAGATGTAGCCAATGCCGTGCTCGACGGAGCGGACACCGTTATGCTGAGTGGCGAAACGGCTATAGGCAAATACCCCGTAGAAGTTGTGCGGGCCGTGAATCGCATCCTTACCGAAGCTGAAAAGTACATCACTTCTTTTGAGCAATATCGCCCTTATCCCGATCAAAGTTCTCCGACTTTTTTATCTGATGTTATTTGTTATAGCGCTGTAAAGACAGCTGAAGACATCGGCGCCAAAGCCATTATCGGCATGACGGTTTCCGGCTATACGGCTTTCAGCGTTTCCAGTTATCGTCCGGAAGCAAAAATCTACATCTTTTCTGCCGAACGCCACATGCTGGCAACGCTCAACCTCGTTTGGGGCGTACGCTGTTTTTTCTATGACAAGCTCACTACTACGGATGAGACTTTTGAAGACGTTCAAAACATTTTGAAAGGAGAAAAGCTCATTCAAAAAGGAGATGTCATCATCAATACGGCTTCCATGCCTATTTACCAACGCCAGCGAACCAACATGCTCAAGGCAACGGTGGTAGATTGAAAGGGGTGTGGGCAAATGGCGTTGAACCTTTCCGTGTAATTCTCCCCCGAGTTTTTTTGTAGAGGTGTGGTTCCTTTTGCCTATCTTTGTCTTCATGAACTATCTGGCCTTGGAGCACGGCACGTTGACTTACGGGGATAAGGTTCTTTTTCAAGACATTTCCCTGCGGGTTAACAAGGGAGAAAAAGTGGCTTTGATTGCTCGCAATGGGGCGGGCAAGTCCACTTTGTTGCGTTTGCTCATAGGTGAAGTGCAAGGTGAGGGCGAGCATTTTCGCTTGCAATTGGCGAAGAGTGTGCGCTTGGGGTATTTGCCTCAAGAACCCGTTTTTCATCAGGCTTGGACGGTTTTAGATGCCGTTTTTGAGGGAGAGGCTCCTGCTTTCCGAGCTTTGCGTGCTTATGAGGAGGCCCTGTTGCACAAAGAAAACGAAAAGGCTCTGCAGTGGGCTTTGACTCAAATGGATGAGACGGGAGCTTGGGATTTGGAGGCACGTGCGCGTGAAATACTCTACAAATTGGAGATTCGCGATTTGGAAGCTGTTGTAGGGCAGCTTTCAGGGGGGCAGCGCAAGCGGGTGGCTTTGGCTCGTTTGATTTTGAGCGATCCGGATTTTCTGATTTTGGATGAGCCGACCAACCACCTGGATTTGGATATGATCGAGTGGTTGGAAAACTACCTTTCCAGATCGAAGTTGACTTTGTTGTTGGTAACACACGATCGCTTTTTTCTCGAACGCGTATGTGATCGCATTGTGGAATTAGACGGGGGGCAACTGTACAACTATTCGGGAAATTATTCCGATTTTTTGGAAAAGAAACTGGCCAGACATGAGAACGAGCTCGTCGTGCTCGACAAGACCCGCAAGCTGATGAAAAGAGAATTGCAGTGGGTGCGACGTATGCCTAAAGCACGAACGACGAAGTCTAAGGCCAGGCTTCAAAAATTTGAAGAAATAAAAGAAGCGGCTTCTAAAAAAATAGAAAAGCAAACCGTTAGTATCGATATCAAGGCTGCCCGCCTGGGTAGTAAAATTCTGGAAGCTCACTACCTGACTAAACATTTTGGTGATCAGGTAATTGTAGAAAATTTTAACTACAAGTTTCGGAAGGGAGAACGAGTGGGTGTGGTAGGTCCCAACGGCTGTGGTAAGACGACCTTCCTACGCCTTTTGACCAAGCAGCTGCGCCCTGACAGCGGTAAGGTAGTTGTTGGTGGCACCGTTAAATTCGGCTATTACGGTCAAGAGGGTTTACTGTTGGAGAAAGATAAGCGCGTCATTGATGTTGTCACGGAGGTGGCGGAATACATTCCTCTGGAAAAAGGTCGAAAACTGACGGCACCGCAATTGCTGGAGCGCTTTCTCTTTTCTCGTGAGCAACAGCAGGTTTACGTTTCACAGTTGAGTGGAGGGGAAAAAAGGCGTTTGCACTTGCTCGAAGTGCTCATGCAAAATCCCAACTTTTTGGTTCTCGATGAGCCGACCAATGATTTGGATATCGTTACGCTCAATGTTTTGGAAGATTTTCTGTTGGATTTTCCTGGTTGTGTTTTGATTGTTACCCATGACCGCTTTTTTCTGGATAAAGTGGCCGACCATCTATTCGTTTTTGAGGGGGAGGGCCGCATTAAGGATTTTAACGGGCGCTATTTGGATTATCGGGAGCAAAAAAACAAGGAGGTGCTTGATGCTAAGCGAGAACAGAAAGCGGAAGACTTGAAAAAACAGCAAGCTGCTCATCAATCGGAAACGGATCAACTGAGCTATCAACAGCGAAAGGAAATCCGCCGCCTTGAGCAGGCTATTGCGCGTTTGGAGGAGAAAAAGCAGCTCATTGAGCAGCGCTTTAGCGAGCCGAATTTAAATCCTGAGCTTATAGCCGATTTGTCGCGTGAGCTGGAAGAGCTTCGCCGCCAAATTGAAGAAAAAGAGGCGGCCTGGATGTCTTTGGTGGGTTGATTGATGGGGAAAAACGCTTAGGGCTGTTTGCGGTTTTAAGAGGTTTTCCTCGGTAGAAACTATTGTTTGACCATTTTGTACAGATGCATATTCATGACGAAGTAGTTTGGGAGGCTAACGCCTCCCAAGCTACCTATCTTTGGCTCGTTTGCAAGTTACAAATATCCCAAACCACTTCGGTTTGGGGGTAAATGTTGTCGATTTATGAAGGAAAAGCAAATTCATGCCTCTTCTGCACCTAAGCCGGTAGGCCTTTATCCCCATGCCCGTCGTGTGGGTAATTTGTTGTTTTTGTCAGGTATAGGCCCACGTGATCCGGAGACGAATGAAGTGCCGGGTTTGAAGCGTACGGCTTCCGGCAATTTCGAGCATTTTGATTTTGCCGCTCAGTGTCATGCTGTGTTTGAAAATGTGAAACGCGTTTTGGAGGCTTCCGGTGCATGCTGGGAAGACTTGGTGGATATCACGGTTTTCCTCACCGATATGCAGCGAGATTTTCAGACTTTCAACAAGATTTATTCCGAGTATTTTCCACAAGGCGGGCCTTGTCGGACGACTGTGGGCATTAGCGCTTTACCTACGCCCATAGCCATTGAGCTGAAGTGCATAGCGGTATTGTCGGGTTGATGTTCTTTTACACGACTTCTGCAACGACGAAGGTGCTACCGCCCACGAAAACCAAGTCTTCTTTTTGAGCTTTGTTTTTGGCTGCCTGCAGGGCGGCTTTGACGGAGGGGTAGCTGTTTCCGTGTAGTTGATATTTTTCTGCCAATTTTTTCAGTTTTAAGGCGTCCAGGCCTCGTGGTACATTGGGTTTGCAGAAGTAATACTGTGCATCTTTCGGGAAAAGAGGGAGTACGCGGTTGCTGTCTTTGTCAAAGACCATGCCCAATACGATGTGCAATTGTTTGTATTCCATTTGCCGCAAGGCAGACAAGACGGCTTGCAGGGCTGCTTCATTGTGGGCACTATCGCAGAGGATATCCGGATTTTGCCCTATCCATTGCCAGCGTCCCTGATAGGCCGTCAGTTTGTGGAGCTCGGGCCATGCCATCATGAGGGTAGGCATGACGAGGGTGGGCAGTGCCTGCATGTCTTCCAGTATAGTTAGGGCCATGGTAGCTGTTCGCACGTTGTTGAGTACAAACGGTCCTTGTAGTTCTACCTCCAGACGGGCATAGAAATGGCCGCTTTCTTCGATATCCAAAATGGTGAGCTTGTCTTTGTTTTGTTCCAGGATTTGAGCTTGGATAATTTGGTCGGCGAAGTAAATGGGTGCATTTTTTTCTTCGGCTATGAGGTGGAAGATGCGGTCTGTTTCCGGTTTGGATTCGCCGATGACGACGGGAACACCTTCTTTGATGATGCCGGCTTTTTCTCCGGCGATTTGCGCCAGGGTATTGCCCAGGAAATTTTGGTGATCGTAGCTGATGTTGGTGATGACACTGAGGAGAGGAGTGATGATGTTGGTAGAATCCAGTCTGCCTCCCAAGCCGGCTTCGATAACGGCTATGTCGGTTTGCCTTTCGGCAAAAGAGAGGAAAGCCAGGGCAACGGTGATTTCAAAAAAAGAGGGCCGGATGGTTTCTATTAGGCCTTTGTTTTTTTGTACAAAGCGGACGACTTCTTCTTTGGAAATTTTTTGGCCGTCGATTTTGATGCGTTCTCGAAAATCGTTGTAGTGAGGGGAGGTGTAAAGGCCTGTTTTGAGGCCGGCTCGTTGGAGAGCGGCTGCTATGAGGTGTGAGACTGTGCCCTTGCCGTTGGTTCCGGCTATGTGGATAGCAGTGAGTTTTTCGTGGGGGTTACCCAGCGCTTTAAGAAGCAGCTGGATGTTTTTCAGGTCTTTTTTAAAAGCTTTGGGGCCTTGCCGCTGGTACATGGGCAGTTGGGCAAAGAGGTAGTCCAGTGTTTCGCTATAGGTCATGTTGCAAAGTTATTGCAAAAAAAAATGCCGGGCAAAAGCCCGGCACTTTTTCAGTAGCGTTCGCGTCGTTCTTGGCGATCATCTCGTCGTTCTCGAGCATCTTCTTTGCTTTCTCGGATGTCTTCACCCAGTTCCCGGGCTAAGGCTTGGACGGATTTTTCCATGAGGTGTTGAAATTCGTCCAGGAGTTTGAGTTTGTGCATGGGGTTTTCTCCGGGGAGTTTTTTTGTGGTGAACTTGTAAGCGAGCAGGGTGTTACGGATTTCAATCATGCGGTTGAGGCGTTGGGTTGCTTGTTGGCGATCTCTTTTATCGTCGGCCAGATCGCGGCGGTCGTCGCGTTTATCGGCGCGGTCATTTCGGAGGTCACGGGCATCATCCAAGGCGTCGCCCCGTGGATGGCGGGCATCGCGGCGATCGCGAGCCAACTCGGCCCTGTCTCCGGCCAATTCTCTTTGGCTTTGTTGCACTTCTGCTTTTGCTTGATTGAGGTAGGCTTGGGCCTGGGCGATTTCGCGTTCCATGTCGGAGAGTAAATCGCGTTTTAGGGCGCGCACACTGGCCAGGTCTCCCAGTCGCCATGCTTCGTAGATCCTGATGCGTTTCTTGTTGAATGCAGCCAATTCCTGGCGATCACGGCTGAGCATGCTTTGATCTCGACGGATTTGACGGGCATCTTGCATCGCTTCGCGTGTGTTTTGAGGCACTTGAGCAAATGTAGGATAGGCTGCGAAAAAGGCAAAGCTCAGATAGAGAAAAAAAAGTGACTTCATTTTTGCGGGATTTTGGATGAAAAGTTTTTATTTTGCGAAAGCCAAAATAAGAATCGAAAGATGAACGCAAAGTAAGGCTCTTTTGGTTTCCTGTAAAGATTCTTTCAACCATTGGTTGATGTTCTTCAACGGCTTACACTTTGGAATATATGTAAAACAACTCCTTGGACTTGTTTAGATTCGGATTGTTTAAAGAGGTGTCATGCAAACGGTGATACGCAGATTAGATCACATCTTCCCTTGGGAGCTGGATTTGTATTTGGCTCGGGGCTGGTATCGCATGGGGCAAGGCATCTACACCTGTTCGCTTTTGTGGGGTGACTTGGGGCAAACGCCGGTGATTTGGTTGCGCCTTCTTTTGGAAGGCATGTCTTTTAACAAGCGTCAGCGCAGGCTGATGCGCAAAAATAAGGAGCGATTCAGGATAGAAATCCGCCCTTTTACTTTTTATGAAGAGCAAGAAATTTTGTTTGAGCTTTACAAAGCTTCTTTTGATGGCGTTTTAGCCGAAAGCTTTAAGCACCAGGTAAATGGTGGAAGTGATTGTAATGTTTTTGATAGCATGGAGGTTGCTATTTACGACGATGATCGCTTGGTAGCTTTTAGCCTGTTTGATTTGGGCTGGATGAGCGCGACCAGCATTAGTGGTATCTATCATCCGGATTATGCTGCGTATAGCCTGGGTTATTATACCATGCTGTTGGAGATTGAATATGCTCTGAGCCACGGTAAACTCTTTTACTATCCGGGTTATGTAGTGCCGGGTATTCCCAAATTTGATTATAAGCTGCGCATAGGAAAACAAATTGAGGGCTTTTTGCCGTCTGAGGAACGGTGGATACCCTATGAGCGTTTTCCGCATGAGGCCTTATTGCCCAATCTCATCATCAAGCAGCTTTGTCTGTTGCATGAAGAGTTGGCCGCTTTGGGCTTGCAAGTTCGTTTGCTACCTCGCTTTCGGCAAACTTTTAGCGGGCCTTGTGGTTTGTTCGTCGAATCTGTAGAATACATGCATTCCTTTTTTTGGATGCCTTGGCTGTTGGTCGTAGGTTCTCCCGAGGAGGAAAAAGAGTTTTTTGTCGTGAGTTATTACCTGACTAAAAGCTGTTTTTACGTGCAACGAGTTGGAAGTGCCCATGGAGAACTTCAGGACTGGGATATTACCAGAAAAATTGTAACCCGGGTCATCCCGGAAAAGCATGAACAGAAGGAAATCGTCGAACAATGTCCGGAACCTTTGGAATTTAGCCATCTAAAAGAGTTGATAGCCTTTTTGCAGCAATAGTTATACTCGTGACGAACTGGTTTGGTATATGTATGAGCGTCTTTTTATGCCTTGCCGAATATGACCTCTGAAGATTTTAAAAAGATAGCAGACGATTTACCTGTTTTGCCCGGGGTTTATAAATTCCTCGATGCTGAAGGAACAGTGTTGTACGTGGGTAAGGCCCGGCGGTTAAAACAACGCTTGAGCTCCTATTTCACCTCTATGGAGAAGCATGCGGCTAAAACGCGCATTATGCTGCGCAAGGCAGTACGTATAGAATACGTGATTGTAGATACCGAGGCTGATGCCCTCTTGCTCGAAAACAGCTTAATTAAAAAGTATCAGCCGCGCTATAACCTCATGCTAAAAGACGGCAAGTCGTATTCCTACATCTGCATCAAAAAAGAGCGTTTTCCCCGAGTTTTGATTACCCGTAAAGTTGTAAAAGATGGCTCGGTTTATTTCGGCCCCTACACTTCCAAGGCGCGGATTAAAACCATGTTGGAGCTACTGAGGCGCCTGTTTCCTTTGCGGAGCTGTTCGTACAACTTGTCTGAGAAAAATATTAAATCGGGTAAGTTTAAACTCTGTTTGGAGTATCACATTAAAAACTGTAAAGGGCCTTGTGTGGGCCTGGAAAGCGAAGAGGAATACCATGAGAAGATAGAGCAGATTAAAAATATTTTGCAAGGGCATTTTGCACAGGTGAAAAAACATTTCACTGCGCAAATGCAAGCATTTGCCGAAAGGCTGGAGTTCGAAAAAGCCCAGGAAATCAAGCTCAAGCTTCAAGCTTTTGAAGATTATCAATCGACATCAACAGTCGTCAGCCCGAGCATACGAGATGTGGATGTGTTTTCCATTTGCTCGGACGAAACCCATGCTTATGTAAACTATTTGAAAGTGGTGCATGGGGCTGTGATACATGTCTATTCTCAAGAATTGATTAAAAACCTGGATAACGAGGAAGGCGATTTGCTGGCTTTTGTCATACCCGAAATCCGCGAGAGGTTTAATAGTATAGCGCCTGAAGTTTTGGTCAGTGCTCCTCTGCCTTTGAAAATGACGGACTTTCGCGTAGTAGTCCCCAAAATCGGAGACAAAAAAAAGCTGTTGGAGCTTTCGCAAAAAAATGTCCGCTTTTTCATGCTGAATCAGCAGAAATCCAGAGCTTCTCAACAACGTAGGCAAATTTCTTCGGAGCGCATTTTACGCACTTTGCAAAAGGATTTACACTTGCAGGAACTGCCCTTGCACATAGAGTGTTTTGACAACTCCAACATCCAAGGGAGTGAACCCGTTGCTGCTTGTGTAGTGTTTAAAAATGCACGACCTTCTAAAAAGGACTATCGGCACTTTAACATCAAAACTGTGCAGGGCCCGGATGACTTTGCCAGCATGGAAGAGGTGGTGTACAGGCGTTACAGAGGGGTGCTGGAACGAGGGGAGCCTTTGCCGCAATTGGTGCTCATAGACGGAGGTAAAGGGCAGTTGAATGCTGCTTTAAAAGCCATAAAGAGACTGGATCTGGCAGAGCGCATAGTTTTGGTAGGTATAGCCAAGCGCTTGGAGGAGTTGTTTTTGCCGGGCGATTCGATTCCCTTGTACCTGGATAAAAAGTCGGAAAGCCTGAAGCTGTTACAACAATTGCGCAACGAAGCTCACCGCTTTGCCATTACCTTCCACAGGGACCAACGCAGCCGCAGATTTACGCGTACGGCCTTGACGGAAATTCCCGGCGTGGGGGAAAAAACGGCTCAAAAACTGCTGAAGCACTTCGGCTCGCTTAAACGGCTGAAAACGGCTTCGGAGGAAGAGCTGGAAGCCGTAGTGGGAAAAGCCCTGGCCTTGAAATTGATAAAAGCTTTTGAGGTGTAAGGGCCTGTCTGCAACATGGAAATCTCCGTTGGTCGAGTATTTTCTCTCTTTAGCCGAAGCTTTTGCCCTGTTTTTCAAAATTTGGTATTTTTATGCATCTTTAGAAAGTTTTTTGTAATTAAAATCCAACGACCTAATGGACCAAAAGAAGTTGATTTCATCCGGTGTAGTCGTCTTTGTGATTCTCATCGTAGTTTTAATCTTGGCCAGCTTTACTTTCCTCACCATAGACGCCAATGAACGGGGAGTTTTGTTTAAGCGCTTTGGAGGAGGCTTGGACAAAGAACACATCTATGAGCCGGGATTTCACGTCATAGCTCCTTGGAACAGCATCTATCTCTATGACATTCGGGAAAAACAAATAGAAGAGAGCATGACGGTGCTGTCGAGCAATGGCTTGAACATCAAACTCGATGTTACGGTACGGGTGAATCCCATCTACAACAAGATTGGAGATTTGCACGAAAAGTTCGGACCCCACTACATGCAATCTCTGGTGCGTCCGGAGGTGCGCTCTGCCGTGCGCAAAATCATTGGTCGTTACAACCCGGAAGAGCTCTATTCTACCAAGAGAGATGAGGTGCAAAATCTGATTCAGGAAGATCTGAAGAAGGAGTTGGAAGCCAATTTCGTAGAGTTGCGTGCGACGCTTATCCGAGACATCGAGTTGCCGGAGAAGGTTAAAACAGCCATCGAGGAAAAAATTGAAGCCGAACAGCTGGCTCTCAAGTATGAGTACATCCTGGAACAGGAACGCAAGGAGGCCGAGCGCAAAATCATAGAAGCCAAAGCTAAAGCTGAATCCAACCGCATTTTGAACGCCAGCCTCTCTTCCAATATTTTGCGAGACAAGGGCATTGAAGCAACCATCAAGCTGGCAGAATCGCCCAATACCAAAGTCATTGTAGTGGGGAGTGGCTCAGATGGCTTACCCTTGATCTTGGGCGGGCAGTAAAGGCTTCTTGAAAGGCTTTAAACTTTTTTGTTCATATAAACCATCTCATCATGTACATCCGAATCGCTTTTCTTTTTCTTGTGCTCGGGTCTTTGCTTGTGCCGTCTTGCAAGAAAGACAAGAATGGACCGGGTTCTGCAAACGACTTGCCTTTGGGAACTTTGCAGTTCAAGGCAGACGGGCAGGAGTACTCCTTCAGCGGGCTTTTTGGTCAGAATATAGAACTGCCGGACAATGGCAATTTGCTGAAGGATTTTGCTATTATTGCATTAGATGTGACAACCCAAGACCAATTTGACTTACATGTTCATTACGCCAATAGCCCTCCTCCGAAGGCTGGTGTTGCCTATGAGATCAGTGATTTGGATTGTGAGATGGTTAGCAATATTATTTGCCCGTCCTTTATTTTCATTCAGGGCGGTACGAACGCTTACATTTCTGACATCATGGGAGGCAAAGCGTATGTCAAGTTTTCTGTTTTGGAGTTGAACGGAGGTGAGGCTACAGGGGAATTTACGGGAACTTTGCTAGAAAACAATGCCGGCAATGGTGTGGAAATAACAGAGGGCTTGTTCCACGTTAAGGTCTTGTAAAAAGTTTTGTTTTAACGGCAATCGTTTAACTGCCAGTGATAGGGCAGATATTCTATGCGGGCATGCTCTTCGACGGGTATGCCTGCATGTTTTTTGATGAAGCTGCGCAGGTCGGGTTGTTTGAAATCAGAGGAAAACCAGGAAAAGATGGAAGAGATTTGCAGCAGCTCGGGGCGAACTTTGTTGCGCAGGGTATCCGTTAGAAAGTTGTGCATGCTTGCATCCAGTTGTTCGTCTAATTGCTCGGGCTTGTAAGCCCGGCGGGCGAGCTTAGGGCAGGAAACGGAAGCACAGTTGATGGCAGCATGAATGCGGGCATCTCCAAACTTTTTTCTGAGGATGTTGTGCTCTATTTCGTTGAGGTCATAGCTGTGCCCGCCTATTTGAATAAATCGAATGTCCCAGGTGGAATTGATGAAAGACCAGCCCGGGCTAATGTCTTTGATGCTTTTTAAGGGGTAGTGCCGGCAAATGAGTAGAAGGGTGTAAGCGTTGTAGGCATTGATCCAGTAAGCCATTTGCTCCTCTCTGCTCCAGCGCACTTCATCCGGAGGGTGGTTTTCGAGCACTTGCAAATAGGCCTTGAGAGAAAGGGTATCTTCTTGCAGGTTGGCGTAGTCCACCTGGCCGGACTTATCTACGTACTTTTGCAGCAGGGCCTCAAAGAGTTCGTGGGTAGGCGGCTCGGCTTTTGACCGATAGTGCGAGGGGCTGCAGGCATTGAAAGAAAGCGCCAAAAAGAGCAAGAAGAGGTGCAAACAAATCTTGCCGTTTAACTTGCTCACCTTCAAGGAGCTTATACACTTTTGAGTGTTTGAGCTTTGGCACCTTGAGCATACAGTCGGACGAT
>Ga0256839_1000843_pt1 | contig 39155 bp, 32 predicted proteins | sample 354166metaG_FD_185968 | JGI IMG/M metagenome (GOLD analysis project Ga0256839, IMG submission 185968) | Hydrothermal vent microbial communities from Mid Atlantic Ridge, Atlantic Ocean - 354-166 | ecosystem: Environmental > Aquatic > Marine > Hydrothermal vents | place: Atlantic Ocean: Mid...
CCCGAGCCTGACCGATCTCCCCGAAGTCCCCGACATCGTCGACTGCTTCCGGAGGGTCGAGGATCTCCCGCAGGTGGTGGAGGAGGCGATCGCCGTGGGAGCCAAGGTGGTGTGGTTCCAGCTCGGGCTCCGTCACGAGGAGGCCGCTCGACGGGCCCGCGAGGCGGGTCTGGTCGTCGTCCAGGATCGCTGTCTCAAGATCGAGCATGCTCGGTTCGCCGGCGGGCTTCACCTGGCGGGCTTCGACACCGGGGTGATCTCGTCGCGCCGCCGCCGACCGGTCTGAACGCCCCCCCAGGGACCCACGGGGCATCGTCGGAGTCGATGCTCGAGGAGCCGTACCCGCGTCGGGTCACCGTGTTCGTCGACCACGACGTCCGCGGAGAGCTCGCGGGTCGATGCGTCCTCACCGGGGTTCCGACCGATCGGACGGTCCGGCAGCGGACCAGGGTGGACGGTCCGTCACCGATCTGGCTCCTGGCGCTCGCCCGGGGGCCGGTCGGGCTGGTGGTGCTCCTCGTCGCGCTCCTGAGTCGGCGAGGCGGGTTCCTCTCAGGGTGCCTCCCCGTCTCCGAGGAGGCCTACGCGCGATATCGACGTGCCCGGCGGGCGGCCCTGGGGTCGTGGGCCATCGGGAGCGCGCTCGTGCTCCTCTGGATGGTCGGCTCCGGCCCGGTCTGGACCGTTCCGGGAGCGGTGGGGGCCGTGATGATCGTCGGCGGCGTCGTCGCCGGGGTCGCGCTCGAGCGGCGTTGGCCGCGGCTGGAGCTGGATGCGAGCAGGCGCTGGCCGACCATCTCCCGTGCCCATCCCGACTTCGTGGCCGCCGTCCGGGCTCAGGCGGTCCCGGAGGGGGATCGACGAGCCTGAGGGGCCTGCGGGGACGGCGACCACGCCCCCGAGCAGGACGCCCACCAGGGGCAGCGCCACCCCGAAGACGTTGAGGCCGTCCTCGTCGACGATGCCGAACCTGGCCAGGAGCCCGAGCCCGGCGGTGGTGAGCACGATCGCCAGGAGGGGTTGGAGGGGCGGGGGAGCCGGTCGGGGATCGGAGCGGGGCCGCTCGAACCGTCCGAACAGGGCGAGGAGCGGGATCGTGGCGACGCCGGCCGCCGCGAACCAGATCGGCCGGGTCGCCCACCAGCGTGGGGTCGTCGGCACGGGACCGAGACCGAGTCCGTCGAGGGCCGTCGCCGTGAGTGCCACGAGGGCGACGGCGGCGGTCAGATGCCAGAGGTAGAGGGTCATGATCGATCCGCTCACCAGCACCGTCCCCACCCAGGGGCCTCGGCGGCGGAGCCACCGTCGGACGGGTCGTTCTGCGGCGAGGACGAGCCCGATCTGGAAGACCGCCAAGGCGACGAGGGTCACCCGAGGTGGGTTCGAGTTGGTGACGCCACCCCCGTCGAGACCCACCATCGCCACGGGATACGGACCGACGGCGACGAGGATCCACGTGGTCAGGAGGCCGCCGAGGGCGAACGCCGGGGCACGGCCGGTGAGGCGACCCTCCGCCCAGGCGAAGCCGAGCTGGTGCACCGTCCCCCACACGAAGAGATAGTTGGACCACTGCAGGGGGACCGCCACCCCGGTGAGGGTCAGGAGGTCCACCGCCCCGGCGGCGGCGGCGCCCGCCACCACCGACCACCATCCCCATCGTTCCCAGGCGCCCAGCGTCGCCGGAGCGACGGCGACGATCACGACGTAGGCCGCCAGGAACCAGACCGGAACGAGGGCGGCGCGGGACGCCACCTGGAGGAGGCGGGGCTCGACGCCCATCCACCACGAGACCTGTCCGATCGCCGCCCACACCGCCAGGAGGGGCAGGACGGGGAGGAGGAGACGCCGCAGCCGTTCCCGCAGCCAGGCTCCGTAGGGGATGTGACGCCGACGCGCCGATCGCCACGAGGCGAGGTTGGCGAACCCTCCCACGAAGAAGAAGATCGGCATGACCTGGAGAAGCCAGGTCACCCAGGCGGCTCGGGGGACCAGGCCCAAGAGGTTCTCGGCTCGGAGCCCGGATCCGTCGGTCCAGACCGCGACCATGAGCCAGTGGCCGAGCACGACCACCAGGATCGAGACGACGCGGAGGAAGTCGACGTACCGGTTCCGTTCGGGTGGGGTGCGATCGGCCAGGGAGATCGCTCGACGGAGGAGTGGGGGGATTCGCATGGTTCCATCCTGGGGGGCCGCCACCGGCCCGTCGATGGGGGAGGCCCCGGATCCCCGCCTCGGGGACCCGTCGGGGGTTCCCGGCGGTGACGTCTGGAAAAAAATCCGGAGAATGGGTGACAACCTTGACCTGGGGCGTCTACGATCCCGACGACAAATTGTCGGTGCTGGAGAGGGACATGGGAAGCGACGGACGGCGCGACATCGTCGCGACGGGCGTGTTGTGGGCCATCCTCACCGCTCTGGGTGAGTGGGCCGTTCTGGGAACGAACATGCTGCCGACCCTGGCCAGTCGCCAGGGCGAGGAGGTGGACGGGGCGTTCCGACTCCTCATGATCTACTCGGTCCCCGTCATGGCGCTCGTCCTGGCGGTGCTGTTCTACAGCGTGGCCCGGTGGCGTGTGGAGACCCCCGAGGAGGACGGTCCGCCGATCGCCGACCACAAGGGGTTCTCCCGGGGATGGTTCATCGTCTCGTCGGCGTTGGCGTTGCTGCTGTTCATCCATCCGGGTCTCACCGGGCTGCTGGCGCTGGCCGAGGAGGCCGAGGCCGAGCCCGACCTGGTGGTCGAGCTCACCGCCGTCCAGTGGCACTGGGACGTGAGCTTCCCCGAGCACGGGGTGACGATGGAGAACCCACCCGAGCTGGTGCTGCCGGTGGGCGCCACCATCCGCTTCGACCTGACCTCGACCGACGTCATCCACGCCTTCTGGGTCCCGGCCTTCCGGCTCAAGCAAGACGCCATCCCCGGGCAGACGAACTCGGTCACGATCACCCCGACCGAGGTCGGTTCCTACGGCGAGGACGACGCCTTCCGGCTCCAGTGCGCCGAGCTCTGCGGCACGGGCCACGCCCGCATGTTCCTCCCCGTCCGGGTGGTGGAGCAGGCGGAGTTCCAGCAGTGGCTCTCCGGAGCCGGGATGGGGCCGATGGAAGGCATGGAGGGCATGGACATGGGCGAAGGAGACGACATGGGCGAAGGGGGCGACGGCATGGACATGTCCGGCGACGGTGACGGCATGAAGATGGGTGACGAGGGCTGAGGGAGGACGAGATGGCAACGACGATCAGTGGGACCGGCGCCCCCACCATCGGGAGCCGAGGCCTGCCCTTCGCATTCCGAGGGCTGCTGTGGGGAGCCGTCGGCTTCCTCCTCGGGGCGCTTCTCACCGCTGCGATCCGTGTCCTCCTCGGCTATCCGGCCTTCGCCCTCGAGCCGGTGGTCGTGGTCGGCTACGTGTTCGGTCTCTCGGGCTGGTTCCTCGGCGTCGGCGTCTGGGAGACCTGGGCCAAAGGATGGCTCGGACGGGAGACGGCGGTCTACAAGCCGGAGGGATGGCGCCGTTACTTCGGGTTCAACATGGACCACAAGGTCATCGGGATCCAGTACGGCGTCACCTTCATCGCCCTGTTCCTCATCGCCGGGCTGCTCGCCATGTTCATGCGGGCCGAGCTCATGGAGACGGGGCGGACGATCTTCGGGCCTGCCGGGTACAACCGGGTGATGAGCCTCCACGGGTTGATGATGGTGCTCGTCGCCGTGACCGCGGTGCCGGGGGCGTTCGGGAACTACATCATGCCGCTGCAGCTCGGCGCCGAGGACATGGCGTTCCCACGCCTGAACGCCCTCAGCTACTGGTTCTGGCCGCCGGTGGCGATCCTGCTGCTCGCCAGCCAGTTCGTGGGCGGATGGGACACGGGATGGACCGGATACGTGCCTCTGGCGGTGGTGAACCGCCCCGGCCAGCTCTTCTACGCCCTCGCCTTCATCACCGCCGGCCTGTCTTCGGTCGTCGCCGCGGTGAACTTCGTCACCACGGTGGTCAAGATGCGGGCTCCGGGCATGACCTGGCGCCGGGTCCCGATCTTCACCTGGTCGATCCTCCTCACCGGCATCCTCAGCCTGCTCTTCACCCAGGCGGTGGCGGTGGCGCTGACGATGACCATCCTCGATCGAATCTTCGGCGGTGCCTTCTTCGATCCGGTGATGGGCGGGCTCCCGGTGCTGTACCAGCACATCTTCTGGTTCTACTCGCACCCGGCGGTGTACGTGATGGTGCTGCCCAGCCTCGGGGTGCTCCTCGAGATCCTTCCACCCTTCAGCCGCAAGCCGCTCTTCGGCTACAAGTGGGCGGTGGGCGGCATCATCGGGATCAGCGCCCTCAGCGCCACGGTCTGGGCCCACCACATGTTCACGACCGACATCGGGCTGGAGTCGAAGATCGGATTCATGCTCACGACCGAGGCGATCTCGGTGCCGACGGGACTGATCTTCCTGTCCGCGGTCGGGACCATCTGGCGAGGGCGCCTGTGGTTGAAGACCCCGATGCTCTTCGCCCTCGCCATCGTCTTCAACTTCCTCATCGGCGGGGTGACCGGGGTGTTCCTCTCCGACGTCCCCGCCGACGTCACCCTGCAGGACACCTTCTGGGTGGTGGCCCACTTCCACTACACGATCGTGGGAGCAGGGATCTTCGGTCTGTTCGCCGGGATCTACTACTGGTTCCCCAAGATGACGGGTCGGATGCTGGACGAGCGCCTGGGGAAGATCCACTTCTGGATGATGTTCCTCGGGTTCAACCTGACGTTCCTCCCCATGTTCTGGCTGGGTCTCAACGGCATGAACCGCCGGATCGCCGACTACCAGCCGTCGCTCGAAGGGGTCAACACCTTCGTCTCCCTGGCCGGCTTCTTCCTCGGCGCGAGCTTCCTCTTCTTCCTCTGGAACGCCATCGTCTCGTGGAGGAAAGGCGAGCCGGCGGGCGACAACCCGTGGGGCTCCCGCACCCTGGAATGGCAGACCACGTCGCCACCGCCGGAGCTGAACTTCGACGGCGAACCCGAGGTGACCGGCGACCCCTACGGATACGGGACCGATGGACCGGCACACGCCGTCGTCCACACCGAGACGGGAGGTGACGAGTGACCGCCCACGCCCACGCCCACCCTGGCTACCGCGAGCTGCACCGGTACGGCCTGTGGCTGTTCATCGCCTCCGAGGCGTTCCTGTTCGCGGTGTTGCTGGCCGTCCGGTTCTTCTTCACGGGACTGGAGAAGCCCGAAGCCCTCAACATCCCGCTGGGCATCGTCCTCACCGTGATCCTGGTGTCTTCCAGCTTCACGCTCCACCGCGGCGAGAAGGCAGCGGCGGCAGGCGACCAGGCGGGGCTCCGTCTGGGTCTCCTGCTGACGATGGGCCTCGGGGTCGTCTTCCTCGTCATCGTGGGATTCGAATGGGCGGCGGGTTTCGCCGAGTTCCCGGCCTCGACCCCGTACGGGGCGGTGTTCTACCTCATCACCGGGACCCACGCTCTGCATCTGTTGAGCGGTCTGCTCGTCCTCTATTCGCTCTACCTCCAGGACAAGCGGGGGGTCCTGGACGAGGCCAACCGGTGGAAACTCGAGGCGGGTGCCCTCTACTGGCATTTCATCGATGTGATCTGGCTGTCGGTCTTCACGACGCTGTATGTGCTCTGAGGAGATGAGGATGAGAGCTCCTTCCCGATCCAGACGGTGGACGATCGTGGCGGCGACGTTCGCGCTCGTCCTGGCCGCGTGCGGCGGCGCGGTGGAACCCAACGAGGTGGGCGAGATCGAGTTCGTCCTCACCGACAACACGATCAGCCCGTCCGTGGTGAAGGTGAAGGCCGGCCAGAAGGTGCGGTTCGTCATCCGCAATGAAGGCCGTCATCCGCATGAGTTCATGATCGGCCGGGAACCCCACCCCGGGACCGACTACCTGCAGGGCGAGCCGGTGTATGAGCCCTTCGAGGTCGACTTCTTCGAAGGGTTGGAGGTATCGGTGACGGGTGGAATGCCGATGAACTTCGAGGGGATGGAAGACATGGGGATGGGTGAAGAGGGAATGGAGATGGGGGAGATGGCCGAGGAGCCCCACGGCGGGGCGATGGTGATGCTCCAACCCCGTGCTCCCGGCGCCGCCGAGCCCGGGGAGACCTCCGTCATCGAGTTCACCATCCCCGAAGACCGGGTCGGGGTGTGGGAGATCGGCTGCTTCCAGGAGGCGGGCCAGCACTTCGACGACGGGATGCGGGCGACCCTCATCGTCGAGGCCTGACCGCCGGTTCCCGACGGAACCGGGAGCCGGTGCGGTAAGGTCGGGGCAGCATGGCGCGGCCTGCGACGATCGAGAGCGCGGTGATGGAGCTTCTCTGGGGAGCGGGTGGGTCGTGGCTCACGCCTGCTGAGGTACGAGCTCGCCTCCGCCAAGATCTGGCACCTACCACGGTCGGGACCGTGATGACCAGGCTGTGGAGGAAAGGGCGGCTTCGGAGGCGGCGTCGTGGCAACGGTTACGAATACCAACCGACCCAGGGTCGCGAGGAGTACGCGGCGAGACGAATGTCGGAGATCCTCGAAGTGGCCGAGGACCGCACCGTCGCCCTTCATCGGTTCCTCGACCTCCTTCCAGAGAACGAACGTGAAGATCTGAAGGAACTCCTGGAGGGGGAGTGAACACCCTCCGGTTGCTGGTCGCGCTCGGCCTCTTGTTCTGGCCCGCTCTGACGTGGGCGATCGTCGGCAGGTCCCGTCGTCCGGGCCTTTGGTCACGTCTGATCCTCGTCTCTCTGGTTGCAGGTACGGTGCTGCTACTGATCGCCCTCGGACATGAGGTGCTGCCTGGAGGGCTGGCCATCACCGGTGACGGACGTGCCGCCGAGCGATGTCTGGAGATCGGTGGTCATGTTGTCGCAGGGTTGCCCGGTGGCACCTGGTTCGCCGCCGGATTGTGGGGAGCTGTCGTGGCCGGAGGGATGCGAGGGTTGTTCGGAACCTATCGGGGGTGGCGAGTCCTGCGCGTGGAGTCGACGGTGGGAACCCACCTCGCCCTCGCTGCGGGCGAACTCGTGGTGTTGCCCACCCCGCGACCCCTGGCCTTCGGTGTTCCCGGTACGCCGAGACAGGTCATCCTCTCGGAGTCGGTGGTGGAACGACTGCATCCGGTCCAGCTCGACGGCCTCGTTCGCCACGAAACCGCCCATCTGGAGCTCGGGCACCATCGCTTTCTCCTCGTTGCGGCCGCCGTGGAAGGCGCCCTGGGCTGGATCCGACCGATACGGCGGAGCGTCGCGGCGCTGCGCCTGTCGCTCGAACGGTGGGCCGACGAAGAAGCCGCCGGGGGCTCCCCGCAACGCCGTGAGGCGATCAGAGGAGCGATGTTGGCGCTCGGAGGAGATCACGGACACCGATGGCGCGACGCCGAGATGGTCGCCCCTCGCTTGCTGGCGCTGTCGTCCACGCGGCCACTCGGCAGCACCGATGTCGCCTGGTGGCTTGCCCTCGGAGTGGGCATCGCCGTGACCTTCGCCGCGCTCACCGGATCCCTCTGGGTGCATCTGGCCCGTCTGGCCGCTGCCGCCGGTTGACCACCGGCGCCGCGGACGAGGCCCTACGATCCGGCCTGTGATGACCCAGGCCCCGAGTTCCGCCGAAGGTGAGCGGAACCCATGAGCGCAGAGATCGGGGGATCGCGGGTCGCGAGCCGGGTCGGTCGGTTCTTCGGTTCGGGTGGTGTCCCCGCCCTCATGGTGCTCGGCGGAGTCGTGGGGGTCGTGGCCGGGTTGGGGGCGGTCGCCCTCATCCTGGCGATCCAGGGGGTGGCGGCCCTCGTCGAGGCGCTCGGTCCGGGCCTGGGCCGGTACTGGATCGTGGTGGTGATTCCCCTCGCCCTGTGGCTCTCCTGGCAGCTCACCGTGCGTTTCGCCCCCGAGGTCGCAGGTCACGGTGTTCCGCACATCTTGGAGGCGGTGACGGTGCGGGGAGGGGCCATCAGACCGCGGGTCGCTCCCTTGAAGGTGGTGGCCACCGGCATCACGATCGGTGCGGGGGGATCCGCCGGCCGGGAGGGCGCGATCGCCCAGATCGGGGCGGCGACCGGCTCGTGGATCGCTCGGCGGACCGGCCTCGGGGAGAACGACGTGGCGGTGCTCGTGGCGGCGGGAGCCGGGGCCGGGATCAGCGCCACCTTCAACGCTCCCATCGCCGGGATGTTCTTCGCCCTCGAGGTCATCCTGCGGAGCTTCTCGGTCCGTCACCTGCAGGCGGTCCTCGTCTCCTCGGTGGCGGGGGCGGTGGTGTCGCATCGGCTGCTCGGGGAGGAGCTCACGTTCCGAGTCCCTCCCTACGACCTTCGGGAGCCCCGGGAGCTCGTGCTGTACGTGTTGTTGGGGTTCGCCACCGCCGGGGCCGCCTGGATGTTCCTCCGGCTCCTCGACTGGTGGGATCCGGGCCCGAGACGACTGTCGGGGGCGATCCGTCCCTTGGCGGCGGGCCTGGTGGTCGCCATCCTGGGTCTGGGTTGGCCCGACGTCCTCGGTACCGGCCAGGAGTTCATCGGCCGGGTCCTCCGGGAGGAGGTCGTCGAGGCCTGGTGGGTGTTCGGGCTCCTGGCCCTGCTGAAGGCGGCGGCGACGTCGTTCACCCTTGGAGGCAAGGGCTCCGGGGGCATCTTCATGCCGAGCCTGTTCATGGGGGCCACGGTCGGTTCGGGGTTCGCCCGGCTGCTGGCACCGGTCTGGACCGCGTCGTCGCTCAATCCCGGTGCGTTCGGTCTGGTGGGGATGGCGGCCACCTTCGCCGGCGTGGCCCGAGCGCCCCTCACGTCGGTGTTGATCGTCTTCGAGGTGACGGGGGATTACGGCCTGGTGCTCCCCCTCATGATCGCCACCTCGATCAGCACCTACGTGGCGGCCCGCCTCCATCCCGACTCGGCGTACACCGCGCCCCTCGCCAAAAAGGGCATCCATCCCACCCGCACCGGCGACGTCGACGTCCTCGACACGATCACGGTCGGTGAGGTGACGACCCGTGCTCCGGTCGTCGTGCAGCCCGAGCTCAGCCTCGAACAGTTGGAGGCGATCCTCGGAGAGCATCGGCTCCACGGCGTCCCGGTGGTCGATGCGGAGGGACGTCTGATCGGGGTCGTCACCGTCACCGACATCCTCCGGGCGGGCGGACCGTCGCCGGAGGTCACCGTCCGGGATGCCATGACCCCCGACCCGGCCACCGTGACCACGGAGACGCCGGTGTCCGAGGCGTTGGAGCGGATGGCCTCGCTCGGTGTGGGCCGCCTCCCCGTCGTCGATGCTCGCGATCCCAGGCGGCTCGTCGCCGTCTTCCGGCGGGAAGATGCCGTCTACGCCTACCACCAGGCCCTGAGCGCATCGGCACGTCTGCGTCATCCCCGGTACCGGGCGGACATCCCGACCACCTCCGACGCCGAGTTCTTCGAGTTCGAGATCCCGAACGGTTCCCCTGCCGCCGGACGCAAGATCAGCGAGTTCGCCTGGCCGGAGGGCTGTCTGCTGGTCTCGGTCCATCGTGGGGACCGGGTGTTCATCGCCCGCGGCGACCTGCGGCTTCAGGTAGGCGACGCCGTGACCGCCTTCGGGGGTTCGGGAGCCCGACGGCGGGTTCTGGAACGGGTACGACCGCACCGGGGGACGGAGACCGTGGCCGACTCAGGAGGGGAGGCCGCCACCTGAGATCCGATCGAGGATCCACGCCAGGATGAACGCCTCCTCTCGCCAGGCCTCGTAGCGACCCGACGGGCCCGCATGCCCGGCTCCCATCTCGGTCTTGAGGAGGAGGTGGTCGTGGGGTCGCGACCAGACGGTGCGGAGCTTCGCCACCCACTTCGCGGGCTCCCAGTACTGCACCCGGGGGTCGTGGAGCCCGGCGGTGGCGAGGATCGCCGGGTAGGGGCGTTCGGCGACGTTCTCGTAGGGCGCGTAGGCCCGCATCCAACGGTACTGCTCGGGGTCTCGGGGGTTGCCCCACTCTTCCCATTCGATGACGGTGAGGGGGAGGGACTCGTCGAGCATCGTGTTGATGACGTCGACGAAGGGCACCTGGGCGACGAGGGCGGCGAACCCTTCGGGGTGTTGGTTGGCGACCGCACCGATGAGGAGGCCACCGGCCGACCCGCCACGACCGGCGAGCCGATCCGGGCTGGTGACGCCCGTCTCGCACAGGTGGGTGGCGCAGGCTGCGAAGTCGTCGAAGGTGTGCTGCTTGTGCTCCATCTTCCCGTCCTCGTACCACCGCCTCCCCATCTCGCCGCCGCCTCGCACATGGGCGATGGCGAAGGCCACGCCGCGGTCGAGGAGGGAGAGGCGCGGGATCGAGAACCACGGGTCGAGGGAGCTCTCGTACGCCCCGTACCCGTAGAGCACCGTCGGACCCGGAGCGGGCCGGTCCTTCCGCATGACGAGGGAGATGGGGACCCGAGTGCCGTCGACCGAACGGGCCCAACGCCGCTCCTGGACGTAGTCGGAGGGGTCGTAGCCTCCGAGGACGGGGGTCTCCTTCACGACGGTTCGCTCGCCGGTCTGAAGGTCGACGTCGACGATCCGTGCCGGCGTCACCAGCGATTCGAAACGGAGTCGCAGCACCGAGGTGTCGTACTCGAGGTTGCGCTCGGGGCCGACGGTGTAGAGGGGCTCGTCGAAGGTCAGAGGCTCGAGGTCCTCCTCGCCGAGGGTCCAGACGGCGGTGAGCCCCGAGTCCCGGCCGAACACGACGGTGTGGCGCGCCAGCGGCAGCAGGCCGACGAGGCGTCGTCCGGGGCGGTGGGGCACGATCTCACGGGCCGCGTCGGGATCGTCGACGGGGATCTCCACCACCTTCCCGTCGGGCGCGTCGCGGTCGGTGATCACCAGGAACCTTCCCTCGCGGTGCTCTGCGACGTACCGGACGCCCGGCTCGCGGGGTAGGATCGGGACGAGGTCGCCGAGGGGACGGTCCGTGGGCAGGTACCGAACTTCGCTGGTGGTGTGGCTGCCGAGCTCGACGAGGAGATATCGGCGGTCCTGGGAGGTCGCCACACTCAGGAAGAACCGTTCGTCGTCCTCGGTGTAGACCACCACGTCCTCGGCGGGGTCGGTCCCCAGTTCGTGGCGCCACAGCCGATGAGGTCGGTGGGCGGCGTCGGTGGTGACGTAGAAGAAGAACCGGTCGTCGGCCGACCACGCCGCCGAGTAGGTGGTGTTGGGGATCTCGACCGGGAGGTCCCGGCCGGTGGTGAGGTCCCGGAAGCGCATCGTGTAGTGCTCCGAGCCGTCGAAGTCCACCGAGTAGGCGGCGAAGGTCTGTCCCGTCGAGATCGCCAGCACGCCGATCCGACAGAACTCGTGGTCGGCGGCGACCTCGTTGACGTCCAGGATGACCTGTTCGGGTCCGTCGGGTCGATCGGCCCGCCGGGCGAAGATCGGGTACTGGAGGCCTTCGACCGTTCGGGTGAGATACCACCAGGAACCTCGCCGCGCCGGGGCCGAGAGGTCGGTCTCCTGGGTGCGGGTCTTGATCTCGTCGAAGATGCGTCGCCGCAGGTCGTCGAGATGGGCGGTGGCCTCGGCGGTGAACTCGTTCTCCGCCGTCAGGTACGCCACCACCCGAGGGTCGTCGCGGTTCCGCAGCCACGCGAAGGGATCGACGACGGTCTCGCCGTGGAGGGTGCGCGGGGTGGGGATCTGTTCGGCCTGTGGAGGTTGCACGCCGGGGAAGGGTAGGCGAGGTCGGGGGACGCTAGCGTCGGGGTGTGCCGTTCATACCCCGTGAGATCACGATCGTCTGCACCGACGCCGAGGAGTCGCTGTGGTTCTACGAGACCGTGCTCGGGGCGGAGGTCGTCGCGTTGGACGGCATCGCCTATCGGCTCCTGCTCGGCGACCAGACGATCGTGCTGCTCCCCATCGCCGAGGAGCCGGGCCCCGACGGCGTCTACGGGTCCTGCGCGGAGATGACCCTCGCCTTGGTCGTCGAAGACATCGAGGCCGCTCACACCTACCTGGTCGCCCACGGAGTGGCGGTCGTGACCGAGTGGGAACCGGGGGAGCGCTCCTTCGTGATCCGCGACCCCGACGGGGTGGCCTTCGAGGTGGTCGAAGGTCCCGCGTCGAACGAGGGGTGAGCAGGGCCGATCATTCCAGGTTCAGGTAGATCTGTTTCAGTTCTTGGAAGGCCCGCAGGCCGTATCGGCCGAGCTCCCGACCGACCCCCGACGCCTTGAACCCGCCCCAGGGGGCCTCGACGGGCGCCGGTTGGCTGTCGTTCACCCACACCACCCCGGCTCGGATCGCCCGGGAGACCCGGACCGCCCGCTTCACGTCCGTGGTCCAGACGGCCGCCGCCAGACCGTAGGGGGTGTCGTTGGCGATGGCGATCGCCTCGTCCTCGTCGCCGAAGGGGATCACGGCCATCACCGGGCCGAAGATCTCTTCGCGGGCGATCCGCATGGTGTTGTCGACGTCGGCGAAGATGACCGGAGGGAAGAAGAACCCGTTGGCCAGCTTCGGGTCGGTCGGCACCGTCCCCATGTGGGCGAGGCGGGCTCCATCGGCCCGGCCGTGCTCCAGGTAGGAGTTCACCTTCGCCCGATGCTCGGCGGAGATCAGGGGCCCCATCGTCGTCTCCGGGTCGGCGGGGTGTCCGAGGCGAAGCTCGGCGGCCTGGGCGCAGAGGGCCTCGACCGCGGTGTCGTAGATCGTCTGCTCGACCAGCACTCGGCTCCCGGCCGAACAGACCTGGCCCTGGTGGAAGAAGACCCCGAGGGCGGACCCTTCGATGGCGGCCTCGAAGTCGGCGTCGGCGAAGACGAGGTTCGGTGACTTGCCCCCCAGCTCGAGGGTGGTCCGTTTGAAGGTCTCGGCGGCGACCCGGCCGATGACCCGACCCACGGCCTCCGAGCCGGTGAAGGAGACCGCGTCCACCCTGGGGTCCTCGACGAGGGGGGCTCCCGCTTCGGGCCCGAATCCCGTGAGGACGTTCAGGACCCCGTCGGGGAGCCCCTCCTCGGCGGCGATCCTCGCCAGCTCCAGCGCCGAGAGGGGTGTCTGCTCGGCGGGTTTGAGGATGGCGGTGCAGCCGGCGGCCAACGCCGGAGCCACCTTCTGGGCCGCCATGAGGAGCGGGAAGTTCCAGGGGGTGATGAGGGCGGCCACCCCGACGGGTTCGGGGACGACGAGGGACATGGCGTCGGGTCCCGGAGGTGGGACCTCGCCGCCTTCGGAGGTGGCGAGCCCCGCGTAGTGGTCGAACATCTCCGCCGCCTCCTCGACGTCTTCCCGGGCGTCGGCGAGGAGCTTGCCGGCGTCGCGGCTCTCCAGGCGTGCCAGCTCGTCGGCCTCGGTGTGCAACCGGTGGGCGATCCGGCGCAGGAGCGCCGCCCGTTCCCGAGGCGGTACGGCCGACCACCGTCCCTCGTCGAAGGCTCGGCGGGCGGCGGCGATCGCCCGATCGGCGTCGCCCGCGCGAGCCCGGGCGACCCTGGCGATCTCCTCACCGGTGGCCGGATCGATCGTGGCGAAGGTCTCGCCGTCCTGCGCCTCCACCCATGCGCCGTCGATGTACAGTCGTTGGTCGTCCATGTCGTCGCCTCCTGAACGAGGGAATGTAGACGCCCTCTAGCCTGCTGGACGTGTCCATCATCTGCTACGGCAGCGTCAATCCCGACCTCGTCCATCGGCTCGACCGCCTTCCCGCACCCGGCGACGACGTCCGATCCCGGAGCTGGGCCTGGTGTTACGGCGGGAAGGCGGCGAACGCCGCCGCCGCCCTGGCGGCGTGGCACGCCGACCCCTTGCTGCTGGGTCTCGTCGTGGGTGCCGACCCCCTCGGGGAGGTTCTCGTCGGCGCGCTGGAGGCAGCCGGAGTCGATCCGGGGTGGTTGGAGCGGGATCCCGGAACCGAGACCCGGCACTGTGTGGTGCTGGTCGCCGAGGGTGGGCAGCGCACCATCGTCGGCACCGGCTATCAGGATGCCCGGTGGCAGCAGGTGCCCGCCGCTGCCTGGCACCGGGCCGACGCGGTGCTGCTCGACGGTCTCGGTGGCTCCGCCGCGGAGGCGGTGGCCGAGGGCGCCCGGGAGCGGGGGATCCCCGTGGTCTGGCTCGACGCCGACCCGGGCGCGGTGGCCCCCGGTGAGCTCGTCGCCTGGTCCCGGCACGAGCACACCATCGCCGAGGCCGAGGGGCTCGCCGAGCTCGGAGCGCGGGTGCTGCTCACCGCCGGCGCCGATCCGGTTCGGGTCTGGTGGGACGGGGCACGGCTCGAGGTCACCCCGCCCCGTGTGGACGCGACGGACACCACCGGCTCCGGGGACGTGGTGGCGGCGGCCTGCGCCCACGGGATCGTCCTCGGTTGGGAGCCCGAACGGCTGGTTCGCTGGGCGGTCTCCGCCGGCGCCGCCCTCTGCGTCGGTGGTCGGGAGGCCGGGATGCCGACGGCGGACGAGGTGGAGGCGCTGTACGGTGCTCGCTGAGCGTCAGCTCACCGCTCCTTCGGCGATCACCCGGCGATACCACACGGCGGAGTCCTTCCAGGTGCGGGTCTGATCGGTGAAGTCCACGTGGATGATCCCGAACCGTCTCGAGTAGCCGAATCCCCACTCGAAGTTGTCGAGGAGCGACCAGACGAGATACCCCTCGAGGGGCACACCTTCGGAGAGGGCCCGGTGGGCGGCCAGCAGGTGACCCCGGAGGAAGGCGACCCGATCGGGGTCGACGACTCGTCCCCCTTCGGGCGAGGGGTCGGGGAAGGCGGCGCCGTTCTCGGTCACGACGTAGGCGGGGAAGTGGTAGTCGCAGTCGAGGCGACGGAGGAGGTCGTAGAGTCCCGGCGGGTACACCTCCCAGTCCATCTCGGTGAAGATGGGGCCGGGGCGAATGCGGGGTGGCGGACGGTCGGCGTCGTGGACCGACGGCGACGCGACGACCTGACGCCGGTAGTAGTTCACCCCGAGCCGGTCGATCGGCGTGGCGATCGTCTCCAGATCTCCGGGCCGGACCTCGGCCCGATCCCAGGTGAGGAACTCGACGCCCTCCTCGGGATACCCGCGACCTGCGATGGGATCCAGGTACCAGCGGTTCATGAGCACATCCTGCAGCCGCGCCTCGGCGACGTCGGCCGGGTGCAGGGACGCCGGTTGCATCGGATCGAGGTTGAGCACGATCCCCACTCGGGCGTCCCGAACGACGGCGCGGATCGCCTCGGTGGCGAGACCGTGGGCCAGGAGCAGGTGGTGGGCGACGGCGGGGCCGACGTCGGGCTCGACCCGTCCCGGGGCGTGGATGCCGAGGACGTATCCGAGCTGGGTGACCACCCACGGCTCGTTGATCGTGAACCAGTCCCGCACCCGGTCGCCGAGGCGGTCGGCGACGATCGCCGTGTACTCGGCGAAGGCGTGGGCGGTCGATCTGCGGGCCCAACCCCCGCCGTCCTCCAGCACCTGGGGCAGATCCCAGTGGTAGAGGGTCGGGAGGGGGCGGATGCCCGCCTCGAGGAGGGCGTCGACGAGCCGGTCGTAGAAGTCGAGGCCCCTCCTGTTCACCGCTCCCCGGCCCTCGGGCAGGACCCGGGGCCAGGCGATCGAGAACCGATAGGCACCCACCCCCAGCTCGACCATCAGGGCGACGTCCTCACGCCACCGGTGGTAGTGGTCACAGGCCACGTCGCCGGTGTCGCCTCCCAGGACCTTCCCCGGGGTGTGGGAGAAGCGATCCCAGATGCTCTCGCCGCGCCCGTCTTCGGTGGTCGCTCCTTCGATCTGATAGGCGGAGGTGGCGACCCCCCACCAGAAGCCCTCGGGAACGCGCGCGGTCACGCCCCCACGGTACCGAGACGCGGCGCCCGGTGGGCCGCCGTCAGCCTTCGACGATCAGCGTGCCGACCATCTGGGTCGGGTGCACCGCACAGATGAAGTCGTAGGTGCCCGGCTCGTCGATGGTGAAGCTGAGGGTCTGGGTCACCGGTCCCGGCGCGACCTCGGTGGCGATCGGGCCCGAAGGTCCCGAGATCCGCAGGTTGTGGGGGATCCCCTGATCCTTGTTCACGAAGGTGATGGTCACGGGCACGCCGGCCGGAACCCGGAGCTCGGTGACGTCGAAGGCGACCCGTTCGCCGACGACGGTGAGTTCGACGGGTCCTTCGGCCCCGTCTCCGGCGGCGGGTGCCTCCGTGGCCGGGGGCGCGGTCGTGGTCTCGGGGGCCGTCTCGCCGCCGCCGCAGGCGGCGACCACCAAGGCGAGGGCGCCGATGAAGGCGGTGTACCGTCGCATCGCTCCTCCTGTTCGCGATGCCGCAGATTCTTCCACCGATCCGAACTTGTGCCTCGTCGAGCCGTCCGTCCGCCCCGTCGAGACGGGCCGCGGTGGCGGGGACCCGTAGCCGCGGATGGTCGGGGTTCCGATAGTCTCGGCGTCTGGCACGCTCACCGAGTCGTTGTCGACGACGGAGGAACAGCGGATGTCGACCACGGAACCGTCCGGCGATGCACCCCGGCTGCCCGAATGGCTGATCGGCCTCGGGATCGCGGTGGTGGTCGTCGCCGCCCTCCTCGTCGGGTTCGACGCCCTCGGAGGGGGAGACGATCCCAGCTTCGAGATCGACGAAACGGACGTCGTGTCCTCGTCGCCGACCGCCGACCTCGCCTTCACCCTGTTCGACGGCACCGAGACGACCCTCGGCGCGTTCCTCGGCAAGCCCGTCGTCATCAACTTCTGGGCCTCATGGTGCCCGGCATGCGTGGCCGAGATGCCCGATCTCGCCCGGGTCGAGGCGGAGGTTCGGGACCGGGTGACCTTCATCGGGCTCGACCTGCAGGACCCCGACCGGGCCGCCGCCGAGGCCATGGCGGCGGAGACGGGGGTCGAGTACCTGCTCGGCGAAGATCCCGACGGCTCCATCTACGCCTTCTTCGGCGGGATCGGGATGCCGACGACCGTGTTCATCGACGCGCAGGGGAACGTGCTCGAGGTCCACTCCGGGACGATCTTCGCCGACGACCTGAGGGCGAAGATCGAGGAGCTGTTCGGGGCGTGAAGGCGTCGGAGGTCGACCAGCGGGTGGGGTTCGTCTGGACGGAGGCGCCCGGCTCGGTCCGAGCCCTTCTGCTCGTCGCCGGAAGCCAGCTCCTCGCGCTCACCCTCTGGTTCTCCGCCTCGGCGGTGGCTCCACAGTTGGAGCGGGTCTGGGATCTGACGCGGGGCCAGAGCGCCTGGCTGACCTTGTCGGTCCAGATCGGGTTCGTCGTCGGCGCCCTCGTCTCGGCGATCTTCAACCTTTCCGACCTCGTCGCCAGTCGGAGGCTGTTCGTCGCCTCCGCCCTCGCCGGGGCGGCGGCCAACGGCGCGCTGTTGTGGGTCGACGGGGATCGGTACGGCCTCGCCGTCGCGCTGCGGTTCGCTACGGGCGCCGCGCTCGCCGGGGTGTACCCCAGCGGGCTCAAGGTGATGGCGGGCTGGTACCGGAGGGGTCGGGGTACGGCGATGGGCATCTTGGTGGGTGCGCTGACGGTCGGCTCCGCCGCCCCTCACCTGATCCGAGGGCTCGGATTCGGGTGGGAGGGGGTCGTGGTGGCGGCCACGCTGCTCACCGTCGTGGCGGCCGTCGCCATGGGGTTCGGCGTCGCCGACGGTCCCTACGAGGTGCGCACCCAGCCCTTCGACCCGAGAGCGGTGGCGTCGGTGATCCGGAACCGGGGTGTCCGGCTCGCCACCTACGGCTATCTGGGGCACATGTGGGAGCTGTACGCGCTGTGGACCTGGGCCGCGGCGTTCCTCGCCGCGTCGGCGGCGGTCGCCGGTGTCTCCTACGGGTCGATCCCGGTCGTCACCTTCTTCGTGATCGCCGCCGGCGGCATCGGCTCCTATCTCTTCGGCAGGCTCGCCGACATGCGGGGACGCACGGTGTCGGCGGGACTCTCGATGGCGATCTCGGGGACGATCGCCCTCATCTCGCCGCTGCTCTTCGGAGCGTCGCCCTGGGTCGTGGTCCCCCTCTTCCTCCTGTGGGGGTTCACCGTGGTCGCCGACTCGGCCCAGTTCTCGGCGATGGTGACCGAGACCGCCTCCGCCGACGCCCGCGGGACGGCGCTCACCCTCCAGACCGCCCTCGGATTCCTCCTCACCCTCGTGACGATCCGGAGCGTCCCCCTCGTCGTCGACGCCTGGGGGTGGCGGTGGTCGTTCCTGGGTTTGGCGGTCGGCCCGGCTCTCGGGGTGGTGGCGATGGTGCGCCTTCGGCACAGTCCGATCGCGGCCCGGCTCGCCGGCGGGAGGGGCTGAGCTCGAATCTCGTAGCCGGACCGCCACCCCGGCGAGGATGGGATCCTTCGACGCCGTCTCCCTCGTACGGGCCGGCGAGCATGTCCGAGACGCCGGGAGGATCCCTCCGGCCGTCCATGCCGGTAGCCTCCTCGGACATGCCGGCTCGTATCTCCCTGGCCCGACTCCCCACCCCGTTCGAACGGGCGGAGCGGTTGTCCGAAGCCTGGGGCGTCTCGATCTGGGTGAAGCGGGACGACCTCACCGGATTCGGTCTCTCGGGCAACAAGGCTCGCAAGCTCGAGTTCCATCTCGCCGCCGCCCTGGAGTCGGGAGCGTCGACGGTCATCACCTGTGGAGCGGTCCAGTCCAACCACTGCCGGGCGACGGCGATCGCCTGTGCCCGACTGGGGCTGCGCTGCATCCTGTACCTCCGCACCACCGACGGCGGTCCTCCGCCGGAGGTGACGGGGAACCATCTCCTCCAGCGTCTCGCCGGGGCCGAATGCCGTTTCATCGATCCGGGGGCCTATGCCCGTCGGGATGAGCTGATGGCCGAGGCCGCCTCCTCGGTCGGTGACGCATGGGTCATCCCCGAGGGGGCGTCGGACGGGCTCGGGATGTGGGGGTTCGTCATGGCGATGGAGGAGCTGGCCGACCAACTCGGAGGGCTGCGTCCGGCAGGGATCTGGCATGCGGCGTCTTCTGGTGCCACGACGGCCGGGCTGGCGTTGGCGGTCGCGCGTCTCGGACTGGAGATCCCCGTCATCGGCTGCTCGGTGGGCGAGCCGGTCGAGGAGCTGGACCGTCGGATTCGATCGGTCGTGTCGACGGTCGACGAGCCGTCGGGGCTGGTCTGGGAGCTCACCGACGCGTACGTGGGAGGTGGGTACGGCGTCGCCTCGGAGGATCAGCTCGCCGTCGCCGGGGAGGCGACCCGGCTCACCGGGCTGCTGTTCGACCCCACCTACACGGGCAAGGCGCTCGCGGGGCTGTACGGGGAGATCCGACGGGGCCGGTTCAGGACCGGGGACGACGTCGTCTTCTGGCACACGGGTGGCGGGTTCGCCACCTTCGCCTGGGATTGGTCTCCGGTCCTCGGCTGAGGACCCGCGCCGCTGCTCGGTCGTCCCGGCGGCCTCGAACACCGCCGCGGGAACATCGCCGCCTGCCCGGGGGTTGAAGGGGGCACGATGCCCGACAACCAGCACCTCGCCTGGCTTGCCCGCTCCTTCGGGCGTCCCGACTACCTCCCCCTCTCACCCCAGGACCTCCACCTCCTCGAAGAGGCAGCCGAGATCGTCCACAAGTACCCCGGGACGCATCTGTTCAAGGAGGGCCAGGTCGCCGACGCCGCCTACCTGATCGAGGACGGCGAGGTGGACATCTACCGCACGGTGTCGGGTACGAGGCGTGTCGTGGCCCGGGTCGGATCGGGTTCGGTGATCGGCGACATCGCCATGTTCGGCGGCGGCACCTACATCTCCTCGGCCCGAGCCGTGGGTCGGGTGCGCGCGTTCCGGTTCGATCGTGACCGGCTGCTCCCGGCCCTCGCCAAGCACCCGGCGATCTGCATGAGGTGGCTGGTGGCCGGTCTGCGCCAGCTCGAGGAGACCCAGCGGCGGGTCATCCACCTCATGCACAAGACGGTGATCGCCCAGGTCGCCGACCTGCTCCTCGAGGAGCGGGGATCCAACGGCGAGGTCGCGCTGTCCCAAGCCTCCATCGCCATGTTGTTGGGGGCGTCCCGGCAGACCGTGAACGAGGCCCTGGCTCGGCTGAAGGAGCTCGGCGGAGTGGAGACGGGATACCGACGGGTTCGGGTGCTCGACCCCGGGGTGCTCGAAGCGGTCGCGGCCGGGGAGCGACGCTGATGGTCGGCCCGCCGACACCCGACGATCGGCGGCGCTCCGTTCCGGGTTCGCATCGGTGAGAGCCACGACCGCATGACCCCCCTCCTCGCCACCGCCTTCGCCGCCGGACTCGTCGCCACCGTCAACCCGTGCGGTTTCGCCATGTTGCCGGCGTACCTCTCGTACTTCCTCGGCGACGACGTCGAGCGGTCCCGTCCGGCGGCACTCGTTCGGGCCTTGCGGGTGGGAGGTCTCGTCTCGGCGGGGTTCGTCGTCGTGTTCGGACTGGCCGGTGTGCTCCTCACCGCGGGCGTGCAGGCCATCATCGCCTTCCTCCCCTGGTTGGCCGTGGCCATCGGCGTCCTGATGATCGGATTCGGGATCGCCGTTCTCCGGGGGCGCTCCCCGACGGTCGTCCTCGGATCGGGACGGGTGAACCGCTCCTCCGTCTTCGCCTTCGGGGTCTCGTACGCGGTGGCGTCGCTCTCCTGCACCCTGCCCATCTTCCTGTCCCTCGTCGCAGGGGCGTTCACCCAGACCACGTTGCTGGGAGGCGCCACCGTATTCGTCGCCTATGCCGCCGGGATGTCCCTCGTGTTGACGGCGATCACGGTCACGATGGCCTTCGGGAAGGATCGGCTCGTTCGATTCGTGCGCGGGTCTGCCCGGTACGTGTCGAGGATCTCGGGCGGGATCCTGATCGTCGCCGGGCTCTTCATCATCTGGTATTGGACGACCATCCTCGCCTCGGGATCGGTGGCGCTGGGATCCAACCCGCTGGTCCGTTGGGTGGACGGCACCTCGTCGGCGATCACCTCGGCCATCGCCGAACGTCCGGTGGCGGTGGCCGCCGGGCTCCTCGTGGTGGTCGCCCTCGCCGTCTTCGCCGCCCGGCGGTCGGTCCTGGCGTCGGCGGACGAGGCGGGGGAGACGAGCCGTCTCGGCTGACGGTCAGGCGATCGTCACCTCGGGATCGAGGTAGACGTCCTGGATGGCGTGGAGCAGCTCGATCCCCTCGGCCATCGGACGCTGGAACGCCTTCCGGCCCGAGATCAGTCCCTGACCGCCCGCCCGTTTGTTGATCACCGCCGTCCGCACCGCCTGGGCCAGGTCGCCTTCGCCCACCGAGGCACCGCCCGAGTTGATCAGCCCGATCCGGCCCATGTAGCAGTTGGCCACCTGCCAGCGGGTGAGATCGATCGGATGGTCCGAGGCGAGCTCGTCGTAGATGCGGGGGTCGGTCTTGCCGAACCCGATCACCTCGAAACCACGATTGGTGGTCGGCTGTTTCTGCTTGATGAGGTCGGCCTCGATCGTGACGCCCAGATGGTTGGCCTGGGCCGTCAGGTCGGCGGCCGTCTCGTAGTTCACGCCGTCCACCTTGAACGCCGGGTTTCGCAGGTAGCACCACAGGACCGTGAACATCCCCAGGGAGTGGGCCTCGGCGAAGGCCTCGGCGACCTCACGGAGCTGGCGGTTGGATTGCTCCGACCCGAAGTAGATCGTCGCGCCGATCCCGGCCGCGCCCAGGTCGTAGGCCTGGCGCACCGTGCCGAACATGATCTGGTCGTAGCTGTTCGGGTAGCTGAGCAGCTCGTTGTGATTGATCTTCACGATGAAGGGGATGCGGTGCGCGTAGCGCCGGGAGGCCGCCGCCAACACGCCGAAGGTGCTGGCCACCGCGTTGCATCCCGCCTCCACGGCCAGCTCGACGATCTTCAGGGGATCGAGATAGGCGGGATTCGGGGCGAAGGAGGCCGCCGCCGAATGCTCGATCCCCTGATCCACCGGGAGGATCGAGAGGTATCCGGTCCCGCCGAGCCGCCCGTGGTCGTACATGGCGGCGAGGTTGCGGAGCACCTGGGGGGAGCGGTCGCTCGAGGTGAAGACCCGGTCCACGAAGTCGGGGCCGGGCAGGGTGAGGGATTCGGCGGGGATCCCCTTCGAGGTGTGTCCCAGCAGGTCGTCGGCCTCGGGTCCCAACAATGCGTGCAGATCCATGGTTCGTCCTCCGGGAGCGTCGGTTCGATGATGCCAGATTCGCACGCCCGAGGGGAGGGGAGGTCGCCGAACCCTTGACGCCCTTCGGGAGCTTCCGATAGGATGCCCACAGGTCGTGACCACCGGAAGTCCTCCGGATCGGGCAGCAGGCCGGAGGATCCGGGTCACCCGGACAAGTGAACATGCGGACAAGCGAACACTGACGACCGACGGGGCCCGTTTGAGGTGTCTGCGTCGTTGTGTTATTGTCCGGGGTCGCTGTCCGGAACCCCAAGGAGGCTCCCTTGCCCTCGCGCGTCGCTGAGCGCCTGTCGTTCGCCAAGATCCCCGAGGTCCTCCCACTCCCAGACCTGCTCGCCGTCCAGCACGACTCGTTCCGCTGGTTCCTGGAGGAGGGTCTGCGTGAGATCTTCGAGGAGATCTCGCCCATCGAGGACTTCACCGGGACCCTCGCCCTCGAGCTCACCGACCATCGGTTCGGTGAGCCGCCGATGTCGATCGAGGAATGTCGGGAGCGGGACACCAACTACTCGCGCCCGCTGTTCGTGACGGCCCGGTTCCTCAACAAGCAGACGGGGGAGATCAAGGAGCAGCAGGTCTTCTTGGGTGATTTCCCGATGATGACCGAGAACGGCGTGTTCATCATCAACGGCACCGAGCGGGTCGTGGTGAGCCAGCTCGTCCGCTCCCCGGGCGTCTACTTCGACTCGGCCCCCGACAAGACCTCGGACACGATCATCTACTCCGGCAAGATCATCCCCGGGCGCGGTGCCTGGCTCGAGTTCGACACCGACAAGCGCAACACGATCGGTGTCCGGGTGGACCGCAAGCGGCGCCAATACGTCACCGCCTTCCTCCGCGCCCTCGGCATCGCCGAGACGGACGAGGAGATCCTCGAGTTGTTCGAGGGGGCCGAATCCATCCGCAACACCCTGGAGCGGGACACGGCGCACGACAAGGACGAGGCCCTGATCGACCTGTACCGAAAGCTCCGTCCCGGCGAGCCGACCACGGTGGAGTCGGCGCGGGGGCTCATCCAGACCCTGTTCCGAAATCCCAAGCGGTACGACCTCACCCGGGTCGGGCGGTACAAGCTGGCCCAGAAGTTCCGGGAGGAGCCGCCGAAGGACTACCGAGCCGAGAACCTGGCGCTCCTGCGGGACGAGGACATCGTCGACACCATCCGGTACCTGGTGGCGCTCCACGCCGGGGACGAGACGATGGTCACCCATCGAGGCGTCGAGGTGCCGGTGCGGACCGACGACATCGACCACTTCGGCAACCGCCGGATCCGGACGGTGGGTGAGCTGATCCAGAACCAGGTGCGGGTGGGGCTGACCCGACTCGAGCGGGTCGTGAAGGAACGGATGACCACCCAGGATCCCGACGCCATCACGCCCCAGAGCCTCATCAACATCCGCCCGGTCACCGCCTCCATCAAGGAGTTCTTCGGGACGAGTCAGCTCAGCCAGTTCATGGACCAGCCCAATCCGCTGGCGGGCCTCACCCACCGGCGCCGCCTGTCGGCCCTCGGCCCGGGTGGCCTCTCCCGTGAGCGGGCCGGGTTCGAGGTGCGGGACGTGCACTCCTCCCACTACGGACGGATGTGTCCGATCGAGACCCCCGAAGGTCCGAACATCGGCCTCATCGGGTCCTTGGCCACCTACGCCCGGGTGAACCGTTTCGGCTTCATCGAGACCCCATACCGGAAGGTGAAGAACGGGAAGGTCACCCGGCAGGTGGACTACCTCACCGCCACCGAGGAGGAGCAGTACGTCATCGCCCAGGCGAACGCGCCCCTGGCGAAGGACGGATCCTTCCTCAACGACCGGGTCCTCGTCCGCCGCGCCGGCGGCGAGGTGGACTTCGTGAGCCCCGACGAGGTCGACTACATGGACGTCTCGCCCAAGCAGATCGTCTCGGTCTCCACCTCGCTGATCCCCTTCCTGGAGCACGACGACGCCAACCGGGCGCTCATGGGCTCGAACATGCAGCGCCAAGCCGTACCCCTGCTCAAGGCCGAGGCTCCGCTGGTCGGCACCGGGGTCGAGGAACGGGCCGCCAAGGACTCCGGCGACATGATCATCTCCCCGGTCGACGGGACCGTCGTGGAGGTGACCGGCGACCACATCGTGGTGAAGGAGTCGGGCTCGAACCGCAAGCACACCTTCTCCCTCGCCAAGTTCGAGCGCTCTAACCAGGGGACGTGCGTGAACCAGAAGCCGATCGTCGCCGAAGGCGACACGGTGAAAGAGGGTGACGTCCTCGCCGACGGCCCCTCCACCGACCACGGGGAGCTGGCCTTGGGTCGGAACCTGCTCGTGGCCTTCATGCCGTGGCAGGGCCACAACTTCGAGGACGCCATCATCATCTCCGAACGGCTGGTGAAGGACGACGTCCTCACCTCGATCCACATCGAGGAGCACGAGATCGACGCCCGGGACACCAAGCTCGGCGCCGAGGAGATCACCCGGGACATCCCCAACGTCGCCGACGAGGTGCTGGCCAACCTCGACGAGGACGGGATCATCCGAATCGGCGCCGAGGTCGGACCCGGCGACTACCTGGTCGGCAAGGTGACCCCCAAGGGCGAGACCGAGCTGACGCCCGAGGAGCGTCTCCTGCGGGCCATCTTCGGCGAGAAGGCCCGAGAGGTCCGGGACACCTCCCTCAAGGTGCCCCACGGCGAGTCGGGCAAGGTGATCGCCGTCAAGGTGTTCAAGCGGTCCGAGGGGTTCGACCTCCCGCCGGGCGTGAACGAGCTCGTCCGGGTGTACGTGGCGAAGCAGCGGAAGATCTCCGAGGGCGACAAGCTGGCCGGGCGCCACGGGAACAAGGGCGTCATCGCCAAGATCCTTCCCGAGGAGGACATGCCCTTCCTGGCCGACGGCACGCCGGTGGACATCATCCTCTCGCCCCTCGGCGTCCCCTCCCGGATGAACCTCGGGCAGGTGCTCGAGACCCATCTCGGATGGGCCGCCGCCCAAGGGTGGGAGCCCTTCGACGCCGACAGTCCCGCCGCCAAGGGCGCCGAACCCTGGACCAGGGTGGCGACGCCGGTGTTCGACGGCGCCCAGGAGGACGAGATCATGGCGGTGCTGGCCAACGCCCGACCGAACCGGGACGGGGACAAGCTGGTCGACGAGACCGGCAAGGCGGTGCTGTTCGACGGGCGGACCGGGGAGCCCTTCGACACCCCGGTCACCGTCGGATACATCTACATGCTGAAGCTGGTCCATCTGGTGGACGACAAGATCCACGCCCGGTCCACCGGCCCCTACTCGATGATCACCCAGCAGCCCCTCGGCGGGAAGGCCCAGTTCGGTGGGCAGCGGTTCGGGGAGATGGAGGTGTGGGCATTGGAGGCCTACGGCGCCGCCTACGCCCTCCAGGAACTGCTCACCATCAAGTCCGACGACGTCCAGGGGCGGGTGAAGGTGTACGAGGCGATCGTCAAGGGCGACAACATCCCCGAACCGGGGATCCCGGAGTCCTTCCGGGTTCTCGTCAAGGAGATGCAGAGCCTCTGCCTCAACGTCGAGATGCTCTCGGCGGGCGAGGAGGTGGAGCTCCGTGAGCTCGACGAGGACATGTACCGGACCACCGAGTCCCTGGGGATCGACCTCTCCCGGCCGGAACGGCCCGAGGCCGAGGTGTGAGCACAGGTGAACACGAGCAGGGCGCGAACACACGAGACGAGGAGACGCGGTGCGTCAGATCTTTGACGAACTGAAGATCAGCCTCGCCTCCAGCGATCAGGTGCGAGCCTGGTCCTACGGCGAGGTGAAGAAACCGGAGACCATCAACTACCGGACCTTGAAGCCCGAGAAGGAGGGTCTGTTCGACGAGCGGATCTTCGGGCCGCAGCGTGACTGGGAGTGCTACTGCGGGAAGTACAAGCGGATCCGGTACAAGGGGATCGTCTGCGAGCGGTGCGGGGTGGAGGTCACCCGTTCGAAGGTTCGCCGGGAAAGGATGGGCCACATCGAGCTGGCCGCCCCCGTGACCCACATCTGGTTCTTCAAGGGCGTGCCGAGTCGGCTCGGGTACCTGCTCGACATGTCGCCGAAGGACCTCGAGAAGGTCATCTACTTCGCCTCCTACCTCATCACGGCGGTGGACGACGAGAAGCGTCAAGCCGACCTCCCCGAGCTCGAGGAGGCCATGCACGCCGAGCGGGAGCTGGTGCGCAAGGAGTTCGAGGAGTGGCAGGAGATTCGCCTCGAGGCCCTCGAGGACGAGCTCGCTCGGATGGAGGAGGCGGGGGCGAAGGCAGCCGAGATCTCGGCCCGGCGACGTGAAGTCGAGCGGGAGATCAAGGACCGGGAGGAGCGGGCCCAGCGGGAAGCCGACCTCATCGAGGAGGCCTTCGACACCTTCCGGACGATGAAGCCGAAGGACCTCGTCGACTCCGAGCAGCTCTGGCGGGAGATCCACGAGCGCTACTCGGCGTACATCGAGGGCGGCATGGGGGCCGAGGCGATCCGCGACCTGCTGAGCCGCCTCGACCTCGACGCCGAGATGGAACGGCTCAACGAGATGCTCCAGGCGAACTCCGCCCAGAAGCGTCAGCGGGCCACCCAGCGGATGAAGGTCGTGAAACCCTTCTGGGAGGGGAAGAACCATCCCACCGACCTCATCCTGGAGACGGTGCCGGTCATCCCACCGGATCTTCGGCCGATGGTGCAGCTCGACGGCGGTCGGTTCGCCACCTCCGACCTCAACGATCTGTACCGGCGGGTGATCAACCGCAACAACCGGCTGAAGCGACTCCTCGATCTGGGAGCCCCCGAGATCATCGTCAACAACGAGAAGCGGATGCTCCAGGAGGCGGTGGACGCCCTCTTCGACAACGGGCGCCGCGGCCGGGCGGTGACGGGGCCGGGCAACCGCGCCCTCAAGTCCCTCTCGGACATGCTCAAGGGGAAGCAGGGACGGTTCCGCCAGAACCTGCTGGGCAAGCGCGTCGACTACTCGGGTCGTTCGGTCATCGTCGTCGGGCCCCAGCTCAAGCTCCATCAGTGCGGGCTTCCCAAGGTGATGGCCCTCGAGCTGTTCAAGCCCTTCGTCATGAAGCGCCTCGTGGACCTCGACCTGGCGCAGAACATCAAGTCCGCCAAACGGATGGTGGAGCGTCAACGCCCCCAGGTGTGGGACGTCCTCGGTGAGGTCATCCAAGAGCATCCGGTGTTGCTGAACCGGGCGCCCACCCTCCACCGGCTGGGGATCCAGGCCTTCGAGCCGGTGCTGGTCGAGGGCAAGGCCATCCAGATCCACCCCCTGGTGTGCGAGGCCTTCAACGCCGACTTCGACGGGGACCAGATGGCGGTGCATCTGCCGCTGTCAGCCGAGGCGCAGGCCGAGGCGCGGATCCTCATGCTGTCGCCGAACAACGTCCTGTCGCCGGCGTCGGGTCGACCCATCGTCACCCCGAGCCAGGACATGGTGATCGGCGTCTACTACCTCTCCGAGCTGGTGGAGGACGCTCCCGGAGCGGGCCGGGCCTTCTCCTCGGTGGAGGAGGCGAAGATGGCCTACGACCTCGGGGAGCTCGCCCTGCACGCTCCGATCAAGCTTCGGGTCGGAGACCTGGCGGGCGACCCCGAACGGCACGCCGAGTTCCGCGACATCCTCGGCGGGTTGCTGGAGCCCGAACCGGTCGATCCCCGGGGACTCACGGAGACGACCCTGGGTCGGGCGATCCTCAACGAGGCGTTCCCGCCGGGATTCCCCTACGTGAACGCGGTCGTGATCAAGTCCGACATCCGGCGTCTCATCGAGGTGCTCATCGAGCGGTACCCCCGCGCCGAGGTGACCGAGACCCTCGACGCCATCAAGGACCTCGGGTTCCAGTACGCGACCCGGGCCGGGCTCACGATCGCCCTCGACGACGTGAAGACGCCGCCCGACAAGCAGAAGATCCTCGAGGAGTACGAGGCGCGGGCCGAGAAGGTGCAGAAGCTGTACCAGAAGGGGGTCGTCACCGACGACGAGCGGCGTCAGGAGCTCATCGAGATCTGGACCGAGGCCACCGACCGGGTGAAGGAGGCGATGGAACGGACCCTTCACGAGGAGAAGTTCAACTCCGTCGACATGATGGTGGGCTCGGGAGCCCGCGGGAACATCATGCAGGTCCGCCAGATCGCCGGCATGCGGGGACTGGTCGCCAACCCGAAGGGCGACATCATCCCTCGGCCGATCATCTCCAACTTCCGGGAGGGGCTGTCGGTGCTGGAGTACTTCATCTCCACCCACGGGGCTCGGAAGGGTCTGGCCGACACGGCGCTGCGGACGGCCGACTCCGGGTACCTGACCCGGCGACTGGTGGACGTCTCCCAGGAGGTGATCGTCCACGAGGCCGACTGCGAGACCGACAAGGGCATCCGCATCCGGATCGTGGACGACGCCGGCCAACCGATTCGCAACCTGCGGTCCCGGGTGTTCGGGCGGGTGCTCGCCGACGACATCAAGATCGACCGGAAGGTGCTGGAGACCCGCCACGGGGTGAAGCTCAAGGCGGGGACCGTGATCGGCTCGGACGAGTTGGTCGCCATCGGCGCCGCGGCGACCGACGTCGAGGAGGTGAGGGTCCGGTCGGTGTTGACCTGTGACTCCCGGCTCGGCGTCTGTCAGATGTGCTACGGCCTGAGCCTGGCCCTCGGCAAGCTTGTCGAGGTGGGCGAGGCGGTGGGCATCATGGCCGCCCAGTCGATCGGCGAGCCGGGCACTCAGCTCACGATGCGGACCTTCCACACCGGTGGTGTGGCCGGGGAGGACATCACCCACGGTCTCCCCCGGGTCGTCGAGCTGTTCGAGGCCCGCACGCCGAAGGGCAAGGCCGTGCTGGCCGAGCTCGGCGGCACCGTCCGGCTCATCGACGACGAGGAGGGCCGCCGGGTGATCCTCGAGACCAAGGACGGGGACGTGGAGTATCCGGTGAGCCGCCGCGCCCGTCTGCGGGTGCGGGAGGGGGACACGGTGGAGCCGGGCACCCAGCTCACCGAAGGACCCCTCGACCCGAAGGAGGTCCTCGAGTTCCGGGGGGTGCGGGCCGCCCAGCAGTACCTCGTGGACCAGGTGCAGGAGGTCTACCGCTCCCAGGGCGTGGAGATCCACGACAAGCACATCGAGCTCATCGTCCGCCAGATGCTGCGTCGAGTCCGGGTCGTGGCTCCCAACGACTCCGATTTCCTCCCGGCCGAGCTGGTGGACGAACAGCGCTTCCGCGACACGAACCGGGCGCTGGTCGAGGAGGGCAAGCGGCCGGCCGAAGGGCGTCCCGAGTTGATGGGGATCACCAAGGCGTCGCTCGCCACCGACTCGTGGCTCTCGGCGGCCTCCTTCCAGGAGACCACGCGGGTGCTCACCGACGCCGCCATCCAGGCCAAGTCGGACTTCATGCGGGGTCTGAAGGAGAACGTGATCATCGGCAAGCTCATCCCGGCGGGGACCGGCTCGCAGGCCTACCAGAGCCTCCAGCCGGTGCTGCCCGGGGCGACGACCGTCTCCGCCACCCTCGGCATCTTCGGGGAGGCGCCATCCGCGGCCGCCGACGAGGGGCTGCCGGAGAACCCGGCCGAATGGCTGGCGTCCCTGGGCGCCCCACCCGCCGAGGAGGAGGGCGACGAGGCCGCTCCCGAGGATGGGGACTCCTCCGGAGAGTCCTGAACTCCGCCAACCGAATCGCGACCCACGGAGAGCCATCCTCGGGATGGCTCTCCGTCGCGTCGGCAGGCCTCAGCGGTGATCCCACCCCAGGAGGGGTGGGAAAACACGAGAGTGCTATGCTCATCGGAGGCGCCCGAAGGCGTCGTGCAGAGGAGAAGCGAGCGAGGGAAGGGAGTCCGTATGGCGGTCAAGGATCCGGTCTGCGGCATGACCATCGAAGAGGACCACGCCGTCGGCACCAGCGAGTACAACGGCACGACCTACTACTTCTGCTCGAAGGACTGCAAAGAGGAGTTCGACGAGAACCCCGAAGACTACGCCGACTAGGGTCACCCCAGACGGCGACAGGAGACGAGGGACATGGGAGGGCTGGGCGGCGCGCTGGTGGTCCTGCTGGCGGCGGCCGTCGCGGCCTTGGTGGCCCGGTGGCTGTCCACCGTCCTCGAGCCGACGACGCTCACGGTCCCCGAGCGCGTTCCCTTCGCGGGCGGCGTCCCGCCCGAGGTCCACGCGTGGAACCGGTACCACATCCGCTACTACGTGATGGCGTTGTTGTTCCTCGCCTTCGACATGGAGATGGTCTTCATGTACCCGTGGGCCGTCGTCTTCGTGAAGGAGGGAATCGTCGCGCTCGTCGAGATGCTGATGTTCATCCTCATCCTGGTGGTGGGGATGGTCTACACCTGGCGTGAGCGAGGGTTCACATGGGCCTGAGGGCCCTTCTGGGTCGGCTCGCCGCCGGGGCGGAGGTTCCCGTCTTCCCGGTGGTGGGCGGAGGGGCACGTTCCCAGATCCAGGATCTCCGGCTGCGGTCGGAGCTGATGCTCGTCGACAGCCCCCGCCATGCCGCGGTGATGATCGTCGCCGGCTCGTTCCCCCCGGGCGAGGTCGAAGGTCTCCTCCAGGTCCACGACCAGCTCGCCCGACCCCGGCGCACGATCCGCTGGGGGGCCGAGCCGGTCCCCGGGCTCGACGACGCCCTCGTCGTCTCCGGAGACGAGAACCGGGTGGTCGCCGCCGCCGTCGACGCCTTCGTCGACCTCATGACGGGCTCCGGGCCCGGTGAGCCGCCGTTGCTGCCCGACGTCGACCCGGTCGAGTGGCGCGGGGTGGGCCCGTACGGGCAGGGCGGAATGGGGATGACCGGAGGAACGCCCTACGGCCGTCCCATGGCCGAACGTGGTCCCGCCCGCGACGGCTTGGAGCTGGACCAGGTCCCCATCACCATCGGGCCTTGGCTCCCGAGCCTTCCCCCGGGACTCCGACTGCACGTCGTGTTGCAGGGCGACGTCATCCAAGCGCTCGAGGTCGGACCGGCGCCCCTCCGTCTCCTCGACCGGGTCGACCCCTTCCGGCAGGCCCTCGTCGAGCCGGTCCCCATCGCAGAGCTCGAGCTGGCTCGGGCTCGGCACCATCTCCGCTGGATCGCCGAGGTGCTGCGGATCGTCGACCTGGCAGGTCTCTCCCGCAGGGCCCTCGTGCTCTCCCACCGGGCTCGGCCGGAGGCCGGGGCAGAGGTGCGGCGGCTCGAAGCCGCCATCGCCCGCAGCGGCCTCTTCGTGATGGCCCTCCGAGGCGTGGGGCGGATCTCCGACCTCCCGGTGGGGTGGGTGGCCCGTGCCGCAGGGTCCGCCGTCGACGCCCGCTCCGAGGACCCCGGCTATCGCTCGCTCGGGTTTCGGCCGGTCACCACCGAAGGCGCCGACGCCGCGGCCCGGGTCCGACAGCGGCTGGCCGAGACGGTGCAGTCCCTCGAGCTGGCCGCATCGGCGGGTGAGGCGCGGGCAGGTGGACACGGAGTGATGGAGGATCCTCGGGGGCGTCTGGAAGTGGGGAGCCCTCCGCCGGCGGCGACCCTGCTCGAGGCGCTCCCGGACGTGCTGGTCGGGCAGGAATGGGGAGACGCGGTGTCGATCGTCCACAGCCTCGACATCGACGTCGAAGCCGCCCTGAGGGAGGTCCCGGCATGAACCCCGTGCAGGCGGTGCTCTTCATCGGCGTCGTCCTCGGCCTCGGGGCGTACCTCGTGGCGGTGCTCGACCGGGTCTTCGCCGGCGCTCCCGGGGGCCTGCGGAGCGGGCTGATGTGGCCGATCCGACGAACGGCGTTCCTGCTCGTGCAACGGCGGAGCGAGACCGAGCGGCCCGACGCCGAGGCCTGGGCCCTCGCGCCGGCGTTGTTGGCCGCCCTGGCGGCGGTGGGCCTCACCGCGGTGCCCTTCACCCCCTCCCTCGCCGTCGCCGACGTCTCCGCCGGAATCGTGCTGTTCGGGGCGGCGATGATCATCGTCATGGTCGCCGTCTTCCTCCAGGGATGGTCCCCGAACTCGATCTTCCCCCTCATCGCCGCCTACCGGTTCGCGGCGATGGCGCTGTCCTTCGGGATCCCCTTCTCCCTCGTCGTCCTCACCACGGCCATCCCGGCCGAGTCGCTGTCGGTGGGCGCGGTCGTCGCCTCCCAGGAGGGACTCTGGAACGTGGTGCGACAGCCCCTGGGGCTGCCGGTCTACCTGGTCACCGGGGCGGCGGTGGCGTTCTGGGGTCCGTTCCGCATTCCGGAGGGGACCGACCTCGCCGGAGGTACCGCCCTCGAGGCTTCGGGTCCGACGTTGGCCGTGTGGCGGATCGCCCGGGCCGGGGTGTTGGTCACCCTCTCGGTGATGGGTGCGGCCATCTTCCTGGGCGGGCATCTCGGACCGGTGCTCCCCGGCTGGGCATGGACCAGCGTCAAATCGGTTGCGCTGCTGACCCTGTTCGTCTGGTCGGGGCACGCCTTCGCTCGGATGAGGGTGGAACGATTCGTCTGGTTCGGCTGGGTGATCCTGCTGCCGATCGCCCTCGTCGACGTGTTCGCGTCGGGGATCGTGGCGTTATGAGCGCCCTGCAGACGTTCGGCATCGTGATCTTCGGCGTCGGCGCCGTCGTCAGCGGCTGGCTCGTCTTCCGGACCGACTCGATGGTGCGTGCCGCCTACTGGCTGATGGCGTCGTTCGTCGCCGTCGGGGCGATCCTCGTCACCCTCGACTCCCAGTTCCTGGGTCTCATCCTCATCCTGATGATGGCGGGGGAGATGACGATCATGGCGATCTTCATGGTCATGTTCATGATGAACCCGGCGGGCCTCAACCCGATGGTCATGGTCCATCAGCATCGCACGGCGATCGCCGCCGGCGTCGGCTCCTTCCTCCTCCTCGCCACGGTGGCGCTCGTCGCCGACTTCCCGGCGGATCCCGTCCCCCTCGGAGCCGACCCCACCGCCGAGCTGGGGTTCGAGCTCCTGGGACGCTCGATGCTGGTCTTCGAGTCGGCCGGGGTGGCCCTGCTCGCCGTGATGATCGGGGCGGTGGCCGTCGCCGGGAAGTGGGGGCGGTTCGGAGACGCGGACGCCGGATCGGTCGAGCCGGAGCTGGAGCCGGAGGAGGGCGGCTCGTGATCGAGGTCATCCTGCTGATCTCCGCCGCCATCTTCGGGGTCGGCGTCTACGGGGCCCTGAGCCAGCAGTCCTTCGTGATGATCATGATGGGCCTGGAGCTGATGATCAACGCCACCGTCCTGGCGATCGTCGCCTTCTGGTGGGGGACGACGGGTGGGGATCCCCGGGGGCAGCTCCTCGTCGTCGTCGTGCTCGCCGTGATGGCGATCGAAGCGGCGATGGGCTTCGCCCTCGTCACCGCCGTGTATCGGGTGAGGAAGGCGGACATCACCGAGAAGCTGAAGCGGTTGCGCAACTGATGGTGTGGTTGCCCGTCCTCGTCCCCGCCCTCGGCGGCGTTCTCGTCCTCCTCCTCCGGGGACGCCGCACCGCGCTCGGCCCCGCCGCCGGGACGGTCGCCGTCCTCACCGCCGGGGTGGGGCTGTGGGTGGCGGCGACCGAGGCGACCGGCTCGTGGACGTGGGGCGCGGGCATGGACCTCGGATTGGCCGCCGAGGGCCTCAGTCGTCTCATGGTGGTGCTGGTCCCCACCATCGCGGCGGCCGTCGCGGTGTACGCCGCCGGTCATCTCGCCGACGACCCGGCCCTGGCCCGTCTGTTGGCCATGATCTTGGGGTTCGTCGCGGCGATGGAGCTGCTGGTGCTCGCCGCCGACTTCCTCACCCTCCTCGTCGCCTGGGAGCTGGTGGGCGCAGCCTCCTGGATCCTCATCGGCCACGAATGGAGGGACGCCGAACGGCCTCGATCGGCGCGGGAGGCCTTCGTCACCACCCGTTTCGGGGATCTGGGGCTCTACGTCGCCTCGGGCGCCGTCTTCGCCCTCACCGGAGGGTTTTTCTTCTCGGACCTGGAGGGGGTCGACGACCCGGTGCTCCTGGGCGTGGTCGCCGGCGGGGTCCTCCTCGCCGCCGCCGCCAAGTCGGCCCAGTTCCCCTTCTCGCCGTGGCTGTTCTCGGCCATGGCGGGTCCGACTCCGGTCTCGGCGCTGCTCCACTCCGCCACGATGGTGGCGGCCGGTGCCTATCTCCTCGCCCGACTCCAACCGTTCCTCCAACCGGTGCCGTGGTTCGCCCCGGCGGTCATCGGGATCGGTCTCGTCACCGCTCTGGCCGGCGGTCTCGTGGCGTTGGCGCAGCAGGATTTCAAGCGAGCCCTCGCCGGGTCGACGTCGGCGCAGTACGGGCTCATGTTGGTGGCGATCGGCGCCGGGTTCACGGGCGCCGCCGCCGGTCAGCTCACCGCCCACGCCGCCTTCAAGTCCCTGCTCTTCCTCGGGGCGGGGGTCGCGCTCCATGCAGGGGGGACCCTGGACCTCTCCAAGCTCCGCCTCGGACGGGCCCTCCCCCGGGTGGCGACCCTGTTCGGGGTCGGCGCGTTGGCCCTCGCCGCCGTGCCGCCCCTGGGTGGAGCCTTCACCAAGGAGACGATCCTGGCGGCCGCGTTCCATGCGGGGGTGTGGGTGGGAGCGGGGGTCGCCGTCGCCGGGTTCCTCTCGGCCCTGTACGCCGGGCGCCTGCACCTCCTCGCCTATGGGCCGGGCGACCCGGAGGTCCGTGACGGTCCTCCCCGTCGAGCCGAGATGGGGGCGATGGCCTTTCTCGCCGCGCTCAGTCTCGGGCTCGGCCTCCTCTGGCTTCCGGGAGGGGATCGGATCATCGAGCGGGTCGCCGACGGTCTCCTCGCCGAAGGTGCTCGCTGGGAACTGGTGCTCTCCCTGGGGATGCTCGTCGTCGCCCTCGGGCTCCTCGCCGTGTGGTGGCGGCGGGGAACTCTCGTCTCCCTGGGTCTCCCCGACCGGCTGCGGGGGTTCGTCGCCGGTTGGTGGGGGCTCCCGACGGCGGCCCGGGCCGTCGTCGTGGAACCGGTGGTCGGGACGTCGCGGGGGTTGTCGTGGTTCGACTGGAGGGCCGTCGACCGGGTGGTACGAGCCGTCGCCGCCTTCGCCCGGGCGCTCTCGGGGGCGTTGCGGAGGGCGGTCGAGCCGGTGGTGGACGGCTTCGTCCGCCTGGTGGCGGGCGGAACGCTCGCCTCGGCCGAGGTGTCCCGGACGATCGACGACGAGGGGGTGGACGGCGCCGTGGAAGGGGTGGCCGAAGGGATCGGTGTGGCCGGTGCCCGGAGCCGTCGGCTCCAGACGGGGATGTCACACCACTATTACACCATGCTCGTGATCGGAACCGTCGTGGCGATGATCGTCGCCGCACTCTGGAGGTAGTCGATGCTGACCGTTGCCGTGTTCGTACCCCTCGCCGCCGCCGTCGCGCTCCTCGCACTTCCCAAGCGACGTGAAGCGTGGGCGAGGCCGACGGCGATCGCGGTGAGCCTGGTCCCGCTGGCGGTCATGGTGATCGCCTGGATCAGGTTCCAGCTCGGCTCGGGTTTCCAGCTCGTGGAGTCGGTGCCGTGGATCCCGGCGTTGGGCATCACCTACAAGGTGGGGATCGACGGCCTCTCGCTGCCCCTGGCCGCCATGTCGGCGCTCCTCTTCACGATCTCGATGATCTACCCGGCCGACCTGAGGGGGAAGGCCCGTCAGTACTTCGCCGCCTTCCTGTTCCTCGAGGCGATCTCCCTCGGGGTGTTCCTGTCCCTCGATCTCATCCTGTTCTTCGTCTTCTGGGATCTGAGCCTGGTCGGCATGTACTTCCTCATCGGAATCTGGGGGCACGGCGACGCCCAACGATCGGCCCTCAAGTTCTTCCTCTACACGCTGGTGGGCTCGCTGGCGCTGCTGCTGGGCATCCTCGGCATCTACCTCTCGACGCCGGACCGCACCTTCGACATGGTGGAGATCATCCGGACCAACCCGGTCCCCGCCACCGGGCTGGCATCGACGCTCATCTTCCTCGCCCTCGGTCTCGGATTCGCCGTGAAAACCCCCTTGGCGCCGTTCCACACCTGGCTGCCCCCCGCCCACGTCGACGCGCCGGCTCCCGCCTCCACGATCTTGGCCGGGGTGCTGCTGAAGATGGGGACCTACGGGTTCATCCGCCTCTCCCTGCAGATGATGCCCGAGACCTTCCAGCGCTTCGCCTTCCCCCTCGGTGTGTTGGCGGTGATCAGCATCCTCTACGGGGCGCTGGTGGCGATGGCCCAGACCAGCCTGAAGCGGCTCATCGCCTACACCAGCGTCAACCACATGGGGTACGTCATCCTCGGGGTCGCCGCCGCCGGCGCCATGATCGGACCGGAGTCGGCGAGGTCCCTGGCGCTGACCGGGGCCACGATCGAGATGGTCGCCCACGGCCTCATCACCGGTGCCCTCTTCCTCATCTCCGGCTCGATCCTGGCTCGGGGCGAGACCTACGAGATCGGCGCCTTCGGCGGGCTCGCCGCCCGATCTCCCAAGCTCGCCGGATTCACGATGCTCGCGGCCTTCGCCAGCCTGGGACTCCCCGGCCTGGCCGGATTCGTCGCCGAGTTCCAGATCTTCGCCGGCACCCTGGGCGTCTACCCGTGGCTCGCCGGTGTGGGCCTCCTCGGGATCGTGATCACCGCCGCCCTGTTCCTGCGGATGATCCAGCAGGTGTTCCTCGGTGAGCTGCCCCCTCGGTGGGAGGGATGGCGGGATCTGGGGAGGGCGGAGGTCGTCGCCCTGGTGCCGATCCTGGCCTTCGTCGTGATCATCGGTGTGGTGCCCGCCTGGCTGGTGGACGTGATCGACACCCTGAGTCGGAATCTGGTGGGGAGCTGACGTGCAGCCCGATGCGGGCGCCATGGCGCAGGCCGCCGTCGACGTCCTCCCGGCGTTGATCCTCGCCGGCGGGGCGATCCTGATCATCTTCTACGCCCTCTTCGTCCGTCGGACCCTCCAGGTCTGGGCGGCCGCGCTCGCCACCGCGACGCTGGCGGCGGCCGGGTACGCCGTCGGCGTCTTCCTCGGTGAGCCGCCGGGCGTCACCTTCTTCGGGACCTTCGCCGTCGACGGTGTCAACCTGTGGGCGACGGCGATCATCCTCGTCGTCACGGTGCTGACCGTCGCGCTCTCGGTGGAGTGGTTCGACACCGATGCCCGTCAGGGTGAGTACTACGCCGTCGTGCTCTTCTCGGCGTTGGGGGCGGTCCTGCTGGCCGGTGCCCTCGACCTGATGGAGCTGGTCATCGCCATGATGCTGGCGTCGGTGACCGCCTACACGATGGCCGGATATCACCGCCGGTCTCGGAGCTCGTCGGAGGCGGCGATCAAGTACTTCCTCCTCGGCGGCCTCGCCAACGGGGTGATGGTGTACGGGGTCGCCCTCCTGTTCGGTCTGGCGGGATCGACCACCTTCTCCGAGCTGGAGACCGGACTCGCCGGAGCCGATCCCCTCGCGCTCGTGGTGGGGTTCGGGTTCGTCGCCATGGGTGTGGCCTTCAAGTTGGGCGCCCTCCCCGCCCATCAGTGGATGCCCGACGTGGCTCAGGGGGCTCCCGCTCCCGCCGCCGCCTTCCTGCTGGTCGCCGGGAAGGTGGGGGCGCTCGTCGTCCTCGCCCGGCTGGTCATGGTGCTCCCCGAGGATCTCCTCGGATGGAGACCGGTCGTGGCGTTGCTGGCGGCGGCGACGATGACCCTGGGGAACCTCGCCGCCCTGTGGCAGGACGACGTCCGACGTCTGCTGGGATGGTCCTCGGTCTCCCAGACCGGTTACGGGCTGCTGGCGGTGGTCGCCGTGGGTCGGAGCGATCTGGCGATCCCGTCGCTGCTGTTCTTCCTGGCCGCCTACGCCCTCGGCAACATGGCGGCGTTCGGGGTCGTGGTCGAGCTCCGTGGCCTCACCGACCGCGGGGCGTATCGAGGATTGGCCGGGCCCCATCCGTGGCTCATCGGGGGGCTGGCCGTGTCGTTCCTCTCCTTCGTCGGGATCCCGCCGCTGGGGGGCTTCGCCGCCAAGCTGCTGCTGATGGGGGCCGTCATCGACGCCGGGTACACATGGCTGGCGGTGCTCACGATCATCAACTCGGCGATCTCGCTCTTCTACTACGCCCGGGTGCTCGGACCGGCCTATTTCGGGGCGGCGGCTCGGCCTCGGCCCGTGCTGGGTCGTTGGGCCGGAGCCGCGGTGCTCGTCGCCGTGGTCGGGGTGGTGGCGATCGGGGTCGTCGCCCAGCCCCTCGCCCAGGCGTGGGGGGCCCTGAGTCTCGTGGGTCGCTGAGATCTCAGCGGCCCCGTGGACGCCACCAGCGTCGCCGGGTCTGAGGCCGGACGTCGGGGACCCGGCGGGCGATGTCCTCGAACTCCATGGTGCGGGCGGAGAGCTCCAGCAGCATCTCGTCTCGCCGACGCCGTCCCTCCGGATCGAGGAAATCGTCGTCGATGCGGGCCAGGAGCCCCCGGGCCAGCTCCAGGTCGAGGGCGTCGAGGGCGGCGCGGGCTTCGCCGAGGCGACGCCGGTTCGTCGTTCGCTGACGATCGGCCCATCGGCGAGCTCGGCGGAGCTGGAGGTGGGCCCGCCGGCGGGCGGCTTCGGGGAGTCGTTCGAGGAGCGGCCCGGTGGTCGGGTCGTCGGCTATGGCGAGGAGCATCCGTGACTCGTCGGCGTCCGCCAGCTCGAGGATGCGGCGGTGGAGAGCCCAGGCCTGGTCGTCGGTGGGGGCGGTCACGGGCGACAGGATATGCGGGACGGCGGATTGTGGGTGACGCCGTTTCCTTGCGCGTCGCAGCGCCTACGCTGTAGGCCGAAGGCGACCGGTGACGCGACGTGTGAGACGACCACTTGTCCTGCTCTCGATCTTCGGCCTGGTGGTGGCTGCGTGCGGTGGGGCGGCCGCCGAGGGCTCGATCCGGTACGTCGACCCGTCGAGCCAGACCCTCATCGAGGTCCCGGCGTCGTGGCACCTCTACGAGTTGGAAGAGCTCTCCCAGCGCCTCGACGACCTCCCCTTCGTCGAAGCGGTCCAGGGTCTCGAGTTCCCCCTGCAGTCGATGGTGGCCTTCGACGGGGCGCCCTTCGAGCGTGCCGAGAATCTGGCGGTGGCCATCCCGGAGGCC
>Ga0256839_1000844_pt1 | contig 39138 bp, 28 predicted proteins | sample 354166metaG_FD_185968 | JGI IMG/M metagenome (GOLD analysis project Ga0256839, IMG submission 185968) | Hydrothermal vent microbial communities from Mid Atlantic Ridge, Atlantic Ocean - 354-166 | ecosystem: Environmental > Aquatic > Marine > Hydrothermal vents | place: Atlantic Ocean: Mid...
CCCGCATCCTCCTGGCCCTCTCCCGGGCCGAGCTCTGTGTCTGCGACCTGGCCACCCTGCTGGGGATGAGCCTCTCCGCGGTCTCCCATCAACTGCGCCTGCTGCGGGCCCACGGCCTGGTCCGTTTCCGCAAGCAGGGGCGGCTGGTCTACTATTCCCTGGCCCATCCGCAGGCAGTCCAGCTCTTGGAGGCGGCTCTGGAGCTGGCGGGCTGAGCAAGACACTGGAACTCAGGTGGCCAGATCCGATGCTCCCGCAGCGCCCACCTGTGCCAGGAGCCTCCGGTCCGAGGGGTAGGTGACGCGCTCTCGGGCCTTTTCCAGGGGCACCCACGCCACTTCCTCCACCTCCCAGTCGTGCTCCCCCACCTTCTGGAGCGGGCGCATCAGGTACCAGTGGACCGTCTTCTTGACCAGGGTGTCACCCCGGCGGAACCAGTACTGGGATCGCGGTAGCTCCCGTTCGATGCGGCAGGCGTAGCCGGTCTCCTCCTGGACCTCGCGGAGGGCCGCGGTCTGGGGATCCTCGTCCGGCTCCACCAGGCCCTTGGGCAGGGTCCACACCGTCTCCCCCCTCAGGTTCTGGGCACGGATCAGCAGAACCCGTCCCCGATGGTCCACGACCACACCTCCGGCCGATGTCTCGAAAGCGACTTGGGTCATGGGGGGTCTCCTGTGTTGGGTGGACACGGATGGGATGGAAAGGCCACTGCGGATCTTACCACATCGCGCCGTGGTTCCTGGGGGTCCCTTCAGGTCCGGAGACACCGGGTCCACCCGTGGATGTTGGAGTCTCGCCCCCACCCTGAGGGCGAGACAGGGGCAGCCCTGGGTCGTCCTGCATGCCCTTTCCCGGATATCTCCTTCCGCCCTGCCGTCCTGTAAGGGCCATCCTGTAATGATCGATGTAACCTTTCGGTGCGATCCTGGCAGGGGCAGGACGGTCTACCCATTCACAGGAGAGAGAAAATGAGCGTACTGGCGAGCACTCTGATGCAGATGCTGGGGGCGGAGGGGGTACAGCAGATCAGCCAGCAACTGGGCGCGGACGAGCAGAGCACCCAAAAGGCGGTGCGTGCCGCCCTGCCCATGCTGATCAGCGCGCTGGGGAAGAATGCCGCCTCCCCGGAAGGGGCGGAAGCCCTGGACAGGGCCTTGGAGAAGGACCACGACGGCCAACTGCTGGAGGACGTGGTCCAGGTGTTGCGCGATCGGGCCGTGCAGCAGGATGGCCAGGCCATCCTGGGCCATGTGCTGGGCGAGAGGCAGGGGCTTGTGGCCAAGGGGCTGGGCAGCACCACAGGTTTGGACCCAAACTCGGCCGGGCAGCTTCTGGCCATGCTGGCCCCCCTGGTCATGGGCGGCCTGGGCAAGACCAAACGGGAGATGGGGCTGGATGCCCAGGGCATCGCTCGCCTGTTGGGGCAGGAGCGCCAGAGGGCCGACTCCCAGTTGGGCGGCCTGGCCCGGCTGTTGGACATGGACGGCGACGGCGATCTCACCGACGACATCCTGGGCCTGGGATCCCGGTTCCTGGGTGGGCTGTTTCGCTGACCGGCCTCGGCCCTCCCAGGGCATGGAGTTCGCAGATCACGGGTCTGCCACGCAAGACATCCACAGGCTCTCTGCACCGTACCCTATCCTACCCGCAAGGCAGCTCGTGGTCCCAAGCCCCGCTGAACCCGGCGGGGCTTCTTCTTTTCTTTTCCATGGGTTTCCCTGCATCCGATGGTCCTGCTGAGCCGTGGTTCGACCGGATCGGCCCGGGATCCCCACGAGTCCTCCATAGGGCTCCACGGCAGCCGACAACGTCGCCGGCGTCCCTGCCCTGGCCGTCTCGGCCGCGGTGCCCCGGAGGGGAACGGCGCGGCCGGTCCGTTGACATGCGTCAGGCGGAAGAGTCGGCCCGGGACGCCCGATCAGTCGTCGCCCTCCGGGTCCGTGCGATCTCCCTCTCGGTACTCCTCCCCATCCGGCTCCCGATCCTCTTCCGGGTTCTCTGAACCCCGTCGGTGTCTTCCCTGCCTCTCCTCCTGGGGTTCCTTTTCCTCCTCGTGTCGCTCCTCGGCCGCTCCGTTGTCCCCAAGAGCCCGCTGGCCGGCCACCCAGGCCTCGGGTGTGGCCGGTTCGGGCACTGGGGGCGGGGTGGCCCTATGGCTCGCGCTTTGGTTCGACCGGGGCGGGCTCTCCGGGGGCGGCACGGCCCGCGGACCGGCGGTGGGGGTTGGGCTTTCGGCGGGCACCGATGCATGGAGTGGCCTGGGGGCGGGAGCTGGGAGATGGGAGAGAGGCGCTTGGGCGGTGGCCGGGCAGCTTGCCTGCAGTCCGTGGACCGGTGAGAGGGTGTAGGGGGTTGCCTGGGAGACGCGTTCCGGGGCCGATGTCGGGGCATCTTGCTCGTTCCCGGGCGCGGACGAGCCGGGAGCGTCCCCCCCGGAGGGCGTATCCCCAGGGAAGGCCGGTCTGGGGGAAAGGGCGGTGGGCCTCGCGATCGGTTGGCCCGTCACCTCCCTGTCCACCGTGGCTGTTGTCTCCCGGGTGGGCGTCGCCTGCAGCAGGCTCCACAGGCTCCAGCCGGTGACCAACACCACCGGCAGGAGCAACAACAGCATGATCGACAGCGACTTGGGAATGCGTTCACCCATCGGGTTCCTTCCCGTGATGGCATGTGGTGTATCCCGTTCCGTCGGCCTGGCGGGCCGCTCTCTCCCGACTTTCGGGAAGTGGGGTGGAGGCCCATGCCGCCTGGGAGCGGGTCAGTCAGCCGAGTTCGGCCACGGCCCCGGAAGCCGGGTGGGGCGCGCTGGGTCCATCCTCGGCCGTCGACGTGCTCTGCGTCCCCTCCTGGTGGCCTTTGGCTCCGGTGGAGAGATCTCGTGGCGCCGAGGGGGACGGGGATGTTTCCGGGTCGCCCATCTGCAGGCAGACCAGCCGGGCATAGATCCCGCCCCGGCCCATGAGCTCCTGGTGGCTGCCCTGTTCCACGATGCGTCCCCGATCCAGGACCACGATGCGGTCCGCGTTGCGTACCGTGGAGAGCCGATGGGCCACCACGAAGGTGGTCCGTCCCTGCATGAGCCGTTCCAGCGCGCTCATGACCAGCTCCTCGGAGCCCGCGTCCAGGGCCGCGGTGGGTTCGTCCAGGATCAGGATGGGGGCGTCGCAGAGGAGGGCTCGGGCGATGGCGATGCGTTGCCGCTGTCCGCCGGAGAGGGTGGCGCCCCGTTCACCCACCACCGTGTCGTAGCCCTGGGGCAGCCCCAGGATGAACTCGTGGGCGTTGGCGGCCTTCGCGGCGGCCACGATCTCCTCCTCCTGGGCCTCTGGGCGGCCGTAGGCGATGTTCTCCCGGATGGAACAGGCGAAGAGCACCGATTCCTGGGGCACGATGGCGAACTGGCGGCGCAGGTCTGCCAGGCGGATGGAGCGGATGTCCTGGCCGTCCAGGTAGATGGTGCCGGCCGTGGGCTCGTAGAAGCGCAGGAGCAGGTTGGCCAGGGTGGATTTCCCCGCTCCGGTGCTGCCCACCAGGGCGATCACCTGGCCCGGCGCCACCTCCAGGTCGACCTCCTGGAGCACAGGCCGTTCTGGAGCCCGAGGGTAGGCGAAGCTGACCCTCTCGAAGCGGATGGCTCCCTGGGCCCGTTCCAGGGGGCGGGCGTCGGGGGGTTCCTCCGTGTCGCGCCTCGCGTCCAGGATCTTGGCCAGGCGATCGCCGCTCACCGCGGCCTTCTGCAGGGTGGCGGAGAGCTTGCTGAACTTGCGCAGGGGCCGGTACATGTCCTTGAGGTAGGACATGAAGATGATCAGCTCGCCCACGCTGAGCTGGCCCACCAGGATCTGGGAGACACCGTACCAGATCACCGCGGCAGTGCTGGTGGCCTGGATGAAGTCGATGACCGGGCTGAAGGAGGCCTCCCAGCGAATGGAGCGCAGGGCCGAGCGGATCCGCTCCTGGCCATGGGCCTGGAACCGGGCCAACTGCTGGGCCTCCCGGCCGAAGGCCTTCACCTCCCGGATGGCGCCCAGGGTCTCCAGGGTCAGGGTCATCATCTCCCCCTCCTTGGTCCGGGCTACCTTGGCCGCGGCCCGGATGTTGCGACGGAAGGTGATGTAGAGGAAGAGGAGCAGGGGCACGTAGGCCAGGACGATCACCGAGAAGCGCCAGTTGATGAAGAGCATGACCCCCGCGAAGCCGATGAACTTCACCCCGTTGACCAGGAACTCGCCGGAGATGGCCACCAGCGCGGCCATGATCTTGTTCGCGTCCTCGGTCACCCGCTTCAGCACGTCCCCCAGGCGGTTCTGGTCGAAGAACTGGAGGGGCAGCTCCTGCACGTGGCTGAAGACCCGGGAGCGGAGCAGGAAGGTGGCGCGCTCCTGGACCAGGCCGCTCATGTACTCGTAGGCGAAGGCCGCAGCGCCCTGGAGCACGGTGACCAGGAGCAGCGCGGCCCCCAGGATCGCGGTCAGGGTGCGGGGATCGGGGTCCAGGTAGGTGTGGATCCAGCCCTCGATCTCCCCGGGAAAGGGCTGGCCCTGGAGGACGTTGTCGATGATGAACTTCAAGGGCCAGGGCGCCACCACGTCCAGGAGGGCCACCAGGAAGATGAGCCCTACCGAGAGGGCCAACAGCCCCCCAAAGGGCCTCAGGTAGTGCAGGTAGCGTCGGTCGATCCCGATCAGGGGCAGGTAGGACGCGTTGGGGCGCTGTCGACGTCGGCGATCCTTTTTGCTACGGGCACTCATCTCTGTAGACGCTCATACGGGCTCGATGGATTGGGTCCGGTTCTTCCAGAAGGGGCTGTCGTCCTCCGTCAACGCGGCCAGGGTATGGCCGTGGACAGGGTCGAAGAGGTGGACCAGACGGGGCCGGGGGGCCACCACCTTGAGCAGGCGGAAGAAGGTGGCTGCCTGGTAGAAGCGGAAGCGTTCCCAGAAGTGGGGGTCGGGCTCCCGACGGCGGGCGTAGCCTTCCAGGAAGAGACGCCCTGCGGGGACCAGGGCCTGGGCATCTCCCAGCTTCTCCAGCCCCAGGAAGATCAGGTGGGCCGCGAAGTTGGCCACGTCCAGGGCGGGATCGCCCAGGGCCATCAGGTCGAAGTCGATGAGGGTCAACTGCTCCCGGCCCGGCCCCTCCTGGACCAGCACTTGGCTGTAGTAGAAGTCCCGATGGATGGGCGTCACGGCCGGTGGAAGGGGCAGCCGTGACGCCCACTGTCGAAGCGCGTCCCGGAGGCGGATGGCTTCTTGGGCAAAGGAGGGGCGCACCTGGATCAGCTCCTGGGTGAAACGGTCCAGGTTGGCCACCTCCTCCTCCACCCCGTAGCGCTTCAACGTCACCGGCCCGTCGCCGTTGACGGGCAGAGGCACAGGCAGGCTGTGGAACTTGGCCAGCCCCTGGGCTGTCTGGTCCATGATGGGGCGGATGTCCTGCACCCTCACCAGTTGGTTCAGGGTGCGTCCCGGGGCCCAGGCCTGGAGCTGCATGCGCATCTTGGGCGCGTAGCCCAGGGGCTCCGCCACGTGGATGCCGTCCTGGGCGTCTGGCCCGAAGCCGTTCTCCCAGAGCAGCCGCTGCAGCCGGTCCAGCCGGCGGCCTCGTTCGTCCCGAAAGACCTTGCCGATGACCCGGTGGTGGGTGGGCTCTTGGCTGCCCCGTCTGCGGCCGATCAGATCGTATCCCAGGACGCAGCGCCGGCCGGGCTTGTACTTGAGCACGTGGATGGTCTCTACCCGGACCAGCCGTTCCGGGCCCCGCCTGCCGAAGACGGCCAGGGCCTGGGCCAGGAAGGGGGCCGCCAGGTCGGGCCGAGTGGCCCGGTAGAGCCGTTGGCGCAGCTTCCAATCCAGGATGGGCAGGGGGGGTGCCTTTCGCCCGCGGCCGGAGGGCTGGCGGGCTGGACGCGCGTCCAGCCCGACCCAGCGGAGGACCTGTTGGGCGTTCCCCTGCCAGGTGTGTTTCTCCAGCACCTGCACCGCGCCCTGCCAGGCCATCTGTCGGGCCTCGGCCGGATGGGTCACCAGCCAGTGGATGCAGCGGGCCAGGGCCTGGTCGTCTCCAGGCGGGTAGAGCAGACCGGCCTGGCTGCCCCAGAGGAGCTGGGCGGACTGGCCCAGATCGGCGGCCACGGTGGGCACGCCGCAGGCCAGGTACTCGTAGAGTTTCAGGGGCGAGAAGTAGAAGTCCTCCAGCTCCGCATGGGGGGAGACGGCCACATCCATGGCGGCCAGGTACGCGGGGATCTCCCCGTGGGGGACCGGGCCCGTCAGGGTGGTGACCTCGTCCAGGCCCAGGACGGCCAGGCGAGCGGGAAGCTCCGGAGGCATCTGGCCCACCAGGAGCAGATGGTATCGGGGATCGTCCATCCAGAGCCGGCGAAAGGCCCGGAAGAGCGTGGGGAGATCGTGCCAGGGCCGGGCCCGGCCGGCGAAGCCCACCACGATCTTGCCCCCCAGCCCGTAGCGATGGCGGACCCGCCCACCTCGCACCGCGGGGTGGAAACGGACCGGGTCCACCCCGTTGGGCAGCACGTGGACCCGCTCGGGGGCTGCGCCCTGGCGGATCACGTACTCCCGCAAGGGCTCGGAGACCACCGCGACGGCCGTGGCGGCCTGGAACTGCTGCCGTTCTACCTGCTGGGCCCGGTGGGGATCGGTGAGCCGACGATAGCGGGCTGCCTCCTCCCGCAGGGGCGCGTTCACCTCCAGGACGAAGGGCACCCCGGTGGCCTGGGCCAGCCGGGCCCCCACGTCGCTCCAGAGGGAGTGGCGCTCGTAGATGAGGGCATGGGGCTCCTGGGCCAGGAGCGCTCGCGCGCGCTGGAACAGGGCCGGGACCACTGCCTGGCTGCGGGCTTCCCGGGCCGCGAGAGGGTCCCCGATCTCCGTGGGGGCCGGTGGCATGGGCACATGGAGCAGCCGGGCCTGGGGGGTGGGGCCGTCCGAGGGGCCGGGCCGGGGCGTCAGAAGGGTGACCCGATGTCCGAGCTCCGCGAAGGCGTTGGCCATGGCCCGCACGTGGACGGCTGCTCCCTTGTGTCCCCGGATGGGGACGCCTCGATCCGCGCAGAGAAAGAGGATGTTCATAGGGCCGCGAAGACCTCCTCCAGTCCGGGGACCGGCAATTCCGGCAGCGGATAGATGGGCGACGGCTCTGGAAGCGGGGGCAGCGGCGGAGGACAGGGGGCCCCGGCCGCCACGGTGGTCGGCTCGGTGAGCCATGCCCGGAGCTGGGCCACGTTCCGGCGCACGTCGAACTCCCGCTCTGCCTTGGCCCGGGCCGCGGTGCCCATGGCCTGGCGGCGGGCTGGATCGGTGAGGAGCTGGGCCAGGGCCTGGGCCAGGGCCGACACGTCTCCCGGTGGGACCAGCAGACCGTTCTGGTCGTGGTCGATGATCTCTGGGACGCCGGTCAGCTCTGTGGAGACCGGAGGCAGGCCGGTGGCCATGGCCTCCAGGAGCACCGTGGGCAGACCGTCCCGGTTGCCGTCCTGGCCCACGACGCAGGGCAGGGCAAAGACGGCGGCCTGGCGGTAGGCCCTCAGCACCTGTTCCTGGGGGCGGGGTCCCAGGAGCTTCACCCGGTGGGACAGGCCCAACGCCTGGATCTGTGCGGTGAGCCGGGGTTCCAGGGGCCCTTTGCCGATGATCTGGCAGTGGAACTTCACCCCTTGCTGGGCCAGGATCCCGCAGGCCCGGATCAGGTCGCTGAAGCCCTTCTTCTCCACCAGCCGGCCTACGGCCAGGATGCGGTTGTCCCGGCGCTGTCCTGGGCGGCCTGGGCGGAAGCGGCCCAGGTCGATGCCGTTGTAGAGGCAGTGGATGGTGCCCGGGCCGTCCTGGATGAGCTCCTGCAGATAGCGCTGGTTGAAGCGGCTCACCGTGACCACGAAGCGGGCCTCGCGGATCTTGGCCCGGAGGCTCTCCGGGCGCACGCTCTCGTGGAAGATGTCCTTGGCGTGGGCGGTGAAGCTGTAGGGCATGCCGATGAGATGGTAGATCAGGTTGGCCACCCGGGTGGCGCTGGACGCGAAGTGGGCGTGGACCCCATCCACCGGATGACGAAGCAGATGGGCCGCGATGTAGCCGGCCTGGAGGAACCGCTTCACCGCGTAGAGATGCCCCTTGGCCTCCACCTGGGCCCGGACCCGGCGGTAGCGCTCGGGGACCGCAGCCTGGAGGAGCCGATGCGCGGCCAGGATCCGGTCCGGCTCCATCTGGGGATACTGGGGCACGTAGACCACGTTGGCCCGGACCCGGGCCAGACGGGCATGGAAGCGGCCATCGTCCGGCTTGCGCAGGGAGTAGATGCGCACGTCCACACCTTGGCGTTCCAGTTCCAGGATCTCGTTGACGATGAAGGTCTCGGAGAACCGGGGGTACATCTTCAGGATATAGGCGATCCGGGGCCTCATGAGAACAGCTCCTTGTGGATGGCGACGAAGGAGAGACGTCCATGGGGGTTGCGGGAGGAGCCGGGCCGCGGCCGCTCCTTCCCAGCCAGCAGTTCCTGGATGGCCTGGCTGACCCGTTCCAGACCGTCCAGGGCAAGGGTGATCTGGGGTGGGGGGGCGGCCAGCCCCTGTTGGATGGCCTGGAGGAGGCGGGCAGGTGTCAGCTCGTTGGGCAGCAGGACCTGGGCCAGGCCCTGATGGGCCATCTGGTGGGCCCGAATGCGCTGCTCGGCCCGCACCCGGTCTCGGGGGATCAGGAGGGCCCGTTTGCCCAGGGAGAGGAGCTCGCAGACGGTGTTGTAGCCGGCCATGCTCACCACCAGATCCGCGGCCTGGATGTAGCTGGGCAGGTCCGGGGTGAACTCCAGCAGGGTGACGTCCTGGCCCTGGGCCATGCGTTGGAGGAGCATCCTCTTTCCCCGAGGCATGAGGGGCCCGGTGACCACCAGGCTGTGGAAGGCGGGACGATGGGCCGCCACCATCTCCAGATGGGTGCGCAGGATGGGGTAGCCGTCTCCGCCGCCGCCCACGGTGACCACCACCAGCGGGCGCTCTGCGACGTCCAGTTCCCGGCGCACCGTGTCCGGAGGGCGGGGCCGGGAACTCCGGCGCAGGTAGCCGCACTCCAGGAGCTTCTGAACGGCCCGGGGTGTCATCCCGTAGGCGGTCACGGGATCGAAGAGCCGTCGCTCTCCGTAGAGGAGGATGGCGTCGTAGACCTGTTCCAGGAGCTGGAGGGTCCCGTTCGCGTGCCACTCTGCCCGGGTGACCTCTGGGCTGTCCTCGATGTCCCGCATGCCCAGGACGAGCCGGGTCTCGGGGGACCAGGTGCGCAGGTAGCGGAGGGTGGGGAGCAGCTCTCCGTGGACACCGCCGGCCACCTTGTCCACCAACACCAGGTGGGGCCGGAAGTTCAGGGTGGCCTGGAGGATCATCTGTTCCCGCCAGCGGAGGGTCTGGCGCAGGGTCAAGGGCAGGGAGCGGGCCTTGTACTGGCCGCTGGAGCGCTTGCTCAGGGCCGGCAGCTTGACCATGTCCAGCCGGGGGGGCAGGCTGAAGGCCCCGGCCACCATGGACCCGGTGACGAGCAGTTGATGCAGGTCTGGGATGTCGCGGGCCAGTTGGTGGGCCACGCTCAGGCTTCGGCGCAGGTGGCCCAGGCCATAGGTGTCGTGGGAGTAGAGCAGGATGCGTGGTTTGGTGGTCATGGTGTGGTGTGGACACAGATTAGGGATGAGCCCCCGAGGTCTGGGCTCTCTGGTTTTTCAGGGTTCCAGGGGGAGCCTTACTTCGGGAAACGGTCGGGCACATGGTGTCCTGTACCCAATATGTGCCCATGGGGCCGGGCAAAAATACAGTGTAGGGAGAAAATGTAGCGATCTTTTCTGGGAAATTGGGGGAGAGCGGCCGCCGGGACGGCCGTGTAGGGGGGCTCGTCGGCCGCGCGGAGGGGCCCCAGGGACCCCTGGGGCCCTGGCCGGGGCATGGGAGTGGTCGGTCGGAGCCTATGCCGGGGCAGCCGGATGACCCGGGGGCACGGCCTGGAGGAAGGCTCCCTGCCAGTCGCCCTGGTAGAAGGCCATCACAGCCTGGGCAGCCGTGTCCAGGCTCGACACGGCCGCCCGGGTGTTCTCCCAGTCCACGGGGGTGGCGGTTTCCAGGCAATGGCCGGCCCAGGACTCCAGGGCAGCGGCCATCTGGGCCAGGGGATGGGCGCCGAAGGTGGTCACCGTGCTCTTCAGGGTGTGCGCGTGCCGTCGGAGGTCGGCCAGGTTCTGGGCCCCCAGGGCCTCCTCCATGCCGACCAGGAGGCGGGGGATGCTCTCCAGGAGGCTGTGGACCAGTTCGTCCAACAGGGCCAACCCGTCGTCGTCGCCCCCTAGATCGTGCCAGAGAGGCAGGAGCTGGTCCAGCTCCACCGGCTTCTCCAGCGCGGGGGCTATCGGGGGAAGGGAGGGCGCGGCGCCCGCCACGGTGTTCGGTGGTGCCGGCGTGGGGTCGGGGGAAGCCGGGGGCGGGGAAGACGTCTCCGGCTGGCGGACGTGTCGCAGCGCCTCCACCAGCTCTGCGACCCGAAAGGGTTTGCTCAGATAGCCGTCCATGCCTGCGGCCAGGCAGCGTTCTCGGTCTCGGGGCAGGGCGCTGGCGGTCATGGCGATGATGGTGGGCTGTCTGTCCGGGGGGAACTGGGCCCGGATCTGTCGGGTGGCCTCCAGGCCGTCCATCTCGGGCATCTGCACGTCCATCAGGATCACGTCGTAGTCCTGTCGGGCCAGGGCGTCCAGGACCTCCAGCCCGTTGGCCGCGACGTCGGCCCGGTAGCCCAGGCGTTCCAGGGTGTGCAGGGCCACCTTCTGGTTGACCGTGTTGTCCTCGGCCAGCAGGATCCGCAGTGGGCGGGCGGGCAGGGTGTCCTTCGCGGCCTGGAAGGGGGAGTCTGGGGGACAGGTGGGCTCCACCGTGGAGGTGCGCCCGGTGCAGACATCCACCAGGGTTCGCAGGAGAGGGCCTTCCTTCACCGGCTTGGTGAGGACCGCGACGAACTCCTGGGCTGCGGACCGGTCGGCGGCGAAGGGGCATCCCAGCGAGGTGAGCATGACCAGGGGCAGGGGGCGATCCGGGGACATCTCTCGGATGCGCCGGGCCAGTTCCAGGCCGTCCATCTCGGGCATCTGCGCGTCCAGGACGATCAGATCCCAGGCCTCGCCCCGGTGGAGTCGGTCCAGGGCCTCGGCTCCCGAGGACACCGGAGTGGGTACCATCTGCCAACGCTCCATCTGGCGGGCCAGGATCTCCCGGGTGGTCGCGTTGTCGTCCACCAGGAGCACCCGTCTGTCCCGGAGGGCCTGGAGGGCCTCGGCGGAGACCGGGAGCGGCCTGGGACGGGCATCGGGGGCCGGACGTGCCCGGATGGTGAAGTAGAAGATGGAGCCCACGCCTACCTGGCTCTCCACCCACATCTGGCCGCCCATCATCTGGGCCAGTTGCTTGCTGATGGCCAGCCCCAGGCCCGTGCCGCCGTAGCGGCGGGTGGTGGACGCGTCCACCTGGGAGAAGGAGCGGAAGAGGCGATCCATCCGGTCCGGGGGGATGCCGATGCCTGTGTCGCGGACTGCGAAGCGGATGAGATGGGGATCCGCCTGTTCCTCCGCTGTGGAGACCTGGACCACCACCTCTCCGGTCTCGGTGAACTTGATGGCATTGCCCACCAGGTTCACCAGGATCTGGCGCAGGCGGGTGACGTCGCCCATCACTGTGCGGGCCACGTCGGGTTCCACGCTGTAGGCCAGCTCCAGCCCCTTCTCCGCGGCCTTGGGGGCCATCAGGTCCATCACCTCCTCGACGCATTCCTGGATGTCGAAGGGGTGTTCCTCCAGCTCCATGCACCCGGCCTCGATCTTGGAGAAGTCCAGGATGTCGTTGATCAGGGCCAGGAGGGCCTCGCCGCTGACCCGGATGGTCTCCACGAACTCCTGCTGCTCGGGCGTCAAGGAGGTATCCAAGAGGAGGTTGGTCATGCCGATGACCGCGTTCATGGGGGTGCGGATCTCGTGGCTCATGTTGGCCAGGAACTCCGACTTGGCCTGGTTGGCGGTCTCCGCGGCGAGCTTGGCCTGGCGCAGCTCCTCGGCCCGTTGGATCCGGTCCACGGCCAGTCCGATCTGGTTGCCCAGGACCTCGAACAGCCGGGTGAGCCGGATGTCCCAGGCGATCATGTCGTCCACGAAGAGGACCAGGTGGCCCAGGAAGGCGCCGCCGGCCTGGAGGGGGACGGTCAGGTGGCCGTGGGTGTGCATCTCGTCGGCCCCTGCGAGGAGGCAGAGGGAGTCGGTGCACGCGAGCTCCGCGTGGATCCGGTTGACCGGGGGGGCCTGGCCCCGCGCGGCCAGGAAAGCGGCCGAGAAGGAGCCGGCCCAGGCGGCCAGATGGCGCTGGCCCGGGTCACCCTCAGGGGAGGGCGAGCCCCCATGGGGCTCCAGGTAGAGAAGTGCCCGGGGCTGGAACGGGAGCACCCGGTCGCCCGCCATGGCCCCGACCACCTCCTGGAGCAGGCCCTCCAGGTCCTCCGCGGCCTGGAGGGCCCGGGCCACTGCGACCTGGGTGGCCAGCTCCCGGGCCTGTTGGGCCATCCGTTCCGCGGCCCGGCGGCGTTCCGTGACGTCCTGCTTGACCGCGATGAAATGGGTGACCTTTCCCCGCTCGTCGGTCACCGGCGTGATGGTCATCTCCTCGATGTAGAGTTCGCCGTCCTTGCGGCGGTTGATGATCTCCCCGCGCCAGACCCTGCCGGACGCGATGGTGGACCAGAGCTTTCGGTAGAAGGGCCTGGAGTGGACGCCGGAACGGAGGATCCGGGGGTTCTGGCCCACGGCCTCCTGGGGGGTGTACCCGGTCAGGTCCTGGAAGGCCGGGTTCACCCACTGGATGGTCCCCTTTCGATCCGTGATCACGATGGCATTGGCCGCGGCGTCCAGCGCGGTGGCCAGCAGGTTCAGCCGCTGCTCGGTCTCCACCCGCTGGGTCACCTCGATGGCCACGGTGAGGACCTCCTGTTGGCCGTCCAGGCTGGAGTAGATGGGGCGTTTGATGGCGTAGAACCAGCGGCGATTTCCCTCTGGGTCCGTGGCCGGGTCCGCCTCCATGGTCACCTCTTGCCCGGTCTCCAACACCCGGCGGTCCGCCTCTCGGTAGCGGGCCGCATCCGCGGGGGAGAAGCGGAGATCCTCGTCCCGCTTGCCGATGATCTGGCCCGGTCGCAGGCCGTAGAGCTCGGCCAGCGCCTGGTTGGCGAAACGGTAGCGCCCCTCCGGGTCCTTGATGAAGATCGGGTGGGGGACCGTGTCCAGCACGTGCCGCAGGTAGCTGTGCTGCAGGGCCAGGCGTTCCTGGACCCGGTGCTGTTCGGTGATGTCCTTGGCCACCAGGATGACGATCTCCTCCGAGTAGGCCACCAGGTGGCCCTCGTAGACCTGGGTGTGGCCATCGTTCTGCCCCATCTGGTACTGGATCACCTGGCGTTCGCCCGTGGCCAGGGCCCGTTCCAGGGCTCGGCGCAGCTTCCACGAGGCCGGCTCTGGGAAGATAGCCTCCAGGGGGGCATGCACCAGTTCTTCCGGGGGCTGGGGCAGCCTGCCCTGCCAATCGGCCCGACATTCCAGACAACGGCCCTGGGCATCCCACAGGAAGATCTGGTCGGGCACCGCTTCCAACAGGGCCGAGGGCAGGATGTGGGCCCGAACCCCTGTCTCCACCTCCTCCAGAGCGAGGTGGGAGGAGGGTTCGGAGGAATCTGGGCCATCATGTCCGGATCCCCGGCTCCATCCGCTCCATAGGATAGGCATCATCGCTGTCTTTCCCCGTGCATCATCGTGGCTATACTCGTGGTTATACCGGCTCCGGGTCGGGGGATCCCCAGGGGGCCGGGTCTGCCGGATTTGGCCGTTCGGGCGAAACGGGGTAAGGTACAGCGATCCGGGCCGCTCGCGCTTTCACCCTGCACAGAGCGGGCCCCTGTCCGCCGCCCAGCCCCGAGATCACCGATGATTATGCCAGAGTGGGCCTCGGCGGGCTTCCCGAAGATCATCGAATTGGGGCGGATCCACCCTGAGCCCCTGATCCCATCTGTCAGAGCCCATCGGAGGTGGCCGATGACGTCCCCAGCTCCATCCAATGACGTGGAACGGGCCCCGCGCCGCTTTGCCCCCTTCCAGGACCGTATGCAGGCGGCCGGCATCCCCTCGCGGGTCATCGAGAGCTTCCGGCGCCAGTACACCCAGTTGCTGCAGGGAGAGACCGGCTACATCCCCGAGAGCCAGGCCCTTCCCCTGGACCACCTGCCCTGCCTGGAGGCCCTGGAGAAGAGCTACGCTTCCGCCGGCGAGGAGGCCCTGGGGCGGCTGGTGGTGATCAAGCTCAACGGCGGCCTGGGCACCAGCATGGGCATGGCCGGCCCCAAGTCCCTCATCCCGGTGAAGCAGGGCCTCTCCTTCCTGGACATCGCCGTACGCCAGATCCTGGCCCTGCGACGCCACTGGAACGTGCGGCTGCCCCTGGTCTTCATGGACAGCTTCCACACCCGTGGGGCCACGTTGGAGGCCCTGGCCGCCTACCCCGAACTGGTCGCGGACCTGCCCCTGGACTTCCTCCAGCATCGGGTGCCCAAGATCTGGGCCCGAGATCTCACCCCCGTGGAATGGCCCGAGGATCCGGAGAAGGCGTGGGCTCCCCCCGGACACGGCGACATCTACCTGGCCCTCTATACCTCGGGCATGCTCCAGCAGATGCTGGACGCGGGCTACGAATATGCCTTTGTCAGTAATATCGACAACCTGTGTGCCACTGTGGACATGGAGATCCTGGGCTACATGGCCGAGAAGGAGATCCCCTTCCTGATGGAGGCCACCCGGCGAACCCCCGCGGACCGCAAGGGAGGCCACCTGGCCCGCCGCGCCGACGGCTCCCTGCTCCTCCGGGAGATCGCCCAGTGCCCTCCCGAGGAGCAGGAGCGGTTCCAGGACATCCAGCGCTATCGCTACTTCAACACGAACAACCTGTGGGTCCACCTGCCCAGCTTGGCCCGGCTCCTGGAAGCCCACGAGGGCATCCTGCCGCTTCCCCTGATCCGGAACCAGAAGCCCGTGGACCCCACCCGGCCGAATACCCCACAGGTCTACCAACTGGAGACGGCCATGGGCCATGCCGTGGGCCTCTTCCCCGGTGCCCAGGCCCTGGAGGTACCTCGACGTCGTTTCCGGCCGGTGAAACGCACCGACGACCTGCTGGCCCTGTGGTCCGACGCGTACGTGTTGACCCCGGACTATCGGGTGGTCCTGGATCCTCGTCGAGAAACCCTGGACCCACCCCTGGGCGACCCGTTGGTCCGGCTGGACGAGGGCCACTATCGGTTATTCCGGGAGTTTCAGGCCCGCTTCTCCCACGGAGCCCCCTCCATGGTGTGGTGTCGCAGCCTGGTGGTGGAGGGGGATGTCTACTTCGGCCAGGCGATCGTCCTGCGGGGAGATGTACACATCGTCCATGCGGGACCCGAGCCGCTACGGCTGCCCGATGGCGCGGTGTTGGAGGGGTTCTGCTCGGGGACGAGGGTGGGCAGCGTCCCGGAACGCTAGCCGGTCCACCCGGCCCGCAGGAGACGGCGCAGCCAGGGCATGGCCCCGTGGTACAGACGCCAGGCCACCTTGGGCCAGGGAGACCAGTCCCAGGGCCCGATGTGGACGCGCAGCCGGGCGCCGAACCCCTGTTTGAAGCGCCACACGCCCTGGAGGGGATCCTCGGGATCGTCCACGCAGGTGGGCGCGCCCCACCAGTCGTAGATCCGGGCGCCCTGGGCCTTGGCCCAGCGCAGGGCCTCCCACTGGAGGCGGTGGTTCGGCATGTCTCGCCGGCGTCGTCGGCTGCTGGCCCCGTAGAAGTACCAGACCCGATCCCGGAAACGCAGGAGGAAGATCCCGGCCACCGGTGCCGACTCCTGTGGGTGCTCGGCCAGCAACAGGGCACCGCCCGCGGGCGTGTTCGGGTCCTCCTGGGCGGCCAGGAAGGTGCGCCATACCGCCTGGTAGTAGGCCAGGGGGCGTACCAGGAACCCATCCCGGCGGCCGGTCTCCTGGTAGAGCCGGTAGAAGGCCTCCAGGTCCTGGAGGCCTCCCTGCCGGACCCGGATCCCCCGGCGTGCGGCCAGGCGGATGTTGTAGCGCCATTTGGGCTTCATGGCCGCCAACAGCGTCTCCTCGGTTCCGTGGAGCTCGGTGATCCCGGTGTTCCGGAACTGGATGGCCTCGGGGCTCGGGAGCCAGCCCCGTTCCTGAAGCACGGCCACCAGGGCCTGCCCCGGCACGGTGTCCTCCTCCACATCGGGATCGATCTTGACGAAAAGGGCTCCCAGGGCCCGGGTTCGCTGTTCGATGGCCGCCAGCACGGCCGTGACGTGATCGGGGTTTGACCAGTCCACCACCGGCCCTTTGGGCACGTATGCGATCCGCAGGGGCACCCGTCCCAGGGGCTGGCGCCACAGGAGCTGGAACGCGGCCATGGGCACGCCATGGGTCTCCTGGAGCACCCAACGTTCCGCCGACCACCCTGCCTGGGCCTTGACCGCTCCCCACTCCCAGCTCTGGAGCACGTGGGGCTCGGGGAGCTGGGCCAAGGCCTCGTGCCAGGTGGTGGCCGTGGTCGCCGGGTGGAGCTTCCGGCCCCCGGAGGGGTGGCCCTGCTGGCCTCGGATGTGGGCCGGGTCTGTCGGGGCTCGAAGGTGGGACCGCAGCCGGGCCACGGCCTGGAGCGCGTGGGGACGTGCCTGCCATGCCAGGCGGTACAGCCGATGTCGGAGGGGGCGGTAGGGCTGTTCCCAGGCGCCCACCGTGCGCACCACGTGGCCGCCGAATCCCTGTTTGAACCGGTAGACTCCCCAGAGATCGCCCTGGGGCAGCCGGGCCAGGTCCACCGGCAGCCGGGCCACGGCCACCGGCTCACCGGCCTCCAGCCCCAGGGGCCGGGCCAGTTGGCCCAGAGGATCGGGGATGCCCCACAGGTCGTAGACCTGTGCGCCCCGGGCCCGGGCCCAGCGCATGGCCTCCCACTGGAGCAGATGGTTGGGCATGCGTCGGCGTTCCCGGTTCCCGCTCGCGCCCCAGAGGTACCAGGCCGTCGTGCCCAGGTGGAGCACCGCGATGGCGGCCAGGGGTGTCCCCTGGTGTTCGGCCAGGAGGAAGATCCCCTGTTGGGGCACGAACAGGTGAAAGGCCAGGCGGTAGTACTCTGGGCTGTGGACCGGGAACCCGTCTCGGGCGCCGGTCTCCTCCATCAGGGCCTGGAACGTGGGGAGGTCCTGGGCCGTCATGGGCCGCACGGTCACTCCCCGCCGTTGGGCCAGGCGGATGTTGTAACGCCACTTTCCCTTCATGCGGGCCAGCAGCGCGGCCTCGTCTCCCTGCAGCTCCAGATGGAGAGTGGTCCGGGGCTGGATCGTGTGGGGGCTGGGTTGGAAGCCGTAGCCTGCCAGCAGCCTCCGGTGCTCGGCCGTGTCCCGCAGTTCCGGCTCGATCTGGAGGAACGCGGCGCCGGATGCTCGGGCCAGATGGCCGATGGCCTCCAACAGGGCCTGGGTCAACGCCCGATCGTGCCAGTCGGTCAGGGGGCCTTTGGGCACGTAGGCCAGGGTGAGGCCTGGCAGCGAGCGCAGCAGCACCAGGGCGCCGGCCCGCAGGCCGCTGTCATCGGCCAGGCCCACGGTGTGGCTGCGCCACCCGAACCGGGACTTCAACACGCCCCAGCCATGGCTCTGGAGGATGTGGGCACGGGGATGCTGGGCCACAAAGGCATCCCAGGTGGAGGGAGGGATGTCGAAGACAGGAGACAGCGGGGACATGGATCTCGAACACGCTCCCATGGAGGTCCCGACGACGGCCACGGCCAGTCCGCGAGCTCGGGGGGCCGCGGGGGATCCATCATAGCACAGGCCCCTGGAGGGGCGACAATCCACCTGGTCGGGTTTCCGGATCCTCCGATTCCTTTGACCAGACACTGGCCGGCGTGCTACAATGCACAGGTGTGCAACACGGGGTGAAGCCCCCTGGCCCGGGGTCCACAGGATGTGTGCCGGGCAGGTGCCCGAGATCGCGTGCGGACGGCCAAGGCGCGTACCATGATCCAGCCTCTGTACATCCCCTGGAACGAGTGGCTTGCCATCGCCCACGGCGATCCGGACCGCCGGCCCCATTCCACCGAGACGCTCCCCGGGCTGGATCTGGCCGTGCTGATCTTGAACTACAACACCCGGGATCTGTTGGCAGACTGCCTGGACTCGGTCTTTGCCGCGGAGGGGGCGTTCAGCTATACGGTCTGTGTGGTGGACAACGCGAGCACCGACGGCAGCCCGGAGCTGGTGCAGGATGGGTTTCCCCAGGCCGGCCTGATCCGCAGCCCCGAGAACCGGGGCTACAGCGCGGGCAACAACCTGGCCTTGCGGGCCCTGGGCTTTCGGGACGGTGCCCCCACCACGGCCCATCTTCCCCGTTACGTGTTGCTCCTGAACCCCGACACCCGGGTGCCGTCCACCGTCTTCGGGGCCATGATCCGGTTCATGGATGGCCGTCCTCGGGTGGGGATGGCCGGCCCCCGGGTCCGGCGGCCCGACGGCAGCATGGATCGGGCCTGTCGACGCAGCTTTCCCACCCCCCGGGTGAGCTTCTTCCGGATGGTGGGCCTCAGCCGCCTCTTTCCCCGGAGCCCCTACTTCAACGCGTACAACCTGGAATATCTGCCCGAGGACGCGGTCCACCCGGTGGACGCGGTGGTGGGTGCGTACATGCAGGTCCGTCGGGAGGCCATCCTCCAGGTGGGCCTGTTGGACGAGAGCTACTTCATGTACGGCGAGGATCTGGACTGGGCCAAACGGATCAAGGAGGCAGGCTGGGAGGTCTGGTACAACGGCCAGGTGGAGATCACCCACGTCAAGGAGGCGGCCAGCCGGCGCAGCCCCAGGGCCCGTCGGGCCTTCTACCAGGCCATGTGGATCTTCTACCGGAAGCACTACCAGGCCACCACTCCCTGGCTCCTGGACAAGCTGATCCTGCTCGGCATCGCCTTGAAGGGGGGGCTGGAGCTGGCCACCCTCATGTGGCATGGACGTCGGCCGGCCTCGAAGCCGTTGCCGTCCCACCGTCTGCCCAGCCGTCCGTGACCATGGAACTCATGCAATCCGGCGCCATCACCAGCCCCATCGACGAGTACAAGGTGCGCCGGTCCACGCGTCCAGGGCTCCTGAAACGGCCGCAGCTCCTCTTCATCCTGGCCCTGGTGGCCGTGGATGTGGCCAGTGTGTGGCTGGGCTTCTACCTGGCCTACCTGCTCCTGGCCCTGGACCCCGACGTGATCATCGGGCCCTTCCGGGAATTCCTCCCCCTGCCCGGGCTCCACACGGGCCTCCTGTTGGGCACCTTCTTCATCCAACGGATGTACCAACGCCGCCGGCCCGTGACCCACTTGGACGAGACCTACCGCGTCGTGGGCCTGACCACCCTGAGCCTCCTGCTCACCGTGGCCCTGGTCAGCCTTTTCCTGCGGGATTTCGTCTACCACCGGAGCCTGGTGGCCTACGCCTGGCTCTTCACCATGGGGTTCCTGGCCCTGGGGCGGGCCGTCCATGCCCAGATCCAGTGGCGGGCCCAGGCCCGGGGCATCGGCGATGACCGGGTCCTCCTGGTGGGCAGCGGGGAGGCGGCCCGCCTGATCCTGCAGAAGATCCTCCACACCCCGGAACTGGGCTTCCAGATCGTGGGGGTGGTGGACAACAGCGGTGTCCGCAGTGTCCTGGGCGTTCCCGTGCTGGGTTCCTTTGCCGACATTCCCCGGCTCATCGACGAGCACGGGGTGGACGAGGTCATCATCGGCATGCCCGAGAGCAGCCACCAGGAGATCGTGGGCATCATCAGCCTGTGCGAACGGGAGAAGGTGGGCATCCGGGTCTTCCCGGATGTCTTCCAGATCATGGCCAGCGAGGTCACCATCGGCGACCTGGGCGGGCTCCCCCTCCTCACCGTCCGGGACATCGCGCTCCAGGGCTGGCGCCTGGCGCTGAAACGGGGCATGGACATCGTGGTCAGCGCGGTGGGGCTGGTGGTGCTGAGCCCCTTCATGTTGCTCATCGCGCTGCTCATCAAGCTGGACAGCCCAGGGCCGGTCTTCTACTCCCAGGAGCGGATGGGGCTGGATGCCAAGCCCTTCCGCATGCTCAAGTTCCGCTCCATGCGCCAGGACGCGGAGGCCAGCGGCCCCGGATGGACCCGGCCGGACGATCCCCGACGTACCCGGCTGGGCGCGTTCATGCGGCGGTTCAACATCGACGAACTGCCCCAGCTGATCAACGTCCTGATGGGCGACATGAGCCTGGTGGGGCCCCGCCCCGAGCGTCCGGTCTACGTGGAGCAGTTCCGCCAGCAGATCCCCCGCTACATGGATCGCCATCGGGAGAAGGCCGGCATGACCGGATGGGCCCAGATCAACGGCCTGCGGGGCGACACCTCCATCGCGGAGCGCACCAAGTACGACCTCTGGTACATCGAGAACTGGTCCCTGGCCCTGGATATCAAGATCCTCATCCGTACGGTGGTGCAGACCCTCCTGGGCAAGAACCACAACGCATACTGAGGCTGAAGGCCAACGAACATCCCATCTCTGTTCCTTGACAGCCTGCAGACGGGGTTGCTACAATGGCAGGGGATTAGCACTCAAGGGATGGGAGTGCTAATCCCCTGTGTGCCTGCGTCCACGGCAAGGCGCTGGACGAGACCATGGCCGAGACCTACGCGCTCACGGAACGCCAGAAGAAGATCCTGCGTATTGTTGTCCAGGAGTACGTGGACACCGCCCAGCCTGTGGGCAGCCGGACCATCGCGGAGAAGTATCACCTGGGCGTGAGCCCGGCCACGGTACGCAACGAGCTGGCCGCTCTGGAGCGGCTGGGCCTGTTGGCCCAGCCCCACACCAGCGCGGGTCGGGTGCCCACCGACACCGGGTACCGTTACTATGTGGCCCATCTGCTGGAGACCCCGGAGCTCTCGCCTGCGGAGAAACAGGCCATTCGGCGCCGGTTCGAGGCCAGCCGCCAGGAGATCGACCAGTGGCTCCGGATCACCACCACGGTGTTGGCCGAGATCTCCCGGGCCGCGGCCCTGGCCACCCTGCCCCAGGCCCGCCGCAGCCACTTCAAGCACGTGGAGCTGGTGGCCATCCGGGACGCCGTGGTCTTGATGGTCCTGGTCCTGGAGGCAGGCACCGTCAAGCAGCAGATCCTGACCCTGGATCGGCCCTTGGAGCAGACGGAGCTGAGCCGGATCAGCAACGAGCTGAACGAACACCTGGCCCAGGCCGATGCGGAGGCGGTGCGAGCCCGGACCGGCCCCCTCTCCGCCCTGGCCCAGCAGGTGGCCCTGTTGGCCGCAGAGATCATGGAGCGGGAGGACAGCCACCTGAGCGATCGGATCTACCGCTATGGCCTGGCCCAGGTGCTGGAGACACCGGAGTTCGCCGAGGGGGAAAGCGCCCGTCGCATCGTCCAGGTCCTGGAACAGCGCCCTCTGTTGGAGGAGATCCTGGGCAGCCTGATCACGGTCCAGGATGTCCAGGTGCTCATCGCCGGCGACGGCCGTTTCGTCCAGCTCCAGGACCTCAGCCTGGTCCTGGGGCGGTACGGCGTAGGGAACAAGGTCACCGGTCTGCTGGGGGTCATCGGCCCCACCCGGATGCCCTACGGCCGGACCATCGGCGCGGTGCGCTTCGTCTCGGCCCTGATGAGCGATCTGATGGGACAGCTATATGGGTTCCCCTCCAACCGGCCACTCCCGTAGCCGTGTCCCACGGGGTACCTGTTTCGGACTGAGGTGAATCGAGGTGAGACGACCATGAGCGAGCAGGAGAAGGAACTCAAGACCGTGGACCTGCCCGAGCCCGAGGCCCAGGCCACCGAGACGTCCGCGCCCGGGGAGGCGGGCTCGGACGACCTGCCCCTTCCCAAGGAGCCCGCGACGCTCCAGGAGGAGATCTCCCGGCTGGAGGCCGAGCTGGCCGATGCCAGGGCCCTGGTGGAGGAGTACAAGGACCGGCTCCAGCGGCTGGCCGCGGAATCCCAGAACGTCCGCAAGCGCCAGGAGGTCATGCTGCAGGAGAGCATCGAACGGGCTGCTGAGGGGTTGATCGTGAAGCTGTTGCCCGTTTTGGACGATTTCCAGCGGGCCTTCGAGAACGTGCCCGCGACGTTGAGGGACCAGGAGGCCGCCTGGATCGAGGGCTTTCACCAGATCTACCACAACCTGGTCCGCGTGTTGGAGGAGGAGGGCCTGCGTCGGCTGGAGAGCCAGGGCGCTTTCGATCCCTATCGGCACGATGCCATCAGCCACGAGCCCGCGGAGGGTGTGGAGAGCGGCCAGATCATCCAGACGGTTCGGGCCGGGTACGAGTACAAGGGCAAGGTCATTCGCCCGGCTCTCGTGCGGGTGGCCCAGTGAGACCAGGGGGCCCGGCAGCGTCGGCCTCCGGTGTCGCCGGGCCCTTTCCACAGGAGCTAGGGGCCATGGCGGCCATGCGCGCAGCCACCCAACCCACCCCGGGCGCCGTCCAGCACGGCATCCGCCCCTTTGAGCTGGGGCGCGATCTCCGCCCGGTAGCCCGCCTCATCGCGGAGGCCTTCGCCAACGACCTGGACGCCCAGGGGAAGGCGGCCCTGCGCGAGCTCCGGCTCCTGGGCTACATGGGCGGGCTCATCCGCCTGCTGAACCGGACCACCACCGCGGACTTCCGGGGCGTCTTCGGGGGGTTCGTGTGGGTGGAGGAGGGCCGGGTGGTGGGCAACGTCACGGTCCAGCGGCTCAACGAGCCGGGCACGCGATGGCAGATCGCCAACGTCGCCGTGGAGCCGTCCTTCCGGGGGCGTGGCATTGCCCGCGCCCTCATGGAGCACGCCCTCCACTACATCCGCGAGATGGGGGGACGCTGGGCCCTGCTCCAGGTGCGGGCCGACAACGCGATCGCACGGGGCCTCTACGAACGGCTGGGCTTCCAGGTGGTGGGCGGCACGGCCCGGCTGCGCATATCTCGGGTGCCGGGCCAGGTGTCCGCGCCCCCGATCCCCGGCCTGGCGCCCTTCTCGCCCGCCGAAGGCCATCGTCTCCACGAGCTCATCCGCAGCCAGGATCCCCCTCGGATCCTGGCAGGCTCCGGGGCCCCGCGCGAGCATGTGCCGCCCACCCTCGAGGCGCGACTCGGAGAGTGGTTGAACCGTATTGTGGGGCGAGAACAGGTGCTGCGCATGGCGCTCCGGGATGCCCAGGGCCGCTTCCAGGCTGCCCTGGTTCTCCGGGCCCGGGGTTGGCCCGGGGAACACCGCCTGCAGCTATGGACCTGGCCTGGATTGGCCGAACGGTACGAGGAGCCGCTTGTCCGGTGGGGCCTGGCGGCCCTCCAGGGCTATCCCCGCTGGCCTGTGGAGGCCCGGTTGAGCATCCGCCAGGAAGAGGCCATCCGGGCCCTGGAGGCGTGGGGGTTCCAGAACGTCCATACCCTGCTCACCATGGAGTGTTCCCTCTCCTGAGCCGCCCCTCGACGACGCCCGCTTCCCTCCGGCCGTTCTCCAACCGTCCTTCTTCCTCGGAAAGGGGAGGTCTATGCGCTTCGTCGTCCGTCTCCTGATCAACGCCGTGGCCCTCTGGGTGGCCGCGAACGTGGTGCCGGGCATTCGTCTGGGCGAAGGGGGAGGCGTGGACATCGGGGCCTTGCTCCTGGTGGCCTTCATCTTCGGCGCGGTGAACGCGGTGATCAAGCCCATCGTGAAGCTGGTCACCTGTCCGTTCTACATCGTCACCCTGGGCCTGTTCACCTTTGTGGTGAATGCCCTCATGCTGATGCTGACGGCCTGGCTGGCCGGCCCCCGGTTCCATGTGGACGGCTTTCTCCCGGCCCTGGTGGGCAGCCTGCTCATCGGCCTGATCAGCTTCGTCCTCAGCGTCTTCGTGTCCGACGACGACTGAGGGCCCCCTTCGAGGTGGGGGACCTCCGGCCCCCCAGGCCATCCAATGCACACAGGGCGGACTCGATCCGCCCTGTGGTGCGCTGAGGGGTCTTTCCAAGCCGGGGAAGGGGCATGGCCGCCCCTGGACGGCTCATTTCTTGTATCGATAGGTGATCCGGCCTCGGGTCAGGTCGTAGGGGCTCAGCTCCACCCGCACCCGGTCGCCCAGGTAGACTCGGATGTAGTACTTCCGCATCTTGCCCGAGAGGTATGCCAGCACCTCGTGGCCGTTGTCCAGCTTGACCTTGAAGGTGGCATTGGGCAGGGCCTCGATCACTGTGCCGTCGACTTCGATGGTTTCCTCGGCCATACGGTTCCGTTTCGGGGCTGGTCTTTTCTTCATGTTCATAGGTATCGCTGCCGAGCGGCCCGGGCGGCGTTGCGGCGCGCCTTGCGGATGGCCTTCTGGCGCTTGATGCGGCGGATCTCGCTCTTGGGTGTGAACCACCGCTTCTGGCGCACCAAGGGCAGGATCCGGGCCTCGGACACGGCCTTGCGGAACCGTCGCAAGAGGCTTTCCTGGGACTCGCCCGGCCGGAGTTCCACGCTCATCTCAATCTCACCCCCTTTCTCGCGCGGTGTTCAGGCGCTGTCGCCGTCGGCTGTTCCACCGGCCAAAGGCGGAGGCGGATCCAGCCTGGGTGTGTCTCCACCGACACGTCCCGGGTTGTTTCCGTCGGCGTCGCGCCTGACAAAATCAGAATTATAGAGGAGGAGCGAGCAAAGGGCAAATCATCCGGGGCCCGGTGTTCACTCCGACTCGTCGCTGGACCCGCCCTGTTCCACCTCCATGGAGAGGGGAGCCGGCGACACCTCGGCCATGGTCGAGGTGTCCTCGGAGGAGGCGTTCTCTGTCTCCGGGTCTGGGGCCATGGCCTCCTCCGCCTTGGGCATGGTCTCGGTCCCGGCCACGGGTGAGGTCACGGCCTCGTCCGTCTCCGGGGTCTCTGGGGGCTCGGGTTCGTCCGGGCCTTCCTGGGCTTCCGGAGCGGAGGGGGGCTCCGGGGGCGGGGAGGATCCCTCCGCCGCGGCCGGGGGTGGGGGGGATTCCGCAGGTTCCAGGGGCTTCTGTGCCCGCTGGGCTTCCTCCTCCAGCAGACGCTGCCCGACCACGGGATCGGCCTGGCGCCGGCTGAGCCCGATCCGTTGCCGCCTGGAGTCCACCCGCAGGATCTTCACCGGCACCCGGTCTCCGGGCTCCACGGTCTTGAGGGGTTCGGCCACGTCGATGTCCGCCAGCTCGCTCACGTGGATGAGCCCCTCCACCCCGGGCTCCAGCTGGGCAAAGGCGCCGAAGTCCACCACCCGGGTGATGGTGACCAGGATGGTCTGGCCGGGCTGGTAGCGTTCCTCGATGCTCTCCCAGGGGTTGGGCAGCAGGCGTTTGCGGCTCAGGGCGATGCGCTGGCGCTCCGGGTCCATGCGGAGGATCTCCACCTGGATCTCCTGGCCCACCTGGAGCACGTCTCGGGGGTGGCTCACCGGGGTCCATCCGATCTCGCTCACGTGGAGCAGGCCGTCGGCGCCGCCGATGTCCACAAAGGCGCCGAAGGGCCGCAGGCTGCGGACCACACCGGTGATGATGTCGCCTGGACGCAGGCGCTCGAAGAGCTCTGCCTTGCGTTGGGCCCGGTACTCCCGTTCGGCCAGCCGCTGGGAGAGGACCAGCCGTCGGCGGCGACGGTCCACTTCGATGACCTTGGCCGGAATGACCTGGCCGATGAGGGCCTCCAGTCGCCGGTTGCGTTCCTCTTCGCTCAGGTTGCGGGGCAGGCCCACCACATGGGAGGCCGGGATGAAGCCCCGGAGATGGCCGAAGCGGACCAGGAGGCCGCCTTTGTTGTAGCCGATGACCGGGTAGGTTCCGATCTCGCCGCTGGCCAGCATCTCCTCGGCCCGCTGCCAGTCCTTCTGCTGGAGGGCGTCCGCGATGCTGAGGACCAGCATCCCCTCATCCGCGGTCAGCTTGCTGACCACCACGGGCACGGTGGCCCCTTCCTTCAGGGAGGCCACGAATTCCTTGTCCAGGCGGGTCAGGTCCGACTGGGGCACGATGCCATCCCGCTTGGCACCGATGTTGACCAGGAGTTCGTTGGGGCGTACCTCGACGATGATGCCCTCCCGCAGTTCTCCGCGCTCGGGCATCCCGATCTCCTCTTCCTCGGCCAGGTACTGCTCGAACAGGGCCCTGTCCTCTGCGCTGCCTTCCTCCGCCTCCCCCTGTTCATGGAACCGTTCGAAATCGTCCTGCGCGAAGTCGTTCTCGTGGTACCGATCTGCTTCCGCCATGGTCACTACCGCCCTGAAAGGTGGTTCGCTGTCCGGCCCCCTGGAGCTGATAAAACAGGCGGAAAGGCCCCTGTTCGACAGATGACGGCCTGCGCTACGGAGGGTGATCTGTGCGGTGTGGAGACCTTCCCATCGCCTGGCATGCCGGTGTGGCCAGGCCCCTCACCGGCATGCTTCCAGATTATAACAGGCACTCTGGAGGACGTCAAGCAATTTTGTAAGTTTCGAATTATGTAACCTTCACAGGGGGCAAAGGAGAGAGGCCGGAGGGGGCTTCCCACCTCCGGCCTCTGTTGTTGCGGGGTTCGTGGAAGGGAGGACGTGGCTATACCTGGCGGTACTCGCCCTCCACCACGTCCTCTTCGCCGTCGGCCTTGGGCTCCGGGCCTCCCTCTCCGGTGGGGCCTCCGTCGCTGCCCGGGGCCTGCTGGGCCTGGTAGAGCTGCTGGGCCAGGGCGTGGCTGGCCTGTTGGAGCTGTTCCGTCAGGCTTCGGATCCGCTGGATCTCCTCGCCTTCCATGGCCTCCCGCAGCTCCCGGATGAGCTGCTCCACCCGTTCCCGATCGGCCGCCGGCACCTGGTCGCCCAGCTCCTGGAGGGACTTCTCCGTGGCGTAGATCAGGCTGTCCGCCTGGTTCCGGGCCTCCACCAGCTCTCGACGGCGTCGGTCCTCGGCCTCGTGGGCCTTGGCCTCCTGGATGAGCCGTTCCACCTCCTCCTTGGAGAGGTTGGTGGTCGCGGTGACGGTCACCTTCTGCTCCTTGCCTGTGGCCTTGTCCTTGGCCGTCACGTGCAGGATGCCGTTCGCGTCGATGTCAAAGGTGACCTCGATCTGGGGCACGCCCCGGGGGGCCGGGGGGATGCCCTCCAGGCGGAACCGGGCCAGGGTCTTGTTGTCTCGGGCCATGGGCCGTTCGCCCTGCAGGACGTGGATGTCCACCGCGGTCTGGTTGTCCTCGGCGGTGGTGAAGATCTCCGTCTTGCGGGTGGGAATGGTGGTGTTGCGGGGGATGAGCACCGTCATCACCCCACCCAGGGTCTCCAGGCCCAGGCTCAGGGGCGTCACGTCCAGCAGCAGGATGTCCTTCACCTCGCCGCCCAGGACCCCTGCCTGGATGGCGGCGCCGATGGCCACCACCTCGTCCGGGTTGACGCCCTTGTGGGGCTCCTTGCCCGTGAGCTCCCGCACCAGGTCCTGGATCATGGGCATCCGGGTGGAGCCACCCACCAGCACCACCTCGTCCAGGTCCTGGGCCTCCAGGCCCGCGTCCTTCAGGGCGGCGAAGAAGGGCCCCTTGCACCGTTCCACCAGATCTGCGGTGAGCTGTTCGAACTTGGCCCGGGTCAGGGTCATCTGCAGGTGTTTGGGCCCGGTGCTGTCCGCGGTGATGAAGGGCAGGTTGATCTCTGTCTGCATCACCGAGGAGAGCTCGATCTTGGCCTTCTCCGCGGCCTCCCGCAGCCGCTGGAGGGCCTGCCGATCCTGGCTCAGGTCGATCCCCTGTTCCTTCTTGAACTCGTCGATCATCCACTGGACAATGCGTTCATCCCAGTCGTCGCCGCCCAGGTGGGTGTCGCCGTTGGTGGCCTTCACCTCGATGACGCCTTCCCCCACCTCCAGGATGGAGACGTCGAAGGTGCCGCCTCCCAGGTCGAAGACCAGGATGGTCTCGTCCTGCTTCTTGTCCAGGCCGTAGGCCAGGGCCGCCGCGGTGGGCTCGTTGATGATGCGCAGCACCTCCAGGCCCGCGATCTGGCCCGCGTCCTTGGTGGCCTGGCGCTGGCTGTCGTTGAAGTAGGCCGGCACCGTGATCACCGCCTGCTTCACCTCTTCGCCCAGGTAGGCCTCCGCGTCCCGCTTCAGCTTGCCCAGGATCATTGCGCTGATCTCCTGGGGCGTGTACACTTTGCCCGTGACGGGCACCCGCACCCGGGCGTCGTCGTTCGGGCCCGGGACGATCTCGTAGGGCACCATCTCCTTGGTCTTCTGGGTCTCCGGGTCGTCGTAGCGCCGGCCCATCAGCCGTTTGATGGAGTAGATGGTGTTCTCTGGGTTCACCACCGCCTGGCGCTTGGCCGTGATGCCCACCAGCCGTTCGCCCGTCTTGGTGAAGGCCACCACCGATGGCGTGGTCCGGCTGCCCTCTGCATTGGGGATGACCGTGGGCTGGCCCGCCTCCATCACCGCCATCACGCTGTTGGTGGTACCCAGGTCGATGCCGAGGATCTTGGCCATAGGGTTCTCCTCCTTGCTATCTCCTTGTCGTGAGGTTCGGCAGGTCCATGAGTGCTCGTGGACGATGGAACATCAGCAGTTCACGAATTCGTAGCGGAATCGGCATCCTCAGATGCCGATTCCTCCGTTTGGTTAAAATCGTGAATTACTAAAATCGTGAATTACTGAACATGGATTCCAGGCAATAGATCCAGAGCGGTCGGTCCATGCGTCTGTAAGGTATACCGCCTTGAAAGTACGCCGTCAGATGTGCCGCCCTGGGATACCGCGGCCGGGCTCTGCCGGCACCGGACCTCCGGAGCATTCCCAGGACCGCCCTGGCTGGACAGGATGCGCGATCCATTGTACCGTTCCCACTATACACCGAGGAAGTTAATATCGTATATGGCGAGTATTAGCAAAACGTTTGAACTCAGCTCAAGGTGCCGCCTGCATGGATCGACGTCCCCCGAAGAGGTCGCCCGCCCAACCCAGTGACGCCGAGCTGGTCTCCCGCTGTCTGGCCGGCGACCAACAGGCCTGGCAGGCCCTGGTGGACCGTTACGCGGCCCTGGTCCACTCGGTGCCCGCCCGCCACGGCCTTCCCCCCATGGAGGTGGAGGACGTGGCCCAGGAGACCTTCCTGGCCCTGGCCCGCAATCTGGACCGTCTCCAGGATCCCCAGGCCCTGCCCAGTTGGTTGATGATCACGGCCCGGCGCCTGAGCTGGCGCGCCCTGGCCCGACATCGGCGGGAGAGCGTGGGGGCCGAGGACGACCTGGGCGCCTCCCAGGACGGGCTGGCCATTCCGGCCACTGTGCCCACCGTGGACGAGCTGCTCCGCTCCTGGACGCGCCAAGAGGCCCTCCACCAGGCCATGGCCCAGTTGGATCCCCGCTGCCAGGAGCTCCTGACCCTCCTCTTCCTGGATGCCCGGGAGCCCTCCTACGCACATGTCAGCCAGATCTTGGGCATCCCCGTGGGCAGTATCGGCCCTACCCGGAACCGCTGTCTGGCCAAGCTGCGGCGGCTCCTCCAGGAACAGGTGGAGGAGCCGAACGAGCTGCTCTGAGCCGGAGGGCCCCGTGCACCCCGGAGATCCGCGGCAGAAGATCCGGGGACCAGGTATCAAAGCCCGTGGACGTTGTCTCCTTGGAAGTGAAGAGTGTGTGGCGATGGACGATAGAGAGATCGAGAGCCCGGAGCTCGCATGCCAGGGAGCCCTGAGCCCCAGGGGCATGCACCGGCACGGGCCGGCGAGAGCCGCCGCCGGCCGTCCCACGGAGCGCAGAATCCCATGGACCACCTGAGCGACGAACGCCTCCTCCAACTCCATCTGGACGAGCAGGCCCTGCTGCCCCCAGAGGAAGCCCATCTGGAGAGCTGTCCGACCTGTCAAACCCTGTACGCCCAGTACGCGGCCCTGGCCGAGGATCTGGCCCTGGCCCGGCGCAGCCGGCCCTCTGCCCAGGCCCTGGCCCGGTACTACCGCCTCTTTCAGGAGATCCCCCGGTCCTCCTTGGCGCAACGGGTGGAGCGGGCCCTGCGCGCGGTGATCCTGGGCCTGGGCTTCGACAGCCGACAGCAGGCCGCCCTGGGTGTCCGACGGGCTGCCGAGGGCCTGGGCTATCGCCTGCTCTTCAGCGGCGACCAGGCCGATCTGGAGCTCTACGTGGAACCCACCGGCGACACCCGTCGGCTGGAGGGGGCCCTTATCCTCGGCGAGGACCTGGGGATCGAGGGGCCTTTCTGGGTCGAGCTCCGCCCGATTCCAGAGGGGGCTCCATCTCCCTATCCAGCCCAGGAGTCCTCCCGCCCCGTCGCGGTCACCCTCTCTCGTCCTGACGGCTACTTCCGGATCCGGGACGTCCGGCCCGGCCGCTATCGGCTGGCCCTGACCCCCACCCGGGGCGCCGTGCTGGCACCTTGGCTGGAGGTAGAGTCCATCCACATCACATGAACGCGCCCGAGCTGACGCCCGAGATCCTCGAACAGTTGGCCCAGCATCCGGACACCGACCGGGCCCTTGTCCTCCTGGACACCCTGGGCCTGGCGGATCCCCAGGTTGCCGCGCGCCTGGCCGACCAGGCTCTGGAGAGCGCGGAGTCCGACCCCGAGCGGGCTGCCCGGTGGCTCAGCGTGGCCTCGGCCCTGGCTCGGCACGTGGGCAAGAAGCCCCTGGTCCTGGCCCGGATCCACTATGCCCAGGCCCGCCTGGCCCTTGCCGCGGGCCTGTTGGAGGAGGCCGAGAAGGAGATCCGCCAGGCCCAGCGTTGGTGGCGCCGCGCGGGGGATCGGGCATCCCTGGCCCGGAGCGCGCTGGGCCTGACCCAGGTGTGGGTCCTCCAGGGTCGCTACGCGGAGGCGGAACACACCATCCGCCAGGCCCTCCAGGAACTCCCGGCCAACACCCCTCTGCGGGCCCAGGCCCTGGTCAACCTGGCCAACCTGCTCCGCCGTCGGGAGCACCACGCGGAGGCCCTGGAATGTTACCGGCAGGCCGAGGCCATCTACCGGACCGTCCTGGCCTCGGCGCCGCCCTCCCAGGCCGAGACCCTGCGGCGCAAGGTCGCCTACGCGGCGGTGAACCAGGCCAACGCCCTCATGGCCCTGGACCGGCCCCTGGACGCGGAGAAGGCCCTGCGGGATGCCCTGGCCGTTCTCCGGGAGAGCGACGATCGGCTCAACCTGGGTCGTACCTGGACCAATCTGGGCACCCTGTATCTGCGTATCGGCCACTATACCCAGGCCTTGGAGGCCTTCCAGCAGGCCGCCGAGATCCTTCAGGCCAACGGACTCCTGGACGACAGCGATCCGGCCCGACAGGCCGATGTGCTCCTGCTGGAACAGGCCAAGGTCTACCTGGCCCTGAACCTCATCCCGGAGGCCATCCACGCGCTCCAGGGGGCCATCCAGCTCTTCCAGGAGGCCGGGCAACCCTACGAGCTGGGCCAGAGCCTCTACACCCTGGCCCTGGTCCACCTGCGCAACCACCGCTGGGACACCGCCCAGGAGCTCCTGGACCGGGCCGAGGCCCTGTTCGCGGAGATCGAGAACCCCAACTGGCAGTACCGGGTGCGGCTGGCCCAGGCGACCCTGGCCTTCCGGCGGGAACACCTGGACGCGGCCCGAGCCCTCCTGGCCCAGGTCCCAACCCACACCGCGGAGATCCCAGGTTGGGACCTGGCCCTCCAGGTGGAGGCCACGCTCCTGCGCCTTCAGGTCGATCTGGCCGGCGGCCAGGTGGACCGGGCCCGTCAGTGGGCCGAGGAGGCGCTCCCCCACCTGATGGATCAGGTGGGGCAACAGGGGCTGCATCTGCCCCATCTCTCCATGGCCCTGGTCCATGCCCAGGGCAGCCTGGCCCTGGCCGCTGGCCAGATCTCCCAGGCCCTCCAGGCCTTCCGCCGGGCCACCGAGCTGCTGGAGCAGGTCCGGGTGCGGCTTCCCATGGAGGAGGCCAAGGCCGCCTATCTGGACGACAAGGAGAGCTACTACGGGGGGTGGGCGGCCGCTCTATTGGCTCGAGGGCCTGCCCAGGACGAGCTCACCGGCCCCGTGGTGGCCGAGCTCTTCGGGGTGGCCGAACGGGCCCGGGCCCGGATCCTCCTGGAGCGCCTCCACGCGGCCACCAGCGGGGACACCGCCAGCGCCCCGGACCGAGAGTCCGCCCTGCGTCGGGAGCTCCACTGGCTCTACAACCAGCTCCTGGATGTCGACGATCCGGCGGTGCGGGAGGAACGACAGCGCCAGGTGGCCGTCCGAGAGGCCGCCCTGGCCCGGCTGGCCTGGCAACAGGATGCCCTCCAGGCCCAGGTCCAGACCATCGGGCTGGCCCAGTTCCAGGCTGCCCTGGCCCCGGACGAGCAGGCCCTGGTCTACTACTGGCTCTCCTCTCCCTTGGATCGGCAGGGCCCGGAGCTCCTGGCCTTTGTGGTGTCCCGGGAGGAGGCCTATCTGGTGCGGGGCCTGGCCCGAGAGCCCGAGCTGGACGACCTGGCCACGGAGCTGCGTTTCCAGATGGGGCGGATGGAGGTGGGAGCCGCCTACGCCCAGCGCCATCGGGCCCGGCTCCTGGCCGGCGTGCAGGAGACCTTGGGGGCCCTGTATCGGCGGCTGGTGGCTCCCCTTGCCCATCGGCTGTGGGCCCCCCGGCTCCGGATCGTGCCCCATGGGCTGCTCCATCGGCTGCCCATCCATGCCCTGTGGGACGGGGAACGGTACCTGATGGAGCGGATGACCTGTCGCTACGCCCCCAGTCCCGGGGTGGCCGTCCACCTGGCTCGTCTGGAGGAGCCCCTCCTGCCCAAGGGAACCCTCCGCTGGGCCGGCCTGGCTCCGGAGGATCCCTCCATTCCCGGAGCCCGCATGGAGGTGGAACGGGCTGCACCGCTTTTCCAGGAGGCCCGTCTCTATCTGGGGGATCGGGCCGATGAACCCGGCCTCCAGGAGGCCGGCTCCTGGGCCCATATCCTGCACCTGGCCACCCACGGTCTCTTCCGTCCCGACAACCCCTTCTTCTCCGCGCTCAAGCTGGCCGACGGCTGGATCGACGTGCGCCGGCTCTATCGTCTGCCCCTCCAGGCCCGGCTGGTGGTGCTCAGCGCGTGCGAGAGCGGCGCGGGTCGGGTCCACGGTGGCGACGAGGTCATCGGCCTGGTCCGGGGCTTTCTGGGGGCCGGAGCCCGCTCCCTGGTGGTGACGCTATGGAACGTCCACGACCACAGCGCCGTTCGTCTGATCGAGGATTTCTATCGGGCACTCCAGCGCACCGGTTCCACGGCCCAGGCCCTGGGCTGGGCTCAGGAACAGGCCGTGCAGCGGGAGGAACATCCCTACCTCTGGGCACCGTTCATGGCCGTTGAGTAGCCACAGAGGAGATGGCGAGGGAGACCATGGGCATTCAACGAGACACCGGACGCACTCCCTGGGCTTTCTGGCTTTCTGCCCTGACCGCGGCGGTCGGGGTGGTGGCCCTGCTGGGGGTCCTGGTCTGGCCGGGTCGACCTGCCCGGGCCGACGGCGATGGCTGTGAGCTCAAGGGCACGGTCCTGGCGAGCCCGGGCACGTCCACGGGCATGGGCTCGTGGCAGGTCCAGGGGACCCTCTCGGACTGTGGCGCCGCGAACGCGTCGGGGATCTACACGGTCCAGGCCACGGAGACCACCCGTTTCCCGGACGGTCTGCCGGAGGTCCAGGAGCGGGTGGAGGCGAAGGGGATCCTGGTAGCCGGGCAGGTCCTGGAAGCCTGGGAGATCGAGCGGGAGGAGTCGGAGGACGACCCATCCCAGGTGGAGTTCCACGGCTGGGTGGAGACGCGCCCGAGCCGGGTCGACGGCATCGGCACCTGGTCTATCCGGCTGTCGACCAGCCAGCGGGAGACCGTGGTGGCCGACGGGAACACCCGCTTCAAGAAGGGGGTGCCCGAGGTGGGCCAGTGGGTGGAGGTGGAGGGGAGCCGCCAGGCAGACGGCACCGTCTTGGCCCGCCGCATTCGCCCGGACGACTACGAGGCCAACCAGGTGGTGGTGCGCCTGAAGGAGGGCATCCCTCCGGGGGAACTGGCCCGCCGTCGCAACCTGGTCCTGTTGCAGTCCCTGCTCCCCAGCGCGAACATCCACCTGTTCGCGCTCCAGGACGACGATGACGAGGAGAACCTGGTCCAGCTCCTCACCACCCAGGACAGGGACCTGGTGGTCTGGGCCGAGCTGAACTACGTGGGCGGCATCCCCGAAGGGGATCCCTACGACATCTGGGAATGGGGCGGAGAGGACCGCAGCGGCTACGTGAACCAGGCCGCCTTCCAACAGGTGCACCTCCCCGATCCTCTCACCGCCGTCAGGGGGCAGGGGGTGACCGTGGCCGTGGTGGACACCGGGATCGCCCTGGACCATCCGGAGCTCCGGAGCCGGGTGGTTCCAGGATGGGACATGGTGGATGACGATGCCGTGCCCAACGACGAGCCCGGTGGAGGCGGCTGGGGCCACGGCACCCACGTGGCCGGCATCATCGCCCGGATGGCTCCGGACAGCACGTTGATGCCGGTGCGGGTCCTGGATCCCCAAGGCCGGGGCAACAGCTTCGTGGTGGCCTACGCGGTGGAGTGGGCGGTGAACCAGGGGGCCCAGGTGATCAACCTGAGCCTGGGCGGCCCCTTCGACTCCCAGGTGCTCCGGGAGGCCGTGGCCTGGGCCGCCCAGCAGGGGGCCATCGTGGTGGCGGCGGCCGGCAACCAGGCCACCGAGGCCCCCCAGTATCCCGCGGCCTATCGAGATGCCGTCGTTGCGGTGACCGCGGTGGACGCGGCCAACCGGAAGGCGGACTTCGCCAACTACGGCTCCTGGGTGGACCTGGCGGCGCCGGGGGTGGGCATCACATCCACCCTGGTCAGCCAGGTGGGCTACGGGTACGCCAGCTGGAGTGGAACCTCCATGGCCACCGCGTTCGTGAGCGGTGCGGCTGCCCTGCGGCGGGAGCAGGATCCCGCCATCCCGGCCCGCCGGCTGGCCCAGGAGCTCCGCAGCACGGCCGAGGGCCTGGAGGCGACCAATCCCGACTACATGGGCGATCTGGGGGGCGGCCTGCTCCACGTGGCCCGGTTCCTGGGGATCCAGGAGACCACGCCCACGCCGACCCCGACCCCGACTCCGAGCCCGACACCGACGCCACAGCCCACACCCACGCCCGCGCCGCCCAGGCCCCTCTACCTGCCTCTGGTGCTCCAGGGGCCGTGATCCTGTCCCCGGCCAGGAGGGTGGGCCTCCGGCAACGGGGGCAGGCGGGACCCGGGGCGCCGGCGCTTCAGCCCCCGGCCGGATGGCTCTGCAATGCACCCCGGTGGCGCGGGGATTTGCCCATTCGTCCCGGATCTGTTATCCTACTCTCCTGTGCCGAGATGGGTCTTCAACGGGAAGGGCCCATTCCAGGGACAGAGCCAAGTGGCTCGTAGCGGAGCCGGATCACTACGGAGCGGGAGAGGACATGGCCAATACCCGATCTGCTGCCAAACGTGCTCGACAGGCCGAGAAACGCCGGATGCGCAACCGGGTCTATCGGAGCTGGGCCCGAACCGCGATCAAGAAGGCCCGGGCCCATATCCAGGCCGGTGACTTCCAGGCCGCGGAGGAGGCCGTGCGGGTCGCGGTCCGGGTGTTGGACAGGGCCGCGCGGAAGGGGATCATCCACAGGAACAACGCGGCCCGACGCAAGAGTCGGCTGATGCGCATGTTGGCCAAGGCCAAGGCCGCGGCCCAGCAGTCCTAGCCCCGGGGGCCGGGCTGCCTCCCTGGCCAGCAGGGCCCAATTCGAGCTCTCCGAGCCGCCCTAGATGGGCGGCTCTTCGCGTGGAGCGCCAGCGCCATCTGGCCCTGGGGCGGGCGTCGGCCAGGCCGGGGGGCGTTTCCGTCAGGGCACCGGGGCCGGGGACCGCCCGTCCGGGGAGGGGGCGCCCTGGTGCGCGTAGTAGTCACACAGGTCCTGCAGGATGCAGGCCTCGCACCGGGGATTCCGGGCCCTGCACACCTCCCGGCCGTGGCGGATGAGGTTCAGGTGAAGGGGGTAGTAGGTCTCCGGCGGAAGGAGGGCCTCCCAGGTCTGTTTGACCTTCAGGGGGGAGGCCTTGGGCGGCACCATGCCCAACCGTTGGCTGACCCGCTGGACGTGGGTGTCCACCGGGAAGGTGGGCTGGCCGAAGCAGAAGAGCAGGACGATGCTCGCGGTCTTGTGGCCCACTCCGGGGAAGCTCTCCAGGTAGGCCAGGGCCTCTTCCACCGGCATGTCCTGCAGGGCCTCCAGGGTGTAGCCGCCCTGTTCCTGGCGTAGCTTCTCCAGCGCGGCCACGATGCGGGGGGCTTTCTGGCGGTACATCCCCGCGACCCGGATGGCTTCCATGATCGCCTCCAGGGGCGCGGTCCGCACCCGGTCCCAGTCGCCGTCGAAGCGCTCCTTGAGCTGTTGGAAGGCCCGGAGGCTGTTGCGGTCGTTGGTGTTCGCGCTGAGGATGGTGAGGATCAGTTCGTCCACCGGCTCGTAGTGGGGCCGCCAGTCGGGCTCGCCGTAGGCCTCCAGCAGACGGCGGTGGATCTCCCAGGCCTTGGCTCGGAGGCGCTCCCGGTCCGGTTCCTCCGGTTCCTCCCATGGGCTGGGGAGGGCGGGATCTGGGGAAGGGGTGGGGGGCGTGGATCGGGCCATGCCGGGCTCCTAGGTGCTCTCCCGCACCACCAGGTGGACGGGGTAGGTTCGGACCTGGGGCATGGTGCGCTCGTCCATTCGTTCGTAGATCAGGTCGAACAGGGCCCGCAGGGCATCGCGGACCCGGAGCTCGATGTCGTAGTGGACGGTGGTCAGGGGGGGCAGGGCCGAGGCGGCCTCGGGGAGGTCGTCGTAGCCCACGATGGCCAGGTCGTCGGGCACCCGCACCCCGGCTTTGCGGGCCCCCCGGAGGATGGCCAGGGCCCGCACGTCCGAGACGCAGAGCACGGCCGTGGGGCGAGGGCGGAGCCTCCACACGGCCTGGAAGGACTCCTGGCTGGCGCCAAGGCGGCCGGGGGTGTGGACGATCTGGAGGGTCTCTGGCGGCAGGCCGAACGCCTCCACTGCCTTCCGGTACCCCGCGATGCGCCACTCGAAGGTGGGGATGACCACGCCGTCGTCCCGAGGGGGCATGGTGGCCACCGCGATCCGCCGATGGCCCTTCTCCAGCAGGTGTCGGGCTGCCTCGTATCCTCCCTGGATGTCATCCAGGTTGAACATGGGGACCGGGATGGCCGGGTCGCCGTTGAGGATCACGGCCGGTCGACTCAGGTTCTCCAGGGCCCGGGCCAGGGGATGGTCGCGGTGGATGCCGAAGAGGACGAAGCCGTCCGCGGCCACCGTCTCCAGGATGGCCGGGGACACGTCGCCCTTGGCCGGGACCAGGAGGATGTGTTTCTGCTCCTGGTCGCAGACGGTGCCGATGGCGCCCAGGAACCGGCTGAAGAGGGGATCGTGCAGGATCCAATCCAGGCTGGTGGGGACCACCAGGCCGATGGTGTGGGTCCGGCCGGTGGCCAGGGTGCGGGCCACGGGATGCGGTTGGTAGCCCAGCTCGGCCGCGGTCTCCAGGATCCGGTCCCGGGTGGTGGGGCTGAGCTGGTGCGGTGCGTTGTAGGCAAAGGAGACCGCGGTGGGCGACACCCCGGCCTCTCGGGCCACATCTCGCAGGGTCACACGTTTCTTTCTGCCCACGATGAGCGCTCCTCTGAGCTCGTCTCCGGATGCAGGGCCCCGGTTCAGCGTCGGTCCTCGGCCTGGGCCAACGCCGCGCGCTGGTGCTCCAGGAGCTCGCGAATGCCGAGCTCGGCCAGGACCAGCATGGCGTTCAGCGCGCCCCGGGTGAAGGGAGCTCCCTCTGCCGTGCCCTGGACCTCCACAAACCGGCCCTGCTCGGTCATCACCACGTTCATGTCCACCTCCGCGGCCAGGTCCAGCGCGTAGTCCAGGTCCAACATGGCCTGGCCGCGGACGATGCCCACGCTCACCGCGGCCACCTGGCGCTCCAGGGTCCCGGATGGGACCTTCTTGTCCCGTTCCAGGCGGCGGATGGCCAGGGCCAGGGCCACCCATCCCCCGGTGATGGCCGCGGTTCGGGTGCCTCCGTCCGCCTGGAGCACGTCGCAGTCCACGATGATCTGCCGGCGCCCCAGCTTCTCCAGGTCCACCGCACAGCGGAGGCTGCGGCCGATGAGCCGTTCGATCTCCTGGGTGCGTCCTTTGGGCCACTGGGTCTCCCGGCGGGTGCGAGATTGGGTGCTGCGGGGCAGCATCGCGTACTCCGCGGTCACCCAGCCGTGGGATGCGTTCGACTGGTGGAGCCACCGGGGCAGCCGCTCCTCGACCGTGGCCGTACAGAGGACCTTGGTGTTGCCCATGCTGATGAGCACCGAGCCCTCGGGGTGCATCAGGTAGTCCACCTCGAACCGAACCGGACGGAGCTCGTCCGGTCCTCGGGAGCATGGCTCTTCGGCAGCCTGGGAGACGGGCGATTGGCTCAAGGTGGAGAGGGCCCTTTCGACAGCATGGAACGGCGAGCCAACAGGCGGTTGGTGAGGATATCTTACCAGCCACCCGGGGGAAGCGCAAACAAAAAGGCCGACCCGTGGCCGGCCTGGAGTGGAGCTGAGGGGACTCGAACCCCTGACCTCTACAATGCCATTGTAGCGCTCTCCCAACTGAGCTACAGCCCCATGTGGTTGTATCGCCCAGCGCCCAATGTTAGTGCAGGCACCGGGCGGCTGTCAAATCTGCCGGAAGGCCCGTGGACCTGGAAGGTGGAGCTGAGGGGACTCGAACCCCTGACCTCTACAGTGCGATTGTAGCGCTCTCCCAACTGAGCTACAGCCCCATGACAAACCGCGCGATCCAGTTCCGCGCGGCCCAACCCTCCAACGGTTTCGAGCCCAGTATAGCAGAGGAGCCATGGCCGGTCAAATTCCCCGGAGGAGCGGGAAGGGGCACCCAGGGCCTTTCGTGCCGGAACCCCGGCACAGGATGGGCCATCTTGTCGCTCCATGCACGGCCGGGTGGGGGACGATGCCCCTGAGCGGCCTCCCGCGCGGGGGCTGC
>Ga0256839_1000845_pt1 | contig 39132 bp, 38 predicted proteins | sample 354166metaG_FD_185968 | JGI IMG/M metagenome (GOLD analysis project Ga0256839, IMG submission 185968) | Hydrothermal vent microbial communities from Mid Atlantic Ridge, Atlantic Ocean - 354-166 | ecosystem: Environmental > Aquatic > Marine > Hydrothermal vents | place: Atlantic Ocean: Mid...
TCGGCGTCGAGGTTGAACAGCGGCATTTCGGCCTCGTACCAGCAGCGCGCCTTCATGTTGTCCATGTCGTAGCCGAAGGCCCAGAGCCGGGGATGAAATTCGAGGTCGTCGATCCACTCCTTGCGGGCATCGTAGGCGCTGACTACCGTTGCTGGTGCGCGGCTCAGCTTGCCCTGTTTGCCGGGCAACACCAGCCCGATCCAGTGGCGGTAGCCGATGCCGCCGGGCTGGGCCTTGATGGACAGCGGTTCCTTGTCATCTTCGAATACATAGGGCGTCAGCGGATGAATCCAGTGGCCGGCATAATTGACGCCATAATTTTTGGTGATGAAGTGGCAAGCCAATTTGTTGGTTGGTGTTCCGGTCAAATCGCATTGGCCGGTTACATTTTCCCACTTGAGGCGGATGCGCCGGGGCATGGACCAGTAGGCTTGCAGCGGATTGACCTGTTCCGGGAAGGTTTCCATGCCTTTCTTCTCGCTGGTGCGAGTCGAACCCATCCACGGCAGGATGGCCGCCTGTTCCCGTTTGTCGTGACCGCCCGGCAGGCGGTGAAACTCTTCCTGAGTCAGTACATTGAGCCACAGTCTGTGCCACAAGCTGTCCCGGCTTCCGCCAGCGGGGGGTATCAGCAGGGTGGTCAATGGCCCGCCGCCACGCAGTGAAACGCGATGTCCTTGCCCACCGGAGGGTGCATTGATTTGCAGGGTGAACAATGCCAGTGCCGCGGTCAGCGGTGACAACTGATTGATTTGGCCCCGCTTGATGAAATGATCTTGGTTATTGCGGATGGTTTGGGCGCCAGGCGCTTCGATGAAGAGGACGGCAATGTCTTTCTGCTCCCCCTCGTTCAGCTCCAGATCCTGCATGAAAGCCGGTTCACCTTCCCGCGCATCGATGTTGAAGGCTTTTTCATAGGGTGAAAACGCTTGTGTCAGTTCATCGCTGGCGGGTGGTTGATTCCAGTATTGCGTCCATGCCTTGCGGTCTGCCGGCGCAAAAGCGGTTTGCAGCAAACCGATGAGCAATTGGTAGATGGCACCACGAAAATCGGCGCGGGGCGCTTCGATATCGACAATATCGTCGCGGCCCAGCTCGGCAAGCCGGATGGTCTCCCGCCCGCCGTCGCGCAAGCGCACAAGCGGCCAGGGGGATGTGAGGAGATTTAGAGCAGATTTTTCAGTCATTTTCTGATTTCTCTAGTGATTTTGGCTGTTGAGCTTTCGGCTTGGCTCTCGATGACTCCAGCGTATTTCCCCAGATAACCTCAATATCTAGCCAGCGTGGAATCCGCACAGATAACCGGACAAAAAGGCAATGAGATAACGCGTCAAGAATCTTCATTCCTAAACTATAAAGGTTTAAGTTGGTTGTTGCAAGATCGGAGAGTTTCCGCGATACTGACACCTCCTCTATTCTTAGGGGATGACCCCGTTTACGTTGGTTGAGATATTTTTTGGCTGAAACGTTCCTCACACCTGTGGGGATAATGGTAAAGGCCGCATTTCTGCGGCCTTTACACTTCAAATCCCAATCTGTCGGTATAGGTGATACCAATAAGCCTCCCTTTTTCGTTTATGCCTTGGGTCACCCAATGCTCCTTACTCCTTTTTAGCGGCAAGATCAGGCTGTGCTCGTCAAACAACGGCACATCCTCGCGCAGAATATCCAGCGCCTGTTGCAGCTCTGGCTCGTCAATAGGCGCGAGGCCGGCTAGCTGTTTGCGGTTGACGCGCAGGCTGCTCAGATCCCAGGGGTAGCGGCCCTCGTTACGCCAGGGTGTGAGTTTGCCGTCCTGCCAGCGGGCGAGATAGACGGTCTGGCTGTCGTCGCCGAGGCGTGTTGCGACAATGGCTTCCTCGTCCCAGCGTTCGTTGTCCTTGTAGCCGGATGTCAGTTTCAGCGAAGCGAACTCGCCGGCATCACGCTGGCTCATTTCTTCGCCTTCGACGGCGAGGCTGGTGTCATCCAGTCCGGGCGGACAGTAGGCGTCTTCGCCGTACACGCTTTCCAGCAAGTCGCGGGCGTCATCCGGCATGCGCCAGCCAGCGCGGGATTGCAGTTCGCGCGCGGTGCGCCACAGCACCGGGGTATTGGCATAGACATGATGGGCCTTGGGAAAAAGCTGCTTGTACCAGTCGGCATCGGGTGCTTCGACCAGTGCCGGGGAAAATACATGCAGCCGCGGCGTGCCGCGTTCGCCGCGCTGGTGGCGGTGCAAACGCCCGGCGCGCTGGATCAGCAGGTCGATGGGGGCCAGGTCGGAGATCATGGCGTCGAAGTCGAGGTCGAGCGATTGTTCCACCACCTGGGTGGCGATGAGTACCTGACCGGCTCGCTGTTCCGGGGTGGAATCCTTGCCAAAACGCCCAAGCATGGCGTTTTCGATATCGATGCGGTCACCCATGGCGTAGCGGCTGTGGAACAGATGCAGCCTGTCCCGGTCCATCCACGGCGACTCAGCCAGTTGGCGCCAGGCTTCACGAGCGTCGGCCACGGTGTTGCGGATCCAGCAAACGCATTCGCCGTTACTCACGGCGCTTTGTATCACTGACAGGACGTCGGCTTCGTCATGCAGCAAGGTCACATCGACTTGCCTGGCCACCGAGGGGCGGGGGTCCAGTTTTTCCTGCTTGCATTGGCCCGAGATGGTGATGTGCGTGAGCAGCGGGTAATCATTTTTTTGCAGATCGACCGTTTTGCCACCGGTGAAGGCTTTGGCAAAAGCCTGTTTTTGGCGTTTGGTCAGCGTGGCCGAGAGCAGAATGACGCTGCCACCCAAGGCGGCGTGGAACTGGAGCAGGTGTTTCAGCGGTTGCGATGTATAGGCATCATAGGCATGCACCTCGTCGAGGATCAGCACCTTGTTGACCAGCCCCAGCAGACGAAGCGACTGGTGCCGTGCGGGCATCACGCCAAGTAAGGCCTGGTCGATGGTGCCGATGCCCACGTCGGCAAGCAGCGCCTTCTTGCGGTTGTCCGCCAGCCAGCGGTTGCACTGCGCACCAATGCTTTCCTCATGGCCGTAGCCGTTGGTGTCGGACTGGGCAATGAGCAGGGATTGCTGGAAGGCTTCGGAGAGATGCCGCGCGTTGTGGCTCAGGATCAGGCTGGGTCGGGCCTCGTCGGCATAGAAACGCCGGTACACCTGCGCCATTCGCTCGTACATGGCGTTGGCCGTGGCCATGGTGGGCAGGCCGATGTACAGGCCTTCGGCCTGTCCGGCGCTGATCAGCCGGTGCGCCAGCATCAGCGCCGCTTCGGTTTTGCCCGCGCCGGTGACATCTTCGAGGATGAACAGTTGCGGCTCATCGGCCAGCGGCCAGTCGGCGCAGGTTTGTTGCAGTGGCGTGGGTTTTTCGATGTAACTGAACAAGTCTCTCAGCGGCTTGGCCTGAGCCGTCACCGGTGGCTTAAGATCCAGTGACTCGATGGCTTTCTCCGCCTGGGGCAAGGCGTATTGCTGCCAATATTCCCGTAGAGGCATATCGTCGGAGCGGTACGGAAAGAAATCGGTATTGGAGCCAATCCAGTCGGCGAGTACGGCAATACCGGCCAACAGCCAACTGGCTTCTTTCTGTTGCTCCACCCAATGTTCGTCACGCACTTTCTCGATGGCTTGGTCGAAATCAGGTTTGATCAGCGCTTGCCACTCGTTTGCGAATTGAAGCGCCGCCTCACGGTCGAAATCCCGAAAGTGGTTCTTGATGCGATCGTTGCCTTCCGGTGGCCAGCCGTGATGGCCGAATACCGGCGCCAGCCAATGCGGAAGCACATCCTTCAGGAAATCCTCGGTTGCCTGGTCCGGGCACGGAAACAGCGCTTTCTTCAGATACTGCCGCCACAGCAGCATGCCCAGGCTGTCGTGCCGCAGGCTGTAGTGCTTCTTGCGGATTTTCTCGTCCGGCCAGAACTGTTGCCGCAAAACGGGACGGAGCTGCTGAAAACTTTCGGCGAACTTGCCCAGGTCGTGCAGTCCCAGCAGCCAGGTCAGCCAGCGCTGTGCAAGGCTGATCTCTAGCCCCATGAGTTGGGCCAGGCGATCACGAAGAAGAGGGTGTCTCAGCATCAGGCATTGACCTACTGCCGCCACATCCAGCGAGTGGTATGCCAGCAGGTGGAGGACTGCGGCACTGGCAGTGCCGCCCCGTTGAGGCTGAGCTTTGCCCCAATAATGGTGGTATCGCATAGGCCGTCTTTTGGATGCAGTCCTTTGCGTTGCATAATATCCGTTTACTGGCTCACCAGACGAACCAGTGAACCGGTTTTTTCAATCCATCCGCCACATCACGCTTTTTTCGGTTTTTCCCTTGTATTGCTCGATCTTGATCGGGGCGATATCGCCGCGGCGGTAGTAATAGACCATGTGTTTGTCGGAGCCTTCCAGGGTCTGGGTGACGCGGTCGAGGATGAGGGTGTCGTCGCCGGAGCGGAGCGGAACATCGCGCTCCAGCCGGAGGGTGGTGCGGCGGATCTTGCCTTTCTTGTAGAAGTCGGTTTCCAGTGTTCCGTCCGGGCTTTCGAGCAGTCTGGGGTAGAGCAGGTGGATGCTGAGGATGTCGTGCAGCGGCAGGCGGTAGTCGAGCTGGCGGGTGCCTTTCCTGTTGGCGTAGTAGAGGCGTTGCTTGCGGTCTTCGAACCAGGTGCTGCGGTCGGCGGGCTTGTCGTCGTAATCACCGCTGCGGGTAAGCATCAGGGCCGGTTCGCCATCGCGCAGGCGCAGCCAGGTTTCGCTGAAGGGTTTCTTTCGGGTGAGGAACCGCAGCCAGCCGACCGGTTCGGTGCGCATCTCCCAGATCCAGTAGTCGTACTGGGGGTAGAGGCGCATGGTGACCTTGCCGACGCGGGTTTCTCCGCGGTAGATCATGTAGTCGTGGCTGAAGGGTTCGAGCGGGGCAGCGAGGAGGTGGGCGGGCAGCAGTGCAAGCAGAAGCAGCAGCAGGTAGCGTTCAGTCCTTGGATTCATCGTCGATCTGCCTCGGTCGGGTGAGCGGTTTGCCGTCGAACAGCGGTTGCTCGGCATCGGGTACCAGTCTGCCTTCGGCGATCCATTGAAGCAACCGGGGGTAGAGCCGGTGTTCCAGCCGGTGGGCTTTCTGTTGCAGGGACTCGGCATCGTCCTGAGGCTCGATCGGGAAACGGCCTTGCAGCAGCACCGGGCCGGCATCCAGTTCCGGGGTCACCACATGGATGCTGATGCCGTGTTCGCGGTCGCCGGCGTCCAGAGCGCGCTGATGGGTGTGCAATCCGGGGTATCGGGGCAGCAGCGAGGGGTGGATGTTGATCATGCGGCCGCGGAAGTGCTCAATCAGGTCGGGACTGAGGATGCGCATGTAGCCGGCCAGCACGATCAGGTCCGGCGCATGGCGGTCGATTTCCTGTTGCAGGCGGTGGTCGAAGCTCTCACGGTCGGGAAAGGCGCGGTGATCGAGCGCGATGGCTTCGATGCCATGGCGGCGGGCGCGTTCGAGACCGTAAGCGTCCGGGCGGTTGGAGATGACCGTGCGTATGCGGCCGTTCAGGTCACCGGCCTCGATGCGGTCGATGATGGCTTGCAGGTTGCTGCCCTTGCCCGAGATGAGGACAACCAGGTCGAGCGGTGGCTTCATCCGTTCAGTCGAAGACCACGGCGTCGCCGTAGCGGGCAACGATGTCGCCGATAATCCAGGCGGTCTCACCGGCATCGCGCAGTGCCCACAGGGTGGTGTCGGCCAGATCGGCGTCCACCGCCAGTACCATGCCGACGCCACAGTTGAAGGTGCGGCGCATCTCGCTGTCGCTGATGCCGCCGGCCTGTTGCAGCCACTGGAAGACCGGTGGAAGCGCCCAGCTGGAGCTGTCGATGCGCGCGGCGCAGTGTTCGGGCAGGACGCGGGGGATGTTTTCGGTCAATCCGCCGCCGGTGATGTGGGCGATGGCGTGGGGGGTGTTGGCCCGATCCAGTTCCAGCAGGGTCTTGCAGTAGATTCGGGTCGGTTCCAGCAGGGCATCACCGAGCGGGCGGCCACCGCAATCCTGGGCAAGATCGGCGCCGCTGATCTCGATGATCTTGCGGATCAGCGAATAGCCGTTGGAGTGGGGGCCGGATGAGCCGAGCGCCAGCAGCGCATCGCCGGGGCGGACCTCGCTGCCGTCGATGATCGCGTCCTTGTCCACGATGCCGACGCAGAAACCGGCGAGGTCGAAATCGTCTTGTGCGTACATGCCGGGCATTTCGGCGGTCTCGCCGCCGATCAGCGCACAGCCGGCCTGTACGCAGCCCTCGGCGATGCCGGTGATGACCTGCTCGGCGACTTCCAGCTCCAGTCGGCCGGTGGCGTAGTAGTCGAGGAAGAACAGGGGTTCGGCGCCCAGCACGGCAATGTCGTTGGCGCACATGGCGACCAGATCGATGCCGATGCCGTCATAGCGCTGGAGGTCGATGGCCAGCCGCAGCTTGGTGCCGACGCCGTCGGTGCCGGAGACCAGATAGGGGTTCGGGTAGCGGTCCAGCGGCAGATCGAACAATCCGCCAAAACCGCCGATGCCACCGACCACGCCGCTGCGCCGGGTGCGCCGGATGGCCGGCTTGATGCGTTCCACCAAGGCGTTTCCGGCATCGATGTCGACACCGGCGTCACGGTAACTCAGTGAGGGCTTGGGATCGGCGGAATTCATGGCCGCGGGTTCTCCGATGTTGGGGGCTGTGCTATTTTACACGCCCTGAAAATTATTGCCCGGTTTCACCCGCCCATGCGCCGATCCGATTCCCGCCGAGCCCGCCTGCTGCTGCCGGCCCTGTCGCTGCTGCTGATGCTGTTGCCCGCGGCGGCCTGGGCGGTGCGTGTCAACAACCTCTATACGGTCGAGCTGCCGGCCGCGGATCAGAGTACGGCCGAACGGCTCAAGCTGTTTGGCGAGGCGATGAAGCGGGTGCTGGTCAAGATCACCGGCGATGAACGGGTGCTTGAACACCCCGGTCTGCAGGGGGCGATCAAGCGCGCCGCGCGTTTTGTCGCCGAATACCGTTATCGCGCCAATGAAGCGGCCACAGGCACTGACGGCGCCAAGGCGTCACCCAGGTTGTGGCTCAAGGTGCGTTTCGACGCGACAGCGCTGGAACGCCTGTTGCGTGACCAGCAGCTCAAATTGTGGGGTGCCGAGCGCCCAAGCAGCCTGCTGTTGCTGGCCGTGCAGCAGGGCGGACGGCTGAAGCTGGTCGCTGATGACACCACTCCGGGACTGGCTGCGCAGATCAGCCGCCTGGCCGATGCGCGCGGTCTGCCCGTGTTGCTGCCGCTCAATGATCTGGAAGACAGCCGTGTGCTGGGTCCCAGGCAGATCCGTGACCGCGATGAACGGGCCATTGCCGCGGTCAGCGCCCGTTACGCGCCCGACGCGGTGCTGGTGGGCACCCTGTCCGGAAACGGTGGCAAGGGCTGGCGCGGCAACTGGCAGTTGCGTTTCTCCGGCCGTTCCTTCGACTGGAGCTTCGAAGCGCCGACCCGTCAGGCCGTGCTCGATCAGGCCCTCTCCCGGCTGGGGAGGACCCTGGCCAGCGAATATGCGCTGGATACTTCGATGGCCGGTGGGCAGGATCTGTTGCTGATGGTCGACGGCGTCACCACCCTCGACGCACTGTTGCGGGTGACCCGTTACCTCAAGTCGCTGGACGCCATCGAATCGGTGCGCCCGCAGCGGGTCGAGCCGGAGCGCGTCAGTTTCCGGCTGCGCCTGCGCAACGCCGCACAGGATCTGTCGCGGTTGATCGCGCTTGGCGATGTGCTGGAACAGCAGGAGCTGCCACAGGTGCAGGCGGGCGCGGTCAACGCGCTGGTGCGCCTGCACTACCGCCTGCTGCGCTGACACGCGTTCGACTGTTCGAGATACGGCCGCATGGCGCAACTTCCCCTGCCGCTGGAGTTCGACTCCCGCTTCAGCCTCGACAACTACATTGCCGACCCGGCGCCCTACATCCGCCATCAGCTGACCGCCCTGTTCGACGAAACCGGAGAGTCACTGATCGGACTGTGGGGCGGCACCGACAGTGGCAAGACCCATCTACTCAATGCCTGCGCGCTCTATGCCCGGGATGCCGATATCCGTTACCACCTGTTCGATGCCGCGCAACTGATCGAAGCCAGTGCTGATGGGTTCAGCGAGTTTGCCGCGGGTTCGGTGCTGGCCGTGGACAACATCGACCTGCTGGCCGGCAACCGGGACTGGGAAGCTGCCTGCTATCAGGTGGTCAACCGGGTCAAGAACGGTGAGTTGCGGTTTCTGTTCAGCCTGTCGCGACAGCCCCGCGATACCGGCTTCCGTCTGCCGGACCTCAAATCCCGTCTCGGTTGGGGATTGCTGATCGCGTTGCCTCAGCCGGACGACGCGGCGGTGGAGCGCATCCTGCGTGAACGCGCGCGTCTGCTGGGGCTGGAGCTGGGCGACGAGGCGCTGCATTTTCTTCTCAGCCGCTATTCGCGGCGCCTGAAGGATCAGATGGATGCGCTACAGCTGTTGGATGCGGCAGCCCTGTCGATGCAGCGGCGCATCACCGTGCCGCTGATCCGCGAAGTACTGCCGTTTCAGCTGGAGCCGGACAGCGCCAGATAGCGACTGTGATAGACCGCAGCCAGAAACAGACCGGTGCTGAATAGCAGGTTCAGGATACCGTACAGCCGCAGGCTGCCGCCGGCAAAGGCTTCGCTGACCCCGATGGCGAAATAGAACAATACCGGGAAACCGACCCACTTGAAGGTATAGCGCCGGTTGCGCCACAGGCCGGGCAGCGGGAACAGCAGTGGCAGGGACAGCAAAAGTGGAATCCACCACGCGCCGTCGAGCCACAGCAGAAGACCCAGCTGGGTCAGGATGAGACCGGACAGGCACAGCAATGCCAGGACCTGCAGCGGACGAAAGCGGGTCATGACGAGGACTTCAGTCGCAGGGCCAGCTTCGCCACCCGGCGCCCCAGCGCCCTGGCGCAGCGGACCTCGTCTTCGGACAGGGGGGCGCCCTGGGGGTGATCGTGGTGGCTGGCGCCATAGGGCGTGCAGCCGCTGCGGGTGTTCACCACGGCGGGCTCCGAGTAGGGCAGGCCGGCGATCAGCATGCCGTGGTGCAGCAGCGGCTTGATCATGCCCAGCAGCACCGATTCGTGCCCGCCGTGCAGGCTGGAGGCCGAGGTGAACACCGCGGCCGGTTTGTCGATCAGTGCGCCGGAGAGCCACAATGGCGAGGTCTGCTCGAGGAAATGCTTCAGCGGTGACGCCATGCTGCCAAAATAGGCTGGCGAGCCCAGAATCAGGCCGTCGCAGGCCGAGAGTTCATCCGGCTCTGCATAGGGCGGGCCGCTTATGGGCAGAGGGTCGTCGCTCTGTTCGGTGCGTGGAGAGACCTCGGGCACCCGGCGCAGCAGTGCCAGAGCGCCGCTGACCGACTCCACCCCTTCGGCGATTCGTTCCGCCAGCGCCGCCACCGATCCGTGACGGCTGTAGTAGAGCAACAGTATCCGGGCTTCGTCAGCCAAGGGGATCAGAGGATCTCCAGCACCGATTCGGGCGGGCGGCCGATGGCGGCGCGCTCATCGTCCACCACCACGATCGGCCGCTGCAGGATGGTCGGGCACTGGGCCAGGGCGTCGAGAATGTCTTCGTCGCTGAGGTCGTTTTCGTCCAGCCCCGCATCCTTGTAGACCTGCTCGTTGGTACGCAGCAACTCGCGTGGCGAAACGCCGAGCAGCTCGACCAGATGCGCCAGCGTCTGCTGGTCGGGCGGGTCTTTCATGTATTCGACGATTTCGGGTTCGATGCCCTGCTCCTGCAGCAGTTCCAGTGTCGCGCGGGACTTGCTGCAACGGGGGTTGTGATAGATAACGACGGAAGAACGGCTCATCGTGTGACCTCGGATAGACAGCGTGTTGGCGATGTCGGGCGCTCCGCGAACGGGCAAACCCTTGTTGGCGATATGCGGATCAATTCTGGAGCAAGGGCCGGATCAAGGCAATGCTTTTGTCGGGCGGGTTGACACTGCCCCCGGCATTCGGTACTTTCGGCGGAATAACAATGATAAACAAATTTGATGGCCATTCTTGACCGGGCATTGTGGAGCCGAGTACGGGCTTGCCCGAAAACCCCGCAGGGGGTAAGGTTCGCCACACTGGATTCATGAACAACCCAGTCCAGCGCTCAAGCTTGACCTGAACTGACAAACCAAAACCGTTCCCGGAGAACGCTACCCATGAAAAAAACCGAGTTACTGAAGTTCGCCGCCATTGCCCTTCTCTCCACCGGCCTGATTGCAGGCTGCGCCAGCGAGACCCAGCCTGCGCCGGCTACCGAAACCGAACAGGCAGGACCCAGCGCCGCCGCCAAGAACGCCATCTACTCCGCCAAGCTGAAGCTGGCACGCGCCCAGAAGCTGGGTTACGAGTGGCGTGACACCGCCAAGATCATCAAGGAAGCCGAGAAGGCCGCCGCTGCGGGCGACAACGACAAGGCCATCGCTCTGGCCAACAAGGCTGCCAAGCAGTCCGATGACGCGATTGCCCAGTACCACTCCGAGACCAAGCGCTTCAACGAACGCTTCGGCACAGTGAGCGGAACCGGTTCGATGATGACTTCCGCCGGCGAATACACGGTGGTGCGTGGCGACAACCTGTGGGATATCTCCGGCAAGGATTCCATCTACGGCAACCCCTATCAGTGGCCGCTGATCTACAAGGCCAATGCCGACCAGATCAAGGATGCCGACCTGATCTACCCCGGCCAGGTCTTCGAGATCCCCAACGCTTCCGCCAGCGAGATCGATGCCGCCATCCAGCATGCCAAGACCCGCGGCGCCTGGTCCATCGGCGTGGTCGAGGAATCCGACAAGCAATACCTGGCCCAGTAATACCGGGCTGAATTCCGGCTCCGGGGCCGGAACGGGAAAGGGCTCGCTTCGGCGGGCCTTTTTCTTGCCCGTTCTCTGCCGTGGAAACCATTTGCGCCGGAGCGAATCCAAAGCAGCGAACTCCCTTATTCCGGTATCCGCCATGAAACCTGCTCTTGCCCTGATTCTGTTCCTGTTTTCCACTCAGCTGTTCGCCGAACCGGTAGACATGACGCTGACCGATCTCGACGGCAAGCAGGTGCGCCTGTCGGACTACCGCGGCAAATGGGTGATCGTCAACTACTGGGCCACCTGGTGCCCGCCCTGTCGCGAGGAGATGCCGGAGCTGGAATCCTTCCATGCCGCCTACGAGAAGGACAAGGCCGTCGTGCTGGGCCTGAATACCGAGGTCATCGACAAGCAGCGCATTCTCGATTTTCTCGACGAATACTTCATCTCCTACCCCAACTTCATCGTGGGGCCGGTTGCGGAATCGCCGCTGGGCCGCATTCCGGGGTTGCCGACCACCTTCGTCATCACACCCCAGGGGGAACTGGTCGCTCGCCAGGTGGGCGGCGTCACGCGTGAAATGATTGAAAATTTCATCGAGAAGTGGGAAGCTAAAAATCCGGCGGAAGGCGGCAGCTGATCCGCCCCGACCAAGGCGCCCGCAGAGGCGTCCACGAAGCGCAGCTTCGACCACCGACAGAGGAACGAGATGAACGCTTACGGTCACTTTCTTGCCCGGCTTTTGCTGTTGACCGGACTGCTTGCCGGTCTGTCATCGGTGGTGCTTGCAGCCGAGCCGCGCGACCCCTACCAGTACTTCTTCGAACAGAGCCTTGGCGACATGGCGGAAGAGCTTGAAGTCGCCCGCGAGGAAGGCAAGCAAGGCCTGTTCGTGTTCTTCGAGCTGGATGAATGCCCTTTCTGCCACCGCATGAAACGCACCGTGCTCAACCAGCCCGAGGTGCAGGAGTTCTTCCGCAAGCACTTTCACAGCCTCGCTGTCGATATCGAGGGCGACATCGAGGTAACCGACTTCAAAGGCACTGAAACCACCCTCAAGGGCTTCGCCAGTCAATACCGGGTGCGTGCCACACCGGTGCTCGCCTTCTTCGATCTCGACGGCAACCTGCTGGTGCGCTATACCGGTGCTACTTCGGGAGTCGAGGAGTTCATGTGGCTGGCGGACTACTACCTGCAGGGCGTCTACAAACTCAAGGACAAGAACGGCAGGCCCATCCGCTTCAGCCGTTACAAGCGCATGCGTAAGAAAGAGAAAGCCAGCCGTTCATGATGCGCGCGCTGCTGTTCTGCCTGCTGTTCGCCGTCCCCCCGATTCAGGCTGCCGAAACCCTGCCCGAGCCGCTGACCCTGGAAGCCGCACTGGAGCGGGCGGCCTATCCCGACCATTTTGCCGTGCAGCTGGCCGAGGCGGAGCGCGAGAAACGCGAAGCCGAAGCCGATGCGGTGGCCGCCGAGCGCGGCGTCACCCTCGATCTCGAAGGCCGCTGGCGCAAGGTGGGGTTGTCTGACAACAGCCCGCTGACCGATGACGACGACAGCCTGGCTGGCCTGTATTTGCGCAAACCCCTCTACGATTTTGGACGCAGCGCCGCCGCCGATGCGCTGGCCGCCCACAAACTGCGCCTTGCCGAACTGCAAAAACGCTGGCGCCTGCAGCAGCGCGAACTGGAGATCGTCGAGCTGTATTACCAGGTACTCGATGCCGACAATGAATACCTGCGGCACAACGAGGAATTGGCCATCGGTTTCATCCGCTATGACCGCATGCGCGAGAACCGCGAGTTGGGCTTGGCTTCCGACATCGATGTGGAAGAAAAGCTGGCGGCCTACGAGACCATACGCCAGAACCGTTACCGCAGCGAGAACCGACAGCGCCTGACGCGGCAGATGCTCGCCGAGGCGCTGGGTGTTCCGGATTCACCGCCCGATGAGTTGGTGGTGCCCGACATCGATACCGAGCGCCCGGTGCCGGAGGTGGATCGCCTGCTTGAAAAGGCGCTGAGCAACAGCCTGCGGGTGGCCATCGGCCAGCAGAAGGTCGAGATCGCCCGTCAGGCGATCCGTGCCGCGGAAAAGGCGGACGCACCGAGCCTCGATGCGGAGCTGGAAGTGGCCAAGCATTTCCGTGACAATTCACCGAGGGACGACTGGCGGGCCTCCATCTACTTCGATGTGCCCCTCTACCGCGGACGCTCCGGCGATGCGCGCCTGCGTCAGGCACGGGCCGAGCACCGCCGCGCACTGGCCGAGCTGCAGCGGACGCGCAGCCAGCTGCGCCTCGATGTCCTCAAACTGTGGCAGGACTTGCGCCAGAGCCGGTTGCGTTTGCAGGGTGCCCTGGCGGCGCAGGAGTACCGCGACCTCTATCTGGACCGCAGCCGTGCCGATTATGAACTGGAATTCAAGAGTGACCTCGGAGACGCGATGGTGCAGTTCTCCGACGCCCGCTGGAAGGTCTGGCGCGCCCGCTTCGATTTCGATCTCGCCTGGCGCAAGCTCGAGCAGCTCGTGGGCCAGCCGCTGGAAACCCTGGCCGGCGATGCCGGCACCCAACCGCCCGGAGATGCGAATGGCTAGCTTTCGGTACACATGCCTGATCCTGTTGCTGATCACTGCGCCGCTGCAGGCACTGACGCTCAATGGCTTCACCCGTTTTGGCGACTCGGTGGCCGTCAATGCCGGCACCGATGGCGTCATCCAGCGCGTTGCGGTCAGGCCCGGGCAACGGGTTGCGCGCGGAGATCTGCTGCTGCAGCTGGACGACCGCCCGCACAAGGCCCGGCTGGCACAGGCCAGGGCCCGCGCCGAACGCCTCAAGCCGCCGTTGCAGACCGCGGAACTCGAATTCGAACGCGCCCAGGAACTCTACGACCGGGATTCCCTGTCGACGGTGGCGTTGCAGAAGGCCGAGAGCCGCCTGGCCGAGGCACGCGGCGCTTACGAGGCGGCGCTGGCCGAGCAGCAACTGGCCGAATACCTCCTGCAGCTGACGCGCATTCGCGCACCGATGGAGGGGCGTGTTTTGTCGATCGAAGCCCGGGTTGGGCAATATGTGAACCCCGAAGTCGAGCTGACTCCTCTGCTAGTGCTGGTGCGCACGCGCAGCATGCAGGCGGTGGGTTCACTCGGTTCCGAACAATGGGATCATGACCTGGTCGGCCGCAGCGCGTCGGTGACCTATCGCGGACAGCGCTATACGGGACGGGTCGAGGAAGTCGGTCTGAAGCGGGTCAGCACCGGCGCAGGGCTCAGCGGTTATCCGCTGCGGGTCCGTTTCGAGACCGAACAACTGATCCCGGCCGACATGCCGGTCAGCATCGAGATCGGGGAATGATTCGAAACTGCAGCCTGGAGGGCATCCTCGACGCGCTGGTCGATGACGGGCTGGTCGAGGAGGAGCGGGCACGGATGGTGTCTTCGCTGATTTCGCGCAAGGACCGTGACGGCCTGCATCCCTTGGAAATCGTCGCCAGCCGCAACTGGCGTCACGCCGCCGACCCCAATACCCTGTTGACGCTCGATCTGCTCACCGACTGGCTGGCCGACAAATCGGGCCTCGAACGCTTCCACTTCGACCCGCTTAAAATGGATGTGGCGGCCTGTACCGGGCTGATGTCCTATGCCTATGCCTCGCGCTTCAGCATTCTTCCGGTCGAGGTGCAGCCGGGCCAGGTGACGATCGCGGTCAGCGACCCCTGCAACATGGAATGGCAGGACGAGATTGCGCGCATCGTACAACAGCCAATCCGCTGCGTGCTCGCCAATCCGCAGCAGCTGAAAAGCTATCTGCTCGAGTTCTACAGCATCAGCAAGGCCATGGACAAGGCCGGTGGCGCGCAGGGTGAGCAGGTCGGCAACATTCAGAACCTGGAGCAGCTCATCGAACTGGGACGGACCGGTTCGGTGGAAGCCGATGATCAGCACATCGTCAGCATCGTTGACTGGCTGCTGCAGTATGCCTTCACCGAGCGCGCCAGCGACATTCACATCGAGCCGCGCCGTGAACAGGGCAAGGTGCGTTTCCGTATCGACGGGGTAATGCACCAGGTGTATGAAATTCCCGCCAACATCACCGCGGCGGTGATCAGCCGCATCAAGATTATGGGGCGGTTGGATGTGGCCGAAAAGCGCAAGCCCCAGGACGGACGCATCAAGACCCGCTCGCCGGATGGCAAGGAGATCGAGATGCGCCTGTCGAGCATGCCCACCGCCTTTGGCGAGAAACTGGTATTGCGCATCTTCGATCCGGAGGTGCTGGTGCGCGATTTCTCCGATCTCGGGTTCGAGAAAAGGGAATCCGAAATCTGGGAAGGCATGATCCGCCAACCCCATGGCATCATCCTGGTGACCGGTCCCACCGGATCGGGCAAGACCACCACCCTGTACACCAGCCTCAAGCAGCTGGCCACGCCACAGGTCAATGTCTGCACCATCGAAGACCCGATCGAGCTGGTCGAGCCGAGTTTCAATCAGATGCAGGTGCACCCGAAGATCGGCCTCGATTTCGCCAGCGGTGTGCGCACATTGTTGCGCCAGGACCCGGACATCATCATGATCGGCGAGATCCGCGATCGGGAAACCGCCGAGATGGCCGTGCAAGCGGCGCTGACCGGTCATCTGGTGCTGTCCACGCTGCACACCAACGATGCGCCCTCGGCGGTGGCCCGGCTCAGTGAGATCGGGGTGCCCCCCTACCTGATCAGCGCCACCCTGCTGGGCGTCGTGGCCCAGCGTCTGGTGCGCACCCTGTGCCCGCACTGCAAGCAGCCGAAGGCGCTGGATGCACTGGAATGGGAAGCGATGATCCGCCCCTGGAACGCGCCGCCGCCGAAACAGGTGTACGAGGCCGAAGGCTGTCTGGAATGCCGCAACACCGGCTACCTGGGCCGCAAGGGTATCTACGAGATGATGCCCCTGTCGGACACATTGAAGAAGCGCATCCGCGCCGACTTCGATCTGCTGGAGTTCCGCCGTCAGGCCCTGAAGGAAGGCATGCGCCCGCTTAATCTCGCCGGCGCGCAAAAGGTGGCGCGGGGCCTGACCACGGTGCAGGAGGTGCTGAAGGTCGCGCCGCCACGCTACGACGGTTGATGCCTATTGCTTGAACCAGTGCCGCTGCAGGGCACGCACGACCTTTGCGGCGTAGCCGTTGTAATGGCGGTAGCTGCCGTTGTAGCGGGCCAGCGCCGGTCCCAGATCCCCCTTTTCCATGTCCAGGTAGTAGCGCAGGATGGTGGTGCCCATGCGCAGGTTGGTGCGGATCCTGAACAGGTTCTTGTCGGAGAGCTGGATCTCGTCGAGCCAGAAGGGCATCACCTGCATCAGCCCGCGCGCACCGGATACCGAGATCGCGAAGCGGTCGAAGGCGCTTTCCACCTCGATCACCGCCAGCACCAGTTCCGGCTCCAGCCCGGCCCTTCGGGCTTCGTAGTGGACGGTCTTGAGGATTTCGATGCGCTCGCGCGGGTCCTTCACCCAGCGTTCCAGCCGCCGGCTCATGTCGTGCAGCCAGACCTCCGCGTCATAGCGGTCCTCGAAGCCGTCGGTTTCGCGCACCGCCTCCTGCAGCAGACGCTTGAGCTCCGGGTCCACCGCCGGCGGCTCGGTGGCCACTGCCGGTTGACCGATCAGCAGCAGACCGAGCAGGGCGGCGCCCAGCGCCCGCTCAGTCCAGCTTTTCGCGAACGAACGCCTTGAGCCGCTCGAGCGCGACATTCTCGGAAGCCTCATCGCTGCGTCCCTTGTATTCGAAGTTTCCGGCCTGAAGGCCGCGATCGCTGAACACCACCCGGTGTGGCACGCCGATCAGTTCCATGTCGGCAAACATGGCGCCGGGGCGCAGCGGGCGGTCGTCGAGCAGGGCATCGATGCCCTGTTCCAGGCACCAGGCATGGAAGGCATCGGCCTCGTTCCGGACGGCCTCGGACTTGTGGTAGTTGATCGGGCAGATGGCCAGCGTGAACGGTGCCAGCGCCATCGGCCAGATGATGCCCCTGTCGTCGTGGTTCTGCTCGATGGCCGCGGCCACCACGCGCGATACGCCAATGCCGTAGCAGCCCATGGTGACGGTTCGGGCCTTGCCGTTTTCGTCCAGCACCTCGGCCTTCATCGCCCGCGAATACTTGTCGCCGAGCTGGAAGATGTGGCCCACCTCGATGCCGCGCAGGATACCGAGGCGTCCCTTGCCGTCGGGGCTGGGGTCGCCCTCGACCACATTGCGGATGTCGGCGACCTCCGGTTCAGGCAGATCCCGGCCCCAGTTGACGCCGGTGAGGTGTTTGCCGTTTTCGTTGGCCCCGCAGACGAAGTCGGCGAGCGCGGCGGCGCAGCGGTCGGCAATGACCGGAAGGTTCAACCCCACAGGGCCGATGGAGCCGATGTCGCAGCCGATCACGCTGCGGATGTGTTCGGCGTCGGCCATCTGCAGCGGCGCGGCCACCTGGGGCAGTTTCTCCGCCTTGACGGCGTTGAGTTCGTGGTCGCCGCGCAGGCACAGGGCGACCAGTTCGGGGCCGTTGCCGTCCTCACCGGGATCGCCGCGGACGATCAGGGTTTTCAGCGTCTGTTCGGCGGGCAGGCCGAGCAGGGCGCAGACTTCCTCGATGGTGTGGGCGTTCGGGGTGTCCACAGTGTGCATGTCCTGCGTGGGTTCACCGCGCTTTTGTTCGCAGATGGCTTCGGCCATTTCGACGTTGGCGGCATAGTCGCTGCCGTCGGAGAAGGCAATGGCGTCCTCGCCGGAATCGGCCAACACATGGAATTCATGGGAAGTATTGCCGCCGATGGCGCCGGAATCGGCGGCCACCGGGCGGTAGTCCAGTCCGAAGCGGTCGAAGATTCGGCTGTAGGCCGTGAACATGTCGTCGTAGGTGCGTTGCAGCGATTCCGCATCGAGGTGAAAGGAATAGGCATCCTTCATGACGAATTCACGGGCGCGCATCACACCGAAACGCGGGCGGATCTCGTCGCGGAACTTGGTCTGGATCTGGTAGAAGTTGAGCGGCAGCTGCTTGTAGCTCTTGACCTCGCGGCGGAACAGGTCGGTGATGACCTCCTCGTGGGTCGGGCCGATGCAGAATTCACGACCATGGCGGTCCTTCAGGCGCAGCAGTTCGGGACCGTACTGCTCCCAGCGGCCGGATTCCTGCCACAGTTCGGCCGGCTGGACGGCCGGCATCAGCAGTTCCAGCGCGCCGGCGCGGTTCATTTCCTCGCGTACGATGGCCTCGACCTTGCGCAGTACGCGCAGGCCCAGCGGCAGCCAGGTATAGAGTCCGGAAGCCAGGCGGCGGATCATGCCGGCGCGCAGCATCAGCTGATGGCTGACGATCTCGGCGTCGGCCGGGGTTTCCTTCATCGTCGACAGATGAAAGCGGCTGGTTTTCATGGGCGGGGTTCTCGACTGCGGTGAACGGGAAGTGAAGAGTACTTCAGAAGGTGCGGCGATCCCAGCCCCACATGGCCCGCGCCGGGGAGGAAAACTCGATGTAGATGCGCTTCGGATCCAGTCCCCAGAGTTTCTGCAGGTTGTCGCAGATGCGTTGCGACAGCTCGGCGGTGCGGGATTCCTGCAGGCCGAGGCTCTTCAGTTCGCAATAGGCCAGTGGCTCCGCGCTGCCGGCGAACAGCATGTCCGGGTTGTGGCTGAGCGCAACCATCACATAGGATTCGGGTTTGCCCAGACCTTCGGCGATGCTGCGGCTGAGGATGCGCAGCTGATCGGAATCGGTATCCAGCGGCCGGTTGCTGACGACGGAGAGATAGGGCATGGGACTATTTGCAGTATTGCTCGATCAGTGTGCGGGATTTCTCGCGGCGTTTGTCGATTTCCTCGGCCGTCATGTAGCGCTCGGTGCCGTCGGCCTGCTTGAGCTTGATCCGGGTACTGCGGTTGATGACCTGCAGGTCCTTGCGCGCCCGTTCGCAGATGCGGTCGGCATCCTTCTTCGGATTGAAGCGTTTTTTGGGTGTGGGTTCGGTGGGGGTTTCGGTACCGGCTTCTGCGGTGGTCCCCGCTTTGCCGTTCCGTGCATTGAGGCGCGGCAGAGGCTTGCCCGGATTGCTCGGCGGGCGGATCACGGATACCGGCTCGGCCCTGACCCGCAGGGGCGGGTTGTCGCCGTAGTGAACCACGCCGTCTTCGTCGATCCATTTCTGGATGCCGGCTGCCTGTACCAGACCGCTGGCGAGCAGCAGCAGGAGCAATGGGTATTTCATCGGTGTGTCCTCGAGCACGGAATGGATTACACTGCTTCGGGGGATTATAGACGCTGCCGACTGCGTCGGAAACTTTTGCCGACCTGCGGGCGATTTCGGCGTTTTCACGGTTGCCCCTTTAAATATTAGAAAAAGCTAATATAATGCCCTGCATCAAAATCGCTTATCCATCCATCAGGGAACCATCATGAAGATTGCAAACCCGCTGTACACCTTCGTTCTCGCGTTGCTGTTCAGCCTGCCGGGGCAGGCCGCAATCAACGGCGTGGAAACCGGTGCCGCCCAGCTCAAGGAAGTGCCGACCACCTACCTGCTCGAGGGCGTCGTCGAGGCCACCCAGAAGAGCACGATTTCGGCGCAGACCTCCGGCGTGATCAAGGAAGTCCATTTCGATGTCAACGATTTCGTGCGCAAGGGGCAGCTGGTGGTGCTGATCGACGATACCCAGCAGCGCGCGGACTTGCGGCAGGCGGAGGCGGCGCTCAACGAGGCGCACGCGCGGCAGCAGGAGGCCAAGCTGGAATACGAGCGGGTGCTTAAGGTGTATCAGCGCAAGGTGGTGCCCAAGTCGTCTCTGGACAAGGCCAGCGCGGCGCTGAAATCGGCCCAGGCACGGGTACAGTCGGCCCGTGCGGCGGTGGCCAAGGCCAGGGAGCAGCTGGCCTACACCCGGGTGCGCGCGCCCTACAGCGGCATCCTCGTCGAGCGTCATGTGGAACCGGGCGAGGCGGTCAGCATCGGGTCGCCGCTGGTGGCCGGCATTTCGCTGGAGAAGCTGCGCGTGGTCACCCATGTGCCGCAGAGCTTGATCCGCGAGGTGCGTGACCAGAAACGGGCGATCGTGGTCACCGAGGACAGCGAGATCGTGTCCGACAAGATGACCTTCTTCCCCTTTGCCGATGTGCGCAGCCACAGCTTCGTGCTGCGTGTCGAACTGCCGGAAGGTGATCATGACCTGCTGCCGGGCATGTTCGTCAAGGTGGCGATGGAAGTGGGCCGCCAGAACAAGGTGGTGATTCCGTTCAGTGCCGTTGCCTTCCGTGGCGAGGTTACCGGCGTCTATGTGCTGGAGGACCAGAAGCTGCATTTCCGTCATGTCCGTCTCGGACGGCGCCTGCCGGACAACGAGGTGGTGGTGGTCTCCGGATTGCGCGCCGGCGAGCTGGTGGTGACCGATCCGGTAGCCGCCGCGATCATCATCAAGCAGGAACAGGCAGAGGAGTGATGCGGCCATGGCAGAGCTGACGCCCGATCATCCGGATCATCCGGACTACGAGCCGCCGCTGGGCTTTTCCGGCGCGCTGGCGAAGAAGTTCCTGTTCTCCGAGATCACGCCCCTGCTGGCGCTGGTCGGCGTGCTGATGGGTCTGTTCGCGATCCTGGTGACGCCGAAGGAAGAAGAGCCGCAGATCAATGTGACCTTCGCCAATATCTTCATTCCCTTCCCCGGTGCCTCGGTGTCCGAGGTGGAACAGCTGGTGAGTTCGCCGGCGGAGCAGGTGCTGTCGGAGATTTCCGGCATCAAGCATGTGTATTCGGTATCGCGCCAGGGCATGTCGATCCTCACCGTGCAGTTCAAGGTGGGCGAGGACCGTACCGATGCCATCGTGCGCCTGTATTCGAAGATCTTCTCCAACCTCGACTGGCTGCCGATGAACCTGGGCGTGGGGCAGCCGATCATCAAGCCCAAGGGCATCGACGATGTGCCCATCGTGGCCTTGACGCTGTGGTCGGACGACGAAAACCGCGGTGCCTGGGAACTGTTGCAGGTGGCTCATGCCATCGAGGCGGAATTGAAGCGGGTGCCGGGCACCCGTGACATCTACACCCTGGGCGGAGCCCAGCGCGTGGTGCGGGTAGAGCTGGATCCGCAAAAGATCGCCGGTTACCAGCTGGACCTGGATGCGATACGCCGCGCGCTGACCCAGGCCAACGCCTCGCAGGAGGCCGGCAAGCTGGTGCGCGACAATCAGGAGATTTCGGTTCAGGCCGGCGTGTTCATGACCAGCAGCGACGAGGTCGGCGATCTGGTGGTCGGCGTGTTCGAGGGCCGTCCGGTATACCTGCGCGACATCGCCACCATCAAGGACGGACCGCAGCAACCGGACCAGTATGTCTGGTACGGTACCGGCGCCGGCGCCGAGACCGACGGCATTGCCACCATCGAGGGTATCCGCCCGGCGGTGACCATTGCCGTGGCCAAGAAGCCGGGCACCAATGCGGTGGTCATTGCCCAGCGCGTGATCGACCGCATGGAGCAACTCAAGGGCACTTTCATACCGGACGGGGTCCATATTTCGATCACCCGCAACTATGGCGAAACCGCCAGCAACAAGGCCAATACGCTGATCTTCAAGCTGATCTTCGCCACCGCGGTGGTGATCCTGCTGGTGGCGGTGGCGCTGGGCCTGCGCGAGGCCTTCATCGTCGGCCTGGCGATCGGCATCACCCTGCTGATCACTCTGTTCGCTTCCTGGGCCTGGGGCTTCACCCTCAACCGGGTGTCGCTGTTCGCGCTGATCTTCTCGATCGGTATCCTGGTCGATGACGCCATAGTGGTGGTGGAGAACATCCACCGCCACATGACCCTGGGCGGCAAGTCGCTGAGCCAGGCGATACCGCGTGCGGTCGACGAGGTGGGCGGCCCGACCATACTGGCCACCTTCACCGTCATTGCCGCATTGCTGCCGATGGCCTTCGTCACCGGCCTGATGGGTCCCTACATGAGCCCGATCCCGATCAATGCCAGCATGGGCATGGTGATCTCGCTGCTGGTGGCCTTCATCTTCACGCCCTGGCTCAGCTACAAGGTGCTGCGCTCCAGGGAGGAGCACATGAAGGCCGAGCACCACTCGATCGATGAGATGAAGACCGGCTGGATCTACCGCCTGTTCGACCGGCTGATGACGCCCTTCGTCCGTGGGCGCCACCAGGGACGCAACTTCCTGTTGCTGAACCTGGGTGTGGCGCTGCTGCTGGTGGCCTCGGTGGGGCTGGTGGTCGTCAACAGCGTGGTGTTGAAGATGCTGCCCTTCGACAACAAGTCGGAATTCCAGGTCATTGTCGACATGCCTGAGGGCACGGCGCTGGAGCAGACGGCCCGCGTGGTCAATACCCTGGCCGAGTATCTGGCCACGGTGCCGGAAGTGTCCAACTACCAGGCCTATGTGGGTACCGCGGCGCCGATCAACTTCAACGGTCTGGTGCGCCAGTATTACCTGCGCGAAGGCGGTGCTGTCGGCGATATCCAGGTCAATCTGGTGGACAAGCACCACCGCGAGCGCAAGAGTCACGAGATTGCGCTGTCGGTGCGTGACGCGCTGCAACGCATCGCCAAACCCTTCGGCGCCAATGTGAAGCTGGCGGAAGTGCCCCCCGGTCCGCCGGTGTTGGCGCCGCTGGTGGCCGAGATCTACGGGCTGGACTATGCCGGTCAGATCCGCGAGGCAAAGAAGATCCGCTCGGTGTTCGAGAACACGCCGGACATCGTCGACATCGACGATTCGGTGGAATACTCCGCGCGCCGTTATGTGCTCAAGGTGGACCGCCAGAAGGCCGCGATCTTCGGCGTCAGCCAGCAGCAGATCGCTGCCGCGATAAAGACCGTGCTGGAAGGCGAGGACATCAGCTACATCCATGGCAACAATGTAAAGTTCGCGACGCCGATCCGGCTGATCCTGCCCTCGGACAAACGCGAGGATCTCTACGACAGCCTGTCGCTGAAACTGCGTACCTCCAGCGGTGGCCAGATCGCGCTGTCGGAACTGGTGGAACTGGTCGAAACCGAGATCGACAAGGTGATCTACCACAAGGATCTGCTGCCGGTGGTGTTCGTCATGGGCGACATGGCCGGCGAGCTCGACAGCCCGCTGTACGGCATGTTCGAGATGGTGGATGCACTGGAGCAGAGCCACCCCGAACTGCAGCAGTACTTCATCCAGCAGCCGGAGAATCCCTACCAGTACAGCATGAAGTGGGACGGCGAATGGCAGGTGACCTACGAAACCTTCCGTGACATGGGTATTGCCTATTCCATCGGGCTGATCCTGATCTATCTGCTGGTGGTGGCGCAGTTCCGCTCCTATCTGGTGCCGCTGGTGATCATGGCGCCGATACCACTGACCATCATCGGCGTGATGCCGGGGCATGCGCTGCTCGACGCCAAGTTCACTGCCACCTCGATGATCGGCATGATCGCGCTGGCGGGCATCATCGTGCGCAACTCGATCCTGCTGGTGGATTTCATCAATGAGCAGCTGATCGCCGGCGTCTCCTTCGCCGAAGCGGTGATCACTTCGGCCGCGGTGCGCGCCAAGCCGATCGTGCTGACCGGCCTGGCGGCCATGCTCGGTGCTTTCTTCATCGTCGATGATCCGATCTTCCGCGGTCTGGCGATTTCGCTGATCTTCGGCATCTTCGTATCGACGCTGCTGACCCTGGTGATCATTCCGGTGCTCTACTACATGCTCAACAAGCACAAGCTGGAAGTCCTCGAGGAGCAGGAGGCCGGTGCCTGAAGCGAAGAACGCCCGCCGCGCCTTGCCCGCCGGGGCAGGGTGTGGCGGTACTGATACCGCCATAAGCCGGGTCTATCCCATTCGGAGGATTCGTGCGGCCATAAATTCGATGTATACTCGCGTATCCCGAATTTATGGAGTGGCGCTGTCATGAGCGACCGACGACTGAAGGTGTTTCATGCCGTGGCCAAGCTGCTGAGTTTCACCAAGGCGGCGGAAGCCCTGCACATGACCCAGCCGGCGGTCACTTTCCAGGTGCGTCAGCTCGAGGAGTACTTCAACACCCGGCTGTTCGACCGCACCCACAACAAGGTCAACCTGACCCCCGCCGGGCAGAAGGTCTATGAGTTCGCCGACCGCATTTTCGACCTCTATGACGAGATGGAGAACTCGGTGCGCGAGCTCACCGGGGAGATCTCCGGCGCGTTGACCATCGGCGCCAGTACCACCATTGCCGAATACATGCTGCCGACGCTGCTGGGGCAGTTCAAGGCCAACTTCCCCGACATCAACATCCGCCTCAAGGTGTCCAACACCGAGGGTATCGTGTCGATGGTCGAGCACAATGTCATCGATCTGGGCGTGGTCGAGGCCACCGTCGCCAACAAGAATCTGATTGTCGAGGTCTGCCACGACGACCAGCTGGTTGTGGTGACGCCTCCCGATCACGAGCTGACCCGGCGCAAGGGGCCGGTCAAGCCGAAGGACATCAAGCCCTTCCCGTTCATCTGCCGCGAGGAGGGCTCGGGCACCCGGGAGGTCATCACCGATTACTTCAAGGAGAACGGCATCACCCCGACGGAGATGGATTTCTGCCTCGAGCTGGGCAGCCCCGAGGCGCTCAAGGGCGCGGTGGAAGCGGGCATGGGCATCTCCATCCTGTCGCGTTCCACCATCGCCAAGGAACTGAAACTGGGCACGCTGGCCGAGATCCAGCTCGACCCGCCGCTGTCGCGACCCTTCTCTTTCGTTCGCCAGCGTCAGAAATTCCGTGTACGGGTGATGGAGGAACTGCTCGAGTTCGCCAAGTCCTACTGCAAATCCAACCCCTGAGAAATCCACCACCGCATGTCCGGCAACAAACAGCGATTGATGCGCCTCTACGAGCGCCTGAACGATGCCGGGCGTGACAGCCTGCTGGACTATGCCGAATTCCTGGTTGCGCGGCATGTGCAGGACAGGACGGAAACGATTCCGGCAGAGCCGAACCCGGCACCAAGGCCTGCCGGCGAAACCGTCATCGCCGCCATTCGCCGGCTGCGTGCGGGCTACCCGATGCTCAATACCGAGGCCCTGCTCAATGATGTGTCGGCGCTGATGGCCCAGCACACGATGCAGGGACGGCCCGCAGATGAGATCATCGACGATCTCGAAACCCTGTTTGATCAACACTACCAACAGCACAGCGGCTCATGATCGATGTCCTCAGGCGCTGGTACGAGCGCAATTTCGCCAACCCGCAGACCGTCATCCTGGCGCTGATCCTGATCGTCAGCGGCGCGCTGATCTTCTTCTTCAGCGAGCACCTGGCGCCGATCCTGGTCAGTGTGGTGATCGCCTATCTGTTCGAAGGCTGGGTGCAAAAACTGGAGCGCATCGGTGTCAGCCGCAGCATAGCCGCCAGTCTGATGACCGCGCTGTTCATTACCGGCATTCTGCTGCTGTTTCTGGTCCTGTTGCCCTTGCTGACTACCCAGCTGACCGAGCTGTTCCGTGAGTTGCCACGCATGCTCGCTCGCGGTCAGCAACTGCTGTCACAGCTGCCCCAGCGTTATCCGGACTATGTGTCGGAGCAGCAGGTGCAGGAAATCCTGGGCATGGTACGCGGCGAACTGTCTCAACTGGGACAGAAAATCGTCACCCTGTCGCTGTCGTCGGTGGTCAATGTCATCACCTTCTTCGTTTATCTGATCGTCATGCCCCTGCTGGTGTTTTTCTTCCTCAAGGACAAACACCTGATCCTCTACTGGCTGAGCCGCTTCCTGCCCGAGGACCGCGAACTGGTGCAGGATGTCTGGCGCGAGCTGAACATCAAGATCGCCAGCTATGTGCGCGGCAAGTTCATGGAAATTGCCGTGGTGTGGGTATCGTCCTACATCGGTTTTGCGCTGATGGGCCTCAACTACGCGATGCTGCTCAGCCTGCTGGTCGGGCTGTCGGTGATCATTCCCTATGTGGGCGCCACGGTGGTGACCATTCCGGTGATGTTGATTGCCTTCTTCCAGTTCGGCTGGAGCGAGACCTTCGGCTATGTGATGCTCATCTATGGCATCATCCAGTTTCTCGATGGCAACCTGCTGGTGCCGCTCCTGTTCTCCGAAGTGGTCAATCTGCACCCGGTGGCGATCATCATCGCGGTGGTGTTCTTCGGCAGCCTGTGGGGGGTATGGGGCGTGTTTTTCGCGATTCCGCTGGCCACGCTGATCCAGTCGGTGATCAATGTCTGGCCGTCGCAGCAACGGCAATTGCCGAAGCAGCCACCGGCGGCCGCACCGCCGCCGGCGGAGGGCTGATCAGCCGCCGGCCAGCTCGCGAACGGCTTCCAGCACTTCCTCGACATGGCCCGGCACCTTGACTTTGCGCCATTCGCGGCGCAGCACGCCGTTGCCGTCGATGAGGAAGGTGCTGCGTTCTATGCCCATGAATTCCTTGCCGTAGAGCTTTTTCTTGCGGATCACATCGAAGGCGCGGCACAGGCTCTCGTCCTCGTCCGACAGCAGGTCGAAGGGGAACTCCTGCTTGGCCTTGAAGTTTTCGTGGCGGCGCAGGCTGTCGCGGGAGACGCCGAGGATATCCGTGTTCAATGCCTGGAACTCGGCATAGTGGTCGCGGAAGTCCTTGCCTTCCTGGGTGCAGCCGGGCGTGCTGTCCTTGGGGTAGAAATACAGCACCAGGTTGCGGCCTGCAAAGTCCTTCAGGCAGAGGGTTTTGTCGCCGGTGGCGGGGCGGCAGAAGTCGGGAACGGTATCGCCGATCCGGGGTGCGCTCATGGGGTCTCCTCGCTGGGGTTTTTCTTGTGAACAACGGGCAGTCTTTATACCATACGCCCCTTGCGAATTTTACTCACTGTTACGGGGTGCATGACATGTTCAAGGGCTCACTGGTCGCCTTGGTGACACCGATGCGCGACAACGGCGACATCGATTATGATGCCTTGCAGACGCTGATCGACTTCCATGTCGGTCAGGGCAGTCATGGCCTGGTCATCGCCGGCACCACCGGCGAGTCGGCAACGCTGGATTTCGACGAGCACTGCGAGCTGCTGGCGCGTTCGAGGGAGATGATCGGCGGCCGCATTCCGATGATCGCCGGCACCGGCGCCAATTCCACCCGCGAGGCGATCCACCTTACCGGATGCGCCCAGAAGGCCGGCGCCGATGCGGCCCTGCTGGTGACCCCCTATTACAACAAGCCGACCCAGGAAGGGCTGTACCGGCACCACAAGGCCATTGCCGAAGCCGTGGACATTCCGCAGATTCTCTACAATGTGCCGGGCCGCACCGCCTGCGACATGTTGCCGGAGACGGTCGAGCGCCTGTCGCGTATCGGCAACATCATCGGCATCAAGGAAGCCACCGGCGATCTGGAGCGCCTGCGCCAGATTCAGCAACGGGTCGATGACGATTTCCTGCTGCTCAGTGGCGATGACGCCACCACCCGCGAGTTCCTGCTGCAGGGGGGGCACGGCTCGATTTCGGTCACCGCGAATGTGGCGCCCGCGGCGATGGCGCAGATGGAAGAGGCCGCACTGGCCGGGCGCGCCGACGAGGCCGCAGCCATCGACGCCCGCCTGCAGGAACTGCACTCGGCGCTGTTTGTCGAATCGAACCCGATCCCGGTCAAATGGGCGGTCAGCCAGATGGGTCTTTGCGGCGGCCACATGCGCCTGCCGATGACGCCCCTGTCCGAAACCTTTCACTCAACCGTCCGTCAGGCCATGACGGCAGCAGGTATTGCTTGATGCGTCCTTTCTCTCTTGTCTTCACCTTCGCGGCCGCTGCGCTGCTTTCCGCCTGCGCCAGTACCGACGACGCCGGCCTCAACTACCGGGAAGCAGTGGTCACGCCGACCCTGGAAACCCCGCCCGACCTGATCGCCCGCGACCTCGAACGCAACCTGGATGTACCGGGCAGCGCCATAGGCAAACCGGAGAACACAGGGCGTTTCGTCGAAACCGGCAACCTCAATATCGAACCGCGCACGCTGCCTAAATTCGAGGGCATGAAACTGGTCGGTGAATGCGGTGTCAACTGGCTGGAAGTGGATGCCCCTGCCGAGCGGATCTGGCCGCAGCTGCGCGAGTTCTGGGCGGAGCAGGGCTTCCGTCTGCAGAAGGACGAGCCTGCGATCGGTGTCATGGAGACCGAATGGCTGTCGATGAAGACCGGTGGGGATTCCTTTTTTGCCAATCTGCTGGCCAGCCTGCGCGCCGCGGAATACCGCGATCAATACCTGACCCGCGTCGAGCGCAGTGCGGAGGGCAAGACCCGCATCAAGGTTGCCCATCGCGGGCAGGAGCTGGTGGTCGACGAGACCAATCCGCACACCGGCGCCGGTACCCAGGGCTGGCAGTTGATGCCGCCGGATCCCGACAAGGAGCGCGAAATGCTGTCGCGGATGATGATTTTCCTTGGCATGCAGGACCCGCGGCGACGGGCCGAACTGCAGAAGCTCGGACTGTTTCAGCCGCTGGCGAAGCTGACCCGCGACGAGGAAGACGCCAGCCCTTACCTGCTGGTCCGGCAGGGCTTTGAACAGAGCTGGAACCGGCTGGTCCACGCACTGGACCGGCTGGCGGTTCCGGTGCGTTCGCTGCAGCTGGACGAGAACAGTGGCCGGCTGGAACTCGACAGTGCCGCGCTGTCCGCGTTGCTCGAACAGAAGGTCCCGGAACCGCTGCTGATCCGGGTTCAGGGCAGTCCCAATGCGAATGTCACGCGCGTTGAGCTGCGCCGTCCCAACGATACGGTGGACAGCTCCGACGAGGCGATGGCGGTACTGCAATTCCTCTACAAGCAGTTGAGGTAAGCCGTCGCATGCGGCTGGCTTCTCTGGGCAGCGGGAGCAAGGGCAACGCCACCCTGGTGGAAGGTGCCGAAGGCTGTGTGCTGATCGACTGCGGCTTCTCGCTCAGGCAGTTCGAGCAACGGCTGGAGCGGTTGCAGCTGGCCCCCGAGGCGATCCGTGCGTTGCTGGTCACCCACGAGCACTCCGATCACGGCTCCGGCGTGGCCAAGGTGGCCGCGCGCTACGGCATTCCGGTGGTCACCACCGTGGGCACCGCCCGATGCCTGCAGCTGGAGCAGTATGAGGCGATCCGCGGCGGTGACGAGTTCTGCTTCGCCGGCTTGTCGGTACGCGCGGTCACCGTGCCCCATGATGCGGCCGAGCCGGTGCAGTTCGTGTTCGAGGAACCGGCCAGCGGGCTCCGGCTCGGTGTGCTGACCGACAGCGGGCATGTCAGCGATCACATGATCGATGCCTATTGCGAGCTGGACGCCCTGTTGCTCGAATTCAATTATGACGACGCCATGCTGGAGAACGGCCCCTATCCGCCCCGGCTCAAGCAGCGCATCGCCGGTCGCCACGGTCACCTGTCCAATACACAGTCGCTGGGACTGTTGCAGCGCATCGACCGGCAACGGCTGAAACGGCTGATCGCCGGCCACCTGTCGGAGAAGAACAACCGTCCCGACATCGTGGCCGGGCTGTTGCGGGACTGGCAGGGCAGTGGGAATCCCTGCGATACCCGCATTGCCTGCCAGCAACAGGGCTTTCACTGGGTGGACATCTGAGAAGGAGCACAGAACGACTATGGACGGTGTACTGATTCTGGCGGGGTTGCTGGCCCTGCTGATGCTGTTGGCGCTGTGGCGGTCCGGTCGCCAGCTGCGGCGCCGGCGACTGCTTTCCGGCGGGTTGTGGGGGCTGCACTCGTTGGCTCTGCTGCTCGCCTTTTTCCTGCTGTTGATGATCTATTCCAATCTGCAGACCTACCGCCGGCTGACCCATGAACAGCCAGTGGCCGATGTCTACCTGCGCCAGCTGGCGCCGCGCCGCTATCAACTGTCCCTGGCCCTTCCCGGCAGGGAGAAGGACGATTACTACCTGCTCGAGGGGGATCAGTGGCAGCTGGATGCACGGGTGCTCAAGTGGAAGCCTTGGGCCAACCTGCTGGGGCTGGACAGCCATTACCGGCTGGAACGGCTGAGCAGCCGCTATGCCTCGGTGGATGAGGCGCGCCGGCGCAGACCCAGTGTCCATGACCTGTCGCCGCCGCCCCGCGGGCTGGATGTGTGGCGCCTGCAGGCCCTGCTGCGCGAGCGCATCCGCTTCGTCGACACCCTGTTCGGGCAGAGCGTGTACATGCCGATGGCAGACGGTGCCCACTACCGGGTGAGCATGGGGCAGAGCGGGCTGCTGGTGCGCGCGCAAAACGAAGCCGCCCGTGAGGCGGCTGCGCGGCTGGCGTCGAACTGATATGGGACAGGTCTGCGGGTCAGACCGCGTCCTTGTCGTGTTCGATCAGTGCGTAGGCCGAATGGTTGTGGATGGACTCGAAATTCTCCGACTCCAGCACATAGGCGCGGATGCGGTCGTCCTCGTTGAGCCGGACTGCGACATCGCGCACCATGTCCTCGACGAACTTGGGATTGTCATAGGCGCGTTCGGTGACGTATTTCTCGTCCGGCCGCTTGAGCAGGCCGTAGAGCTCGCAGGAGGCCTGGCTTTCCACCATCTCGATGATCTCCTCGATCCACACGAAGCCGCGGGTTTTCACATTCACCGTGACATGGGAGCGCTGGTTGTGCGCGCCGCGGTCTGAAATCGACTTGGAGCAGGGGCACAGGCTGGTCACCGGCACCACCACCTTGATACGGGTTTCGGTCTTGCCGTTGCGGATCTCGCCGATCAGGCTGACATCGTAGTCAAGCAGGGATTCCACGCCGGTGACGGGCGCCTTCTTGTTGATGAAGTAGGGAAAGCTCATCTCGATGTAACCGGCCTCGGCTTCCAGCAGCTCGACCATCTCCTTGAGCATGTCCTTGAACGAGTCGACCGAAATTTCCTTTTCGTGGTCGTTGAGAATCTTGACGAAACGCGACATGTGCGTGCCCTTGAAGTGGTGCGGCAGGTACACGTACATGTTGAAGTTGGCAACGGTATGCTGGATGCCGTCGGAGCGGTCGCGCATCACGACCGGATGGCGAATGTCCTTGATGCCGACCTTGTTGATGGCGATGTTGCGCACATCGGCACTGCCCTGAACATCAGGGATGTCGGTGACGCAATCGTCGGTGGTACAGGTTGTGCTCATGTCAGATCCTCGATCCGGGCCGGGTCAGCGGAACCCGGACTCGCGAAAAAAGGCGGCCATTATACTCGGCGCGGGCGGGCTTGTCCCAGCCGGGATGCCCCCTATGCCGGGCATCGGCCGGCCGGATCAGCTGCAGCCCTTCGGGCGCGGCAGGCCGGCGATCTTGTTGGCGCACTTGATCAGGCCGGTGGGGAACAGTGAGTAGATGTATTTCTGGTCGCTGCGTTCCTTGCCGTACTTCTTCTTCATCAGCTTGGAGAAGGCGCGGGGTTCACAGACCGTGCCGTTCTCCTGGAAATACTCGCGGGCCAGGTTGATGATGTCCCAGTGCTCTTCGGTGAGTTCCGGGATTTTTTCGTTCTTGGCGATGACCTCGGCCAGTTCCGGGCTCCACTCGTCCAGGTTCTCCAGCCATCCGGCCTCGCTCAGTTGAATGGTCTTGCCATTGACTACAGCTTCCATAATTACCTCTGTTGTTGAATACCTTAGTGATTTACTCGGTTATTCTAGCGAAAAAACGGAAAACATGGCCCCATAAACCGCACGGGTATAGCGCCGCGCACCAGCAGGGAAGGAGCAGCAAGGAAGAAAGGGGCGGCGCTGGCCGCCCCGGAGGAAGGGTTTATTCGGGGGTTACATTCTCGGCCTGAAGGCCCTTGGCGCCTTCGGTGACCTGCATCGTGACCTTCTGGCCTTCATGCAGGGTCTTGTGTCCCTCGGCATTGATGGCGCTGTAATGAACGAAAACATCCTGCCCACTGTCCTGGGAGATGAAGCCGAATCCCTTGGTATCGTTGAACCATTTGACGGTGCCCGCTACTAATTCAGACATAACGCTACTCTTTCTCTCTGCTGGTTGATCAAATACCGCCGACGAACGGCGGTGAAACCATTGTATGCAGACCGAGAAAAAATAGGCAATGAAATTTTGTCGATGCCTGAAACGCTCCTTCACAGTCCTTGTATTTATAAAAATCACTCTATAAACAACAGGTTGTATTCCTGGATTGCCGGCTATTCATGGACTTGGCCTGCGGGGTTTACAAGACTAAACCATAAAAAAAGTTTATTGGCCGAGCGATTGAAGGCGTGAAGAGAGGCTGTCGAAATCAAGGCCGTACCAGCGCAGTACCTGCTCGCGGCTGCCCTGCGGCGGGAAGGCATCGCCATGCCCATTGATATGGCAGCGGATGTCCAGGCCTTCCGCAGACAGCCATTCACTGACCGCGCTGCCGGCCCCGCCTAGGGCGCTTCCGTCCTCGATGCAGAAGAAGTGCCGGTGGCCGCTTTCGGCGAGCTGACGCAGTTGGCGGGTGTCCAGCGGCTTGACGAAACGCATGTCGACCAGGGTGGCATCGTGGGTCTCGGCGAGGGCGCGGGCGGTCTCCAGCAGCGGCCCGAAATTGAGGATGGCGACGCTGGACCCTTCGCGCAGCAGGCGCGATTGCCCCAGCGGCAGGCATGCGTCGGTGTCCACCCGTGGCGGGCTGGCGCTGTTGTCGCGGGGGTAGCGCACCAGGGCCGGGCCGTCATGGGCATAGCCGGTGTTGAGCAGCCGTTGCAGCTCCTCGAGGTCGGAGGGGGTCATGATCACCAGTTCCGGGATGCAGCGGCAGTAGGCGATATCGAAATTGCCGGTATGGGTGGCGCCATCGGCACCCACCACCCCGGCGCGGTCCACCGCGAACAGGACATCCAGCTTCTGGATGGCCACATCGTGGATCAGCTGGTCATAACCTCGCTGCAGGAAGGTCGAATAGATGGCGACAACGGGTTTGAGGCCGTCGATGGCCATGCCGGCGGCCAGCGTCACCGCGTGCTGTTCGGCGATGGCCACATCGTGGAAGCGGTCGGGGTAGGCGTCGGAGAAGGCGACCAGACCCGAGCCCTCGCGCATCGCCGGGGTGATCGCCTGCAGCAGCGGCTCCTCCGCCGCCTTGGCGACGATCCAGTCGGAGAAGGCTCGGGTATAGCTCTGTACCTCTGTATTGCCGCTGCTGCCGCTGGCCTGGCCGGAACCGATGTGGAAGGGGCCGGTGCCGTGGAACTTGCAGGCATCGTTTTCGGCCGGTTCATATCCCTTGCCTTTCTGGGTGATGATGTGCAGCAGGCGCGGACCGGACTGTTTCCTGAGGTTGGAGAGAATCTTCAGCAGTGAGGGCAGGTCGTGGCCGTCGATGGGGCCGTAATAGGAGAAGCCGAGTTCCTCGAACAGGGTGCCGGGCACGATCATGCCCTTGATGTGTTCCTCGGCACGGCGCGCCAGTTCCCAGGCGCTGGGAATGCTCGACAGCACCTTCTTGCTGCCCTCGCGCATCTGCTGGTAGATGCTGCCGGACCAGATGCGCGACAGGTACTTGGAGAGGGCGCCGACATTGGGCGAGATCGACATCTCGTTGTCGTTGAGGATGACCAGCAGGTCCACATCATCGAGGCTGCCGGCGTGGTTCAGGGCCTCGAAGGCCATGCCGGCGGACATGCCGCCATCGCCGATGATCGCAATGGCCTGGCGGTCGATGCCCTGCGCCCTGGCGGCCAGGGCCATGCCCAGCGCGGCGCTGATCGAGGTGCTGGAATGGCCGACGCCGAAGCAGTCGTATTCCGATTCGGCCGGCTTGGGGAAGCCGGACAGCCCTTCCCACTGGCGCAGGCTGGACATGCGTTCGCGGCGGCCGGTGAGGATCTTGTGCGGGTAGCACTGGTGGCCGACATCCCACACCAGACGGTCATTGGGGGTGTCGAAGAGGTAGTGCAGGGCGATGGTCAGCTCCACCGCGCCGAGGCCGGAAGCGAGGTGTCCGCCGGTCCGGGAGACGGTTTCGATGATCTCCTGGCGCAGTTCCTCGGCCAACCGGGGCAATTCCTCGGGCGGCAGCAGGCGAAGGTCATCGGGATCTCGGATGCGGTCCAGCAGCGGTGTCGGGGAATCGCTCATCTCAGTGCCCGCGGTGTACGAACCAGTATGATATGGCGCGCAGGATGTCGGCATCGGGGCCGAAGTCCTGCAAGGCTTCCACGGCCTGCCGGTGCAGCAGTTGCGCCTTTTCCCGGGATTCCTCGAGCCCGATGATGGACGGGAAGGTCGGCTTGCCCAGCGCGGCGTCGGAGCCCTGGGGCTTGCCGAGGGTCTCGGTATCGCCGATGACATCGAGGATGTCATCCTGTACCTGGAACGACAGTCCGATTTTCTTGGCGTAGCGGTCCAGCGCCTGCAGACGTTGCGGGTCGATGCGGTCGGCCGACAGCGCCGCCATGCGGATGCAGGTGCGGATCAGCGCGCCGGTCTTGTGGATGTGCATGGTCTCCAGTTCCGCCAGGGTCAGGTCCTTGCCCACCGATTCCAGGTCGATGGCCTGGCCGCCGGCCATGCCGCGCGAGCCGGAGTGCAGGGCCAGCAACTCGATCATCTGCAGCCGCCGCGCCGCGTCGTCGATCATCTGCGGATCATGGGCCAGTATGTGAAAGGCCAGCGCCTGCAGGGCGTCGCCGGCGAGTATGGCCGTGGCCTCGTCGAACTGGCGGTGGCAGGTGGGGCGGCCGCGGCGCAGATCATCGTCGTCCATCGCCGGCAGATCGTCGTGGATCAGCGAGTAGGCATGGATGATCTCTACCGCGGCGGCAATGCCGTCGACCCGCTGCAGCGGGATGCCCAGTGCCTCGGCCGTCGCATAGACCAGGGTTGGGCGTACCCGCTTGCCGTCGCCGAGCACCGAGTAGCGCATCGCCTGATGCAGGCGCTGCGGGTTCAGATCGGCCGGCGGCAGCCACCGGTCCAGCGCGGCATTGACCCGCTCGCGGTGGGTCTGCAGCCGCGCCCTGAAGGCGTCGTCATTCATCCGTTTCGTCGAATCCGAGGGTCTGCTGCAGGCCGTTCTGCTCGATCAGTTGTTCCACCTTGAGCTCGGCGGCATTGAGGGCGCCCTGGCAGGCCTGGGCCAGCTGCACGCCCTGTTCGAACTGCTTGAGCGACTCTTCGAGACCCAGTTCGCCCTGTTCCAGGCGCTGTACGATCGCTTCGAGACGAGCGAGGGATTGCTCGAAGTCGCGGATCTGCGCGTCGCTGTCGGTTGGGGAAGGAGTGGCGTCGGGCATGGCGGGATACAAATGCAAAGAATCCATTATAAGGCATTCAGGGCATCAGCCAAGTGATTCACGGTGATCAGTTTCATCTCCGGGAACCCGCGCGCGGGCGCATTGGCGCTGGGAATGATGGCGGTTTCGAATCCGTGCTTGGCGGCTTCCTTGAGCCGCTCCTCGCCATTGGGCACCGGACGGATCTCGCCCGACAGGCCGACTTCTCCGAACACCAGCAGGCGGTTGCCGAACGGCTTGTCACGAAAGCTGGAAAGCAGTGCCAGGATCACCGCCAGATCCGCGCCGGTTTCGGCGATGCGCACGCCGCCGACGGCATTGATGAACACATCCTGGTCGTACAGCGGAATGCCGCCATGGCGCTGCAACACCGCCAGCAGCATCGCCAGGCGGTTGGCCTCGAGGCCGACGCTGATGCGGCGGGGGTTGCCGAGGTGACTTTCCGTGACCAGCGCCTGGATCTCCACCAGAAACGGCCGGGTGCCCTCGCGCGAGACCATGATCACGCTGCCGGACACCGGCTGGTCGTGCTGGGCAAGGAAGATGGCCGAAGGGTTGCTGACGGGCTTCAGGCCCTGGTCGGTCATCGCGAACACGCCGATTTCGTTGACCGCACCGAAGCGGTTCTTGACCGCGCGGATCACCCGGAAACGGGTCGAGCTGTCGCCCTCGAAGTAGAGCACGGTGTCCACCATGTGTTCCAGCACCCGCGGCCCGGCGAGCTGGCCTTCCTTGGTGACATGGCCGACCAGAAAGATGGCGATGTTGTGCTGCTTGGCCAGGCGTACCAGCATGGCGGTGGATTCCCGGATCTGGCTGACCGAGCCGGGAGCGGACTGCAGGCTGTCGGTGTAGATGGTCTGGATCGAATCGATCACCATCACCGTCGGCCGCAGCTGGGTGGCGTGGGCGATGATTTCCTCGACGCAGGTGGAGCTGAGCAGTTCCAGGTGCCTGCGCGGCAGGTCCAGCCGTCGGGCGCGCAGGCTGACCTGCTGCAGGGATTCCTCGCCGGTGACATAGAGCGCGCTGGACTGTTCGCTGATGCGGGTCAGGCACTGCAGCAGGATGGTCGACTTGCCGATGCCCGGATCACCGCCGAGCAGGGCCACCGAGCCGTGTACCATGCCGCCGCCCAGCACCCGGTCCAGCTCCCCCAGGTGAGTGGTGAAACGGGCCGTCTCCACATCCGGCACGCTGTCCAGCGTCACCCGCTCGGTACTGGCCTTGTGACTGACCCAGTTGCCGCGGTTGGCGTGGCTGCCACTGTTCACCGGGCGGATCTCCTCGATACAGTTCCAGCCCTTGCATTCGGGGCACTGACCGGCCCATTTGCTGAGGATCACCGCGCACTCGCTGCACTGGTATTGGGTGCTGGAGCGGGCCATTGTCAGTCGGCTCCGGGCGGGTCGAGGTCCAGCTTCAGACGCACGGTCTTGACCATGTTGTTCTTCACCTGCATGACCTCCAGCGGATAACCGGCGATCTTGAGGCTGGTGCCGGCCTCGGGAATCATCTCCAGGTGTTCGATGATCAGGCCGTTGAGGGTACGCGGCCCCGTGTCCGGCAGCCGGGTGCCCAGTTGCCGGTTGATGTCCCTGACCGGGGTCGCGCCATCGATCAGGTAGCTGCCGTCGATGTCGCGGAAGAAGCTGCTGCCACGTGCATTGGGGTCACTGGTGAATTCACCGACGATCTCCTCGAGGATGTCTTCCAGCGTCACCAGGCCCTGGATGTCGCCATACTCGTCGACCACGAAGCCCATGCGGCGGCGGTTCTTCTGGAAGTTCAGCAGCTGGGTGGTCAGCGGCGTGCCCTCGGGAATGAAATAGGGCTCGCGCAGGATGCCGCGCAGGCTGTCACGGTCGAAACTGTCCGACATCAGCAAAGGCAGGATCTTGCGCATCAGTGCCACACCGACCAGGTTGTCCATGCTTTCCTCGTAGACGGGAATGCGGGTGAAGGGCAGACGCGGGATCTGTTCCAGCGTGTCTTCCCAGTCGGCGGCCAGATCAATGCCGGCGATGTCGCTGCGCGGCACCATGATGTCGTTGACGCGAATCTTCTCCAGGTCGAGGATGCCGAGCAGCATGTCGCGATGCGCATCGGGGATCAGTCCCGCCGTTTCGCTGACCGCGATGCGCAGTTCGTCGGAGGTGAGGGCATCGTCAGCGCCGCCGCGCTCGCGCAGCCCCATCAGCCGCATCGAGCCGTGCACCAGCGCATTGATCGCCAGAATCAGCGGATAGAGCAGCTTCAGCAGCGGCTTGTACACATAGGAGGCGGCAAAGGCGATGGGTTCCGGGCGGCGGGCGGCGATGGTCTTGGGCATGACCTCGGCAAACAGCAGCAGCATTACGGTCAGTACGCCGGTGGCGATGGCAATGCCGGCATCGCCATAGAGCCGGAACCCGATGTAGGTGGCCAGCTGGGTGATCAGGATGTTGATGAAATTGTTGCCGAGCAGGATCAGGCTGATCAGCTGCTCCGGTTTTTGCAGCAGCTCCCAGGCGCGGCGAGCGCCGCCGTGCCGGCGTTCCGCCAGGTGGCGCAGCTTGTAGCGGTTGATGCTCATCAGGCCGGTTTCGGAACCGGAGAAGAAGCCCGACATCAGGATCAGCAGGGCCAGCGCGCCAAACAGGAAGCTCAGGGGAATCTCGTTCACGATCGGGGTATCGGCAGGGCGGGGCGGTTCAGAGCAGGAATTCCAGCACCAGCTTGCTGCCGAAATAGGCCAGCATGATGAAGACGAAGGCGGTCAGGGTCAGCTTGATCGCCTTCTTGCCGCGCCAGCCAAAACGGAAGCGGCCGAACAGCAGCACGGCAAGGATCAGCCAGCCGATCAGCGATAGCAGGGTCTTGTGTACCAGGTGCTGGGCGAACAGATCCTCAAAGAACAGAAAACCGGTGATCAGCGAGCTGGTCAGAAAGATGAAGCCGAAGCCAATCATCTGGAACAGCAGGGTTTCCATGTCGTGCAGCGGCGGCAGGCGGCGGATCAGTCCGCCCGGATGATGGCTGCGGATGGCATGATCCTGCCAGGCCAGCACCAGTGCCTGCAGCGCACTGAGCATGATCAGGCTGTAGGCGATGATCGACAGCATGATGTGCCCCTGGATGGCCGGACTCGGCGTCAGCACGAAAACATGGCCCGCGGGCAGCACTGCGGCTGCCAGCGCGGCGAGACCGGCCAGCGGAAACATCGGGATGCCAAGGCCGTGCAACGGCCGGTACAGGCTGGCGATCAGGATCTGGATGCTCACCAGCCAGCTGACCAGGGCGAAGGCATTGAAGAAGTCCAGATCCAGCCGTCCGTCCGCAAGGTAGATGGCCTGGCGCAGCTGCAGTGCCTCGACCAGCACGGCAAACAGGGCCGGGCTCAGCGCCAGCCAGCGGCGGGACGGTTGCCAGTCGGACAGGTTGCGGAAGATCAGAAACGCGGACAGGCTGTAGCCGGCAAGACTGAGAAGGCTGAGTAAGGTCACAGGCGCGAAGCGGTCAGGATGAATGGCGTTAACGGTCCGTCATTCTAGCACCAAACCCGCGGGGCAATGAAGGCGATGGGTGGTACGGTGGATGATTGTGCAACGGTCGGAGTGAAGCCGTTCGCAAAATGAAGCCCCGGTAATGGACAGTGTGACGCCGTATTCAGAACGCGGTGCAGGCTGTGATAGAGTCAGGAACCGTGCAATCGATGCAGCGCTTGCTATAAATGGGGGCAACCGGGGGCTTGCGGGCGACCGGTTTACTCCGGTTCAATCATGAGGTTTTATGCACATCAAGGTATTGGGATGGTCCGGCGGCATCGGTGGCGAATTGCGCACCACCTGCTTCCAGATCGATGACGATCTGCTGATCGATGCCGGCACCGGCCTCGGGGATCTCCCGCTGCCGCGGATGACCGGTATCCGTCATATTTTTCTCACCCACTCGCACATGGACCACATTGCCGGCCTGCCCTTGCTCGCAGACAGCATGTTCGGCGTGCACGAGGAGCCGATCGTCGTGCACGCGCTGGAGAAAACCATCAAGGCGCTGAAGGCGCATGTCTTCAACTGGGTGATCTGGCCGGATTTTTCCGAGCTGCCCAACAAGGACAAGCCCTGCATC
>Ga0256839_1000846_pt1 | contig 39122 bp, 43 predicted proteins | sample 354166metaG_FD_185968 | JGI IMG/M metagenome (GOLD analysis project Ga0256839, IMG submission 185968) | Hydrothermal vent microbial communities from Mid Atlantic Ridge, Atlantic Ocean - 354-166 | ecosystem: Environmental > Aquatic > Marine > Hydrothermal vents | place: Atlantic Ocean: Mid...
TCGCCCGGCTTGGCAATCAGGCTGTCGGCGGGTTTTCCCAGCTTCTGCTCGCTGGCGCGCCAGCCCCTAAACGCCTTCAGCAGCAGCTCGTCCTTGTCCTCGGTGGTCATGCCCTTCTTGGCCAGCCAGTCGCGCTCGTCGTTCAGGATCGTGTCGGCCTCCCACCAGGGCTTCCCACCGCCGGCGCCTTCGCCGCCGCCTTCGCCTTCGCCGCCACCGGCACCACCGCCTGCACCCTCGCCGCCACCAGCACCCGCGCCACCGCCGCCTTCACCACCAGCGCCTTCACCACCGGCGCCAGCACCGCCCGCGCCGCCGCCTGCGCCTTCGCCCGCGCCTTGCCAGAACGGGCGGGGCAGTTTCCAGAATTCAGTCAATGTCATTGTTCGTCTCCACGATTTGTTGCAGTTCGAAAGGGTTGATGCTCATCAGCGCCAGCAGTTCCTGCGCCAGTTCCGCCCGGCCGCGCTCCACCGCCAGCCGGATCGGGTCGATCGGCAGCTGCACCTCGACGCCGTCCTCAAAGGTCTTGGCGCGCTGTGCCAGGATGCCGCCCATGCGGATCACGTCCTGCGCCAGCGCCGGCTCGCGCTCGGCCGCCGCCGCCCAGCGCGTTGCCAGCCGCTGAGCGGCGCGCCGGTTGGGCGACAGCTGGCGCAGGATGGTGATCTTGTCGAAGATCATTGCGCGGGTGCTCCCTGGGCGGCAGGATCGGCGCTATCGGCCGTCGGCAGAACGCCCGCCTGGGCCGCGTCCTTCAGCGCGCCGGCGCCCTGCCGGGCCATTTCCATCATCTGCGCCATCTGCTGTTGCTGGGCGCGCGCCTGGGCGTCCTGGGCGGCCTCATCGCGCGATTTCAGGATGCGCGCCGGCACGCCGCGGGCCTCGTGCAGCACCTCGATCACGTCGTCCGGGCTGAAGCGCTCCATGTAGCGCGGATCGATTTGCGCCAGCGGCAGCACGTCCTGCAGGATGCGCACAACCGACGCCCCCTCGGCCGACTTCTGCGCCAGGGCCGCGGCGCTCAGGTATTCCACGTCAAGCCCGACGCCTTCGGGCATGCCTTCAGGGGGCGGCGGCAACTGGCCCTGGCGCAGCAGCAGGCTGTAGCGGCGCGCGATCTTCGGGGCCAGGTATTCCTCCTGGATGCGGCCGTGGTTGGGCGCGCTCATGCGCAGCATCCGCTCCTGGATTTCCATGCTTTCGATCTGGTTCAGCCCGGTGCGGTTGGCCACGCTCAGCATCGACCACTGGAACGCCTCCTGTATCTGCTCCACCTTGGCGCGCTGCATTTCCATGGTCAGCCCGGTCGAGCTGAAATTGTCCAGCATCCGCACCAGCTGGTTGCCGCGCGTATCCACGCCGCCGTAAAGCACCTTGCCAGGACGCACCTGCCCGTTCAGCTGCCAGGTGCGCTTGTCCGGCGCCAGAAGCGTCGGGTCGGCGGCCTTCTGACCCGCGCGCAGGTTGGCCTCTTCCATGCGGTGATTGACGCGCGCCGAGGGCAGCGCCACGGCACCGGGGCCGCGCCCGTATGTCTGCCCGCTCTCGACGCTCCACCTTGGCGCATGGAACGGCATTTCGTCGTAGCCGGCGCGACGCGTCACCGCTTCGCCCTCTTCGCAGGCATAGATCGACAGCCAGCGCTTGCCGCGCGGCCCCAGCTTGCCGCGCTGCCAGTCCATGTTGCGCTTGACGTGGTGATAATATGCGTGCTTGTCGTTGCTGCCCTTGGCCGCCGCCTCGGCGATCTTGGGCGGCAGGGCATCGAGACCGAACATGTCCACCGCCGCGCGCGGCTTCAGGAAGAACTTGCGCACCACCTCGACCACGCGCCCGAAGGCGTCGATGTCGAACACCACCTCGGCCAGGCTCAGCGTGACATCGAGTATCTTGCGCTCATTCGCGCGCACCTCGTCGTATTGCGCCCCGTTGCCAAAGCTCGCCACGTCCGAAAAAAGCTGGATGGCGCTGGAATAGAACGGCGACACCCTCGGCCGGAAGCTGGCCAGGATGGCGCGGGAAACAGCTTCAGTCCAGATTTTCGCGGGCTTCCAGGCATTCAGTTCCGGATCCTCAAGACGCAGGCCGAACCACGTGTTGGCAGGGTTGGTCAGCGTGCCGTAAAGCTCGGCCGAAAAGTTGTTCTGTGCAATGATCGGAACCGAGCTCAGCGCCAGCTTCTGGCGCAACTTGGCTTCGTTCGCACTGGCAAAATGACCGCCCTGGCCGCGGATCATCCAGCCGATATCTTCCCACTCGCGCTCATGGTGGCTGCGCTCCTGCTTCAGCTCGTCCCAGCGCGTGCGCGCCTCGATCGCCTCGGGGCTTTTTTGTAGCCCGATATCGCTGACGTGTTTCATTTCCGACCCCCAAGCGTTGGCGTTGCCGGGATCCCCACCGGACTGGTCAGGATGTCGGCCGCTGCCCCGGCGCGCTTGCGCCGCAACGCCGCCTCGATCGTGCCCGTGCGGCTCACCTGCCCGTTGTCAGGCTGCGCGATTACCTGCTGCACTGGCGCGGTCGGCGCCGGTTGTTTCCTCGTCAGACACATGGTCCTTCTCCTCGTTTGTCGCCACCCAGGCGAACAGGTTGAAAACGTCTCGACCACGCTGCCCGAAGCCAGGCATGATCGCTTCGTGTTGAAATCCGCAGGCGCGCAGAAACGCGCCAGCGGTGGGGTGTCCGGCCCAGCTTCGAGCCTCGATGCGGCGCACACCTACACGCGCGCACAGACCGGGCATTTCCCGGCGCACCATCAGGCCGAGCTGGGCCAGCTCCCGCCTGAAATACACATGGCGCCGGGCAAGCAGCGCCGCTTCCGCCACTCCGGCCTGCCCGGTTTCGTTGACGCCGACCACGGCAAACGGCACGGGCTTTCCGTCGCGCTGACAATAGGCCAGCCGTGACAGGAAACGCATCGAATTCAGCATGCGCCAGTCCGCAAACAGGCCAAGCGCGCCCTGCGTGCCGCCACGCGCCAGCTCGGCCTCGATCCAGTCGTATGGATCAAGCGCGCGAAACACCTGCACCGCGGCCTCGTCATCCCATTGCGCCAGCGTGACACCCATGCCGCCCGCCTCACGTCATCTTGTTCAGCTGGCGGCGCGCTGCATTGGCCCAGTTGGTCATTACCACCCACTTTCCGGCTGTGCCGCCGATGTTGGAAATGGCACTGATGCCGGCCATCGTGACCTTGCAGCCGCCGGCGAAATCCTCGTGTAGCTTGATCCTTTTTTCGATCCGCCTCAGCTCGCCCAGGAAGGTTTCGAAATCGCCCCCATCGGCATCGCGGATCGCGCAGGCCAGCCGGTCCAGGCGTTCCGGGTCGACCTTTGGCTGCCGCGCGCGCTTCTTGGCGGGCTTTTTCGCCGCCTTCGGGGGCACTTCGGGTTCGACGCGGCCCTCGATCTCGGCCTCCGTCAGCGGTTCTGGCTGTTTTTCTTCCATGGTTTCAGTCTCCGTAAGGGTTCAGGACATCGAAGTCCGTTTGCAGGCCGCCCGCCGTGCCCGGCAGCCCTCCGATATTGCCCGGGGACACGCCGGGTAGGCTCTCGGGCGACATGCCGTCGCCGTGGCTCTTGCTCAACAGCAGGTATTGCAGGGCATCCAGCACGTTCGCCTCGGCGATCCGCTTGTTGGGCACCTTGCGTTTTTCGCCGCTGGCATCGATCTCGTCGGCCCAGATATAGCGCGCCTCGAAACCGCTGATCAGCGGTTCGTTTGACGGGTGATCCTCGATCAGCAACCCGGGCTCGCCGCCGCGAATGGTCTCCAGCGCCGCGCGCACCGCCTCCAGGCGCGGCTGGATGCGGTTGGTGCCGATACGCTGCGGCCAGATCGAAAACCCCGCGGTCTGCCCTACCAGCCTGTTCCAGGTCTCGTTCTCATCGCTCGCCAGCGACGATCCATGCTCACCGGCCATGTCGCCCCAGCCGCCCTCGATGGACTTGCCGGGAAACTCGTCATCCAGAAACTCGCGCAATCGTCGCCCGAATTCCTTGGCCATAAGGCGCTCACCCGGAAAAAACAGAGTGCGATATATGCGCCAGCGCCACGGGTGCACGAACTGACCGATCACTGCCGCGCCCATGAACCCCTGGTCCAGCCCGATCACCAGCGGCAGCTCGGCAATCACTTCCAGCGGGTCGGCACTGACATGGATCGACCGGTTGAACTCGCGCCGGAACACCGGATCGCCGATGCGCAGCCAGGTGATCTTGTTGTAGACCAGCCGATCGACCAGGTCGCCCTTGCCCTGCACCTGGAGCGCGGCAATCTGCGTCTGGTAGTAGCTCGATGGCAGGTTCTGCAGGTTCTCGCAGCCATCCTCGCCAAAGCCCGGCTGCCGGTGAAACGCGATGCGCACGGGGGTGGCGCCGTCCGGCAGCCCGCTGTTGATGCCGTCCAGTATCTTGCGACTGCGCACCGGGTCGTGAAACAGCTGGTAGCAGTAATTGTCCTTGTCCATCGCGTTCATGTCGCCGACGATCTGGCCATAATCGCGCAGCTGGTCCGGGTAGCCGCGAAAATGCGACTGATCCGGGTGGCGCTTGATCCGGGTGATGCCGTTGGCCAGCACGTCGGCCGGATTGGTATCCATTTCGTGCAGCCAGATGTCGGTGGTCTGGTAGCCGCGCATCGAGCCCACGATATCGTCGCCGAACGCCATCATTTCCGCGATGAATTCGATCGGCCCAAGCTCGTCCTCGAAGGTCATCCGGAACGTGACCGGCCCGCCGCGGCCGCCGGACCACTCGCCCAGGTCCTTGGGGAAGACCTTCAGAAAATCAGGGATCGTCGTCGACCACAGCTGGCGGTAGGTCGCCCGGATGATCAGCAGCTTGTAATAACGCCAGCCGTCCCGCACGCTGCGCGGCATCATCTTGGCGCGCCTCAGCCGCGATTTGAGCAGGGTTGTCGTCTTTCCGGACCCAACGGGACCCTGAATGCCGACAATGGCGCTGTCATCCCAGAAAAACGCCTCGGCAATCGGTCCGGGAAAGCCTGCGTCCTCCAATCCGTCGATATCCGGCTTGACTTCGGCAAAATCACCCTGCAGGCTCTGAATTCCGTCACTGGCGCTCAGCGCGCGATAGTCATCTTCCGACATCGTCGCCGGATCAGGGGCTGATCTCCCCACACCCCCATCGGCCGCAGCCCAGGCTACCCCCACACCCCAATTCCGGCATCCGAATTTCGCGCCTGTCAGCATCCGGTGATCCTTCCCAAAATATGAGATGGCCTCACAGCCAGGGGAATATTCTTTTCGGCGCGACCCACCCCCCCCTTGATGGCGGGCGCGCGATCCTGTCGGCCGATCGCGCGCTGCAGCTGGTCGGCAGCGCCGCCAGGGCGCAATGCCCACTGATTTTCAATCAGTTGGTCGGTGGAAATTTTCAATTGATATTTCAATAGCTTAATCATTCCGTCCGACTTTCGGTATCCGACCCGACAGATTTCGATCCGCTAACCTGTTGTTTTTGTTGTATTTCGTCTGGAAGCGGTGGCGGAACCATCCGACGCGCTGATCCAGGCGTAATGTCGCGCGCCGTTTCGCCTGGACGTGGCCCCGGCGCGGCCGCGCCAGGCATGACGATCGTGGTCGCCTGCTGGACGTTCACATCGCCGCTAACCTTCGCCAAGCCGTAAGGCAACAACGCATCGGCTGCGCGCAGTCGCACAGCCAACACCTGCTGCAGCGTTGCCAGGCGCTGAGCCATGGTTGGCTTGGCCTCGCGCTCACCGCCGCCAGGCGCGCGCTCCTTGGCCGCGCCATCCTGCGCCCACAGCAAGATTTCCTCGGTCTCGCGCATCGCGCCGGCCAGCACGCTTTCGCCGCTGTTCAGCCCGGCCAGCTCGGCCATGACTTGCTCAGGTAGCCGGTAACCCCTCGCCGCCAGGAATTCACGCATCTGGCTCAGCGCCTTGCCCTTGCCGCGCTTTGGCGCATTTGGATCCCGCGGCCCGGACTTGGCAGGCGCTTCATCCGCCAGAAAGGTCAGCTGCTCACCAGCATCATGCGCCCGCTGCACCCGTGCTGCAGCATCAGCGGCCAATTTCGCATATTTGGTCGGGCGAACCATCAAAAAACACCCTTTTGGAGCGTTTTCAATGGCTTAGCCAAAAGTGCAACATTTTCTGCAACATGCCATTTTTTTGTTGCACCAAATGTTGCAGCGATTTGCCAATGATACCAACAAGTTAGATAACTACTGCAACAATGCAACAAGATATGTATGAGGTTACGCGCGCAGCCGCGCGCGCCTGCGCATGCGCGTATAGCGCGCGCGCGCGCGAATACGCGCGCGAGACGGATTTTGTTGCATTGTTGCAGGAGGTGTTTAAGTGATTGTTTTTGCTCGGAAATCGCTGCAACATTTGGTGCAACATCTAGTGCAACACTTTTAAAATGTTGCACCCTGACCCGAGTTGTGGATAACACCCGCCAGAGTGCTAAAGCCTCACCAGTATACCGCGTTTCAGGATATCCCGCAATGGGTGTGGGTGAGGGTTGAAGCGGTGGGTGTCGGGGTGCGGGGAACATGCCTTTCCTCCTACGCGAAGTCGTTGAAATCATGGGACGTATCAGGCAGATTGGCCGCAGTCGGCCGCGCCGCCTCCGGCACGCCTTGTTCGTCCAAAAATGCCGGCGCGGCCCGCAGCGTAAACTGCCGGGCCCTCGATCCCACCAGGTCAAATCTCAGGCTGCCTGTGGAAAAGCTGCCGGGAATGCGCTTGATCGCCTGCGCCCAAACACCACGCTGGCCGGCATTTGCATGCCACTGCGTACCCTCAAAGAGACGCGCCAAGCCCGGATGAGCGTTTGCGATAGCCAGCTGCGCCGCGTCGCCGCGTCCATAAACTCGCAAACCTACAGACGCCAGAGCGCGCTGCGCGGCCTTGGGGTCTGCATCCTCGACCATTTCGGCCGCGCGCAGCACGTATTGGCCAACCGTCAACCGATCACCGCCCCTGTAAATATCCAACTGCTGGCCAAACAGATGGTTCAGACACCGCTGCCAGTCGCTGGCCTTGTCTGTTTGCTCATCGATCACCGCAGCGCTCAGCTTTTCAGCCCAAGCCTTGCAGCGATCGGGGCTGGGGGTTGCGTCGTAAAGCGCTAAATCGGCGAGGGCCAGTAATGTGCCGAACTGATCCGCGCCGCGCTGCGGGTGCCCTTCAAACACCAGAGCCTGACGATACAGCTCCAACGTGTCGTGCAGACGACCCCATCCCTCAATCACCCGTGTTCGGATACCACGCCCTACCCGCAGCCAATGGCGCGGTTCGATCTTTGGTGGCGGGGTATCGCGCGGTAGCGGCATAAGCTCCAGAAGGGCGATCCGGCTTATATCCTGGTCAAGCAGAGCCGGCACCAGGATTGATGAGAACAGGAACGATGATCTGGCCTTGAACTCTTGACCCTTGTGATCAGCACCCCCGCGCAGGATTACGCCGCCGGATGCTGCCTGGCGCGCCAGCTTGATCACCGATTGCACCTTGCGGCCGTCCGCCTCAGCCTCGATCTCATCCAGCGCGACCGGCACGGTTGATTGCATAAGAAATTGCCTGACGCTGGCCTCAGTCGCGTCGGTAGATTGCAGGATCGCCCCCTCGCCGCCCATTACGTGGCGGATCAGCTTGTGCAGCGTGGATTTGCCAGTACCCATGTCACCCGTGATCCAGATCAACGGTCGCCAGTCCAGAGATCCGCCGAAGATCGCGCCGCATATCCAACCCAGCAAAAGATAGGCATCCACATCCTCACGCAACCAGTTCCAAGTGCCCAAAAGGTCCAGCAACTGTTGGGCCGGGCTGTGGTCAGCCTCACCCTCTAGCGCATCGAGCGGGCGCGGGATCACGACAGCAGACGGGTACACGTAGCCGTCGATCTCACCCGGAACCTTCCAAACGCCCTTGTGCAGGACCGCATCGCCGCAATGCAGGATGACGCCGCCCTCATCATCAGGCCAGGCGCCAAGGCCTCGCACCTTTTCAAAGGCGTTCCACACACCCTTCTCAGTACACGCCCGGTGCATGCAGGACCGCGCTGTCTCTTGAGACCAACCAGATGCCTTGCCGCTCCTGTTGAATTGGGGAAACCAGTCCTGCAACAGATCGGTCCGCCCACCGAAGATCGCGCTGATCGTATCCTTTTCATGCTTGCGGATCGCGCGCAGCTGACCCAGCCAGTCGAGGTAGAAAAACGTGTCGCCGTGCACCCCGAGGGCCCTTACCGGACAGTTCGGCCATATCTCGCCCCGATCACGCCTGGCCAGGTCCTCCGCCAGCTTTGGGCCAGTAGATATTCGTGTTCCTAGTTCAGCCGGTTGCGGATCAGGAGCGGCGACAGGGTCAGGGTTGTCCAGCTCAGCGTTCAGCAATTTCAAGCTGGGCTTGGGTTGGCCTGGTGTTTTTTCCGGACTGCCGGAACCATCTGTCATTGATCAGCCCCGATCCACAAATCGACCTCGCCCGCATGAGTGATCTCGTTTGCCGCATCGCAGATCACCTCAAGCGCGGTCTCACGTTGGCTCGAATGCGCGCTCTTGAACACATGGCGCTCACATGGTGCAAATGTCGCCCGGATCAGCGCCTTGATCAGTTCGACATCGCGCCGAGCGGCATTCGGATTGGTGCCCTCGGCATGGGCCCAATGGGTGATGCGCCCCCGATCGTCTGGCCGCACATAGTGGTCATCGCCAATGTTGATGCGCCAGCCCAACGGATCATGCGCCAGTTGGAACCGGGCGTGCAGGTCTGTCAGGATCAGGGAAGGGGCCGTGAATGCCATGGATCACTCCATTAATGAAATACAGGATTTGGTTTCGCAGATCATGTGCAAATGTTGGCGATGGCCTGCCAGAATGGCGTGAATTTTCCCGCCGCAGCGCGGGCACTTCGTCCAGCCACGGGTCTTTCCCTTGCGCTGTAAAGCGCGTTTCACGCGCAGACCGAGCTTCAGGGTTTCTTCCAGGTCATCGCTCATGCCGGGCACCCCGCCATGCAGGACCACGTCCATTCATGCAATACGCGGGCGTAGGTCATCCAGAACACCCATTGATCCGCTACCTGGGCGGCCAAGTACTGCAGAAAATCGCTCATGCCGCCCCCTCTGCCTTCATCGCAGCCACCAGCGCGTCGTTGATGTCCTTCCCGCCAAAGCGATTTTTCCAGACGCTTACGCGCCGCCCCTGGGCTGCGAATACCTCGACCGCGCGGTCGATCTGGTCGGTCTGCTCGGGCTTGGGGTCGTTGTCCGCAACCAGCACCACCTGCGTGATGTTTGGCGGCAGCAGCATTTCGCGAATGTTGCCCAAGTCGATCGCCGCCGCCACACGGCGCGTCGGATCCAGCATCGCGACGCTCAGCGCGTCCTCGATGCCCTCGGTGATATAGAGTTTCGACCCCTTGGGCGCGCGGCTCAGCGGACGGCCATGGCCGCCGCGCGCACCGACACCGGCCCAGACGCGAATGTAACCGCCCTTCTTGGACCCCCAAAGCAGCTTGGGTTTGGTCACCGGCGCTTTGTCCCACGCACCGGAGGCCTGGCGCGCAAGATAGGTCTTGTGAATGCCGATAAAACGCGGGCGCTCGCCCTCAACCCAGCCGGAATAGATCGCGGCAACCATCGCCGGATACTCGCCCTCGATGACCTCACCGGTCTTCTTGTCGACCGCGTAATATTGCAGCTTTGGATGATAACGCAGGGTGTGGGGCATTCGCCCAAGCCGGTCGAACCGGATCGCGCGTGCGTTCAGATATCCCTCAACCGGCGTGCCATAAAGACGCTCATGGCTTTCCAGAAAAATGGCATGGGCGGCACGCTCGCGCTTGCGTCGGCGCCGGGCGTCTCGTTCGGCCTCGACTTTCTGGCGGGCTAGCGCCTTTTCCGCCTGCGCCAAGCGCAGCCGGCGCTGTTCGGGCGTCTCGCTGTGCATGCCAAGGAACCGCTTGGCCTCTTGCACCGCTTCACCCTTGGAGCAGCCCAGCGCACGCTGGATCAGGTCCAGCCCGTCCCCCATGTCTCCGGTCACCTCATCGCGCCAGCGGCCTGCCCATTGCCCGGCCAAGCCCATGTAGAAGCTGCCGATGCGCCCATCCTGGCGCCCGGGGTCCAGCGCCCAGTATCGCCCGCCGCGCACGTAACCGCCCGGCGCAAACCGGCGCGCCACGTCCTCGGGGCGGGCCTGCAGCGCCTGGATGATTTCATTAAGTGTCGGGTAGGTCATGATCACTAAAGCTTAGGTTATGTGGTTTCGTCTGGCGCCTGAACCGGCCGATTAGCTGGCAGCTTCCTCGTTACCCCTGGAACCTTCCGCGCCCAGGACCAGGTCGCTTAGGTATCAGCCAGGATAAGCTCCCAATCATGCGCCAGAATGTCAGTCTGGCTCGCCAGCCAAGGCACAAGGTCACCCTGGGCTGTGCGCATGTAGATATATGGCAGCGTCATCTTCGATTTCTCATTTGGCAACTGCAGCGCCAGCCACATGTCATTGCCATTCCAACCACGGCGCGCAATTCGGGCGCCTGCCTTCAATTCGTTCAGGGCTTCAGAAAATTCCATCATGCCGATTTCTCCTCTTTCCCTGCCCGGGCGCGCAGCACGCCGAGCAGCTTTTCCTGCTTGTCTATTGTCGGGTCCGGACACAGGTCTTGAAATCGCTTCACGACCTGGTCCCTTGTCATTTCCAGAATTATGGCCACGTCCTGCGCCTTGGTGCCGCCCAGTAGCAACTCGACCATTTCCAGATCCAGATCGGGATCCCAGCCTGCTGCATATCCGAGCTTGTCCAGCCGCCGCTCGATCATTCGCCTGGCCAACAGCCCGCCCGCCGGCTGAACGGTTTCCACCTGCCGGTCCGACATGGGCGCATCTGTGGCTGCCAACACTGGCGCGCCCTGTCGTCCAGAAGCTGCGGCTTCTGGGGCCTTGGGAGTTGCAGGGGAAACCCCGGCAGGTGGAACTTGGGGGCCGGGCTCTGCCGGGCGCGCCTCTGCGCCGCCAGCATCCTCCTCGGCCACTTCCTTGCGCAAGCTGCGCAGCTTGAACGACGTCGCTTGATACGAGCGCCCCACGGCCCTGGAAATTTCCTTGGGACCGGCGCCCTCACGCAACAGGCGCTTGGCGGTCGCAATCTCTTTGTCGCTCCAACGTGGTGCTTTCTTGCGCCGGTCGGTGGACGCCGACGCTTCGATACTATGCAGCTTTGATTTCACGCCTTCCACCGGCCGCCCCAGTACCTCGGCTATGTGACGAGCCGTCTGCCCACGCGATCGCATGCGCCGCGCCCGGGCTACCTCGTCCCTGGTCCAGCGCCTTAGCTGTTGTGGCGGTTTTTTGGCATCAGTCGACACGGCAGACCTGGACGGTTGCTCAGCTGAAGGCGATGGACCTTCTGCCACAAGCCCAACAGCCGCGCTGGACCCCGCCAGGATCACGCCGGTCTGCACTGAAAATGCCACAACCACCCGCGCCGACGGGCTGTCAACGCCGCTGATATCGACAAACGGCGCCAGGCCCAGCCCTTCCAGCGAATTCACCAGAACCTCGATCAATCCGAGCGCGCTGTCGGCCGCTTTCTGTGCCTCTCGCGCTTGGCTCAGGCGGGCTTTCAGATACCCTAGACCGTTATCACCGTCATCTGACATCCATTGCATCCCTGTTTTGCCTGTCCAACCCGGCAAGCGCCTGACTGGCTTCACCCAACCGCCAGAAAAAGAAATCAGCTAACTTTGTTGCGGCACGGAACCGAATGCTGTCCAACTCTTCACGACGGCTGTTAGGGCTCTCAATGCTCTTGAGCCACTCCAGCCGGTCCGCCTGCTCCGCGATTGGTTCAATATAGGGATGGCCACGACTGACCCGGGGCAGCACCTCGCACACCTTGGAAACCGCCAGATCGACATGCCCGTTGTCAATGGCGCCGCAGCCAGCCACAACAGCCATGGCATTTACCAATACTTGGTCCGCAATGGTCAGTTTCGCCCACCCTTTACCCATGTCCATGCTCCAAATCCGGGCGCGCATGCAGCTCTACCGCGTAACGCAGGTTTTCGCCCAGCCTCTCTATCTGCTCAGGATCACGCCAGTGCATTTCGAACCCGGTGGCGAATTCGGTGCAGGCCAGGCGCAGCACGTCGCCCTCTTTCAGCAGCTGCTGTGCGGTGGCTACCATCGCATCCACGTCCATCTGATCGCACCGCCCCAGCTTGGCGTTCATCGCCACGCTAAGCGCCGCCAGGCCGACGCTGACATTTATCTCGGCACTCATTCCGCCGCCACAGCGCCCGCCGTCGCGCGCGCGCGGGCCAATTCAATTGCCTCGATGTCTTCGAGCGGCGCGCCGCGCACCAGGTGATCGGCGGTCACACCCAGCCCGTGCTGTTCGGAGTGATCCAACAGGCGACGCATGTCGCGCGCGCTTGGAATGTCGCCAGCGTCGCGGCCGGAACTGGGATGCCGCCATTTATAGGCGCTTTTGCGGTGCCGACCGGAAATCATGGCAATATCTTCGATCGGTCCAATCAGCCGCTCGCATACTGCAAGTGGTGTCAAGTGCTTACTCATACCGCCAGATGTAGCGGCACGACCGCATATATTGCAACACATTTTTTGCGTTTTTCGCACATTACTTTGCGGTGTCGAGTGCTTACTTGTCACGCATGGATGATAAATGGTTCAAACTACGGCAAAAAAAGGTTGGCGTTACTGCTGAAGACATTGCCGCTCGCCTGGGGCGCGATCGATCTGTCGTGTCCCGGATTTATACCGGCCGCCAAAAAATGAGCTTCGAGTGGGCGCAGATATTCGCCGACGTACTAGAAGTGCCGTTGGCAGATGTGCTGGAGCATGCAGGCGTCGCCGACGCGCAGACCGCACGTCGCGCGGCACCAGGATTTACCGATGGTGATGCCGCCCCATGGACACCCAAAAGGGACGACGAAACTGCGAGCACCATTGCGCAACATCTTGGCGGTGAACGCCCTGGGATTGAAATCTGGCAAGTCAATGGGTCGGCCTTGGCTCTACAAGGCTACCTGCCTGGCGACATGATCCTGGTGGATACCCATCAAAGTGAAACATGCCGGCCGGGCGATGCAGTAGTTGCCCAGATATACGATTGGACAACCAGCACCGCCACGACGGTTTTGCGCATTTTCCAGCCGCCAGTCCTGATTTCCACAGCCACACCGCCCGAAGCTTTTCAAGTGCACGTGGTAGATGGCAACAATGTTGTTATAAAGGGTAAAATAGTGGCCAGCTGGCGCAGCCAGGACAACATCAGGCCAAACTAGCGATCACCTTTTTTGCATTTTTCACTTATTTTGCATTGACAGTTTCGGGTGCGCACCACTAACTCTTGTGTGAAAGACAACCACAAGGGAATGCTTCACGTGGCACAAACTACACAAAAAGCGCGCATTGATCCGGCCCAGGGCGGCCCGATCACCGATGACGTCCTGGCCGAAATGATCCGACTTGCCGACGAACTGTCAGCCGGCACCATAAGCCATGAAGGCGGCACGCTCATCCTCCAGAACCTGGCACCGGTATTGCACGAACTTGCACACCGGCGACGCGTCATGGAACTCGTCCACCAGGTATCCACGCCCGACAACGTGGTTTTTCTGAACAAGACATGACTTGCTGCGCGGGGCCGCTTTCGGTCAGGGAACTCGCATCCACCTGGGAGACCGACCCGCTCACCACTCACGCCCTGGCCGGCAGGCGGCCCGGCCGGGCATCCAGGGATGAACCATGAATTACACGAGCCCTTACCGAAAACACGCGCTTTCTGCGCCGCAGTTCACCTTCTTGCTGGGTGATGAAGTGCTTTGCCGCGAAAACCCCGCGCACCACGAGTTTCCGGCGCGCGTCGTTGGCGTAACAGGTGGCGCAAAACCAACATATGACGTGCGCGACCGCAATGAAAAGCTCTACCTCAACATCCAGCACATCCGCCTGAACGAAGCCGCGATGGCGGGACGGCACAACCAATGACCAGAACATTCATAGATGCTGGCGACGTTGCCGATCTATTGGGCCTGTCAAGCCGTGCGGCTTTCTTACGCAAGCACAACCAGCTGCAGCGTGACTGCGGCTTCCCGGTGCCCATGCCGCACTCTGCGCAACCGCTCCTGTGGCGCCGTAGCTAGGTGATGGCATGGATCGAAGAAAATGGGCAACGGGCGCAAGCGCGCCAGATGCCACGCCAGGATGGCACCAATTTGGTATTGCTCAACGAGGCGGCACGCACATGAAACGCCTCATCGATCCGCCGGTCAAACGTCTGCGTGAACGCACGCTCGCATCGGGTCGCACAGCGATTTGGTGGGAGCCCGAGAAGGCGGTGCGGGAACTGGGCTTTTCGCGCGTCGACCTGGACGAAACCAAGCTCACCTGGTCGCGCCGGCAGGCAGAGGACCTGAACCGGGCAGTGGAACGGGCCCGCGCCATCGGCGGCCGCCAAGAGCCGCGCGCGCGCGGGCGCACCGTTGAAGACCTGATCGAGGATTTCACAAGGTCGCGCAAGTTCCTGTCCAAGCGGGACAAGACGCGCCAGACCTACCGCGATTTTTTCCGCACGATCCGGGCCAAATGGGGCGATCATCCGGTCAGCCAGTTCACCAAACCGGTGATGGCGCGCTGGTATGAAACGCTCTACACAAACAACGGCGGCTACATGGCGCTGGCACTGATCCGGCATGCGTCGATCCTGTTCAAACACGCCGAACGTCTCGGCTGGCGGCCGGCCGGGTCGAACCCCTGCGCCGACCTCGATCTGGAAGTGCCGCCACCACGCGCGCGCGTTCTCAGCTGGGCAGAAGTCGATGCCCTGGTTGCGGCAGCCGACCAGCTGGGCCACCACGCGGTCGCCACTGCAATCTTGATGTCAATCCTTCAAGGACAGCGGCAAACCGACGTTCTCAACGCGCGCTGCACCGACCTTCAACTCCAGCAGGTTTTGAACCCGATTACCGGCAGCAGCGAAACGGTCTGGATCTGGCGATTTGTCCGCTCCAAGCGCGGCAACGACGCGGTGATGCAGCTGCACCCGGACCTGGTTGAACGCGTGAGCACGACCATGTCCGACCTGCCCCAGGGTGCCGAGTTTCTGTTAATGGACGAAACCGTCGCTCGCCCCTATGCCGACGTGCCGGACCTGTTTCGCAAGCGATACGCAGCCGCGCGCGCACTGGCGGCAACCGAACTTCCCGACATCAAAACCGCGCAGTTTCGCGACCTGCGCCGCACCTTTGGCGTGTTCGCGCGCCAGGGCGGCGCCAGCAAGGACGACACCGGCGACGTGCTCGGCAACTCGGCCGCCGTCAACCCGAGGCTGGGGGAAACCTATATGCCATCGCAATTCTGGACCGCCAGCCGTGCCGTGCTGGCGGTGCAGAGACCCAAAACAAAAGGAAGGAAAAAGGCATGAGCGACAAAAGAAACATCCTCAGCAACAGGAAGATAACTGCAATTTTAGGACGCCTGGACAGGGAAATTGCATCGACCTGCCGCAAGGTCGGCGTCGACAACAAGTTGACCGCAACAATACACGTGTCCGATATTGGAACGTCCATTGCCTGGCATGGCTGCAATTGCCCGACCTGCGCCGAGAAGGCAATCACTGCATTGGCCAGATCGCTCGGGGCACATGTGGTTTCCGACGCCTTCACATCCTCAGACAAACAGGTGCACTGATGCCCTCGTTGGATGTGCGCGGCTGTGGCAGATCGTGGGCCATCTACGACGGCGACAAGCGTATCAGCGGTTTTTTCGGCAATTTCCAGCTTGCCGCGGACAGCGCGGCCGTAAAGGAAAAAAAACGTAGACTGCGCGACCGCGCCTGTCTTTGCTGCTGTGCCACTTTCAAAAGCGAAGGGTCGCACAACCGGCTCTGCGACAGGTGCAGGAGGATGTCGTGACGGTATCCATGGGCTTCATCATCAAGGAAACCTGCGAACGCTTCATGGTCTCACCGACGGAAATCATCGGCCCGTCGCGGCAGCGCCATATCTTTCGCGCCCGCCAGGCGGCAATGTATGTTGCCCGCGTGACGGGTCAAAACTCCTATCCCGCCATCGGCCGCATGTTTGGGGGCCGAGACCACACCACCGTTTTGCACGCGGTGCGTTCTGTGCCGGATGTCATGACTTCAGAGCCGGAATTTCAAGAGGCGATCGTGGCAATCATTTCCGCCGTCATTGCACACCAGGTGCAGGCATCCGAGGCCGCACGGGGTGGCGTCTTCAGGCATCGTCCAACTCGGATCAATTCGGACGGTCGGACGACATTGGGTTGTTGAATATTTTTATGGTGCATTTTCAACGCGTTATGGTGCCCCCACACGGACTTGAACCGCGGACCTACTGATTACAAATCATTGATCTATTGTTCAAAATCAATTACTTATATTTCATATCGTCATCCACATGCTTCTTATAAGACAATGGCTTGCATTGTGCCGGAAATCGATCTCAATACGTAGTCTCAGCCATACCACGCGGTGATGCCGGTGGCGGTGGTGCCGGTCTGCATGATCATGCGGACATCGCCAATGATTGTTTCTCCGATTTGTACATTCGGGATAGTCTCGGTTTCGCCCCTTCGCGAAACCACCCTCACGTCGCCGGCTGTTCCACCAACGCGGAAATAGCGGATCATGTGTGGCTGATCCAAATTGTCGTCCGGCGTAACCGTGAAAATCCCCGTGGCCGGATCATTGCGCGTGACCGGGACGTTTTGAAATAGGTCTGACATATTCTACTCTCCTGCTTGCTGGCACGTATCATCCGCACCGTGGTTTCATTTACCGAACCGGTTTAAACCAATCACCCCAAATATCGACATGATGATCCATCCCGCCCACTCATCGAGCGGTGGCGGTAGCGCCGCGATAATCCATGTCTGTGGATAAGCGCATCTCTCGCACCACAGGACACTGTAGACCAGCACCGATGCAAACCAGAACGCCAGTGGCACCGCGAACAGGAGCATCAGGACAAACCCGCCCGCGCGCATGAACCCCGCGCGCGTTCTCAGATGCGCCTTGATCAATTCGCCCTTGATGATGTCCCGGTTGGCCTCATTCTCGATCTTCTTGTCCACAGTCGAAAGGATGCGGTCAAGGACACCGCCGGTCAGCCAGCCCAGGATCGTGCGGAGAAACCCCATCATTCGCCCCAACTTCCAATCCGCTTGCGCACTCTGCGCATGGCTTCATCTTCGCGCCTTCTACGATCTGCAATCGCGTGCCCTACGATAGCCGCAAAGATCGCTGCGACAAAAATCGCAGCGCCAACAGCAAATGATACGGCAAGCCACATGCTCATTTGCCCACCAGACCCAGTATGCTGGCCCACCAGCCGCTTAACTGATTTCTGCGCGCCCCACCACCTGGGGCGTATCCACCGGCCCTGAGCGCGCGCTCAAACCACTCGGCGTAGTGAGCGTAACGGTCAGCCTCGAACAGACCGTTCCAAATGCGCCGTGCTCGGCGGTAGTCCGTCTTGTGCTTGTTGATGTAGTCTTCAAGCCTCTTGCCCGTGGCCAGCCCGTCACGCATCCCCAGCACAAGCGCCTTCGCTGACGTGTTCAGATCAAGCATCAGGCCAGGCTGCTGCTCAAGCGGCACGCCGAGCACCTTGCCGAATTTCCGGTAGTTTGCTCGACCCGTGATCTGGCCCATCCCACGACCACGGTAGAGCCAGCCGTCACCCGAAGCCTCATCACGATTTCCAAGCCGGTTAGCATAGACCCGATTGGCCAATAGACGATCATTACGAAGATATTTTCGGATGTTCTGGTCACCCCTCAGAGTGCGACCAAATACGGTGCGCAGTCGCTTGATGCTGGTGTAATTCAGGTTTTCCTCGATCGGCCGCATCGTTGTGCCGGTTTCGCCGTAAGCGGTTGCCAACACATACGCGGCCTGCGGCAGGGTCAGGCCAGCCACCGCGGCCGCCCGCAGGACCGCATTCAGGCCATCAACATGCGATTGGCGGATCCCGCCCTGGAACAACCGGGAACGGCGCAAATCATCGAAGAAAGCTCTCTCATTCCTCATCATTGTCTTTCCTCGGAAACAACCGGTCGAACAACCAGTCAGCCGCGTCGTCAGCCCGCCCCCCCATCCGGTCGAACACCCGAGCCATAAAATTCATGATCCAGCCAGAACCCAGTCCAGTGAGCCCCATCCAGACTTGGATCGGCACCTTGTTCGTCTCACCGAGCAAGACGGCGACAAGGGTAGCGAAGAACCACCCGGTCAGGACGATGGTCCAGAATTTCCTCGGGTCTTTTCGATTTCGCGCCATGGCACTGGCGCCAGCCAATGCGAAGAACATGCCGCCGAGGTAAACGTGCCACTGGAACGTCACGCCCAAGCCCGCGAGAAATAGCGTAAGCCAGTCACGAGCAGCACTTGTTGCTTGTTGAGCCAGCATCTTTTTCATTCCCTCGCCCCCCTGTTCGCCGGTGACGGTCTGACAGCCGCGAGTATGTCGCGCCTGGCAATGTTGCCGGTTGTGGCCGCATCCAGTGCAGCCGACCCAGCTTGCAGCGTGAACGATGCTGGATCGCCTGCTGGCGTTGCGGTGCCGGCAACGGGGGTTGGGTTTGTCGTGGTCCAATACCCCTTTTCGCGGACACTGAACAATGTCGGGCTGGCTTCAAGCGGCGCATCCGCTGTCTGAGGTGTGCCGATGTTTGGCTGATGGATTACGTTGTTCTCTGCTGAGGTATTCGTGAACCCTGCATCTGCGTTCAAAGCGACCGCGCCGCTACCCGACGCGCTCAGGTTTACCAGGGTATTGTTATAGAAATTCACGGGTTCTGATGTGTTTGTCCCGGCGCTTGATTGCTCCTCGACACGAACAAACTCATTCGGATCGTTTGTCCCTGCTATCCGCGTTGAGCTTGGAAAGACCATCGTGTTGTTTCGCAGCGTGACGCCGGTTTCCGTGAGCATGACAACGCTGTAAGTTTGATAATCTCCGAGCAAATAGTTGCCATCTATAACCGCATTGACCGGGTTTGATGGCGACCCAGCAGCCGACTTGAACCCGAGGACGCCATGCCCACCCTCAAGGGTGTTTTGCACACAGACAACCCGGACACCCGCAGCCCCCTCCGAATTGAACCTGATACAATGCTGCGTTGCCTTTGCATTTGGTCCGTGGTCGGTCCAGCCCTGTCGGCTGAAAAGCTCTGACCTTGATACAACAGCATCCCCGTCAAAGCCGCGCAACGGCCCGCCACCGTTCACCGGGCAGTCGGAGAATGCGTCAACATCCGACATGATGCGACAGCCGGTTATGGCGGTGATCAGCTTGTCAGCATCAGCAAATCCCCAATAGGTGTAATCGACAATCACGCTGTCATTAAGAATTGTTCCCCGGTGCGCGGCTGAGGCCGACGCGCCAGATGCCGAATTGTAAATGTGATGATCCCAACCATCACTTTCCACGCCGTCCCAGAGCAGCAAGTTAGGTGCGCTTGCTCCGAGTGCTGTGCAAAAGTCAGTCGTAACGCGCGTGTTCGTCGTGCTGTCGCATGGCCCGTTGAACACGATATTCTGCAAGACAAAGTCCTTGCCGGAACCGAGGCCGTGCAATCCGAACCCACCAGATGCTGTAACCACCGGCTTTGCGCCTGCCCCAGGCCCGGCCACAATGTAGGTGGTGGCATCTGTGGCACCGAACCCTGTTCCGGTCATGCTGTAGCTTTCGCCCCGGTTCAGCATGATGCGCTGTGCCGTTGCACCTGCCCCCTTGACCGCTGCGATTGCCCCATCAAGCGTTGTGTGTTGCGCCGCCCCGGTCGGGGCATTTGTCCAGTCTGATGATGGGCTGACAAACTTTGTGGCCGTTCCTGGGAATGTTGCGTCTGCATTGCCAACAACAACCGAAAAAGTGCCCGTGGCGCTTTTGCCACTCGCAGGCTCATAGACCGTCACCGTCACCGTATATGTGCCTGCGGCGCGATAAGTGTGGCTTGCAACCGGCCCGATGGCATTGCCAGAGGACGTTGCCGCCGAAAGCGTATTCTGCGGCGCGGTGAACGTGTAGCTGTCGCCGAAGTCCCAGTAATAGTCTAATTCATGGAAGCGGTCGTCATAGACCGCCACGCCGGTCGGCCCGGTCGCATTGAACCCGGCCACAGAAACATCAAAGACAAGGGCTTCCGGGGCCACCTGCTCAAGACTACGCTTGATCACGTTGATCGTCGCGGTAACACCGCTTGATCCGCCGCCAACCATGCCGGTAAAGGTGAAGTCTGGCATCACAAATTCCCCGTTGCGAAGTTGTCAAGGGCACAAGTGCTTTCGGTGTAGCCGTAAAGCCCGGACGATCCGCCAGACCACTGGGCATTTGTGGTCGTCAGAACCTCCAATCCATTTTTCAACACACGGATTGTGGTTCCTTGTGCCTCGATCTTGAACACGTCGCCAGCACTCACGGTCACGGTTCCAGTAGCAAGGGCGTTCCACCGATCTTTCAACTGAAGGCTTCCGTTCGCCAGGTTCAGTTGGAAATAATACCCTTGGGTGGCCCAATCGCCGGATGCGCGCACCCGGCATCCGACTGACCGCTCGGACGCGCCCGTCCCGAGGTCAGCTATTTCAATCTGCGCATATTGGTCATTGTTCAGTGCGGCGCTACAAAGGGCTGAGCGCACCGAGGCATCGTTATCCAACTGCACCCGGTTGGATACAATGTTGATTGCGCCAGGATCGGTGGAAGTCCAGTTGGGACTAGCCGCAAGCGCTTCATCCGCCCTGTTGAAGTTGTCCTCGAACACATGCGCGGCTGTAGCGTTGATCGTGAAGTTGGTCGCCAGTGCATCCGAAGATGCCGTTGCCGCCTCAAGATAGACCGTCATTTTGCGTGTGTCGCCGCCAGCACCGGATGCAGCGGTCAGGGCCGCCACCAGATTGAACGCCCCGGACGCCGGGATTGTCACCGTGCCGGTTTCCAGTGTCGTGCCTGACCAGCCGCCCAGGCCGTCAGGTGCTGGGCTTTCCGTGGTCAGCGACGTAGCCCAATGCAGGGTGCCCGATACGCTCGGCGTCAAGTCCCAAGTGTCCGCAGCTTCATCAAACGTCTGCGGGGTCAGCGTCGGCGCGGCAGCAACAACAATTGCCGAGCTATAGAACGTCGCGTTCGGCGCGTTGCTTGCGCTGACCACGACTTTCTTGCGCAGCGTCCAACCCGCTTGCGCTAGTGCCGTTCCAACCTGCGCAGCCCACCCGCCGTTGTCTCGCTCATAGGTCACAACCGTTCCGGTGATGGTGCCGCCAGGAACGCTATATGCACCATCCGTCCCGCTTTCGCCATCAATCCGCTGATTGTGCCCCCGCACGCCCATAACCGGGCTGGTATCAGCCACGATTGCTGTAGCCGTCACCACGTTCACGATGTTGCTGTATGCGATTGTCGATCCATCGAGGTCAGTCGCGGTCACACGGCACCGAACCGCTGCTCCATCATCTGCATTTGCCAACATGTAGGTGGCGCTCGTTGCTCCGGCGATTACTGCGCCATTACGTAGCCACTGGTAAGCATAGGTAATAGTGCCGTTGCCGACCCAGTTGCCGGGGGAGCATGTCAGCACCTGATTGACAACACCAGAACCAGTGACTGCTGGCGCAACCGTGTTGGTCGGGCCGGCGGACGATTGGCCATTTGGCCACCGCCGAACCAAAAAGCTGAAAGGACCGATGCACATCATCCCCACTCACTCCATTGCTCAATCGTCCCGCTGACAAGCCGGTATTTCCAGTTTGGCGGGATCCATGCTGAAAGATGTCCACGGGCGACGCCGGAGGCCTTTAAGTCAGCCACATCCGTCACCATCGATGGGGCTATTCGCTCCAGCATGACTTCTCCAATACTGGCGGTCACCAAAACCTCAACCCTGCGGGGCCCAGGGTCGGTATTGGTGTATTCAACCCCAACCGAGCGTGCCTGTGACACATCGACCGGTGTCTTGCCGCCAAGGCTGTTTGCCCACAGGTCGAACTGGCTGGGAGGCCAGCTATCGTGTCTGGACGCAAGCGTCGGGTCACTGAACACCTTCACTGGACCCGGCAAATCTACCGTTGCGCACGGTGACAGAATGATCATGTCGGCTCCATCGAAGATGATCGGGCTGAACTGTCCCGCCTGCACGGCGCCCGTGCGCGCCGTCATCTTGCTGCCGAACTTGTCGAATGTCTTCAAGGGCACCGCAGGAAGGCCATCAATCGATATGTCGGGATTTGGCGCGCCAAGAGCATCGTGAAACCGGGGATACCAGACCATGCCGGCAACCAGCGCGGAAACCGGCTCTGGCGATGTAAGAGTAAAATTCGGTGGCGTTCCACTGGTCACCGCCAGGGTGTGCATGTTTTTGAGAAAGCTGACGCCAATCGACTTCTGGGCTTTGACCTGGTCGATTTCCGAAAGGGTGCCATCGATCGGCACGCGAGTGTCGATCAACCCATCTATGTAGGCCTGCGTCTGAGCGAAATCAGGTGTCAGCTGCGCAAGGATGTTCGGGTCTTCGGCGTAGATTTGCTTGTTCTCGTCCACAGCGACCAGGGAATTCGGTTTCAAGGCCAGAACGCCAAGCGCGTAGTCGAGGCGCATGGCGCGGGCCAGATCGCGCTGCACGTCCTGCAGCCCCTGTGCCAGCTTGTCCAGCTGGGCCTCCAGGCCTGCCTCTCTTGCGCCATTTGTGCCCTGCCATCCCTGATCGGCAACCGTTGCGCGCGAAATGTAAAGGCGGCCCGTATTGTAAAGTGCGGCCGCGGCCGCGCTCAGGGTGACATCGCCGCCCGTATCGCTGCTGTCCGGGCTCACGAAGAAATCGGTGTCCAGCACAAGATCGGCGCGGGTGTTGTCCAGGATCACGGCCGCCAGGATATCAGCCTTGGCAGAATAGCCATGGGTGATGGCATAAGGTCCAGTCCCCTGGATCAGATATTCCGGTGTCGGCGTCAAGGCGCTTTGGGTCATCGGCTTGCTCCTGCGTTGGAAAGATCGGGAAATCGTGACGGCGCCGGATCGCCACGACGCCACCAGCTGCGGGTGCCATAGTCACGCTCCTGGCGGCGTGCCTGGCGGTTCCAGACAGCCTCGGCCTCCGGATCCAGAACGGACTGCAACTGATCTCCGATGACCCGCCCCCATGCCAGCTTCGAATACCAGAGCGTCGAGGCAACTGGCGTCTGATAGCGCACGAAATTTGCGGTATCGCGACCCAGCAGGATCGGTTTGCCATCGACCGCACGGCTAGCATTCGACATGACCGGCGTCAGCACGTCGCCGGCAAGGCCAACGACCGGGCCGGCGAGGGTTTCTGACAACCCGCCGCCGATCCGGCTGGTCGAGGACGACAGGAAGTCTCCGAAAATACCAAGGCCGCCGAACTGCAGCAACGCAGCGCCCCAGAAATTCGCGTCCGACATCGGCCGCAAATCGTTGCCCCGCGCCAGTTCTTTCAACTGGATCGCCAGCGCGCCGCTCAGCACACCCGCGACGGCGAAAGTCGCCAGATAGCCGGCCGCAGCACCCGCGCCCTGAATTGTTTTCAGTTGGCGCATTTGTCCAAGCGTCATGGATATCGCAAAGCTCTTGTACATCAGTGCCGAGTTCAGGAATTCGCCGCCGATGGCCCCGGGCCTGGCTGCGCCCTTGAACGCCGCGCGCCCTTCCAGGCTGGCCGTCGGGATGGCCAGTTCCTGGCGCTCCTGGAACAGGCTTTGCAGGCGCAGCGCCAATCCTTCAGCTTCCGCGCGCGGCAGGGCGGTCTGGTTTTCGAGCCAGTGCCAGGGCGCCAGAAAGGTCGATCCGTTGCGCGCGGTGAACAGGGTGGATCGCAACGCGTCCCATTCGCCTGGTATAAACCCCCGCGCTTCCAGCGCCCGGCGCAACGGCATATCGATCTCGCTGAATTCGCGCCCGGCGTTGCCCGCCAGGTAGCCGGCCATTTCCAGCTTGAAAGCGACACGTCTCAGGTCTGTCATTGCGTTCAAACCGGACGCCCGCAGCGTGATGCTGGCCAGCCGCCCGGTCACACCGCCGCCCACCATCTTGCCGAAATAGCGCCCGGAACCGCTGGCCGCGTCGGCCAGGGTCTCGGCGATGAACCCCATGCGCGCGGCGTCCTCACGCGTGGCATGGCTGGCAATCAGCTGCATCTGGCGCACGAACGGGCCGGCCGGGTTCGCGCCGATCACTTTGGCCGCCAGGCTTGATGTCACCTCGTCGGAAAGGGATGATATCACCGCGCTCCCCAACTGTGTCGATACCGCGAAATTCCGGGTTCCGCGCATGAAGCTCGCAAGCGCGATGTCTTCAGGAACGCTGGCGCTGCCGTCCTGGGCCGCCAGCATGTTGCGCGCCCAGCTCGCGTCTCGCTGCACCCGGCGCGCCAGCTTGGCGTCCCCGCTCGTCGCGGCGCGCTTTTCGGCGACCTGGACGGCGAAATCCAGCCCCGCGCGCGGGTTCGGCCCGAGCACGCGCATCTGCGCCACGTCGCTGGCAAGACCGCGTAGACCCTCGATAATCGCGGTAAATGGCTCTGCCCCGCCGAAAGACTGGTTGTACTCGATCCAGCCGGACCCGTCCTTGAAGTGCAGCACCCGGTGGTCGGCGCGCTGGTTGTAGAGCGCCTTGCCACCGACCGCCAGCGACGGCTCGCGGCTGGACCATCCGCGCGTGGTGATGTTGTCGTAGACTTCCTTCAGGAACCGTTGCGCCGCCGGCCCGGTCGGCACTTCACCCGCCGCGGCAAAAGCGCGACCGGTCGCCCGGTCGATGATCCGCTCCCAGGCCAGCTTTGGTGCAATGAATTCCGCCCATTTATCGAAGCCGGCACGCGCGATTTCCTCGGCATCGTGACGATGCGGCAGGCCGAAACCCTCCAGCTTGCCGATGTCGCCGCCATGGGCGTTGAACAGCTGGCGCATGCGCTCGTAGGCGCGCGCCACACCCTTGGCCAGGTCGGCGGCGTCGGCGCTGCCGGTCGCTTCGCCATGCAACTCGCGCACGATGTCGAGCAACAGCGCCTTGTTGCGGCTGCGCCCGGCCACGTCCAGCCCGGTCCGACGCAGGAAATGCTGCAGGTCGGCGCGCATGAAGGCCTCGTAGCTTTCCGCCAGGAAGCGCACGCTTTCACCCTTGTGGCCGCTGTCCACTGAAAATTCCAGCATCGCCTTCAGAGCGCGCGCGGGGTCCGGCGCGCCTTCGATCTGCCGCTTGATCCGGCGCAGTGCCTGCAGCTGGTTCACCACCATGTGAAAGCGCGATCGCGCCGCCCGTTTCGTGGCCTCTTTCAGGTCGGCCGCCGCCATCGCCTGGGCCTGGTGGATCGGGAACTCGCTGGCGTAGACGTTGACCATTTCGTCGAACAGCCGTCGCGCCTCGATGCCGCGGCTCCGGTCCAGATCGCCGCTGTCGATCGCGCGCTGGATGCAATCGTGCATGTTCGCCATCAGCCCGGGCCCCCGCAAAGATTTATGATGTCGGCCAGGTCCTGATCCGCCTCGATGTCATCGAGCAGATCGCTGCCGCGCAGCTTCGTGCCATCGGGCAGATCAAGCTCGATGTCGCCGAAATCGGCGCGCAGGGTGTTGACATCAGCCGTGGCAGTCCCGATATTTGAAGTGTCTCCAACCAAAGGAGGACTTTCCATGGCACGCGTATTCTTTTGCGACTGGGACCGGCGCCCGGCTGTTCTGTTTGACGGCGACGGAAAACTTTCAGCGCTCGCCCTGCTGGCCCCTGGCGCGGACTGGGCTGCTGTTGATGCCGATGACGTGTTCGAAACGGCCAAGACGTTTCGGTCGGAGGAAGAATTTCGCACGTCCTTCAGGACAAGGTTCGGAGATTTCGAGCTTCCCGACACACCGGACGGGAAATCCAGATCCATGGCTGCAGAATAGATCGCATTTTCCTCCTGCCTGAGCCGTATTGCCTTGGGATCATTCTCCGGCAACGCGCGCCGCTCATTGTAGAGCTTGGTGCCTGCGTCTTTGGCTTTCTTCATCTCCGGGGTCCATATCTGAACCTCCGAAAGCATTCCGTTGTCGTGACGGATGACGATCTTGCGGTCCGTGTAGGCGACGGGAGATCGCGACCAGCCCTCATCCACTAGGTCAAAACTGGAACCAATCTCACGCACCAGTGCATCCGCGTCCTCGACATTCCTGACAGTCACACCGACGCGCGATATATCCGTCAGGCGGCGCGGGGTATCGTATTTCTTCCGCCCGATCTTGCTCTCTGCATCGCTGCGACTTTTTAATCCGGGGTCGGAAAACCGCCCACCAACCTTGCGCGCAGCGTCGCGCACGACAGGAACCATATCTGCCTGCGCCCGCGCCGCCAGCCGATACAGGGTGTCGAGATCATCGAAAGGCTGGGCCAGGGCAAGCTCCTGCACATATTCATCAGGCTCGACGCGCGCCAGTATTTCGTGCGTGCCGCGAGACGGCCGCAATTCCTCGATCGCCGCCTCATCCGCCGCCACGACCTCCGGCGACCTGGCGCCCTCGCTGAACGCGCCTTCGGCCAGCGGCGCGTCCCGCTCTGCGCGCAGATCGACCGGGCGCGGCTGGCCCAGATCGTCCGGCAGATCGCCGAAGGTCTTCCTGTCGATCGCGCGCAGCACATCTGCCGGGCCGATCTTCGACACCCCGTCGCCTACACGCCCGGCTTTCATCGCCTCGTCCACGTATTTGCGCAGGAAAGCGGCGATCTTGTCGGCCGGCGCCTGGCGACCGCCGGGCATGAACTTGCGCACCAGCGCCACGGTCAACGGCGAGAACGCATCTTCGAACAGCCCACCCTGGGCGAGTATTTCGTCGAGAGACCCGGCCGCATCGCCGCCCTGGCGCGCTGCCTGTTCGCGCGCGGCGGTGATCAGGCGCATCGCGTCCAGAACGAAAGGCGATATGTCCATTTCCGGGCGCACCCGGCCGGCCTCGATCTCGGACCTGAGCATGGCCCATTCCGGCGCCGCGTCGTCCAGCGCCTGCATCAGGCTGCGCAGGTCGCCCTCGGCCACCTCGACGCGACGTGCGATGAAATCCGGCGCTTCCCAGGCGCGCGCGAACAGGCTGTCCTGCAGCTGCCGTCGCCCGTCGATGCTGAGCGATCCGTCGGCGGCAAAAAACGCATTACGCTCGGAGCGCGGGAAACTGGCCGCAAAGTCGCGCGCAAAAGCGCGGTTCTCGGGCGAGGTGAACTTGAAGCCGGGGCGGTATTTTGCCATGAGATCGGCGCTCAGGGCGCGCGTGCCCACCTGGGCGCGCTCGGTCGCGTTCATCCGCGCAACGCCGCTGTCCTGTGCGTCAACCACAAGACGACGGCGGTCGGCACCGCTCAGCTCCGTCTTGCGCCGTGCGATCAGAACCGGTTGCTTCACACCCTCCGGGATCGGCTTGCCGGTCAGTTCCTCGATGGCGCCGCGATAGGCGGCGGCGCGATCCGGGTGGCGCTCGTAAGCGCGCTGGATCACGCGCACCCGCCCGTTGCCGCTTTCGATCACGTTGTCGGGGCCGACCAGCGGCGCGCCGCGGTCAGCTGACGGCGAGGGCATCAACAACCCCGGTTCCAGCCGCGCGGCAGTGGCCGCCACCCAGGCATCGCTGGCCGCGCGCGCCCGGTCGCGCGGCTGCAGATCGCCGCTGGCCTGGCGCAGGATCGAGGCATCGACCACCTCGTAGCCCACGTCCAGCCGGATATCGTCACCGGCCAGCACCTGTCCGCGCCCGGTATAACCACGGCTTGTGGCAAAGGTCGGCACATCCTCGGCTGCAGCCGGCAGCGCGCGCTTCCAGCGTGGCACCTCACCTGACTGGAATTGCTGCGCCAGATCTTCGGCATAGGCAATTCGCCGGCCATTGTGGGGCTCGCCCGGGCGCTCGAAGTGTCTGGAAAACAGCAGGGCCGCTTCACGTGCCGTGCGCGCCTGGCGGATTTTTTCCCAGTTCGCGCGCTCCGGCCCCTTCAGCTCGAAATCCAGAAAATCGATCTGCAGGTCCAGGTCGCGCCAGTCCTTGCCGCGGGTCCGAGCGTATTCCTTCAGCGCCGCGAACCGCGGCCCGTTCCACTGCGCGATCCCGCCGGCCGCGCCACCATCGCCCCTGATCTGGGGGTGCAGGGCGACGGTGCTTTCCTGCATCAGGTTGCCAACGATACCCGACGCAATATGGGGCTCATAGCCGCGCTCCAGCAGCTTGCCGAAAACATATCCCGCTCGGTTGGTTCGCGGCGACGCGTTGCCAGACGGCGAAAAGTCGAAATCGCCGAAGGCCGGCGGGCGCGCGGGCATGTCGCGCCCATCTGCGCCGAGCGCGCGCGTCGCTTCCTCGATGCGGGCATCGAACTCAAACGCGTTCGTGTCATCCGGCCGGTGCCGCCGAACGGCGGCGCGCCGCTCGCGCAAATAGCCGCCAAAGCGAAACGCGCCCGGCAAGGCAGTGCTCAGCACAGCGCCAACAACGCCGGCAATGCCCATCTGTTTCAACGGTTCCGGTTTTGGCAACAGGTCCAGCAGGGCTGCCATTTCGTATTGGCGCGGCAGGGTCAGCCCCTCACCTGTTACCCCGAGCGCGAGTCCCATCAGCGCGATGCGCGCCAGCGATGCGCCGCTGGCCAGGCCGACCGGTGCTGTTACCACCGATGCCGGATCACTCAGGCCGGTCCACAGCCCGCCGGAAAGCTCGGCCGCCCAGCTGCCCTCGGGGCGCAATCCGATCGTCTTTATCGCGTCCTCCAGCTCGGCCTCAAGGCGACGGTTCACCTCGGCGTCGAACTCGGCCCGGCTGGCGGGCAGAAAGTCGAGCTCGGCACGCATGTTGCCGTCCAGATCGGCCGATGCTTGCTTCAGAGCAGCGACCTGCTCCCAGGGCGGCAGCTCGTTATCCGGGTAGTAGGTCGCCAGGCGTCCGCGCGGATGCTCAGTAATCGATGCCATCGGAAAAATCTCGCTGCCATCGTTAATCGGAACATCAGCAGGGCCGCGATCCGTTTTGCCCAGGGCAGAGCGGATTTCATGTTCGACCCCACCGGCCACGCGCTCGCGCAGGCTCCACCAGTCCGTGCGCACCTTTTCCATGTACGAGGACGCCCGGAACGCTTCGCCCGCCGTGGTCGGCGCGTCGGGCAAGGGCGCTCCGACCGTCGCCGCCTGCTCGGTGTCGATGCCGCGCAGAAAGAACGTCATCGCACCACCCTCGCCACCAGGTCGCGCAGGCTGAAGGTGAAGGTCTTGCCGTTTTCGTCCTCAACGTAGTAATTCCCGCTCTGCGCCGGGAACACCAGGCGATAGGTATCGTCGCCGACCGCTTGCAGCTGCACCTGGGAAAAGGTCTGTGCATCGATCGGCTTACCGGCGACAAACGGACGCGCACCACCGGCGGCCTGCTGCAGCAAAGACACTGCCAGGTCAGCCCGGGTGCTGTCGGTGTCCTGGAACAGGCGCTTCAGGCGGCCGCTTTGCGGGTCGCCACCCTGCAACATGACGTGCAGGTCCGATATCACGTTTTCGGCATCAGCGGCACGCATCCCGGCAGGCAGAACCACAAGGCGGCCGTCCACGTCCTGAACGCCACCGCGCGCCTCGTCGCTGTCAAAGATGCCGGTGCCGCCCATGACCTCGTGCAAGGCCTGACGATACTTGTCATCGTCCATCCTGGCCGTCGGGTCATCAATCGATGCGCGCGCGGCATAAAGAGCATCGGCGGCCGCCACGACTTGTGCCTGAATGCCCGCGCCACCAGGCAGGTCGGCAAAAACGGTCCCGAGCTGACTGAAGGTCGATCCCAGACGATCCTTCGGTTTCGGCATCACGATGCCCTTGGTGGCCATGACCTGCTGACCGCGGAAAACTTCCTGTGCCAATTCCGGGCTGCCGCCGGCAGAAATCAGGCCGCCAACCTGCACGAACACGGGATCGTCTGAAATTGCCATCATGGCCGACGGATCGCGGGCGCCAAGCGTCCGGTCCAGGATGCTGGCCAGTTCAGCCCGCCGTGCGGGGTCAACACTGACGTCGGTCGCTGTCTTCAGGGCTGCAACCTCGGCACGGCTCAGGTAGGTCGCGCGCTCGACATAGCCCTGGTCTTTCAGGTGATCGCCAAACATCAGGCGCTGGACCAGCGCGCGCCCCAGATCATCCGGCGCGGCCTGTGCCGGATCGGGCAGGTCCGGCACCGGGAAGCCGCTGCGCGCGGCCTGATCGATCGGGTCGCTCTGCCAGCCCTTGACTGCCTCGTCGCGAAACCCGCGCAACACCTCCAGCCGTTCGGCCTGCCACTTGCGGGTGATCGGGCGTTTTTCTTCGGCGGCGATCCTCTCGTCCAGCACCGACACGGGGAGGAACGGCAGGTCGGCCTGCTCGTTGCGCAACTGCAGCGCCGCCATGGCGCGTGCGTATTTCGGGTGGGCCTTGACTTCCGGATCATTCAGGAATGCCTCATCGACCGCCACCCGGCCGGCATCGAATATTCCCGTCAGCTCGTCCAGGCGTGCGCCGATTTCACCCTGCCGCTCCCTGGCCGCAACCTCGGCCGCCTTCAGATCGGCCGCCGCCTGGCGATCGAGCCGACCTTGTGCCTGAACTTTCAGCCGCGCAAGCCCACTGGCCTCGATGCCGGCAAACTGTCCGGCCTCAACAGCATCCAGAAACCCCTTCGGGTCCGAGGAAATCATCGAAATGGCTGCCGCGCCATCAGCCTCTTCGCGCACCGTCAACCGGCGGCGCGCGGCCTCCAGATCATCGATGGCGCCGGCGTCCAGGTCGCGCTGAATTGCCTCATCGGCCTGCCCGATCATCGCCGCTCTCGTCTCGCCATCGACAACGGCCGCCTGGTTGACGACTTCTCGTGAGTATTCCAGCCAATTTGCCTGGCGCTGCGTCTGCCGCGCCCGCACGGCCACGCGCCCCAGCGCCAACCCGTGCCGCACTGCCAGATCATCGAACGCCAGCCCGACGCGGCCCTTGATCTTTGCGTCAATCCGCGGCCGACCGTCTTCAGTCTGGCCATCCAGCAGCCGTGTACGAATTTCCTGAACCCGCTCGCTCCAGCCGCGATCAATGGCATCCGGGTCGTTTACCTGCTCCAGGTCAAGGCGCGCCTGGCCCAGTTCCCGCGTCATCTCGATCTGCACCCGGCTGGCTTCCCGGTCCAGCCGATCCGCTTCCAGGCGCGCGCCGACCTGCGCGATGCGCTGCCCGAATTGCGCCACGGCATCGGCCGCCGCACCACCTGTATCGGCCACCCGGATATCCGCACTGCGACCGGCGCTGACGCCTGCCTTTGGCGTGACCAGGCTCATGACAGCACCTTGTCATTGCGCAACCCCGGCCAGATATCCGGGGCCGCCTCCAGCAGCGTGCCGGCCGCGCTCAGCCCGCCTTTGAACATGGCCAGCCGTCCGCGCGCGCGCGCCGCGCGCGCCGATGCGCTCAGCTCGGCGCCGCGTGCCGCACCTCGCGCGCGCACCTCCTGGCTGGCGAAACTCTTCTCGCGACCGGCATCTTCCGCAAGCAACAGCGCCGTCGGGCTGTCAAGCGACACCCCCTTGGTCGCAAGCTGGGCGGTCTGCCGGGAAATCTCTGCACGGTAACGCTCACGCGTGCGAACATCCTCGATCGCCGACAGGGCAGCTTCGGTCTTGGCGCGTTTTTCCAGCAGGCTGGCCTGTTTCTGCTGGCTTCGGTTTTCGGCCGCACCGGCCGCGAGCTGAAGTACTGAAAGAAATGCAGGATTACACATCAGCCGGCCGCCCCGTCAATCATTGCCGTCAGGGCCAGCACCGTGGCCGGCGCGCCACCAACCGGTTGAAACCTGATCGATGTTTCCACCGCGTAACCTCCCGCGAGCTGCAATTCACTGACCCCGGAAAAGCCCTGCGTCAGCGCGGCCGCCACCGGCAGGTCGAGCACGTATTCATTGTCGTGGACGTACTCTGATTGCCCGGCCTCTCTCTCGACCACAGACGCCTGCAATGCCGCCGTGCGGTGCAGGCGAATGCCGTTGCCTGGCAAAATCCGCTTCAGCCGGCCGCCCCAGTCACCGTCAGCACCGGCCTGGCGAATATCGAGCGTTTCCACTTCGTGGGTGCTGTCCAGCAACCCGATCACGGCGGTATTGACCGGGCTGTCCAACACCAGCGCACCTCCTGGCGGCACCACGAGCGGGCCGAACTCCCCCTGGTCGGTCCAGGCATGGACGGTCTCGCCAACCATATGGGGCAGCTGGAACGTATCGGTGGCCGGGTTCGGGGCAAACTTCGATGCCGAAAACAAGTGCACCGCATCCGTGATCGGCTCGCTGCCGCGCAACATCCCGAAGGGCAAGGGCTGCTCTTCGACATGGCGCACCGTCGCCCCGTTGATCGTGCGTTTCACGATCATCAACAGGCTGTCCAGCCCGGTGACCGGGTCGGGACTGGCGCAAATGCTTTCTACCTCGCCCCCCGCCAGGCTCAAGGTGGACCAGCCAAGCACCTCTTCATCCGGGTCATACAGCATGACGGCCAGGCTGCCGTCGCCGCGGCGCAGCCAGATCAGGCGTTGCGATGCGTTCTGCCAGACCATTTCGACAAAACCCGGATTGCCCAGGTGATCGGACGGCAGCGACAGCTCGACCATGGCGTTGCGGTCCTCGGCAAAGGCGTAGCGCAGTTCGAACACCCGCTGGCCGTCCTTTGAAATGAAAATCGGCTTGCCGTCCGGCACCGCCGGCCGCGCCGGGCTGACGCCCAGGCTGGCGTCGCGCTTCATCATGAAAGTGGTGGGTCCGATAGCCTGTTCGCGCGTGTCGGAGCGTGACGAAAACACATCGCCCAGGGCGCCGGCATGCAGGCCTCTACTGCCCGCCGCCAGCCACTGGATGGCGTTCAGGCTTTGCGATCCGTCGATCGCGTAGGCAAAACTGTCGGCAGCATTCACGCCGGGCTGGAAACCCGCGTAATTGCCGATTTCGGAAAACCACATCGTGCGCGGCTCGGCCGTTGTGCCAGCGGCAACCAGGCGCTGGTCATGTATTGCGATGGCCTTGGGGTGGCCGTTCTCATTACTCCAGGCCCCAAGCGCCCAGCGGTATGTCGAATTCGCAACGCAAGGCGATGGAATGCGCTTGAGAACCGTTGCATCGACCGTGTTGGCATTGGTGAAGGCGGTGATGCGCGCGACGCCAACGCCGTCGGAAATGAAATCCCACTTGACCCCGGCGGCAACCTCTTCCTGGCCTTCGGTGTGCTGCGGCGGCACGCTCTTGGAGTTCGAGCCGGCCGCCAGCTGGTAGATGTTGCCGTCGTAGCGGCGCTGCGCGCCGACGCTCAGCGCCTCGTTTGCCGTCCAGATCGGAATGCCGGGGTAGCTGACCGGCTTCATCTGGATCAGCGCACCCACCATGTTTGCCGTGAACATCGCGGCGATCGCCTGGATGGTGATCGCGCCGGTCTCGCCGCTTGGCGTGATGGTCCTGGCCGTATTGGTATTGGCCGCCATGAACGGGCCGTCGTCGATCTGGTGGTCGGCAATCGTCCAGTTGTCCAGTGCCAGGCGCGACAGTTTCTGCATCGGCAACTGACCATCCACAAGGTAGATCACATCGGCCGACTGCACCCAGGCCAGACGCGCAATGGCCGCGGCGTCGTACGGGGTTGCCAGCTCGTAGGGCGTCCCAGGGCTTGCACTGTCATCGACCAGCTGGCCATAGCGCCAGACCCGCATCTTGAACGGGGTGAATTCCAGTTGCAGCGCATCGTTCACCGCAAACTCGAAGGCGATCAGCCGGCCGGCATTGTTGCCGTCGGTCGCGCCCCGGAAAAGCGTTCCTGGCGCGCGCGTAAATCCCCCCTGGCGCATTGGCAGAAAGCCCGCGCAGCGGCGCAACCCGGTCTGAAAGCGCTGAAAATCCGGCCGCCCGTACAGGAGCGGCGACACCTCGCCCGACGAAAAGGCATATTGCGCGCTGGAAACCCGGCTCACAGGATCGCCTCCGATGCCCAATCGCCCGGCTCGGGCCGGTCGTCATAACGCCCCGGCGAGGCATCGATGCGGTCTGCCTCCAGGGCATCCGCCATCGCATCAGCCGCATCGGCAATCAACGCCTGGCGTTTTGACCGGCTGGTTTGCAGTTCCGGCATCAAGGTGGCCAGCTTGTAGGCAACGGCCACCTGGAAACTCTGCGGAAGGCGCGCCGGATCGCTGACCTCGGCGGTGTAGATGATGCGCAGCGGTCCGGCCTGATCGGCGTGCAAATAGTCCTTGTCGGCGCGCCAGCAGATATTTCCATCGCCCACCTTGCGGATCCTCACCAGATCGGACGGCAGGCTGTAACCATGGGAAAGATCGACATCGACCAGGTATCCCGGCGTCGCACTGTTCACCTCGGGCAAATCGGCGATGACCCTGGCAAACCCCCAATCGGCGCGTTCCAGGCAAACCCTCAGCGCGCGCGGCCAGGCATCGGCGGCGGCCTGCGCCTTGGGGCTGGTGTCGGAAAGGGAAGAAATCGGGCGCTGCTCCAACAGCCGAAAGGCCATTGCGACAATTCCGTTGTTGGCAATTGGGTTGGCCATGCGTTTCGCCCGCTATCAGGGATGTCACGCCGGGCACGGATGCGCGCCCGGCATGGTTGTCGTCGGCCGGCTCAGGCCAGAAAGCTGATCCGGAACGGCATCGATCCGGCACCGGCAGCGCCAGCCGCCGCGCCGTGCTTGTAAAGCGTGATGAAACCACCGGGATCGGCGGCGAGCCCCAGAATTTCCCACAGCGCCTTGCCGTGATTGGCATCGCCGAACACCTTCGGGCTGACGGTGTTGCCGGCGGCCTTGGCGACGTTGACCAGCGCCGTCGCGTCGGTGAGCGTCCCGATCTCGATCTGGGCATAACCGTCGTTTTGCACGTCAAACGCCGTGCTTTCATCGACCAGGCAGTTGGACGGCAACTCGCACAGCTTGTAGGTGGAGCCCTGGCTGTCGGCCGCGCCGTTCGAAACCGTGCCGGTGATGGTGTAAAGCCGGGCCTTGGCCCGGGCCGCGTCGATGACCTGGCCGCCGGCCAGCTCGTCGCGGTAGATGTCGGAATTGAGATTGACAACGGGCATCTTGCCCTCCTTTTCGCTTTGATTTTACCCGCGGCGGGATCAGCCGCCGCGGGTTGCTACAATCAGGCTTCCTGCGCCTCGATCACGTGCACGCCCAGATCCTCGGTGCGGGTCGCATCCATGTAGGCATCCACGTGGATGTAGGGGGTGTTGCGCGCATGCGTGTCGTTCCACATGTCGGGCTTGATGTCCTGCCAGACGCCCAGCACGACCTTGTCCTTGATCCAGACCGGGCAGGACCGGATGTTTGACACCTTGGGCAGGCGGTTCACCTCGACGAACTCGAACCCCATCAGTCGCTTGACCTTGCCCTCAACGACCGCCGGCTGTTCCAGCATGTTCAGGCTGGCGCTGGCGCTCTCGACGATCCCCAGCAGGTCGTCGTGCTGGTTGGTGGTGATCGCCATCACCGGAGTGTTGAACTCCAGGTCGTTTTCGTCCAGCCCCAGCTGCTTGCGCGCGGCGCGCAGCTTGGCGATGGTCAGACCCTGGTTGTTGTGCACGGTCTTGTAGGTCGCCGGCAGCGCGGTGCCGGCATTGCCGGGCCGCTTGCCTTCGCTGACCGCGCCCAGGATCCCGCCATCGGCCAGCGCGCCGTTCCCATCAAGCCCCAGGATGGTGTCATCGATGCCGCGCCGGATGGCCATGACATGGGCATTCATCAGCCGCGAACTGGCGTCGGACGACTGGCGGAACTTGTCCTCGCTATCGAGATACTGGCCAGTTTCGATCGGGTCGCGATAGATCAGCCAGCGCCGGGTGCGGTTCGGCACGTTTTCGATATTCGATCGGCGCCGGCCGGTGCCCCGGCGATAGTTCACCTCGCCGATGATGTTGGCGGCAACGGCACCTTCGCCGGTCGCCGGTTGTTCGGTCACATATTTGCGCAGCTTCGAGCCGCGATACTGGGTCGCCAGCATGAATTCGTCGCGAAACATCATGCGATGATGCTGTTCCACCAATTGATCAAAGGACATTGGGCCCCTCCACGAAAAACAGTTGCAATTGAGGTTTTTCGGAAGGGATGCCCGGCTCGAAACCGGACCCGCCCTGGGGCATCACGCGCCATGTTCGGCAGTCTGTTCCCGCGGTCAAACGGACGGCACAATGCACCGATACCCGTTGCGCAGAAAATCCAGAACCGACTCGCGCTTGTCAAGCCAAAAAATCAAAATATGCCCCGGCACCGATGGAACCGGGGCAGATGTGGGGGCCGGATCAGCCCGAACACATGCGTGTCAGCACGTCCGCATGGCCCTTCGCGCGCAGCCGGAACCCGCCGATCGCGGCCAGCAACGCCAGCGCCTGCTGGCCGCGGTCCGGCTCGCGCGCCAGCTTTTGCGCCAGCATGTTGTGCAACGCCGCCTCGCAGCCTTCGGCATAATGCAGCGCCTCGGTGATTTCCTCGCCGATCTCGAAACCGGCCTGTTCCAGATCTTCACGCTCACGATCAGGCATCGGCCACCTCCCGCGCTTCGACCAGCGCGCCGGGCACCACGACGCCGCGCGTCGCCTCGCCGCCGATCGACAGCACCTGGTTGCTGATCATCGCCCCGCCCAGCGCCAGCAGCGCCGCGCGCCAGCCGCCGCCGGCCCAGCGTGTGCCTGCAAACAGCGACGCCACCGCCGGATGCGCCGGGTTGGCCACGAACAGGCCGTCCTCGACCAGGCGCAGCCCCCAGCCGTTCAGCGCCCGCACGTCGCGCGCCGCGATCGCCGCGCCGGCCACGTCCAGAACATGGGCCAGGCATTCGCGCCCCTCGGCCGCGCTCGCCGGCGCATTGTCGGGGCCGATCTGCGGCAGCGGGCTGCGCGTCCAGATCGACACCGCCGCCCGGCGCCCGCGCGTCAGCCGCGCCTCGCGCACCAGCTGCAGCCAGATTTCCGCCTCGCGCAGCGGCAGCCCGGCGATCTCGCCGCCCGTGGCCGCGCCCGCCGGCAGCCGGTGTTCATAGCGCCCCTGCTTGCGGATCGCCGGCAGAACCTCGGCCGTGACCCACTTGCGGAACCGGCGCGCCTGTTCCTTGCGGCTGGTCAGCACCAGCGCGTAAAGACCGCTTTCGGAAATGATGGTGGCGTTCGGGTTCCCGCGAATAGTGTCGGTTTTACCGACGGTATTCAGGTTCACAACCTCACGCTCGTCATCATCGAGCCGGGAAACTGCATCTCGCGAGTTTCCAATCTCCAAAACGCGGCAGACATCCGCCGCCACGAACCACGGCTCGTCCTCGCGCATCACCACGCGCACGGCCTGTTCCTCGAAATCGAATGGGAGTATTTCGGTGCTCATCTGGCATCCTCCTAGTGGTTGAATGATCCCACCCACCCCCTGTCAACAGGGTGGCCAGGCAACAGCGGGTTGACAGACCGCCACTAGGAACGGCAGACCTTTCGGTCTCCCACTGCGCCTGACCATGGAAAAGGCCGCGTTACGGGCGGCCTCGGTTGCGCCTAGTGGTTGGGTCGGGCTGTCAATCCCGGCGGGCACATGGGGTGCCCGCACCGGGGATGTTGCCAGACGGCGCGGGTTGTGTCAATCGCCCCGCCCGAAGATGCCGACGGGGCGCGCGCGGCTCATCCGGCGGCGGAGGCGATCTTGGTCAGCCGCTCGATCTCCGGGCGCAGCCGGTTCATCGCCGCCACGTCGCCGGCGGCCATGGCCTTGCCGTAATCGCCGTCGGGGCCGCGCAGCCGCGCCAGCTGCTGACGCGCCTCCGCCGGGGTGGTGCCAAGCGCGGTGCCGCCCTTGCCCAGCCCCTTGATGCCGTCCTCGCCCAGCATCTCGCCGATCGCCGCGCCCATGCGGATGATCGCGGCGTCGCCGGTTGCCTCTTTCAGCGCCGCGGTCAGGTTCTGCAAGGCGGCGTTGTCCAGCCCGGCGGCCTCGGCGATCGCGCTCATGCCCTGGCGCGCGATCTGCAGCTTGGCCGGCAACTCGTCGCCCCAGTCCTTGCGCAGATCCTCCATCATCGCTTCGGTGGCCTGGTTCAACTCGTCCTGAACGCCCTGCACGGTGCCGCCCACGTGCTTGGCATAGGCCTCGACCAGGCGCTGCACCGCGCCCGGCGGCACCCCTTCCTCGAAGGCGATTTCGCGCACCTGCGCTTCCAGCGCCTCGTCGTATTCGACGCCCTTGGGCAGTTCCGGGCGCTTGATCTCGTAGCCGTCGGCCTTCTCCGGCAGGCCGAACAGCTCGCGGTTGGCCTTGACCCAGTCCTTGACGTCTTCGCCCTCGCCCGGCTTGGCAATCAGGCTGTCGGCCGGTTTGCCCAGCTTCTGCTCGCTGGCGCGCCAGCCCCTAAACGCCTTCAGCAGCAGCTCGTCCTTGTCCTCGGTGGTCATGCCCTTCTTGGCCAGCCAGTCGCGCTCATCATTCAGGATCGTGTCGGCCTCCCACCAGGGCTTGCCACCGCCTGCACCTTCGCCGGCGCCTTCGCCGCCGCCTTCGCCTTCGCCGCCACCGGCACCACCGCCTGCACCCTCGCCGCCACCAGCACCCGCGCCACCGCCGCCTTCACCACCAGCGCCTTCACCACCGGCGCCTTCACCACCGGCGCCAGCACCGCCCGCGCCGCCGCCTGCGCCTTCGCCCGCGCCTTGCCAGAACGGGCGGGGCAGCTTCCAGAATTCAGTCAATGTCATTGTTCGTCTCCACGATTTGTTGCAGTTCCAAAGGGTTGATACTCATCAGCGCCAGCAGTTCCTGCGCCAGTTCGGCCCGGCCGCGTTCTACCGCCAGCCGGATCGGGTCGATCGGCAGTTGCACCTCGACGCCATCCTCAAAGGTCTTGGCGCGCTGTGCCAGGATGCCGCCCATGCGGATCACGTCCTGCGCCAGCGCCGGCTCGCGCTCGGCCGCCGCCGCCCAGCGCGTCGCCAGCCGCTGAGCGGCGCGCCGGTTGGGCGACAGCTGGCGCAGGATGGTGATCTTGTCGAAGATCATTGCGCGGGTGCTCCCTGGGCGGCAGGATCGGCGCTATCGGCCGTCGGCAGAACGCCCGC
>Ga0256839_1000847_pt1 | contig 39101 bp, 30 predicted proteins | sample 354166metaG_FD_185968 | JGI IMG/M metagenome (GOLD analysis project Ga0256839, IMG submission 185968) | Hydrothermal vent microbial communities from Mid Atlantic Ridge, Atlantic Ocean - 354-166 | ecosystem: Environmental > Aquatic > Marine > Hydrothermal vents | place: Atlantic Ocean: Mid...
TCAACAGAACAATTGCAATTGGCAATGAAATAATTCTCTGTGGAAAATGACGACCTGTAGTTCCAGGCCATTATTTTTTTTTCAGGGTCGACTACATAATCCATGTCGAACATTATCGCCATCAAGAACAAATGTAGAGGCTCCTAATTTATATAACTCTGATTCAACAGCATGCGCTAAAGTCGATTTTCCTGCTCCTGACAACCCGGTAAACCATAAAATTGAACTTTTATGGCCATGCTGATTTTCTCTATCTGACTTCGAAACTTTAGCCTTATGCCATACGATATTTGTAGATTTTAGATTGGACATGGACATCAACTAAAAAAATCTCTTTTTAACATAAATCAGCTTACAAAGACATCACATCCTGATCTTAGCTATTCTAAAATGCGTAACCCCAACGGACTAATAATGTACCATCTCTCTCCAGTTGATAACCATTAAAATCATGTATAACAGGCTGTAACCATTCAACACTTAAATTATGTCCAGAAAACTCCCCTTGAGGAGCTGAAAAAGTCACGCCCAATCCAATATCCCAAAATTTACCACCATAATTAGCTGGGTTCTCTGTATTTGCTCTCTGTGGTGTATCGGCTGGATCAGTTAGGCTAGGCTGATATTCCATTCTGCTGGAAAAGCCTCGTATGCTCCCTTGTACTAGATATTGATTTCTTAAAGTAAACGCCAACCAACTTGTCGCCTTGTATCCAACCCAGACAGAGCCTTTTATTTCATCACCCAAGGCATATCCTAATTTATTCCGGCTTTGCATACGCTTAATACCACTTACTTGCCCTCCCCAATACCATTGATCAGCATAACCGGTATAAGTCAGACTCGACCTTAAATCCCATGTTCCGCTTCCTAATTGCATACCATAACTTTGGGTCTGGCTGGTGTTATTCAAAAAACCATCAAAAGTCACATCAATCCGGCCTGTGGGCACACTCACACCAATACCTAAGTGCACATGATGATGCTCATTTTCAAACACTTTAAATAAGGCAGTCATCAAAGTATCACCTAGCCCAACATTTTCATGAGGCCCACCTTGGGCATCAGGAAGCGCATTAGGTAAAGGTGTCATTTCCATTTTTTTATAAGCAAATTGTGGCATCAACATTAAATTCAACCAATCCGTTGGCGCATACATAAAATTGATCATATGCATATCCATACGCATTGCTGTTGACTTAAACTCACAACCAATGGAAATAACCCGACAAGCAGAAGTTGCCAATTCCTGATCGTTGATTCCCGAGTGCGTTCCTCGCTGAAAACCATCGGCCCAATCAGCATGGGAGTAATTATAAGACACCATAAAATCACCTGCACTCAGCATATGTCCCTCCATAATCCCGGCAGGTAATGGGCCGCCATAATGAGAATGCCTAGGAGATTGATGTGTATTGTCAATACTGCCCCCTAAACTGGATAAATTAATATTTAACGAAGCCGTCAATAAATAGGCATCAATATCAGCAAAATCTCCACTGCCCTTCCCATCTAGCTGTAAGGAACTACGCTGCGTCATGTATTCAAAACCAGCTGATAAGGTAACACCCTTGACAAATTGTTTGGTAATCGTTAAACCGCCACTTAACTTTCCAAAACCAGAAAGGCGGTAATCGCTGGAATAATAGCCATCTGCCCTCGGCACTAAAAAATACGGCGCATAAAAATCGGCTGCGGTCTGAGAAAAATAACGAATATAAGGCTCAATCATTAGCCCGAACGGCAATTGCTGATACCAAGCAAGATCCAACGTATGCGAGCGGATAGCCCAGTCATCCCACTGATACCTGTATCGGGCATGTAATGCACCTTTTAGACTGGAAAAATACTGGTTGACACCGCCAGTAACAGACCATTGATCACGCTTATCTGGCCTGACTTCCCGAAAAAGATCAATGCCCATCGGTATCAAATTGACACCTGTATAATATTTCCAACCTTTATTCTGATCTAGATCCAAGGGTGCGTTTATGCCAACTAAAGTATAATCGGCAGCCGATAACAATCCTTTGATATGAACCAACTTATAAGGATTGGAAAGATAGCCCCGTTTACGGCTATATTCACCACTCAGATAAACTAAAGTATTTTTACTAAATACCTGGCTCAATGCCATACTAAAGGTTCGATAGGTATTATCAGCATTAAAATCATTGGCTGACCCCCCATGATCATGCGGTCCGCCTGTTGAAGGTGCCGCTCTAAAAATATGATTATTAGAAAATTTATATCCGAGTGTGACCGTTGTCAGTTTATCATTAAATTCAAAACTATGGTAAGTAGAACCAAATGTGGAAGTATAATCCGGTTCAATTGAATAACCACCCGAAGCCGTTAGCGTATAAGGGCCAAAAAACAGTTTCGCCTTTAATATTGGCATGTGGCGAGTTTCGAGAGGGTGGGCTTCGATAATTTGTTTAATCGTATGGTCACTACCAGACTGTTTTTTTTCAAGATAGCGCTTAATCAATTCGGTTTGCATCCTAACACCAGAATCATTAGGATCCACCCCAACCTTCTGTGCCACGTTCACTGGAAGCGTTGGCAAAACAAAACCATTAGCCAAATCTGCCTGCAAACCAGCCCAAATAGCCGTATCAGCAAAAGCACCTTTCAGAATCGTATCATTCATTAAACCAAAAGCCGGCCCTCCTGCCAGATCAAAACCGGAAGCCTTTGTCACGATATCCGCACTATTAGCTGGCACAACATAGCTGGGAGATGCTCCCGAATAAGTATCCTGGTCATAGGAAAATGAAAATTGAAACCAATCTGACACTGGAACAACAAAACCACCATGATACACTTGTACCTGCATTCGGTTACCTGCTTCCCTATAATAGCCAAACTGGCTGTTCAACTGGGGTTGATCAACAGGACTATCTGCCTTTAACTCGGGGCTAGGTAAACTTAACGCAGCACCAGTCAAAGCCAATAAGGCATTTTTACCCGAAGTGGCTTGTTTGTTTTTTTTAATTACAACCACATCCGCCACCAGAACCAATGATACCCCCAGAGGATGCCTCTTTGCTTTCAAACACATGCTCCCTGAAAGCAGCATGCTGTACATTTGGATTAATCGCCATTTCAGGCTTGGCCAAATTACCTCTCTCCCAAGGAGCAACATTACAAGCTGATAACATTAAAGAAACTAATACCGCAAAAGAATAATAAATCAAAGCATTCAATTTATTCCCTCCTTATTCTTATCTTCATTCAAGAGCTGGGTGACAAAACTTCGTATTTCGTGCTCATCGCTACTGCGAAAACCTAAATGTATTTTCCGAACCTTGCCCTGCTTATCAATGAGATAAGCAGAAGGCATAGCTTTAACATCGTATTTTTTCGGGCAAACTCCGTGAGGATCCATGGCAATGACATAATCGACTGGAAACTGTTCTAAAAGCTTTCGAGCATCTTCAGGATCTTCATCAACATTTATAGCTATGATCTCGAAACCCTGATCATGTAATTTATTTCGTAATGCGTTCAAGAAAGGCATGGATTTTTTACATGGCGGACACCAGCTTGCCCAGAAATCCAGATAAATAACTTTACCTAGATATTTTTTAAGACTGAAAGGATTTTTTGTTGATTCAAGCGTTGCTGGACATGAAACAGCCATTTCATTCACCTCAATGGCTTTAGTAGCAGGCGATAAAAAAAATATAAAAAACACGAATAATATCAAGTTGCGCATTCAAACCCCCAAAATAAGATTTATTCAGCATTTTTCGTACCATAAAAACACGGAGGATTAATTCTGCCTTAAGACCTGATTTATACTCGAAACCTGTTTATGTAATTATTTACCGATCACTCTTCCCGCTATTTAAGTTCATCCTTCCACGATAAAGCATGGCAAATCGCAACTAAACTATGTCATATACCAACATTGAATAAGTTAAATAACATAGTTTAATTATTAAGAGGAAATATTTACTTTTGACTGAATAATACCAACCCCAACAAGCTAAAACTAAATCATTCCGATATCCATTTGCTACATCACAAAAAGCAACAGATGTAAACTGTCCGTGATAGCTATAAAATCAAGTTTTGAGAATAAAAAAAGGAGCCAGGAATCGGCTCCTTTTTTACTAAATGCCTGCCTGATGCAAGCATGAAAGGAAATATAAAGACCAAGCCTTATGTCATTTTTTTCTGCGTATAAAACCCAAACCACCAATAGCTGAAACAAATAACCAAACTGCGGCAGGAACAGGTACATTTGAAGGTGGAGGCTCAGGACTATTGATGACGGGTGCGCCAAATACTACGTTATCAAATCCGATTTTTAACTTTGAAAATGCAGCATTGTTAGCAGGATCATTTCCTCGACCCGGCGCATCAAAAAAGTACTCTAATAGATAAACCGAATTAAACGTATCGCCGAAATCCAGACTGGAACCGACATTTTTATCGATTGTCAGATCCACTGTATCTGTCAACGCTGAATCCTTATAGCCCCTGAAGGTAACGGTAGAAGCTCCACCACCCACCAAATCCAGTGATGGCTCTATTATATCCATGCTTTTGGCACTAAAAGCCATACCATCCGCTAATTGAAACAAACCACCGCCTGAATCAGGCTCAAGGAATGAAAACCTGTTTTCACCAGAGGTAGTTCCATGTAAATGGCTCGTTGTTCCAGTCGCTACCCCGATTGAATTTCCGGGCGAAGTACCAAAGCCGATTGCCGTATGTACGACTCCATCTTCAATATAGCTTTGGCTGAATGCCGGAAAAACCGCAGCCGACATTTGTGTTCCTGTTGCATCATCTCCCTCAAAATCAATAACCACATCGCCAACCAGACCTGCAAGGGCTTGTCCGGACATAGCCAAAGTCCCAATCAGTAACCCAGCAGTTAACAGGGAATTATGTTTTGCTTTATTCATTTTAATTCATCTCCTAAACAAATTGTTTTATCTTGCTGCAACAGCCAGTTTCGTTAAGAGCAAATAAATAGTTTTGCTGCAGGCACGAACATGGCCGATAGATAACATTGTTATTTTTAAAAAAATACACTACGGCTAGTGACTTAGCTGGCCAGACCAACAAACTTCTCAGTCACATCAAACAAAAGAATACAGGCGACTATCCCAACCTTATCATCACTAGCGGCACAGGTATTTCAAGCATCTTTTATGCCACAAAATAAATACCCTTTTATTTGTTAAGAATGCAGAAAATTGATGATAACGCAATACCAGATTTGGCACGCTCTATGCTTGAAGTTTTTTAGACTTTTTGAAAGTGATGAAAAAATCATAAAACCATTATCTGTCACTTTTTTCTGCCTGCACTTGTTTCGCAGTTATTAGCAGTATTATTTAAAGAACATGGAGAACCCACATGAACATCAAAAAAACCCTGATAGCGCTATCTGGCATATTGGTTGCCATTAATGTTTATGCGCACGGGCCAAAACCTGCAAGCCTCAAAAATGCTCCACTTCCACCGCTCCCGGAAGGCTTAATAGATGGTCCCGACCCAATAATCATTGATAAGGAGAAGGCCATTGTTCTTGGAAAGGCCTTGTTTTGGGATATGGCTGTTGGCAGCGATGGCATTGCCTGTGCTTCCTGTCATTTCCACGCTGGAGCTGATAGCCGTGTAAAAAACCAGTTAAATCCTGGGGAAAAAAACCCTGCAGACACCGGAACAACATTTGAGCAAACCGCCTCGGGCAAACCTGGTGGCCCAAATTACACCCTAACCAGAAACGATTTTCCGTTTCATCAAAGAATCGATCCATACGATCACAACAGCCCAATAAAATTTAATACTGACGATATTGCCGCTTCATCAGGAACATTCAGCGGCGAATTCAAAACAGCTTCCCGCCGAGGGGAAACCAATGATGATTGCACCCGTGAAGCCGACCCGGTATTCCACGCACATGCATTTGGAACCCGACGAATAGAACCCAGAAACACGCCAACAGTTATCAATGCAGTCTTTAACCACCGAAATTTTTGGGATGGCAGAGCGAATAATGTATTCAATGGCACCAGCAATTGGGGTGATCGTGACCCGGAAGCCGGAGTCTGGGTAAAAATCAACGGACGTCAGGTGCAAAAACAAAGACTGGCTCTGGTCAACTCATCATTAGCTTCACAAGCATTAGCTCCTCCTCTTTCGGACTCAGAAATGGTCTGCCGAAATCGCAACCTAAAGGATTTGGGTAGAAAATTACTCTACCGCAAGCCTTTAGAACACCAAAAAGTTCATTATCAAGACAGCGTCCTAGGACCGCTTAGCTTCAGCAATGAAGAAAAATTATTGCCCGGCCTGAAAACCACTTACAGCCGACTCATTAAGCAGACTTTCAACAAAAAATATTGGTCTTTCCGTCGAAGAGGCCCTTTTGGCAGTGCGCCAAATCAGCGGCCTTACACACAAATGGAAGCAAATTTTTCAATGTTTTTTGCGCTGGCCTTACAAATGTATCAATCAACGCTTATATCTGATGATGCGCCTTTTGATAATGCCACATTTGATGATGAAATGCTGCCAACTGACCTGGGCGATTCGATCCGGCGTGGTGTTCAGGCATTTGAAGATCTTCATTGCAATGTGTGTCATTCAGGACCCGTCCTCACCTCTAATGCCATTTTAACTAACGCACAACTGCTGGAAGATAATTCCCAAGCATTGGGCCCCAATAGCGACCAAAGCGGCGTAAACGGTGTAGCAATCAACCGCAACATAGTCAACTTTGATCTTGCCAAGGGGTCACATTTTTTTGATACAGGTTTTTTCAACACTGGCGTCCAAAGCCCTGATGCAGATCCAGGTGTAGGTGGACTTGATGATTTTGGCAATTCACTCTCATATTCAGATCAATATGTGGAATATCTCGCAGGCACACCGAATGCGATCATTGACTCTGAAGTTGGCATTACCAACGTAAAAGCCTGTAACTTTCAAGCTTACCTTGCCAGTACCCGGTTTTTTCCACCATTCATTTCTACAGACCAGATGTTTCGTCCCGATGATGGAATAACTCCCGATCCCAATGGAAACGAGAATTGCTATAACTCCATTTCGGAAGCATTTATTCCAACCAAGGCTGCAGCTAAAGCAGAACTGGCCAACCCGGACCGGAAAAGAATGAGATTGGCCACTCAAGCGGCTTTTAAAGTTCCAAGCCTGCGAAATGTCGAACTAACAGGCCCTTACATGCATAACGGCAGCATGGCAACACTGCAGGAAGTGCTCGAATTTTATTCCAGGGGCGGTAATTTCCGCAATAACAATAAATTTATTCATGGTTTTATTGCTCCGATGGGGCAAATTGCAGGCGATGATCCTGTTGCCAATGCCGCGAGCATTCAAAGAAGAGCCGATGTTATTGCCTTTCTAAAATCCTTGACAGATGAGCGGGTTCGATATGAAAAGGCGCCATTTGATCATCCAGAACTGGTTATTCCGCATGGCCATGACTCTGATAAAACAAACCCATTGGATGACAGTCTGCTCGCAGATGAGACTTTTATAATTCCAGCTGTTGGCGCCAAGGGTCGAAACACTCCGCTTTTGTCCTTTGAAGAAATTCTCAAGCAACAAGAATAAGTAAGCAATATATTTGAGTCTGTATTTCTGGTTATGCGGACTCAAAACCAACCTTTAACAAACAAAATAATTTCACAGTAATGCATTGAAATTATTGGAGTAACAAAATGAAAAACAAAACCTTATTATCCTTTCTATCTATCGGTGCAATATCAATATCTGGAATATCAAATGTCCAGGCATCAAGCAGTTTCAGTAGCTCTGCTACGATAGCCATCACTATTGACAATATCATTAACGCCACAAACCCTGATGATAATTCAGGTGTGGAAATTTCAGGGCTGTTTGAAATGGCTGATTCTGATTCTGCTCCAGGCGTTGGAGAATCCATAACGGGAGACGGCCATTCATCCACTGAATTTGTTGGTGGAAAAAATCTCAGTCAAACATTTTCTGCAATGGGTAATGTAAATAATGGAAGTGTTGACAGCTATTACCAGACCCTAGGAAATCTTAAATTCAACAATCATTCAAGTGACAGTTATACCATCAGCTTCAGCATGGACTATACCCTGGAGACGAGTGTGGCCGGTGCTTTTGCAACAAACACCGTATCCCTGGATTATTCCAGTAATAGTGGCGATATTGGAGGATTTGCTGAAGTCTCTGCAGATTCGTCATTAAATCTTTCAGAGCAAATGACCGATAACATATCCTTTACCATTAATCTTGATGGGTTTCAGTCTGATATTTTCTTTGCCGACATAGCTATTAACAGCTATGCAGAAGCTTCAGCAGTACCATTGCCTGCCGCAGGATGGTTAATGCTCAGCGCTTTGATTTTTCTTCGTCGTTTTCAACTTAGCTAGAGGTTCTCAAAAGCAAACAATCCGTAATAATCTTACCGATACAAACTCGCCACAAAGCGAACTGGAAAGCTCAGGAATCAATATCTTTTTGATCACTTGGGCATCTCCTTCGAGTATAGGGGTAGAAAAACCAAATTGTTTTTCTACAAAATACTCAATTACTGTTTGGCAAGCATCAGAATAAGCTTGCTGATTTTTTTTAACCACAAAACATCTTAAAACAAACAACATTTTCACCAACTAATCGAGGTATCAAATCATGAAACACTCACATCACAAAACAATGAAATCATTTTTGGCTATCAGCGCCATCTCTCTGCTTCCAATAACTTCAAATGCTGCAATTACAGTTCCGGCAGTCGCTTTGACAAATACCTGGGATGCAGGAAATCTCATTATGTCTGCAGGCGAATCTATCTCTGCCACGAATCAAGGCTCAAATGATAAACAATCTTTCACCAGCAACCCTGAGTTAGATGGTGCTTCTTGGGCGCATTTTGGTTCTTGGTATACTTTTATGACTCATAATGACAGCAATATTAAAATCTCTGTCACCGCTACTAAACCCCAGGAAATGTCTCCCGGCTTCAGTGTATGGCGTACCGATGGTGAATTTGACGGCGGAACACCAAAAACCGGAGAACAATCAACAGTTGAGGTTGGAACACCTCACTCGTTCAACTCAATTGGTAAAGCGGGTAATTACGGCACATGGTGGATGACAGACAACTCGGTTTCAATCACAGACCCTAATACAAATGGTGGCGTTGGATTTGCTGAACACGGCATTGTAGAGCATTTGGGTTACGCCAGCGATGGTATTTATGAAGGCTCAAATGGTTGGGGTGAAATTGTCAAAAATGACGGCAATCAGGATGGATATGCTGAACTAACTTTTGATAACATGGATGCAGGCTGGTATCTCATCTTTGTTGGTGGTGCTGACGGTACAGTAGCTGGTTCGGGCGCCCCTTTAAATATCCTGGTAGATTCTAGCCCGATTGTTGGCGCAAATCCGGTTCCTGTTCCTGCTGCTGTTTGGCTGTTCGGGAGTAGTTTAGCTGGTTTGTTTTTATCTCGTAAAAAAGCCTAGCTTTTTAAATCATTAACCCAAAAGGGCTAATCAATCATGACCAGCCCTTTTGGCAATGCACTCCTTTTTACGAGCTAAAAATCAAGCCATCTCTGCATTTTTGCGGCGATTAACACCTAACAAACCAAACATGGCACTACCAAATAACCAAACTGCTGCAGGGACGGGAACTGCTGTAACAGGAGTCATTTCAAGTGACAAAGGTGTACCAGCCATCATTGAACTACCAGTAGGTTCCCCAGCCATACAATTTCCCATCATCATCATACTACCAATAGTACAGTCACCATACCCCATTCCATTAACATCCATACCGGTAATATTGCCCATCGAATCATGATTAAATGCTAAAGTAAAAAAAGCATTTTCCATACCCGCTGGGTCGGTATCAGCTGGGTCCAGTCCATATTTTCGGTAGGTGTCCATACCAGCTGGCACGTTGCTATAACCGCCACCCATATACACATTAGATGAATCATTTTTAAAGACGGTAGCCATAAAGGTTGTTCCATCATCACTTACTTGAATATTTTTATCCAAAGTGATCATATACGGATAAGAGCCACCAGTAGCTGTACTCCCTCCAGCCAATGGATTACCATCAATGTATTTAAAAGATGGATCTGCAGAAACATCCATCCAAGGACCCTGCATGGATTCATTCATTGTCCCTGAAAAACTATTGACTGCATATGTAGAACCATCCCACATCAAATCAATTTGACCAATAAACTTGGTGTCTCCTGCAGTGCCAGGCACCATCGGTTCGTTAAACATACCCATTACATCATACGTAGTTGCTTGCGCCATCGATACACTACCCGCCATTAATATTGATGCTACGAGTTTGGTTTTGATATTCATTAATTTATACTCCATAATTAAAAGTTGAGATTTTAAAGCTTAAGTAAATCGTTAATGCAGTAAAATCATTTCCGCACTAACCCCCACCACCCACTGACGAAACCCAACCATTTGGGTTATAACCAGGCCTCTGGAATTTCCAGCTCACCTTGCAGTGGCGTAGTGATTTTCATCCTTGATTTTTAATTCAATTGATCGCCTACATCTGGTTTATAAATTTCAGGCGATTATTAATTCCCTTTGTTTAATACCAAGCATTATTGATGCCAAAAAATAAACATTCATTGATAAAAACCTCTCTTCCAACATAATGCCATACAAGACATTGATATATAAATAATAATTTATATCGAATAATAATTTATTTGCAATAAATTATTATTCTTACAACTAAAATTTTTTAAAACTAAGTTATTTAACCCGAATTAAATAAGTCAAATGCCTAAAAAATTACTGTCATCTTTAGCTCTACAAACAATGTCTTACTGGCTCTCAGACGCTTTGAAAATGACCGGATTAATTCTTAACTTTAATTGAAACGTCATTGAATCTGCCAATGCGTTATTTAACATAGTTTAATTACTTCACGGCTATTCATATCCCGCTCTATTTCTTCACCATTAAAATGGACGAATAAATTCACATACATTCAATTTGTTACCAAAATTTATTTTGCCTCCATTAAATCTCATTGTTGGCATTAACCTTGCTCACCTAAAGAACTCTATTAACGACAACATGGAAAACAAAATGATGGCAAAAAAAACTTTTTGGAGTAACTTAATTCTAATTAGCGTAATTTCTACACAGTCATTAGCTACGGTGTTAAATATTGATGAGATGAATATCACCAGTGGCACAATTACCCGTAATTTCCTTCCAACACCAGATACAATTAACTTGAAACTAACAGAAAATACTGATCTTGTCGGAGGCTACATCAATAAAAACACATCAATTAATGGCAAACCAATTTCTATTAGTAACTTTGGCATGCCAGGCGGCGCGATGAAACCACCCCAATATGTTTACACAGCAGCGTCCAATATCAATCATAATGAACACCCTAACGCGCCTCTGTCTGGTTTAATTCAGGGCGGCCCTGTTCCAACCGGTGTAGTTGATGATGTAAAAGACACTATCAATATGGACTTATCGAGCTGGTTTGCTAATCACATGATAATGGATCAAAATTTAGGTTCTGAAAATGCCAGTGGAACCTGGGACGCTGCTACCGGGAACTATGAATTGTCTTGGACTGCAAAATTAAGCCAAGGGATGGCTGCCGGCGGAACCATTACCTGGAATTTACAAGGAAATATTTTGAAAACCAGTCCTATACCAGTGCCTGGCGCAATATGGTTTTTGGGAACTGCATTGCTTGGCTTGCCAAGATTTAAAAAAAACCTGGCCTCCTAATTTTGAATGGTATATACAAAATCCTATAGCAACATCAGTAAAGTGATCGCTTATACGTGGAGATTGCTTTTGAATTGTGCATTAGAACTGTGGCATGTAATAAAAAGTTGCTATTGCTCCAACACCAAGCTGATCACTTTACTACCTGACTTAGGCTGGAGATTTTCACCGGCAGTGAAAATCTCCAATTTGCTTTTATCATCAAGAACAAATAATGGAATAATTTGTTTACCAGGTTGAGCCATCAAGTCTTCAAAAGTAAAATCCTCTGTTATTGAAGTCACTTTGACCTCTGCTCCTTTACTAATGAAACTGGCTAATTTACTGTAGCTGGCTTCTGACTGAAATAATAAATGACCACGATGCGCAGGTGCGATTGCCTCTTTTTCTGACATTTCTCCTGAATCCGGTAAAGTATAAACTGCATCACGTCCAAATTCACTGCGATAACGAATTGCTGCCAGGGCATTTAATGCCGGTTGCGGAGAAAGTGCCAGCATTCGACCTAATCCTGTCAAATCCAGATATTGTTCAGCATGTTCAGAAATGGGACTTCCGTAATATGTTTCCAGCCCTTCCATCCGAGCTGCTTTAATATTTGACCAGTTACGATCAACCAGCAAGGTTCTGATCCCCTGGTTTTTCAAAGCCACAGCAATTTTTCGAGCCAGGGGATTAGCTCCAATGATAAGCAGACCATTAGAATCCGGTTCTGCAACTTTTAACCATCGAGCCAACCAACCTGCTGTAGTGCTTTGTAAAACAACAGTACCAACAATAACTATGAAAGTCAGTGGCACAATCAATTGGGCATCTTCTATACCTTGGTTTTCCAGACGCAATGCGAAAATTGCCGAGACTGCCGCAGCAACAATACCACGTGGCGCAATCCATGAAAGCAAGGTTTTTTCTTGCCATTTTAGTGTTGAATCGTAGGTTGCAATCAAAACTTTAACTGGCCTGGCTACAAACTGAATAACTGCCAAAATAGCTAACGAGGCCCATCCCAACATCATGATTTGATCAAATTCAATTCGCGCTGCAAGGATGATAAATAAACCTGAAATCAGCAACACGGTCAGATGTTCCTTAAAGTTCAAAATATCTTCGATATGAACCTGCTTAAGGTTTGCCATCCACATACCCATGATAGTAACAGCCAGTAATCCGGATTCTTCGGAAATATGATTAGCTAAAGTAAATGAGGCGAAAATCAATGCTAATGATGCCAGGTTATGAAGATATTCAGGTAACAGATAGTGTCTGAGAATCAGACCCAGCAGGTAGCCTGCGGCGGCTCCGATCAATAAGCCCGTGGCAATAATGCCGCCAAAAGTCAATAACACATGCTGCCAAATCTGTTCATGTGTCGCAGAAATAATGAACTCGAACACCAAAACCGCTAGCAAAGCGCCGATCGGATCAATAACAATACCTTCCCAGCGTAAGATATTGGCAATTTTGGCGTTGGGACGAACCGTTCGTAACATGGGGATAATAACTGTCGGGCCAGTAACTACCACCAGAGCGCCAAACAAAAAACTGAGTTCCCAAGAAAAACCAACCAGAAAGTGGGTTGCGAGGGCAATGATTAACCAGGTTGCTAAAAGGCCAATAGTCACCAAACGCCGTACAACTTTTTCAAGACCTTTGATATCATCGAGTTTCAGGGTCATGCCGCCCTCGAACAAAATAATTGCTACGGCAAGGGAAATAAAAGGATGCAGCAAATTACCGAACAGTTCATCCGGTTTTAACCAGTTTAATGTCGGACCAGTAATAATTCCTGCTAACAGCAAAAACAAAATAGCAGGAAGTTTCAGGCGCCAGGCAATCCATTGGCAAAAAACTGCAATGACTGGAATTGCAGTCAGGGTTATCAGATGGGTTTCAGTCACAATAATGTTTTTATTTTCTGTATGTGAAGCTGAATTATAACTGACTTGGAGTGATTAAGAGCGAGAGGTCTGAGATTTAATAATAGATACAATAACTCATGTGTTGTAGAAGTTGCTTCTTGCGGCAATTTAATCGCAGCTGAAGCCACTCCTACCATGAATTAGAAAAGTATTATCTGAATCCCGTGAGTTTAATGCGGATTCAAGTGTTAATGTAAACGTTGATATTCGTTGTAGGTCACCAGTTGATCAACCACGTCTTGCACAGTTTGGATGACAGAAAAATCGAGTTGCTCACCTTCAAATTGGTCTTTAACGGATTCAAATAATGTTTGCTGCTGAATATCTGTCATAGCCAGGTCTTTACGCAAATCATCATCCGCCTGAAGCGTCATGGCATCAAGATCAAGACAGTCTGCAATGGTGAAATAAACCGATAATGTTAGTAAATTATTGACCGATTCAATTTCATTAATGCTTGTGTTTCCTCGCATAGCGATCTCCTGAAAAATTACATAAGGAAACTAAACTATAGCTTGCTATGCTGCGGGAAACTTTGATGAAACCGGCAGTTTATTCAGCAAAGACGTGAAACAGGTTTCACTTCAGAGCAATTTGACGCCCTTTGCTTGCAAATCTGCATGATACGAAGACCTGACCAATGGCGCACTGGCGACTTGTTTAAAACCCAATGATTTTGCCATTTCTGCATATTGCTCGAATTCTTCCGGTGTAACATAACGCTGAACAGGCAAGTGATCCTGACTGGGTTGAAGATATTGACCCAAAGTTAACATGGTACAGCCATGATTCACCAAATCTTCCATAACTTGTCGCAGCTCCTCCTGGGTTTCACCAAGCCCCAGCATTAAACCGGATTTAGTGGGAATTTCAGGCTTCGCTTGCTGATATTTTTGTAACAGCAGCAGTGAATTTTGATAATCCGCGCCTGGTCTAGCTTGCCGGTAAAGACGGGGAACCGTTTCCAAATTGTGATTAAAAACATCGCAAGGATTTTCAGATAATATTTCCACGGCCTTTTGCATCCGGCCCCGAAAATCAGGCACCAGAATTTCAATTTTTGTTTCTGGTGTTTGTTGGCGCAATGCCTGAATGCACGATGCAAAATGACCAACTCCGCCATCTCTTAAATCGTCACGATTAACAGAGGTAATCACCACGTATTTTAAATTCAATGCTTTGACAGTTTCAGCCAAATGCTCAGGTTCATTTTGATCCAAGGGTTGCGGTTTGCCATGAGCAACATCACAAAATGGACAACGGCGGGTACATAAATCGCCCATAATCATGAAAGTGGCCGTTCCATGATTAAAACATTCAGCCAGATTAGGACAGGCTGCTTCTTCACAAACTGAATGTAGATTACGTTCCCGTAATATTCGTTTGATCCTGTCAACTTCTTCACCGCCGTGAATTTTTATTCGAATCCATTCGGGCTTGCGTAATATTTTTTCTGCTTTTTCGACCTTAACGGGGATTCTTGCCAGCTTGTCGGCATTTCGTTGATGAATTTGAGGGGTTGAGCGTGATGGCGCTTGATAAGACATTTATTTTTTTTCCAGAGCAGTCATAATTGCATGAACAACCGGTAAAGCTAATTCATGAGTGTGAATTTTAACACCTTGATCAAAAAGTTGGGTAACTTCCATGCCAGGATAGCCGCATGGATTGATATGGGTAAAAGGAGTTAAATCCATTTGGTTATTTAAGCTTAACCCATGATAGCTACATTTATTTTTAATTCGTAATCCGACAGAGCCAATTTTTTTTCCCTCAATATAAACTCCTGGTGCCTCTTTTCTAGCATTTGAGTGAATGCCATATTGTGCCAACGCATCAATCATCGCTTGTTCCAGAATCGTCACTAATTGTCTGATATTTAATTTTAGACGCTCCAGATCCAGCAAGGTATAAACAACTAATTGTCCCGGGCCATGAAAGGTCACCTGCCCTCCTCTGTCAGTTTGAACCGCAGGAATTTCTGTGTGTTTCAAAATGTGATGTTGCTTGCCATTTAATCCCAAGGTAAAAACCTCAGGATGCTCAACAACCCATATTTCATCGGGCGTTGTTAGATCTCTTGACTTAGTAAATTCCTGCATTTTTTGCCAGGTTATTTGATAATCCTGCAATTCCAGTTGACGAATAATCGGAGGCACTATTTAATTTCCCTGACAATACTGAAAGCGCCGCGAATATCTCCAACTTTGAATCCTTTGGCTTTATCTTCTGGATAAAGTTGTCTCAGCTTTTCAGAAACATCTGGGGGGATTTTTTCTCCATGACAACTTAAACAAAGTCCTTGGGTTGGAATTGCTTTCATATAGCGAAAAACTGATTGGCCGTTGTCTTGAAGAATTTCAGCATGATCTATTTTAGAAATATCCTCTCCGGCAAGCTGCCGTTTTTTAAACGATTGTAGAACTGATTTCTCCCAGGCATCAGGGGTATTTTTGGCATTTCTTGGCTTCAGAGACGTGCGTGAAATTTTCCAACCCTGTTTTTCAGAGACTTCTTTGGCAATATCCTCAGCAACCTGATTACAAATTTGGATAGCAGTCACTGGTCCACCCTTTGCCATTCCTTCCATTAACCTGGCTTTTAATTTGCCAGCAAAATCTTTGATTGCCTGCTTGCTTTCTATCATCATTTCCTGCTCTGTTGCCGCATAGCTCAGCGACAAACAGAAATTAAACATCATTAATAAAATTAGAATTTTCCTCATTATTTCCTCCAATACATAAAAATTAAGTCATTAATAAATATATAGTTTTTAATATTCGAATAATGTCTGTCAGACTACCCGGAAAATTCATTTTGCTCTGCTATACTTTTTATGGATATTAGTTATATATTTTTAACCACCCGCAAGGCTATGAAATGAAGAATCATAAACGAATTTTTTTGGGCATTTTGTTAAGCAGTTTTTTCATGATACTTGCTCCAGCAAGTCATGCCAATGACAATGATGAAAATTATAATGAAAGAGTAAAAACCAAGGCTTTAAGTGGGCTGGCAAATATTGGCGCCAGTTTTCTCGAAATCCCCAAAAATGTTATTAATATCAGTAATGATACCAATGTTGTCTGGGGTGTGGTTGGCGGAGCTCCCTACGGCGGACTGATTATGGCAGGAAGGATTGTTTCAGGAATTGCAGACCTGGTTACCTGCTTTATTCCAACAACACCGATTACCACGCCAGTGTATGTCTGGGATGATTTTGATAAAAACACCACATTTGGTGATGCGCTGAGACTGGAAGACAGATAACATTTTTAGTTATTCGGATAAAACCATTTTTTCCATCAACAGGTCGGTCATTTTTTCCGCCTTGAGCGGCCTGTCAAAATAATAGCCCTGCCCTATATCACAACCCTGGCGCATCAAAAATAACATTTGTTCCCGGGTTTCAATACCTTCGGCAACAACTTGCATATTCATGTTATGCCCAAGCAAAATTACTGCGTTGATAATACTGGCATCATCGGAGTCGGAAAAAAGGTTATTAATAAATGACTTGTCTATTTTCAATTTGTCGACCGGAAACCGTTTGAGATAACTCAATGATGAATAGCCGGTTCCAAAATCATCAAGTGCAACAGAAATACCAACGGCTTTTAACGCCTGTAAAATATTGATTGCCTGATCAACATCCCGCATCATAATACTTTCGGTCACTTCTACATTTAAGGTGCCGGGAATGATGTGGTATTGCTCGATACATTGGCCAACCATGTCTAATAGATTTTTTTGCATAAACTGGCGGGGTGATAAATTTATCGCAACTTGGATGTCCTGAATCCCACGTTGATGCCACATTTTTAACTGTTGGCATACTGTTTGAAATAACCAATCACCAATAGGAACAATTAGGCCCGTTTCTTCAGCCAGATAAATAAACTCACCAGGTAAGATAATACCTTTGTCATAATGACGCCATCTCAATAAAGCTTCTGCGCCAAGAATTTGCTGAGATTTTAAATCAATCAAAGGCTGATAAAACACCTCAAATTCACCCTGTTTCAATGCATCATGCATTTCCTTTTCCATCTGTAACCGGTGTCTGGCGCTATCATTAAGTCCTGTTGAATAAAAATTGAAACCGTTCCGCCCAGTGTCTTTAACACTATACATTGCAGCATCAGCTCTTGCCAAAAGCGCATCTGCTGTTTCACCATCTTTTGGAAACAAGCTGATACCAATACTTGGAGTGACGAAAACCTCTTGATTGAACACATGTAATGAAGCTGACAGGTTTTGTACAATTTTATCGACAATCTCGACAACATACTCCTCATGCTCCAGATTCTCCATCAAAACTACAAATTCGTCTCCTCCCCAGCGAGCGGTGGTATCGCCTTGCCGAACACTGGATTGAAGCCTTTTTGCAATTTCCTTCAGAACCTGGTCGCCTCCTGCATGCCCTAAACCATCATTGATCTTTTTAAAGCCATCCAGATCTACAAATAAAATAACAATATGTTTACCCAAGCGGCCAGCCAAACTTATGGCTTGAGTCAAACGGTCATGTAAGAGAACCCGGTTGGGTAATGCAGTCAAAGCATCATGTGTAGCAATATATGCCATACGCTGACTAATATCTAACATTGCTGTTAAATCATTGAAGGCATAAACCATCCCAGAGTCTTTGCCATTGCGCTCAATAATCGGATTAGCGGATAGTTGCACAGCATATTTTTGACCGGATTGACTAACAAAGCCTTTTATTTCGGCCTGATCAATTTCGTTATCTCTGATTTTATCCTGAAATTCCTCAAAAAGTTTTTTAGATTCATCAGCTTCTTCGACTGTGAAAATATCACAAAATGCCTGACCTTTTACTTGATTCAATGAACAGCCTGCCATTTTTTCAGCGGCAGGATTCATATATTCAATTTTTCCTTGCTTGTCAGTAGTAACGACTGCGTCACCAATTGCGTGCAAGGTCGCCCTGGCCTTTTGTTTTTCCATAAATAACAACTTCGACACTGAAGCAAGCTGCTTGCTATTCCAAAATAAAAGCCCCGATAACAACAATAAAATAACCGATGTAGGCCCAAACCAAAGATAATTTGCTAGTAATAACCAGGCACTGACAAACAGACTTAATAAGATACAAAGTGTAGTAATAATTAAAGTTTGCCGGCTTGATAAAAAGCCGTACGAAACTAAGGGAACAAAAACCAAAACTGCTGTCAGCAACATAGCTGAAACTGGCTTGACAGGTAAAATACTACTGTTTTTTAGCAACATGTCCAGGACATGAGCATTTAATTCAAGCCCAGACATTAATTCGGAATGATTGGATACAGAGGTGGCGAAACGCGAGCCAAAACCAGTAGCATTCAAGCCAATTAAGATGTATTTATCATAAAACTGTTTTCTCAGCTTTTCCGAACGCAGTACGTCAATGTATGAATACATCGGGTAATGGCCTGCTGAGCCAGAAAACGGAATACGGACATAATCAGAAAAACTAGCAATTTTATCTACCGGGTAATTACCGAAAACAGGTTTATTATCTGAGTTTGTATTATTTGCATGGCCAATATCAGCCAATGCTCTTGTAAATGCGGGGATTTTTAAACCAGAATTAATATTAGCCGATAAATACAACCCTCGAACCACACCTTTTCCATCTGGTAAAATATTGGTATGTCCCATATTTGCTGCTGCAGTTACCAATCCCGGTAGCGGTAATTTCACCTTAACATCTCTGGAAGCACTGGTTGATTCAATAACGACAGGTAAAACCGTTCTGCCATTACGCTGAATAGCTTTTGCCAAACGCCGATCATTTTCAGGATTATCCTTGTCCGGTTCAATAAAAAGGATATCAAGTCCAATTGCTCTAACTTGAACTTCAGTCAGTTTGTCTATAAATTCGGCATGAAGTTGCCGAGGCCACGGCCATCTGCCAAAACTATCCAGACTTCTATCATCAATGCTTACAATGATGATATCTGAATTAGGTTCATGGTGAAAATACTTTGTCAACTGATCGAAAATCATATCATCCCACGACTTCATGCTTCCAGACCACTGCAAACCCACTGCCGATAAAGTCAATAAAACGGCCATCACCAAAGCAAATAATTTTGTAGGCCAGTTTGACATCTCGTTAACCTATAAAGCGAACAAAGCAAACAAGGGCAACATAACCAAAACCCAGTACCAATCGATACCAGGTACCTCAATAAGCTGCGGAGAACTAAAAGGACCGACAAAACCATCCGGGTCTAAGGTTTGAATACGCACATAATAATCACCACTTTCAGGTTTTGGCATCGTGAACTCAGGTTTTTCCAGTTGTTCATCAGCCATTAAATCTTTGAATTTTTCATCTCTGGCCACCTGAATATGGTATTTTTGACCAGTCAAGCCCTGACGAAAACGAACGACTACTGTATTCTCAGTCATCTCCGGTGCTTCCATTTCAGGAGCCGGAAGAATCCTGCGCAGTAACTGAGGATCAGAAAATGGCCCATCACCATCTTCATCGATAGCAGCCACTCGCCAATAATATTTGCCGATTGGCAGTGGCTTATTCAAAAGCAAACTGATGTTTTCATACTCTTTAATATCAAAAAGTAATGGTGAAAAATCCTTGTTCTTTGCTAATTGGAAATGATATCCACGTATTGATCGTCCCTTTGCCCAAATAAAATTTGGGGATGATTCAAGTATTCCTACGCCTGATTTAGGCTCAATCAGAAAAGGAGGTTCTGGTCGCGCATTTATTCTAAATTGCATTTGTGCATCTACACCTTCCAAACCTTGTTGATCAATACCACGAATTCTCATCACATATTTTCCATCTGGCAAATCAAGGGTTCTAATCACGCCGGAATCATAAATTTTATTAAATAATACTGCATTAAATAAGGAGGATTTTGCAATCTGCACCCGGTAGCTTTGATGTTTAGGCAATTCTGGCAACTTGAACTGAACCGGTACGCGAGAAAATAAATCTGGAATTTTTTTAGTATCGGGCGCAGGCAATAATTTTATCGGTGGCGTTGGTGGCTGATCAGCAATTGCGATAGTACTGAATCCCTTAGGTATAAGTCGAGTTTTACCGGCTCCAGATACACCGACACCACCACCGAGAACCTCGGTACTGGAAACAATTTTTTCAGGTTCAGCACTGACTCTAAAATCAGTTCCACGAACAGAAGTCACTACATTTGGGGTACGAATCTTGAATTGACTAGCTGACCCTTTTTTTGGCGCAACCTGGGTTTCAAGGCGTCCCTTCTTTAAAAACAGTCTGGATTTAGTCATCCCGGTATGATCATAACCAGCTAAATAATCTATTTTTAGTTCACTATTATCTTCAAGAAGCAATCGGGTTCCATCCATAAACTCCAAAACCACAGAAGAATTTTTAGCTGTTCGAATAGTGTCTCCAACAATGACTAATTGGCCTGGCTTCAAACTGGTCGCTTTGCCTGTTTCATCATCGACTAACTCTACCCGGCCCTGTATTGCCTTGGCTCGCACCAGCATGGGAAAACTTCTTAACCACTTTGCAGGAATTAATATTTTTTTCCCCGGGGCTATCTGCCAAGGATCTTCTATTTTATTGAGTTCCTGCACCTTCTTTACATAGGAAATATCCTTTAAATAATCAACCGTTAAATCCCACAGGTTATCGCCTTTTTTTATTGAGTAAACCCAGATATCCGAATAACAAATTAACGAGAAAAAAGAACAATGAAGACAAACAACCAACAAAACAAGATGTTTAAAAGATGGCCATCTATAGCTACTGAAAAAACACTTCATTTTTAAATTTTAGATATATTTTTCATATCTTTATATTCCTCATCAAATATCTAGGCTGGAGTAATAAAGAGAGGTAAGACAAACTAATAGCTGTAAATTTATACAATGAAATGAAAGTTTCTTTATTTTTATAATCTAACAGTTAAGATGAGCAGGCGCAACATAAATTACGGAATTACCCCTAAACCGAAGCTGAACAAAAATAATTGAACTTTGTTTAATTAAAGTTTACCATTAAACTATGGCTGAGAATCTGAGGAAAAAAAATGCTAAAAACAATTTTGCGCCCTTTACTAAGCTTTCTTTTCAAAATTGAAGTCACTGGACTGGAGCACTACCAAGAAGCAGGAAAAAGAGTTCTTATTATTTCCAATCATGTTTCCTTTCTTGATCCATTATTACTTGGGGTATTTTTACCGGATGATATTACTTTTGCGATCAACACTCATATTTCGCGCTCCCCCTGGATCAAGCCTTTCCTGAGATTATCTAACGTATTTGTTCTCGACCCAACCCAGCCATTATCATTAAAATCTCTGATCCATCATCTAAAAACCGATCAAAAAACCGTTATTTTTCCTGAAGGACGCATTACTGTTACCGGCTCTTTGATGAAAGTGTATGACGGGCCGGGCATGGTGGCTGATAAAGCAGATGCTACCATTCTTCCGATTCGGATTAGCGGCGCAGAATATACCTATTTTTCCAGAATCGGAAAAATTGTCCGGCAAAGATTGTTTCCTAAAATTACTATTACCATCCTGCCACCCACCCATATTGATATTCCAGATGAATTCAGAGGAAAAAAACGGCGTGAATACAGCGGTCGGGTTTTGTCAGATATTATGACTAACCTGGCCTTTTCTACCGGCCATTACCAACAGACGCTTTTTTCCAAATTACTGGAGGCACGGACTATTCACGGCGGCAAGCATATTATTGCTGATGATCTGGAACGCACTCCACTAAATTACAACACACTGATTACCCGGAGTATCGCCATTGGCAATGCCTTAAAAAAAATTAGTAACCGAAATGATAATCTTGGTGTTTTATTGCCAAACTCGACAAAAACCCTCTGTGTGATTTTGGGAGTACAGCTTTATGGGCGCGTCCCCGCCATGCTCAATTATTCAATCGGTTCGGTAGGCATGATATCAGCCTGCGAAACTGCCCAGGTAAAAACCGTCTTAACTTCAAAACGGTTTATCGAATTAGCTAAATTACAGGCTGAAGCAGAGCATCTTGGCCAACATGTTCAGCTAATCTATCTGGAAGATCTGGCAGAAAAAATCAACTGGTTTGATAAAATCCGCGCACTCTATCAATGTAAAACTACTGATTATTGGTATAAAAAACAACCAATCGAACCTCAACACAGTGCAGTTATTTTATTCACTTCGGGTACTGAAGGAGCGCCCAAAGGTGTTGTTCTTTCTCATCAGAATTTACTGGCCAATCATGAACAAGTCGCAGCCCGAATTAATTTCAATGCCCAGGACGTAGTATTAAACTTTCTGCCAATGTTCCATTCTTTTGGTTTTACGGTAGGTACCCTGCTACCTGTTATGCATGGAATGACTACCTTTTTTTATCCCTCGCCATTGCATTACAGCATCATTCCTGAAATTGCCTACGAACATAATGCAACGATAATGTTCGGAACCAATACATTTCTCGCAGCCTACGGAAAAAAAGCTCATCCTTATGATTTTTTTAAAATTCGTTATGTCGTAGCTGGTGCAGAAAGACTACAGGAAAACACCCGACAACTCTGGTTTGAAAAATTCGGTATTCGAATTCTTGAGGGATATGGCGCTACCGAAACCAGCCCTGTCGCTGCAGTCAATACGCCAATGGAATATAAGACTGGCACGGTCGGCAGACTGATGCCAAGTATGAAATATCAATTGGAAGCCGTGCCCGGAATTGAAAATGCTGGAAATTTACATCTCGCCGGACCAAATATTATGTTGGGCTATTTATTACACGACAACCCTGGAAAACTGGTTCCTCCAGAATCAATTTATGGCAAAGGCTGGTATGACACGGGCGATATTGTCAATATTGATGAACAGGGATTTATCAGCATTCGAGGCCGGAGCAAACGCTTTGCCAAGGTCAGTGGAGAAATGATTTCATTAGCCTCCTCGGAACAAGTTGTCAACGATGTCTGGCCGAATTTTCAGCATGCCATTGTCAGTTTACCCGACGAAAGAAAAGGCGAAGTGTTAATATTGGTTACCACCTATAAAGATGCCAACGCAAACGAATTAATCGGCAAGGCTAAAGGTATTTCACCAATCAACTTACCCAGAAAATTTGTTATTGTTGAAAAAGTACCCGTTCTTGGCACTGGGAAGGTTAATTATGTTGAAGTGACAGAACTAGCAAAAACCATGCTCGAATAATCAAAAAAATAGAGTCACTATTCAGCGCATTTAATTTAACTAAAATTTTAAAATATCAGTGACTTATGAAAATAAGTGTAGGTGTCATGGATGACACAATCAAGCCTACACGGACGTATTTACGGCGTCTTCAGGAGTAAGTTACTGATATTGAAACTATCAATACGCTGAATAGTTACAAAATAGACACTTTGGGAGGACAGACGATGCCATTTTTGAAATTAACAACCAATGTAACTATCTCTGAGCAACAGTCTTCGCAATTGTTGACTGATTTTTCCAAACTGCTCGCAGCCGAAACCGGAAAATCAGAAAATTATGTGATGGCAGAACTAACCGGCGGCAAAAACATGATTTTTGCCGGTAGCCAAGACCCACAGGCATTTATCGAATGTAAAAGTATCGGTTTGAGTACAACACAAGCCAAATCCTTATCCGCCTCAATCAGTCAACTGCTCGAGAAAAAGCTTCAGATCAATCCACAACGGATTTATATTGAATTTATGAACTGTCCGGCCGAATACTGGGGCTGGAATGGCTCGACCTTTGGCTAAATAATGCCGATTGAGGTAAAGCGTCGATGAAAAAAAATAATGATGGCGAAAATGATGATCCTGCAACCCTGGATAACAATGGTTTACTTCAACTGATTCGTCATTTTGGCAACGAGCTTAATGTTCGAAAGCAAGCCCTGCAGCGCTTGCAGGTTGACAGCAGTTTTGACAAAGACTTAGGGCTGGATAGTTTGACCCGGATGGAAATACTGAGCCGGGTGGAAGATTATTACGATGTAGCATTATCTGAAGAATCATATAGCCGTATAGAAACCCCCAGAGATCTTTGGCGCGAAATTCAAAATACCAGCCCTCAAATACCAAAAAAAATTGTATTAGACCACTTCACTAGCCAACAGGATTATGCTGAAGAAATTCCGTATAACGCCCAAACCCTAATCGAAGTTTTAGATTGGCATGTACAAAACCATCCTGAACGTACCCATATTACCCTTTATAACGATCACGATGATGGCGAAAACATCTCATTCGGAGTGTTAGCTCAGGAAGCTGCGACCATTGCAGCTGGGTTGCAATATCACGGATTGAAACCCCGGCAAACGGTGGCGTTAATGTTGCCGACCAGCAGAGAATATTTTGTTAGTTTTTTTGCCATCTTGCTTGCCGGCGCCATCCCGGTACCTCTTTATCCACCCGCACGCCGCACCCAGGTTGAAGAACATTTACGCCGTCACCAACGTATTCTGGAAAATTGCCAGGCGGTGATATTGATAACCGTTGATGAAAACAAGGCCTTGGCAGCCGAATTAACCAATCAACTTTCTGATTTGCAACAAATCATAAGCCCACAAGAACTAACTACGACTAACAACACATTTTTCAGGACTAAAACATCTTCCCAGGACATTGCTTTTTTGCAATATACCTCTGGCAGCACAGGAACTCCCAAGGGCGTTATTCTCAGTCATTACAATTTGCTCTCCAATGTTCAAGCGATGGGTGAACGTGTCGGTGCTAAATCAAGTGATGTTTATGTTAGCTGGTTACCACTTTATCATGATATGGGACTGATCGGAGCCTGGTTTGGCAGTCTTTACTATGGCATGCACTTGGTAGTCATGCCGCCGCTATCCTTTCTGGCACGACCAAGCCGCTGGTTAAATGCATTACACCGTTATCGAGGAACGCTGACAGGCGCTCCAAATTTTGCCTATGAATTGTGTTTGCAACGTATTGGCGATAAACAATTAGCAGCTCTGGATCTTAGCTCTGTTCGCTGTATTTTTAATGGCGCAGAACCCATCAGCCCAAATACAATGGCACGATTCAACCGTAAATTTAAACCATGCGGCCTGACTGAAACTGCCATGCAACCCGTGTATGGACTGGCCGAATGCTCTGTTGGCCTGACATTCCCTGCCACTAAACGGCCTCCGTTAATTGATCAAATTGACCGGGTCACTTTTATGAAAACCGGCCGAGCAATGACTACCACAAAATCTGAAACAGCATTATTGTTTCCTGCCTGCGGCATCCCTTTGTCTCAACATGAAATTCGCATTGTTGATGACGCAGAACTTGAACTTCCTGAGCGCCAGCAAGGGCGATTGGAATTTCGCGGCCCTTCTGCAACCAGTGGCTATTACCGTAACCCTGAGGCGACTAAAAAATTATTTCATGGTGACTGGCTCGATTCAGGTGACCTGGCATATATTGCCAATGGAGAACTCTACATAACTGGCCGCATTAAGGACATCATTATCCATGCCGGAAGAAATATTTACCCGCATGAGCTGGAACAAGCAATAGGACATATTGACGGAATAAGAAATGGTTGTGTTGCTGTGTTTGGCAGTCAAAATCAAGATTCCGGAACTGAACAGTTAGTTGTCTTGGCTGAAACCAAAATTGAGGATCCAAAACAGCGGGAACAACTAGTCGTCCAAATCAACAGGATTTCAAGTGATTTGGTTGGCAGTCCGCCTGATGAAATTGCTCTTGTAAAACCACATACCGTATTAAAAACTTCCAGCGGAAAAATCAGGCGCTCAGCCTGTAGAGATTTATTTGAACAAGGCTTTATTAATCAAGATAACCCTCAGAATGTTCAATTACTGCTCTTGCGCAGCTATTTTAAAAATGCTGTAAAACAATTTAACAACATGCTCGGCAATACCACTGCCTGGTTATATGGTATTTATGCATGGGCTGTATTTTTATTGTGTTCAATCATTGGCTGGCCAATGGTTATCATTTGCCCCAGAACTTGGAGCAGGCCCATTATGCGCTTTGTTTTCCGAGTCTTGACTGTAGCCTGTAATATCAAAATTAATATTATCGGTCAGGAAAACATTAATCCCGAACAAGCACCATTTATCTTTGTCAGCAATCATGCCAGTTATTTAGACAGTATGATACTGCTTCTTGCAATACCCATAGATTTCAATTTTGTCGCTAAAACTGAATTAAAAAATCATATTATTGCTCGTCTCCTGCTACAAAAATTGGACACTCAATTTGTTGAGCGTTTTGATATTCAACAAAGCTTGAGCGACAGTAAAAAACTCATCGTTGAAGCTAGCAAAAATCATTCTTTATTGTTTTTCCCTGAAGGGACATTTACCCGCATGCCTGGCTTGCTTGCTTTTCGCATGGGCGCTTTTACCACGGCAGCAGCAACAGGAAGACCGGTAATACCAGTTGCAATACGCGGAACCCGATCAATCTTAAGGGCAAACAACTGGCTCCCGAGAAAAGCAATGATCACGGTTACTATCGGCAAACCGATTAAACCTGAAGCAGATGAAAAAACTACAGCTCTTGAGACAACTTGGGATATTGCAGTTAAGATGAAAGATGAAGCCCGTTCCCATATTCTCAAACATATTGGTGAACCTGATTTAAGTCAGGATTGAATCATCCGGTCCCTTTTCAAAATTATATTTTCAGGTCTTCATGGAGAAATTATAAAATGACCCAGCATGATTCCAGTCATGACCATACCAAAACCCAGCCTAACAGAATTAGCTCTGAAGAGCTGCCGCCTTTACCTTTTGAAAACAAGTCCTTTCTCAGTTTTCTCGCAACTCAGGCATTAGGCGCTTTTAACGACAATGTTTTTAAACAACTGGTGTTGTTACTGGGCGTTGGTTATTTGATGCTGGGTATGGAATATCAGGCAGTCGTGCAATTTTTGTTTGCCCTGCCCTTTTTAATTTTTTCTGGTTTTGCTGGCGATATTGCTGACCGCTTTAGTAAAGGCCGGTTGATGATTCTTTGTAAAATAGCTGAAATTATTATTGCGGTTTTAGGTGTTGGAGCATTTTTGATGATGAACAATGGCACTCTCAACGCCATTGAAGCGCCACTTTATTTATGGCTCTTAGCAATTGTCGCATTCCTGCTAGGCACTCAGAGCGCTTTTTTTGGCCCTCCAAAATATGGCGGCCTACCAGAATTGGTTCGACCCGACGATCTTGCCCCGGCAACTGGGTTGACTCAAATGACCACTTTTCTGGCAATTATTTTCGGTGTAGCTGTTGCTGGATTGCTTGCAGATTTACTGACCGGACGAATGTATATGGCTGGGCTTGTTACAGTCAGTATCGCCTTTCTGGGCACGCTGATCTCACTAGGGATTGCCAGAAACCCGGCTGCTGATCCCCAGCGAGAAATCTCAGCAAAATCTTTTTTAAGCGTATTGCCAACACTAAAAGATATTTTTTGCACTGATCCTTTAATGTCCCGCATTATGATCGTTTATTCATGGTTTTGGTTTGTTGGCGGCATTACTTTAACCGCCATCAATGCCTTTGGCCGCTTTCAGTTAGGTTTGAATAATTTTGAAACAAGTTTGATGGTAGCAACGACTTCATTAGGTATTGCTCTCGGCAGCGTTTTGGTTGGAAAACTTTCATTTGGCAAAGTTCGTTTAAGCCTGGTCGTGCCGGCGCTGATTGCCTTGGTTATTTTCTTGTCTTGCTTGGCAGTGTTACCTGTTCATAGCCCCGGGGAGAAAGACATCGAACTGTTTAACCAATTAAAAAACTCGCCGGATTTGTTAGCATCAACCCGAATTATTCCTCTGGCGCCACTTTCAATACGAATGATCTCATTTGTTCTGTTTTTTTTGTTAGGTTTCGCTTCAGGGTTTTTCTCAGTACCTTTACTGGCCTTTATCCAGGCCCGCCCTCCAGTTAGTGACAAAGGCCGCGTTTTTGCAGCAGTAAACTGGCTTAACTGGGTTTTCATTCTTGCTTCAGCACTCGCCTATGGCTCAGGCATGCTGTTACTTGATCATCATGCCAATTATCTTTTTGCCTTACTGGCTGGCGCCACCTTAGTCGTTGGTATGATTTTTCTTCCCAAAATTTTCCGTTTGCTTAAGCAGGCCAGACCTGATTTTGTTTATTTGAAACCCGATTAAATGTTTAATGATTTGATTCTGACGTCAGTACCCAACCCCGAATAAAATTTTCGACCAGCAACATAATGTTCCTTTCAATTTTTTGTATTTCGACATATGACAAACGATCCGTCAACGACAAAATACAAATACCATGTACGCCGCTCCAGATTGCTCTGGCAGCTGAGTGAACGTATGGTTGCTCATAGCCTGGTGCAAGTTGAGCAAGTAACTTTTCGATGCGAACAAAAGCTTGATCCACCTTGTCTTGATACCATTCAGGAATTGCTTGGTCTTTTGAAAGTCGATGCTCAAAAATCATACTCCAAAGATTATAATTTTGGTTGGCAAATTCAAGGTATTTTTTTGCCAGAATAACAATCTGTTGATCAGAGGGAACATCAGGGGAATATTCGTCTAAAAAATCGCCAAGCTCATCGAGCGTTCGTCCTTTAACATGCATGATCAAATCAGCCATGTTTTCAAAGACCATATAAATAGTACCCACCGTGTAACCGATCTCAAGCGCTATGCGACGCACTTTTAGCGCCTGTAGGCCATCCATGACAATGATATCTTCAGCTGCTTTCAGTATCATTTCCTTAATTTCTTCTAGACTATGCTCACTTCTCCTAGCCATACTGAATCTTTTCCTTTATAAAAACAACCGGGGTACACTATACAGATTTGGAATGTTATTATCGCTTTTATGTCCATCAGTCAGCAACAACTCAATGATTTTTTTTCACTCTATTAGCACCTGAAACTTTCAACGATTACTGTCCAAATGGGCTACAGATTGAAGGTACGCAACATATCAACAAAATTGCTTTTGCTGTATCCGCCACCAGGGATTCAATTATTAAAGCAGTAGACCAGCAAGCAGATTCATTGGTTGTGCATCATGGTTTGTTTTGGAAATTTCACGGTGCGCGTGCAATAACAGGTGCATTTGGACAACGAATCATTCCTATCATCAAAAATGATATGAATTTATTTGCTTATCATTTGCCTCTTGATGCTCATCCCACTGTGGGCAATGCGGCAATGCTGGGGAAAAAACTGGGGTTGACTGAACAGTTCCCTTTTGGGGATTTCAAAGGTTGTCCAACGGGTATTAAAGGTAAATTATCTCACCCAATGACTGCGAAACAACTAGAAGAAACATTAAAATCAATACTTAATCATAATGTTATCCTGGCATCTCCTGATAATTCCAGATCAATTAATACCCTTGGAATTATTACCGGCGGCGCAAACAGTGATTGGCATCTGGCTGTCAAAGCTAATCTGGATGCCTATATTACCGGTGAAATTTCCGAACATGACTGGCACGAAAGCCAGGAAAACAATATTCACATGTTTGCAGGAGGACATCATGCAACTGAACAATTTGGCATTCAGGAACTTATGAAAAAAACCCAGGAACATTTCAACATTGAATGCTTTTATATTGATAGCAAAAATCCGGCATGAAAAAACAAATTTACAAATTGATGGTTAATGAAAAATCAACCATCACATCCGAATGGTTGATACCCGACCATTTTCAAACTGCTTTGATTATTGCGCATGGCGCCGGGAATGGAATGGATTCTCCTTTCATCAGCTATCTACATAAACAAATTGCCAATCATGATATTCTAACCGTTAAGTTCAATTTTCCTTATATGGAAAAAGCTCGGAAAACGCCAGACCGTGCGCAGGTGCTTGAGGCTACCTGGCTAAAGGTGATCGATAGTGTAATTAAAAAAACTCACTTATCTGCGGAACAAATATTTCTATCAGGAAAAAGTATGGGCGGTCGTTATGCTTCCATGATTGCCAGCAAGCAAAATTTTGCAGTTATTTTATATGGTTACCCACTCCATGCACCTGGCAAACCCTTGAATCTCAGGATTGAACATTTCAAAACAATATCATGCCCTATTCTTATTTTCCAAGGCACACGTGATAGTTTATGCCAACTGGATAAGTTACAGGAAAGTCTGGAAAAATATGCGCCTGATGCAAGCCTGCATATAATTGAAGGCGGAGATCATTCCTTCAAAACACTAAAACGCATGAACCGCACTGAAGAATCAGTTTGGCAGGAAATTGTTTTGAAAACTGTAGAATGGATTAACAAATCTAACGCTCCTGAAAAGCATTTTTAAAGCCTCTGCTAACAGGCTTCATCAAATAATCAAGAATTGATTTTTTACCGGTAATAATATCTACCTGAACCGTCATTCCCGGAATAATTTTCATTCGTTCGGGATTATTACCCAGATGATTTTTTTCCAGCTCAATCCTCGCCAGATAGTAAGGTTTCCTTTTTTCATCGAGATAAGTTGACGGTGAAATTTGCTTGACCTTTCCCGATACAAAGCCATATTTGCTGGCATCATAGCTGTCTATTTTAACATCTGCCTTTTGCTGTACCTTAATATGTCCCACATCCTGTGGCAGTATTCTAGCTTCAACAATAACATCGCCATCGACTGGGACAATTTGCAAAATAACATCTCCCGGTTTCACGATTGCATTGGCGCCGCTGATAGCGATTCCCTGGACAATCCCGGCAATGGGAGCATAAAGATCCAGCCGGTTGACCCGATCAGCCGCCTTGACCATGGATTTTTCAACCTCGGCAAGCTGCCCTGCGACTTCGGCTGCTTCAAATTCATTTTCCTTTTTACGTTTATCAAGAATTTCCTGGCGCCGGTTTTTTGCTTCCTGCAATGCCATCTTGGCCACCGCAATACCATCCTGGACTGATTTCAGCTGACTATCAATACTGGCTAAACGACTTTTTTTCTCCAAAAGATCAGTCTTGGAAACAATATGCTTATGAGCAAGTTCCTCACGCATATCAACTTGTTTTTGCAATAAGGCGATTTCCCTTTTTAAGGCATGAACCTGGTTTTGTTGCCTTTCCAGTTCACTTTTTCGCTGATTGGTCTGCGATTTTAATACCGCCAATTCACTGTTAACACTGGCAATTTGCGCATAATAACTGGCCATTTCCTTGGCAGCCAAATCAGGATAATTTTTTTCAAATTCAGTGAAATCCGGCTTTCTCTCTTCCTCGACAGCACGAATTCTTTCCAGCTTCAGAGACAAACTGGCTTTTCTAACCTGCAACTGCTCATAATCAGCCTTGGAGACCGGCATGGCAAAACGGATCAATCGATCGCCAGGTTTCACCTGATCACCATTTCTAACCACAATTTCACTGACAATCCCGCCTTCAAGATGCTGCACATCATGGATATATCCAGTAGGCACAACTTCACCCTGGGCAACGGTTACCTCGTTGACAGTGGTTAGCGCCGCCCAGATAACAATCGCGACAAACAAAAACAGACTAAAATAAATAGCTGCTTTAATAATATCCGACACGCCCTGCTCTTCAAGTTGAATGGCTTGTGCCAGAAATCTGGCCCTGGCACGCGGCAAAGTTGCTATTGATTTGTTTGTAGATTGCTCGATTACTTGTGTTTCACTCATCGTTATCCTTCCATTAAAATCGAGATAGCCTCATCGGCTTTTCCGGCAAATTGCACTGATCCTTGATTCATCAAAATCACCTTGTCTGCCAGTCGAATATGACTGGGCCGATGACTTACCATCACCATCGTGCATTGACCTTTCAGTGCCTTGAGTTGATTCATAAAACGGGTGTCGCTTTCAAAATCCAGAGATGCGCCAGGTTCATCAAATAGAACAATTTTAGTTGAGCTAACAAATGCGCGTGCAATCGACAATGAACGCAAAAAACCGGGAGGATATTTTTCGGTGGAATTATCTGTCAATCGGGTGTTGAAACCTTCAGGCAAAGCTAAAATCTCTTCCAGAACCCCTGCCTTGCTTGCTGCTCGTTGCAATTCGGTATCAGTCGCTAAACCATTTGCCAAACGCAAATTCTGCGCAATCGTGCCATGAAACATGGTGGTATGCTGAGGCACATAAGCAATTGAACGTCTTAATTCCATAATATTTAATTGCCGCATATCAATACCATCAATGTAAATTGCACCCCCCTGAGGTTTATACATGCCAGCAATAGATTTTAGTAAAGTAGATTTCCCGGAACCGGTATAGCCAACAATAGCAATCAGCTCACCAGGTTTAATGGCCAATGAAACACCCAACAATGCAGGATCCTGGTCAGCACCATAACGAAAACTGACTCTGTCCATGACAATATGTCCCTGCAAATCCTGAATCACCAAACCGCTATTAAAATCAGATTTTTCAACCGGAATTTTCATCAGTTGGTTAATCTGTTTCATCGACTTAAAGGTTTGCTGAAATTTAGAAATGGATAAAAATGCCCCCTGCAAAGGCGATAGAATACGCCAGACCAAAGCCATGGCAGCGATCAGTGCACCAATTGATAAATCGCCATTAATGACTCCTATTGCTCCTAAGGACATCACTGCCACCGCCGTAAACATCATCATTGCCTGTGCGACACTATTCATTATTGAATTAATAACAAAAGTATCGTAATTGGACATGATGGCTTCACCGGAAACTTCTCTAAATCGTTCCCACCATACGCTTTCACCTCCAATTGATTTTATTTCCTTTCGACCAGAGAGAGTTTGCAGCAACATACGTTGTTTGTTGGTTCTGGCCTTTCCCGAACGACCAATTTTGCGATTAATATTGGGGATGAGTAAAAAGCCAACAATGATATAGGCAAAAACCATCAACAAAGGCACAAAAGCGATTGGTCCCGCCAAGATGGCAATGACAGTCAGAAACAGTAATACAAACGGCAACTCTAAAACAATGGAAGCATTGGCTCCGGTAAAAAAATCCCGAATCGAATCAAATTGCTTTAATTGTGCCAATTGTGCAGAAACTGTTGAGCGTTCAATATTAATAGGTGGCAAATAAAGCAGCTTTTTGAATGTCTCAACACCGATCAAATAATCCATCCTGCCAGCAACTGCCCCCAGAATTTTGGCGCGTAAATAACGAAGCACCAGATCGGTCATAATCAATATCGCAACACCCGATAACAGAAGAGGCAGACTATCCAATGATTTTGTGCCAATCACCTTATCGTAAATCACCATAATGAACAGCGGCACAAATAGCGCAACGATATTGATAATAAAAGTCATCCCAAACAAATGGATAATCAATTTTTGAAAACGTGCAGTTAAATCGGCAAACCAGTTGGGACTGATATCTGCAGAATTAGGCAAACCATGAGTGGCATTTTTATCAGTAAATAAATAGGCAGTCCCTTGAATGGCTAGTTCTTTTTCTGGAAGTAAAACGACCTTTTCTTGCTGAGCATCGAAATATTTAATTTCACCCTTCGCTTTTTCAAGCAACACATACACTTCACCCGAATTCGCCACAAAAATGCTTGGATACAATTCTGACTGTAACTGATTCAGTGGTACTGTCATCGGAAAACTTTCGTAACCGATATTGACAAGAATATTACGCAAATCTACCAGGTCAATATCTTCAGCAAAATGCGGCAAAGCTTCAATTAGCTCTCTGGCAACACTTTTCCAGCCAAGCGCTTTGAGTAATGGAAATAAACACGCTGCATAAGGACAATCTGATGAGAATTCATCCAGTTTGTTTTTACGCAAAGCTTCAGCAAATTTTTCTGAAACATCCCTGAAAGCTCTACCTTGGGAAGAATCAAATTGCTTTGGGTGTGCCATCTTGTTCATGGTATTTGCTTTCTTCCTATAATGGCATCAACTGACCGTTAACCAGGTTATACTGCTTGTCACATAAACGTAAAAAAGAAGGCCGATGGGAAACAATCACGATCGTTCTTTTTTGCCGTTGCATCAGCTTGATGACTTCGACCAGTCTCTTGTCATTCTTAACATCAAAATTGGCATTGGCATCATCGAAAAGAACAATTTTTGGATGTCCAATCATCGATCGCACCATGATGATTTTCTGCTTCACTCCTTCTGGTAAATTATCCATAGCGGCGCCACCGATAAAGGTATCAAGCCCATTGGGTAATCGGGAAACAATTTCTTCAAGACCTAATAGTCTGGATAATTCAATTGCATCCCCAGTAGCTTCGTCTTCACGGTACAAAGTCATATTTTCCAGAATAGTACCTTCCACCAACACGCCATGCTGGGGAACAATGGCAATCTGTGATCTTAAAAATTCGGCATTGTAATTTTCCAATGGTTGTCCATCCAGCTTAATCGTACCGGTTTTTGGCTCCAAAAATCCCGATAACAAATTCAGCAAGGTACTTTTTCCGACACCATTATTTCCGGAAATACCAATTGATTCGCCCGGTTTTATAGTCAAAGACAGATTGTTAATCAGCAAATTATTTTGTTCCGGATATTTAAAACAAACTTGCTCAAGCTCAATAGCTCCTTGTAACTTTCCTTCTGCCTTTAAATCACCTGTTACTTCTTGTTGTAATGAAAACAGCTCATTAACCTTATCCAACGCTAACCTGACCGACTGGAACTGAATCCAGATATTCATGGCTTTCAAACCGGGTTGCAACACGCGACTGGTCAACATGGTGCCAGCGGCCAAGGCACCAATTGTCAATTGTTCATTGACGACATAAATACTACCGATACCCACAAAAGTAATGACTGCCAGCTGTGAAAAAGTCGCCCCGATACCTTGGACAACACTGTTCAACCGACTCAATTCATAAATACTTTCTGCTGATTGCAGTTGCAGTTTTTCATAGCGCCTTAACATAAAAGGTTCCATGGCCATGGACTTGACCGTATGAATCCCCTGCAAGATTTCAATAATAAAGTTTTGACGCCGATCCTCCATAGTGGAACGATTTACTAACGCCTGATGTAATTTTTTACCGGTACTGATCGAAACAAACAGAAAGACCATTAATAATACCAATGGGATTGCTATCAAAGGCCCCGCAATCATTCCGACAAGCACTAAAAATACCAGTGCAAAAGGAAAATCCATCAGCAACAAAATTGACTGCCCGGAATAAAATTCCTGTATTTTTTCCAGGGCATAAATCTTATCGATATAGTAACCGGCCGGTTTGGATTCAAACTCCTGGGTTCGGGTATGCAATATTTTGTTCATCGCATCCAGGCTGACTTTATGATCAAATTTAGCGCTTTCCCAACTTAAAATCATGGAACGCCAAATTTTCAAAAAACAATCGGCCAAAATTACCAATAACAACCCGATTATTAATACTAAAAAAGTATCGGTAGCCTGGTTCGGAATAATCCTGTCGTAAACCTGCAAAATAACCACAGGCAAGGCCAACGCCAAAATATTTATCAATATCGAGGAAATAATAATTTCCGGTCGCCGCCAGGTTGTAGGCAAAGTAAAAGTTGACAATGGTTTTTGTTCCCTATCTTTTTTCTTCGATGATTGTCACTCAAGCATCATTTGTATATGTTTATTTGAAATATCAGCCTGAATATCAACACAGGTTTTTTAAGATAAACATAGTAGAAAAAAATAAAAATTTCTGGCTATTTGTGACTCAAGTCATGAATCAAGAATTTTTCCAACTTACGAAGGCATACAAGCTATTGTTTTTTATGTTATTTATTTTTGTCCTTGATAAGATGCTGATAACATGGGTGTTTTGTGAAGAAGCCGTGGTTTTTCTAAAAAAGCAAATGCTAGTCTAGACAGCAAGGAAAATTATCATTGGGATAGATAAATAACCCTTTGTTTGTTTTGAACATAGTACATTTCTATAAAAGTTAAAAAGGCATCCAGTTATGGCAGAAGATAGTAAAGAGACTCGGAATAGCGCATCGGAAAACAATTTTGTTTTTAGTAGCTCAGAAAATTCAAAAGACCCTTCAAAGGATAAACAATCCATAGTCGTACCTGGTTCAGAAAATGGAAACAGTAATGAAGAGCTTTTTTTACAAAGTATTTTTCAGCCATCTGACCCGAACTCCCAAATTGATGATGGCTCCATTACTGGTTTGGATCGACAAAACACCTCTGACTTTCCTTCCTCCACAATAACTTTGGAAGCTGAAGGTTCTTCTCAAACATTGGGAACAGAAAGAAATTCATCAGGAAATATTAATGATCACTTAACAAAAGAAGAATCTGACTCGGCTGAATTTTCTGCAAATGAAAACATTGAAAGTCAAGCCGCACGATCAAGTCATTATTCCTTGCCCGAACAATCTTTCCAAACAGAAGATAGTGCAAAAGAACCAACATCCAGCGATAACATCCAGGAAGAGAACTCTACTCTCGAATCCCAACCTGTTACAATAAATTATGAGCCTGAAATTGGTTATCAATCACAACAACCGGAAAATCATGCACCCACTTCAGATGCAATTTCATTAGGTGAAATTTCAGAAGATACCCCCGTAACTTTTACTGCTCAACAGTTATTAGCCGGCAGCTTTGACAAAGACGGCGACAAGCTGACTATCAAAGCAATCAGCGTTGATCCCGAATTTGGTGAAATAACCAAGAATGTTGATGGAACATTCACCTTTACTCCAAGTGAAAACTATCACAGTGAACATGTTGAATTCAATTATATCGTCAGCGATGGGGAATTTGATGTTTCTGCTAATGCAACGCTAACGGTTATCGCTGTCAATGATACTGCTGTGGTCGGTAACATCGATTTAGGTTCAATCAAAGAAGATACCAGCATAAAATTTTCTGCCAAGGAATTACTGGCCAACAGTTCAGATGTTGATGGCGATACTTTATCTGTTGTTGATGTCTCCATCGATGAAAAATTTGGCTCTGTCGAATTCAGCACCGATCAGGAAGGCAATATTGAAACCATTAAATTCATCCCAGCTGAAAATTTTCATGGCGAAGACGTCCCGTTAAATTTTGTTGTCTCTGATGGACAGGAAAAAGTTGAAGGGATTGCACAGATTGATGTTACTTCTGTTAATGATACCACTGTGGTCGGTAAAGTCGATTTGGGTTCAATCAAAGAAGACAGTGGCATAAAATTCTCTACCAAGGAATTACTGGCCAACAGTTCAGATGTTGATGGCGATACTTTATCTGTTGTTGATGTCTCCGTCGATGAAAAATTCGGCTCTGTCGAATTCAGCACCGACCAGGAAGGCAATATTGAAACCATCAAATTTACGCCAGCTGAAAATTTTAATGGCGAGGATGTCCCATTAAATTTTGTTGTCTCTGATGGACAGGAAAAAGTTGAAGGGATTGCCCAGATTGATGTTACTTCTGTTAATGATACTCCTACTGGTATTAACCTTAGTAACTCCAATATTGATGAAAATAGCAATGCTGGTACCGTCATAGGAACACTTGATACTTCAGATGTTGATTCAGGTGAAAAATTTACTTATAGCATTGAAGAAAATGATCAATTCACTATCAAAGGAAATAAATTAATAGTTAAGGATGGTGCTGATCTGGATTTTGAATCGTCGCCATCACAAAAAATAAATATTCAAGTGACTGACTCCTCTGGAAATACCTATGAGAAAGAATTTGTCATTAATGTAAACGATATTAATATTCAAATTAATGGAACCAATGGGAACGATAATATTCATGGAACTTCTAATGAAGATACCATTAATGCAAAATCAGGAAACGATTATATTTCATCAGGATCAGGTGATGACAATATCTCCGGCGGCACCGGCAGAAATTATATAAATGCAGGCAGTGGCGATGATTCGATTACCATTACCGAAGGAGACGGCGCCAGTGGCTATGAAGTGGTTCGCGGCGGTGATGGCAATGATACCGTGGTATTTTCCGGTAATCGTGCTGATTATACCGTTACCCATCAAGACAACAACGGTCGCTTCGTCCTGAGAAATATCGAAACCGGCGAGGCCAACTACATCTATGATGATGTCGAAACTATTCAGTTTAATGATGGCGATATCGCTACTTTTACTGATGGCGCACCTACAGCGGCTCTGGTGAATGATAATTTCCAGGGTACATCAGGCAACGATTCCATTGACACGGGTTCTGGCGATGATCTTATCGCGGGCGGTGATGGCAATGATAATTTAAGAGGTGGCGCCGGCAATGACAATATCTCTGGCGGGTCCGGAAATGATAGTTTAAGCGGAGGCGATGGCAATGACAATATCTCTGGCGGCACCGGCAGAAACTACATAAATGCAGGCAGTGGCGATGATTCGATTACCATTACCGAAGGAGACGGTGCCAGTGGTTATGAAGTGGTTCGCGGCGGTGATGGCAATGATACCGTGGTATTTTCCGGTAATCGTGCTGATTATACCGTTACCCATCAAGACAACAATGGCCGTTTCGTCCT
>Ga0256839_1000848_pt1 | contig 39089 bp, 23 predicted proteins | sample 354166metaG_FD_185968 | JGI IMG/M metagenome (GOLD analysis project Ga0256839, IMG submission 185968) | Hydrothermal vent microbial communities from Mid Atlantic Ridge, Atlantic Ocean - 354-166 | ecosystem: Environmental > Aquatic > Marine > Hydrothermal vents | place: Atlantic Ocean: Mid...
TGTAGTCCCAGGTATCCACGTGGCTCGGGCCGCCGTTGATGAACACCCAAATCACCCGCTTGGCTCTGGCCCGAAAGTGAGGGGGGCGAGGCGCGAGCGGATTCACCGTCCCCTTGCCCCTGAACCCGGCGGAGGATTCGGCTGCGAGCAGGCCCTCGCTGCGCAACAGGTAGGCCAGCGCCAGAAGCCCCATCCCACCCCCGGCACGCGCAAGCCAGTCCCGCCGAGTCCAGAACCGAACGTCTGGCAAACCCGAACAGATCCGCTTCCGCAGCATCGGAGCTTTGACCCCCTTATTTCACATAGATGAACTCGCTCGCAGCCAGCAGGGCGTGGCACAGATCCTTCCACGCAAGGTGCTGCGGTTGTGGGTGCCCCGCCTCCTCATGCAACCTGGTCTGCTCGTACAGGAACGCGCTTGCCGCTTGCAGTTCCTGTTCCGAAGGCAGGCGCGCGTAAACGCGTTCATAAAGCCGCGCTATCGCGACCCCTGGCTCATCGCGTTCCACGATCCGTGCCAACCGCTCCGCACACAGGTGCACCAGCGGATGGTTGAGCATTGCCAACGACTGTGGCGCCGTCGTCGTGCTAGCCCGCCGCCCAATGCTCACCAGATGCTCCGGCCAATCGAACAACAGCAGGAAAGGATCCGGCTTACTCCGCTTGATGAACGTATAGACCGCCCGTCGCCTCCGCATCGGGTCCAGGCTGCCCGGGCCGTACATCCGCCAATCGAGCGAATCGCTCACGACGAGCAAACTGTCCCGAATAGGTTCCGCCTCCAGCCGGCGCGGCTTCCAACGCCACAAATAGACATTGGCCGGATCGATCGCGTGCCGTTCCCGGTCGATGCGACCGCTCTGACGGTAGGTCGCACTGGTCACCAGCAACCGGTGTAGCCGCTTCAGACTCCAGCCATGCTCGACGAGATAACCGGCCAGGAACTCGAGCAGCTCCGGGTGGGTGGGCTTTTCCCCTTTGAGCCCAAAGTCGTTCGGAGTGGCCACGATGCCGCGGCCGAAATGGTAATGCCAGAGGCGATTGGCCGCGACCCTGGCCACCAGCGCGCCAGGGCCTGCATCGAGGTCAACGATCCAGTTTGCCAGCATCGCACGGGTGAACGGGGTGCGCTTCCACCCGTCGGGCGGTTGCAGCTTCCAGTGCGTCTCGTCATAGCCATTCCGGGTGAGCACCGGCAGCACACCGGGCTTCGCCTCCTGGAGCTTTTGGTTCGGATCCCCACGGCGTAGCACGTACGTCTTCGGGTAGAAGTGTGGGAAGCCCCGCTCATCGGCGTGGTGTTTCAACGGCTTATACCCCTCCGTGGTCACCAGTACCTTGGTCTTCTTGCCCCCCGGTCCGATGGGGAGTTCGACTTCCGTGCGGATCGTCTTGGTGAACACGGCCACCACCCGGTAGTATTCCTCAGAGCGCACCGGGTCATAGGGGTGGTCATGGCACCGGGCACATCCCAGCGACAGGCCCAGGAATGCCACCCCAATCGTGTTCACCATATCGTCCAGCTCTTCATACCGCGCCTTCTCGAACTCCGCTTCCGTCAACTGGGTCGGGAACGAACACGCCCCCAGAAAGCCGGTGGCAACCATCGCCCACGGTTCTTCGGGCGCAAGTTCGTCCCCAGCGATCTGCCACTGGACGAACCGGTCGTAGGGCAGATCCTCGTTGAATGCACGGATGAGAAAGTCCCGGTAGAAATACGCCGTGGGCCGGTTGTAATCCTGCTCATAACCGTGCGACTCGGCAAAACGGGCGACGTCCATCCAGTGGCGAGCCCACCGCTCGCCGAAATGAGGCGACGCAAGCAGTCGATCGACCAACCGGTCCACCGCATCGGGCCGGGTGTCGTCGAGCACGGCGTGGAGCTCTTCCACCGAAGGGGGCATGCCGATCAAATCCAGGTAAAGCCGTCGGACGAGCGTCCGACGGTCGGCCTCCTGATTCGGGTAAAGCCCACGATCCATCTGCTGTTTCCGAACAAAGGCGTCGACCGGATTCTGACCGGGATTGGAAATGTCAGGCGGCCGTACGGCCCTAAGTGGGCGAAAGGCCCAGTACTGGCGGGCCGCTTCAAGGTCGCCCCGGACACGCTCGGCAGGGGGCTGTTTCAGGGAGCGGGGATCCGGCGCCCCCATGGCGATCCATTTCTCCAGGATCTTGATTTCCCGCTCCGTCAACGGATCGTCGGGGGGCATCCGCAACTCGGGATGGACTCGCCGCACCGCCTGGATCAACAGACTCTGATCCGGTCGGCCCGGCACAATCGCCGGCCCTCGCCGCCCGCCCCGCTGCCAGCCTTCACGCACGTCCAGCCGCAACCCGCTCCTGGGTGTCTTCGTCCGGCTGGAATGGCACTCGTAGCACCTCGCCACCAGCAACGGGCGTACGTACTTCTCAAAGAACTGGATCTTCTCCGCCTCAGGGCCGTCGGCCCAGCTCCTGGCCACCATCGATAGGCCAACGACCACCGCCCAAGCAAACAACACAGACAGGGACCGAAAGGCAGGCCGCACGTTCATAGCTCTCCTATTGACCAGCCCTTACGTCGGTTCGAGGCGGGAAGTCGAGCAACTGAGGCGGGTCAGCCTCGCTCACACGCGATTATACCGCTTCCCATGCCCAACCCGCGATCGCGGTCTCCCGGCAGCGAACACGCCCGGCCCACGAGCGCGCTACTCCCGGCGTTTTTGATGGCCCCGGCCGGCGGGCCGCAGCCCCCCTGCAGCCGGACCGACCACCGCCCAGATACGCTGCCACCAGCCACCGCGCCAAGGTGCTCAGCCGCAGCGGGATCCCCTCCCCCGTAGGATCCGGCCAGCAGGGTTTGCTCCTGAAGGCCCTTGCCGTTAGCCTAATGGCGACGCTTCCAGAACCACCGCCTGCGCGCACGGCCTGGCATGAGGAGACAGAGCGCAATGGAACCCGCACCTTCGATCGAGATCGAATTCCGTGTTCGGTACGCGGAAACGGACCAGATGGGGTTCGTCCATCACGCCAACTACCTGGTCTATTTCGAGATGGGCCGCGTGGAGCTTCTTCGCGCACGAGGCCTAAGCTACCGTGATCTGGAAGCCCAGGGTTTCCTGCTGGTCGTTGTTAAAGCAACGGTTCGCTACCACAAGCCGGCCCGTTACGACGACCTGCTGCGGTTGCGCACGACGGTAACCCGGGTCACCGCCGCGCGAATCGATCATAGCTACAAGCTCTACCGGGGGGACGAATTGCTTGCCGAGGGGGAAACCACTCTGGCCTGCGTCGACCGGCAGGGCCGCGTGCAGAGGGTCCCCGATTTCCTGCGCGAGCCCGGCTCAGCGTAAGAGGGCTGAGGCCGGTCCTGATGTGCCACGGACCGCCCCCAACAACACACCGGCCTTCGTGCCGCGTCAGGCAGCCCCGTGGACCGGCGGAGCCGACGCCCGTAACTTAGAATCGTGATGTGCCAACTGTCGCAGAAAACGGACGGAGCGAACGGGTGATGAGCAACGCTGAAGCGGCGAAAACCGACGTCGTCTGTGCCGGAGTCGTCGTAGCGGACCACCTGAGCACTCCGATCGATCACGTACCGGCGCCTGGCGAGCTCGTCATGGCGGACGACCTCATCCTCGAAATCGGTGGCTGTGCTTCCAATGTCGCGGTGGATCTGGCCAAACTAGGTGTCTCCTGCCAGGTGACCGGATGCGTGGGTTCGGACGTTTTCGGCAGGTACGTGGCCGAAACGCTCCGGGCGCGCGGCGTGGACACCCAGTACCTCACCGCGTGTCCGGACCGGCCGACGAGCCAGACGCTGATCGTGAACGTCAAGGGGGAAGACCGGCGCTTCATCCATTGCTTCGGCGCCAACGCCGAGTTCGGAACGGAACACATCCCGCTCCAGGCCGTGCAGCAGGCAAAGGTGCTTTACGTGGGCGGTTACCTCATCCTTCCCCGGCTGATCGGCCCGGACCTGGCACGCCTTTTTGAACAAGCTCGGGCTTCGAACACCGTAACGGTGCTCGACATCGTCGTGCCGGCATCCGACGAGCCACGCCGCGACTTGCTCGAGCGTGACCTACTGCCGGTTCTCCCCCACACAGATGTGTTCCTCCCTAACACAGACGAGGCCAGACTACTGACCGGGATCGCGAACCCCCTCGAACAGGCGGAATTCTTCCGATCCAAGGGGGCCCGTACGGTGGTCGTGACCCTAGGCGGCGAGGGGGCCGTGCTTGTCTCCGATAACGTCCGCCTCCGCGCCGGGGTGTTCCCGGTCGAGTTCGTGGACGGCACAGGAGCAGGCGATGCCTTTGACGCCGGCTACATCGCAGGGATTCTGCAAGGCAAAGACGAACGCGGTTGTCTGGAGATCGCCAGCGCGCTCGGCGCCAGCTGCGTTCGTGCCGTCGGCACGACACCCGGCGTGTTCACCCGGGAAGAATGCGACCGGTTCTTGGCAGAGCATCGTCTGCCTATCGAAGAACTGTAGGGTAGCCTCGGCTGCCTCTGACGAAGCGCGCCGGAACAGCGGGCGCCGCCTAGTAGCAGGTGCGTACCGGTGTGCGGACCGCCGTAGAGTAGATGCTGAACGGACCGTCGGGTAGGATGTCTCCGATCGTCAGCGCGATGTCTGCCCAGCCCAGGGCAGCCCCTACGCGGTCGGCCCGATTGGCGTAGATCTTGTCGCCCCCTGGGCCGAGCCGGGGCACCTGCACATAGGCCACCCGCAGGTCGGCGCACAGCACGTTCTGACCGGTGCCTCCGTGATTGTCGGAGTTTGCGTCCACAAGCACTCCCCCGCTCTGGTCCAGGGCCGGCCGGTCAGCGACTAGGACAAAGTTCGCCTTCAGTCCCGCTTGACGGGCAGGTAGCCGGGGGGCAGCGTAGCACCGATCCACGAAGCAGCCGTTGTAGAACGCGTAACTGCCCGTTGCGGCACGAAGCCGTTCGGCAACCTCGGCCGGTGCCACCTTCAACGCCTCGCGGAGTCCCTCCACCGTTTCCCCGGTTCCCGAATACGGCCCGCAACAGCTCAAGTACGACGCGTCACGGAGGTAGCCGTGCTCAACGAGCATGATGGGCTGGATGGCGGCGGGCGCTCCACTTCCAACGCTCCACCGCGTCTGAGGCAAGCGACCGCTGTACTGGTCGGCGTAGGCAAGCTGGGCTATGCCGATGTTGCGGAGATTTTCCCGACAGGCGAGCACACGATGGAGCTCGCGAACGCGTGCCAGGGCCGGCATGAGAAGCCCGGCTACGACGACCAGCACCAGCGCAGCCACGGCCAGATCCATGAGCCGCAACGCCAGGGGGCTCACCGGGTAACGGACCAGGCTTGCGAACGACCACCGACACCGCTCCGCCGCATTCGCCATGTAACCCAACCGGATCGTGCGTTCCAGCAGGCGTGGCGGCGGGGGAACGTCCACGTCCTGGTGAAGCACATTCCCGACGCAAAGGGCCGGTTCGACCAGACCGAGCAAAGACGGGTCTCGGTCCAGCGCTTCAGCGACCCGGGCCGCCTCGTCGGCATCGAGGATGCCCGCAGCGTACGCGGTGACATCCTCAGGAGTCACCCTGGCATGGGGATGCCCGCGGTCACCGCCGTGGCTGTGGTCGGGTCGCCGTCGCTCATTCTTCCTCGACATCCACATGCTCCACTGACGCCTGGACCGGTTCGGTCTCCGGGTGGGCTGCTCGCCACATCTGTCCCAGGCGTTGCACGGCCGCATGGAGCCGCGACTTCACGGTTCCGACGGGGATCCCCAACGCCTCGGCGATCTCGCGCTGCTTGAGCCCCTGCTGGTACGCCATGATCACGACGGCCCGCAAGTGCCCCGGCAGCTCGAGGATCGCCTCACGGATCCACAGCCTCTGTTCCTCGTCCTGGAGGTTCCCCAACGGATCAACCGGTTCCGCTTCCAGCGACGCTGCGAACGAAGTCGCATTGCCTTCGTTGTCCTTGACGTCCGCATCCAGGCTGGCCGCACTGTGCCGCTTCTGACGTCGGAGCAGGTCGATCGCCTGGTTGGTCGCGATGGTGTACAGCCACGGCCGTACGGGCCGACCTTCCTGGTACAGATGTTTCTTCACATGGAGCTGCAGGAAGGTCTGCTGGAACGCGTCCTCCGCCAACGTCGGATCACCCAGGTATCGGCGGAGATAGTTGTACACCTCGCGAGCGTACCGCTCAACCAGAACCTCGAAAGCTCTGACGTCGCCCTCCCGATAAGCGACCAGCAGTTCTTCGTCCGATAAGGAACAGAGCCGTCCGAAACCGTCGCCTGAGTACGCCATGATGTACGCCTCACCTCAAACAGGGGTTCAAATAACCGCGCGACGAACAACCGCCTGAAACAACTGACCGATGCAACATCGACGCTGTCGCGAATAAGTGCCTCGCGCAAAAGCGGACTGACACACCTTTTGATTCTCGCGCAACCCGGCCGGACCGTCAAGAGCGTGCGCGCGAACCCCGGCCGCGCCGGCTCGGACCGGCAAGGCAATCGAGCTAACCCCTCACGTGCCGGTTGTGCCTGCCCACCGCCCGTGACGGTAGCCGCGCCGGCACGATCAAGACTGGCGCAGCACGACCCCCGAAAATCGCGGAGAAGCAGGACGCGGCCGATACCGACGAGATCCGGCGGTTTGAAGACAACCGGCACAGCAAGCTCGTCGCTCCTGCCGAACCACGGGTGGGCAGGCGGGTCTCGGCAAACCACGGCAGCTCTGCGGCCGGGAGCAGATCGCACGGTACGATAGATCAGGTCGGGTACCAACCCCTTGCCTGCCCAGCAGGGAATCTGCCATGAAAGCGGCTGTGCTTCACCAGGTGAAGGCTCCCCTCGCCATCGAAGACGTCCCTGAGCCCAGCCCCCGGCCGGGCGAAGTGCTCATCGAGCTCCGCGCAGCAGCCCTGAACCGACGTGACTACTGGATCACCCAGGGGCTGTACCCGGGCATCAAAGTCCCATGCATTCTCGGCTCCGATGGTGCCGGCACCGTGGTGGAGGTTGGCTCCGATATCTCCACCCGCCTGATCGGCCAGGAAGTGGTCATCAACCCGGGTCTGGAATGGGGGCCGTCTGAGGGGGCCCAATCCACCCGCTTCCGCATCCTCGGCATGCCGGACGACGGCACCTTCGCTGAGTACGTCGTCGTCCCCCTGAGCAACGTCTATCCGAAGCCCCCGCACCTGAGCTGGCACGAAGCCGCAGCACTCCCCCTTGCCGCCCTAACCGCGTACCGCGCCGCCTTCACCCAGGGAGAACTCACCGCTGCCGATCGCGTGCTCGTTACCGGTATCGGGGGTGGCGTAGCGACGTTCGTCCTGCAGTACAGCGTCGCAGTCCGTGCCGAAGTCCTGGTCACCAGTTCTGCCCAGGAGAAGATCGAGAAGGCGATCGAACTCGGCGCCCGAAGCGGGTACAACTACACGGACCCGCAGTGGGACGAAGCCGTGCTGGAAGCCAGTGGCGAGGTCAACCTCGCCGTAGACGGCGCCGGCGGCAAAGGGTTCGAGAAGATCCTCAAACTCCTGGCACCCGGTGGCCGAGTCGTGACCTACGGGGTCACCGCCGGTGCGAAAGTCGAGATTCCGCTGAATCGACTGTTCTGGCGACAGCTCCGCATCATCGGCAGCACCATGGGCTCGCCCCGTGATTTCGAACGGATGCTCGACTTTGTCACCCGCCACCTGATCCGTCCAGCCATCGATTCCGTCTTCCCGCTCGACCGGATCAACGACGGGCTCGAAAGAATGCGACGGGGGGAACATTTCGGCAAGATCGTCATCGAGATCCCACACTGACGGAAGCGGGTTAAAATCGAAATCAGGCGCGGTCCTTGGGGTAGCTCCGGCGGGTGGGCGACGGGAGCTGGTAGCGCCGGCGGGCAAACCGCTCCCCGGGCATGCAGATGACGCCGAGCACTGCGGAATCGTGCATGCCGCGGCGCAGGCCAGGGGAAGATTCTCCCGTGTTCCGCACACCGGAGCGATCCGCCACCGACCTGAGGACCGGGACAGGTCGCCATCGCAGGTAGGGGCGACACTTACACCTGAACAGAGAAGCAGATGACGCTGGAGCAGTAGCCCATCAATGACAACGCGAACGATGACGGCGCGCCGGTGCAGAACCATGCGTTCTGCCTGTTCTCGTCTGTTTTGCTCCCTGCTCGGGAGCTGTGTTCTACTCGCGGGGCTGTTTCTCTGCTCTGCACCCACACCGGGGCAAGATAAGTCGCCGCCACGGTCCGTAGGAGTCCCGTACGCTCTGTCGTCCGACGCCCTGAAGAGCTTGGAAGGAAAGCCCGTCAAAATCCAGTTGAAAAATGGAAAGGTTCTGGAAGGCTACCGGATCGCTAAGGTACGCGTTGGGCGAGAGGAAGGGGTGCTGGGGTCGATCCAGATCGAGGCGGATTCGGGCAGGAAGCGGACTCTACGTCCCGGCGCGATCGCAGCTCTGGAAGTCGACGGAACTCCCTTCGCAGTGGCCAAGAAACCGGGCAAATCGCTCTACGTGCTGATCGATCTGGAGGCGAGAAACCAGGCAATCGCCGCCCGGCTCAAGCAACAGGGGGGCCGTTTGTGGCCCCCGCTGAGCCCCGCGCAACAGCAAAAAGCACTCGCCGAGCAGCGCCGGTTCGTGCGCCAGGTGTTGAGCGTCTTTCCGGGCGTCCACTTCGAGGTGGTGGAAACGAAGTTTTTCATCTTCTGCACGAACATACGGCCGCAACTGATCGCCGGCTACGTACGCGACCTGGACCGCATGTACACCATGCTGTGCGGGATCTTTCAGATTCCCCCGGGCACGAACATCTTCCGTGGGAAAGCGGTGGTCTTCTGCTTCGCGACCCAACAGGAACGGGCCGTGTTCGAGGGGCGCTTCTTAAACAGCACTCCGACGGGAACGGCGGGCAAGTGCTTCCAGCGCAGCGACGGCAACGTGGTGATCTCGTCGCATCTCGTCTCGGACCTCGATTTCTTCGGCCACGTACTGGTGCACGAAACCGCTCACGGTGTGATCTGGCGGTACCGCTCGTCAATGCGGATCCCGACCTGGATGAACGAGGGTATCGCCGATTGGGTGGCGATGAAGGTCGTTCCCCGTTGTCGGGAAACGCAGCGGCGGCAGCAGGCAGCGGCCGAGCGACTGCGCCGGACCCACAATCTCGAAGGGCTGTTTGTGCGGGAAAGCCTGGATGGCTGGCAATATGGAGCGGCTTCGGCAATCGTACAGATGCTCATCGAGCTGGACAGCCGCCGCTTCGGTGCGATGTTCGAGGCGATCAAGTTAGGTACCCATTGGGAGGATGCCCTGGCTTCCGCCTACGGCATGACCCTGGGTGATCTGATTGCCATGTACGGCAAACGCATCGGCGTCCCCCTGCTCAGGCCCTGAAAGGCCAAACCGCGCATCTGCAAGCCGGATCGTCTTCGAGAAGCGGTAGCGCCGGCGGTTTCTCACCGCGTATCCGGCCGATTTCCCCCTCGACAATCTTGTTCTTAAGAACCGGGAGCGGTTGGTTCCAGTCGGACCAGGGCGTAGTGACCGTCGACGATTTCAAGAACTGAGAAGGTCCGCGTCAACCTGAGCCAGTAGCGATCGCCGCCGGGCACGGCGTGCACGCTCTCGTACAGCTCCACAGCCGCCGTGGCACCGTGGTCTGCGTAGAAGCGAAGCAGCTCAAGGGGGGAACGAATCGGCTTGTCGTTTTCCCGCCACTTGGCCGCCCACATGCGCACATCCTCGCTGCGGTGGGCGACCGCGTAGCCGCGCCGGTCCGCATAGAACAGCACGGGGGCAGCGGCGACGATCAGTTCATCGCGGTCCGTGTGGCGGCGGACCGCAGCGGCCGCCTCAAGCACAGACCGCCATTCCTCTGGAATGCGGCGTGCGCTCCTGTAGACATGACCCGCAACGAGAGGGGTCGTGATCAATCCCAACGCGGTTGCAAGCGCAACGCCCCACCTGACTTTGCCCCTGGCCCACCCAGGCCGGCGGAAATCTGCGCCCCATACGGCGGCCATGACGGCAGGGGGAACCAACAAAAGGTAGTAGTGCTCGTGATCCGCTTTGCGTAACAGCAGCGGCACAAACAGGACGAGCCCGGCGCACCAGCCGCGGAGAAACGAGGAGCGTCGGAAAGCGCCCGCTCCCACCCCAAGCAGAGCCAGCAAGGTCAAGCCGGGCCCGAGCGTCCGCCAGCCGATGCGGTAGACAAGTTCGCCGACAAGCTTCGTGACACCGCGTTCTCCGTGAGGAAGCCACTTCTGCACCGACCAGAACCCCTCCGACGGCCCTTGGCCCGAGGCCACCGCGTGGACGTACCAGCAACTGCCCAAAACGAACGCGGCCACGACCGCACAGGCAAAGCGTCCAACCGCGAGGTGAGCGGGGCGCCGTTCCTCACGTGCCTGCCACACGATAAAGAGCATGCTTACCAGCAACCACGCGCAGGTGCCTTTCGTCAGGATCGCCGCCAGCAACGCCACGCCCGCCACCACGAGCCTGGGTAGCGTGGCTCTGGCGCCGTACGCGATCGCCCCCGCCACAGCGCCCGTTCCGCACAGAAGCATCAAAGCATCGGGTTGGACGGCTCGACCGTAACGCAACGAAACAGGAGTGAGCAGGAAAAGCAACGCTCCCAGCGTCGGTTGCCAGGCCGTGCGTAGCTCATGGCGTAGGATCCACCAGAGCAAACAGGCCGTAAGCACGGTGCACGCGGAAGACACCAGCCGTCCCGTGCCGTCCACCGGCAGACCGGTAAGTGTGGAGGCGACCGCGACGAGTCCCTCGTACAGGGGGAACTCGAGCATGTAGTACGCCGGAAATGGCCCTACATCGATCGTCGGGTACAGGAGGGAACCACCGCGCTGCAGGTTCCTGGCCACCATGGCCGTATGGCACTGGCGGTCGACATAGCCATCCAGGAGAGGTTGATCGTAGCCCGGCACGAAGAGCGCTATGCCGACCAGAATGAGCAGTCCCACGGCAAGCGCATCGCGGCCCCCTGCAACAAACTTGGCCGGATTGGCCACCGCTACCGTCGGCATCTGGGATCCGTCCCTGCTATCTCGCTCCGTCGGATGGGTTCGCTCGGCCAGATCCCAGGCTTATCCCAAAAGGCACGCCTGCACAAGGCCGCCTCCGGCGGATCACACCTCCTGGCGGAGCAGGTTGGTTGCCGCGGCCATGATCTTCTCTTCGGTGGCCTCCTCGCGAGAGAACTCGGCGGTCTTCTCCCCCTCGCAGAGCACCAGGATTCGATCACACACGGAAAGCAGCTCGGGAAGTTCGCTGGACGTCATGATGATCCCCAGCCCACGGCGGGCAAGTTGATCCATCAGCACATAGATCTCCGCCTTCGCTCCCACATCGATGCCTCGCGTTGGTTCGTCCAGGAGCAGGACACGCGGTTTCGTGAGCAACCAGCGGGCCAGGATGCACTTCTGCTGGTTCCCCCCACTCAAACTCGTCACCGGAGCGTCGAGACCGGCGTATTTGATGCTCAGCTCCCTTGCTACCCCCTCAGCGGTCGTCCGTTCCCGAGCGGCCGGCACGACGCCAAGTTGGGCGAGCTGCCGAAGAGCTGCCATGGTTATGTTCTCCCCAACCGACAGCTCGGGGAACAGCCCCTGTCGCTTGCGGTCCTCGGCAACGAAGGCGATTCCCTCTTTCATAGCGTCAAGAGGGCTGCGGATCTCGAGGACACGACCATCCAGACGAACCTCTCCGATTGGACGGACAGGGGTCGCTCCGAACAACCCTTCGAGCAGCTCCGTTCTCCCCGCTCCCAACAGGCCGGCAACTCCGAGGATTTCCCCCCGGCGCAACGTAAACGTCACGTCGTTTACCCAGGGGCGTCCGTTTGCGCGGGGCATGGGGACGGTGAAGTGCTCCACTTCCAGCAGAGGCTCGCCCGGACTGCGCGGTTCATCGAAGTGGAGGGAAGCGATCTGCCGTCCGACCATCAGCGAAACGACCTCCTCGGGCGTCGTCTCTGCCCGCCGCATCGTGCGGATATGGTGACCGTCTCGCAGGACCGTGATGCGATCGGCAATCGCAAAGACCTCGGCCATCTTGTGAGAAATGTACAGGATAGCTACCCCCTTCGACTTGAGTTCGCGGATAACACGGAATAGCTTTTCGACTTCCGCCTCGCTTAGGGCCGAGGTCGGTTCGTCCATGATCAGCACAGCGGTTTTCAGGCTCAGCGCGCGGGCGATCTCCACAAGCTGCTGGTCGCCAACGCGTAGGTGAGAGACCTCGATCGAGGGATCGATTTCGGCGCCCAACTGCGCGAAGACCTGGGCCGCTTCCTGTTCCATCCGCCGGTCGTCCAGCAGTCCCCACCCCCTGCGCAGTTCTCGGCCCAGGAAGATGTTGGCGGCGGCGGAAAGATGCTCCACCAGGTTCAGTTCCTGGTAGATGATGCTGATCCCCGCGTGCTCGGCATCGCGGGGCCCGCTGAACCGAACCGGCTCACCGTTCACGTAGAGCTGGCCGGTGTAGTCGGTGATCGCACCACCGAGAATCTTCATGAGGGTCGATTTGCCCGCTCCGTTCTCGCCCACGACCGCGTGCACTTCGGCCGGGTACACGTCGAGATCGACGCCATCGAGGGCCACCGTGCCACCGAATCTCTTCCCGATCCCGCGCGCGCGGACGATAGGAATAGGCCGGTCGGTTGCTAACGTCATGGGCGGCAGCTCTCCCTTTCAGTCCAATGGTGATTCTAAAGGCCACCATGAGGCGAAGCCGGCCGGGCTCTCCCACAGCCCCAGGGCAGCCTGTACAGTGGCCCGCGTGATGGAGCAGGCCGGTCGTGTCGGGTCATCGCGACTTGCGCCGGACCTACGCTCGGCCGAATCACCGCCGTTGGCCGTTGCGAATGGCACGGGATTCGGCCCAACCTACACTTTATTCGAATAAGTGCACCCGCGCAAGTGAGAGTACCGATGCGGAACGACACATTTGACGAGAGTTTCCCGGCGGAATGGGACGATCCGTTCGAAATTGACGTGGCGCAGCGAGTCCGCCGACTGCCCCCATACCTGTTCGCCAAGATCAACGAACTCATGTACCGGAAACGGCGTGCGGGGGATGATGTGATCGATCTCGGCATGGGTAATCCTACCGACGCCCCCGATCCACGCATCATCGAAAAGCTGTGCCAGGCAGCTCACGACCCCCGGAACCATCGGTACATGCCAAGCAGGGGGCTGTACAACCTGCGCCGCGATGTTGCGGCCCGCTACGAACGGCTCTACGGCGTCCACCTGGACCCGGAAACGGAAGTGATCGCAACTATCGGCTCCAAGGAAGGCTTCAGTCACCTCTGCCTGGCCCTGCTCGGTCCCGGCGACACCGCCATCGTGCCCGCTCCCTCCTACCCAGTCCACGTCTACGGCGTTGTCCTCGCTGCAGCGAACGTGATCTCCCTCGACGTCACGCAACCCGAGCAGTTCCTGAGCAACGTTGCGACCGTCTGCGAACACCTCTACCCACGCCCCAAAGTGCTGATCCTCAATTTCCCCCACAACCCGACCACGACGGTCGTGGAACCCGACTTCTTCCAGGATGTCGTGCGCCTTGCGAAACAGTACAACCTGTACGTGATCCATGACTTTGCCTACGCCGATATCTGCTTCGATGGATACCGGGCGCCCAGCTTCCTGTCCGTGCCGGGCGCCAAGGAGATCGGCGTAGAGTTCACGACCATGTCCAAGGGTTTCAACATGGCCGGATGGCGGCTCGGCTTCTGCTGCGGCAACGCTGAGATCATCCGGGCGCTGGCCACGATCAAGGGCTACTACGACTACGGGATCTTCGCGCCCATCCAAATCGCGGCCATCATTGCGATGCGGCATTGCGAGGACGCTGTAGAACGGCAGCGGCTCGTGTACCAGCGACGGCGTAACGTACTGTGCGCCGGGTTACAGCGACTCGGCTGGGAAGTTACCCCCCCGAAAGCAACGATGTTCGTCTGGGTGCGCATCCCGGAACCGTGGCGGTCGCAAATGGGTTCGATCGACTTCGCCCTCAAGCTGCTCAAAGAAGCAAACGTGGCCGTCTCTCCCGGTCGGGGCTTCGGACCCGCCGGCGAAGGCTACCTGCGGCTCGCCCTGGTCGAGAACGAACATCGGCTCCGCCAGGCGATCCGACAGATCGGACGCTGCCTGCGGCCCCAAGCCAGTCTGACCTGATCAGGGCCTTCCTCCGCCATCAACTGCGGTCCTCCACGCACACAGGTGAGATGCAGGGATGTTCCGGTGGGGGCTGGGAGCGGTGCGACTGGTCGGGCGGGTAAGGAGCGGTTAGAGCCGGTCTGTGTCCAGGAACGCGCGGACGAATTGCACCGGATGCATCGTACGCCACTCGGTGAGGTCACGGATCTGTGAGCGGCACGAGAAACCTGGGGCGCAGATGATGTCCCACGAAGAACGACGGAGACGCTCGAACAGATCGCGCCGGGCGATCGTCACACTCAATTCGTAGTGGCGTCGTTCGTAGCCGAAGAACCCGGCCATGCCGCAACAGCCGGAGCCAAGCGGAATCACCTCCGTCTCCGGTACCACTCGAAGCAGCTCCACGGTGGCATCGATGCCTGCCAGCGCCTTTTGATGGCAATGTCCGTGGACCGTGACGCGGTGGCGCGAAGGCCGGAAACGGAGCTGCTGCGCAGCAAGCAACTTCACCAACCATTCCTCGACGAGATAGGTGTGGGCTGCCACGTGTTCGGCCGCGCGGCCTAGCCCCAGATCGAGGTACTCGTCGCGGAACGTGAGCACGCAGCTCGGTTCCACCCCCACGATCACGGTGCGCTCGTCGGCGATCTCTCGGTGAAGGGCAAGCACGTTCCTGCGCGCTCGCTGGGCGAACCGACGCGTAAACCCCTTGGAGAGCTCGACCCGACCGCAGCACCGCACCGGTGCCAGCTCCACGTGACACCCGGCGGCCCCCAGCAGTTCGACCGTCGCTCGCAGCACGTCCGGTTCGAAGTAGGAGGCAAAGCAGTCGGCCAGAATCAGAACGCGCTGCCCACCATCGCGCCTCCTCGCTCGAGTCGTCCGCTGCTGGGCAGTCGATCGGAACCAACGGCGGAAGGATTGCCCGGCGAACTTCGGCAGCGGACGGCGAATATCCACCCCCCCGGCCCACTCCATCAAGACGCGCAGCCAGGACCAGGTGCTCAACCGATTGATCATTCCGGGGAAGTACTGCGCGACTCGGTTAAGCCCTGCCAGGTTCGCCAGCACGTAGTCCGCCACCGGCCGCCTCCTCCGCTCGTAATAGGCAGCCAGAAACTCGCTTTTCAGCGCGGCCATATCCACGTTGGCCGGGCACTCGGCCTTGCAGCCCTTGCACATCAGACAGAGGTCCAGGGCCTCGTACAACCGCTCGTCCACAAGGCCGTCTTGGTTGAGAGCTCCCGTGAGCGCAGCGCGGAGCAGATTGGCCCGTCCCCTCGTACTGTGCATCTCCTCGAGAGTGACCATGTACGAGGGGCACATTGTCCCGGAGGAAAGCTTTCGGCATGCACCCGCCCCCATACAGGCGTCCACCGCTCCTCCCAGACCCTCCTGCCGGTGGAACCGGAATTCGGTTGAGACCGGCGAAGGCGATGCCGACGCAAACTTGCGGAGGTGATGACGCATGTCGGGTCCATCCACGATCTTGCCCGGATTGAGCAAGCTGTCCGGATCGAACGCTCGCTTTATCCGGCGAAACGCGTCGTACAACCGTGGCCCGAACAGGCGACGATTGAACTCCGAACGCGCCAGCCCGTCCCCATGTTCGCCGCTAAATGCCCCCTCGAATTCCAGGACCAGCTCCACCACTTCCTGGGCAATCTGCCTCATCCGGTCCACCTCAACTGGATCGCGCAGATCCAGCAGGGGCCGGATATGCAAACAGCCCACACTGGCGTGCCCGTAGAACGATCCCGTGGTCTCGTGCCGCTCCAGTATCTGTCGGAACCGCCTGACGAATTCGGGCAGCTTCTCCGGTACTACGGCTGTATCCTCCACGAAGCCAACCGGCTTGCGCCGTCCCGGCATGCTGTAGAGCAGCGCCACGCCGGTCTTGCGCAGCGCCCAAATGGCGTCCATTTCGGCCGGATCAAGCGTGGGGGTCCCGGCCACACACCCCCGCAGCTTCGTCGCAAGAGCAGCGGTCCCGTGCACGCGTTCGCGGACTTCGTGGTCGGTCTGGCCGGCATATTCCACGACGAGCACCGTGTCCGGGTCCCCTGCGAGCACACGCCTGTGGCGGGCCGCCTCAAGGTTACCCTGCGCCAGCTCGAGAATCATTCGATCGAGACACTCGACCGCCGACGGCCCTGTTTCGAGCAGGGGAACAACAGCCTCAAGGGCAGCGATCAGGTCGTCGAACTGAAGGAGCACCAGGCCACGCACAGGGGGTCGAGGGGACAGGTGCAGCGTAGCCTCGGTGACAATCGCCAGTGTCCCCTCGGAGCCGACCACGAGGCGGGCCAAGTTCCAGGGCTGACGGGGGTCGGGAAGCGGCATGCGACTGGGAACCGGGAACGGATACGTAGAAAGAGGGTCCGCTCCCTGTGCGATCTCCATCGACCGCAGCATCTCGTCCAGGTTGTACCCGCTCACCCGCCGCAAAACCTTCGGATAACGGGCGCGGATCTCGTTGGCTTCCGTGCGCAGCACATCGAGCACCGCTCGGCAAATGTCGCCTTCTCGGCCCCCCGTCTGAGCCAACTGCTCCCACTCTCGACGGGAGATCGGTGTGAACCGGGTCTCGGTCCCGTCGCTCAGGACCACGTCAAGCTCAAGGACATGGTCCACCGTTTTGCCGTACAGGACGGAACGAGCGCCGGCGGAGTTGTTCCCGATCATCCCCCCTATGTTGGCGCGGTTGCTGGTTGCCACGTCCGGGCCAAATTCGAGGCCGTAGGGAGCCAGGAACGCGTTGAGCTGATCCAACACCACGCCCGGTTGGACTCGAACGACCCTCCGGTCCGCGTCTAGACTGACAATTCGATTCATGTACTTGGAGAAGTCGATGATTACCGCTTCTCCGACCGTTTGACCGGACAGGCTCGTACCCGCACCGCGGGGCAGAAGTGGAATCCCCTGGTCGGCGCACAGTCTCACCACCCGGACGACGTCAGCAGCATCCCGGGGAACGACCACGCCGATGGGCTCGATCTGATAGATGGACGCATCCGTGGAGTAAAGGACGCGGCTGGCACGGTCGAAGCGAACTTCTCCTCGAATCTCCCGCTTCAGCGTGCGGATAAACGCTTCTCGCCGAATTGGGCTGAGCTTAGTCCGGCGGTTCACCTTGGCAATGCCCTGAGCACAGGTCCGTGCATTTTAAGCGGACAAGCCCGTGCTTGCTGACCCCCAGAATCAAAGCTGTCCAAGCCACCGACCCAGCGCCTGGTATGCCCACCGATCCCCTCAATCGTTGCCACGACGTCTGCCTTGGTGGCGAAAACGGGCGCGGACCTCGGCCGCATCGCGAGCAGCACCAAGCGCCACAAGCAAGCCGGTAACCGGCCGTCCCCTCGCAGAGAAATACTTGCCCACGCATAGAAGCACGGTCCCGTCGGTGCTGAAGCATAGGTCGTGAGCGACAAACTTGCCCACCGGAGCACCCATCTGGAGCCCAACCAGCCTGCGGCCGCCGGCAGTTTCCACCACGCACAACAAACCGTTCTCGTAGTGGACCGCTAACAAGGACTCCTCCGGTGCAAACGCCAGCGCACATACGGCCCTGTCCGTGGCAGCCACGTAGCAGTGGGAGTGCAGATCATACCCATCCAGGATTTCAACCGGACCGTTGGCATACCCGACCGCCAAGTACCTCCCCGTGCCACTGAGCTCTATCTTCGTAGGGCGGCTCCGGGTGTCACGCCAGGCGGCAATACGGCCGGCCACGACATCTATGACCCCAACCCGAGCATTGGACCGCCAGTACACCTGGCGACCGTTAGGGCTGACGAGCACTTGTCCGATTACGTCGCTCAACGGGTCCCGTAACACCCTGAACCGCCGCTCACCGCTGCCGCACTCGACCACCAGCTCCGCATCCTGCCCATAGGCATAGACGACTCCCCCCGCACTCGCCGCCACATCGGTCGCTTCCGAACCTGTGCGTATGGCCAGGCCATTCAGGCTGGCTGCGCGTTGGGAGTGACGATGGAGGTTGGCGTACTGGTCCACCCAGCGGGCCGAGGTCACATCGCCGAACACCCAGTGTGCCGCGATCCGACCCGGCCCAGGCGACGCCGCCCAAAGCCGCTCGATCGGGATGTGTCGCAAGCCCCCCCATCCAGACATCCATATCCCCCCATCGTCCGAGACAACCCGCGCGGAGATCGCATCCGGGACCCGCCGCACCCGTAGCACCCGCGCGGCGTCCAGATCCCACACCCGGATAACCCCGTCCGCACAGGTGGTGAAGACCAGATCCTTCGCCGACAGGTAGGCAATGTCCCAGACGCGGCCCGGATGGACGAAGGCGGCCTTCAGCACTCCCAACCGCAGATCCCGTACCCAGACTGTCCCCTCCCGACCGGCGGTCAGCAGTTCGTTGTCCATGCCGGCGGACAGGGCCGTCACCGCTCGACCATGCCAACCGGCCAGGTCCACGCTAATGCCCTGCTCGGGATCCTCGAACCGAACCCTGCCCGAGCTCACCCCCATCGCCATCTGCTCACCGGCCACCGTCCGCGCCACCACGAACTTCTCCTCGCGGCCAGGCGTTTCAACCAACTGAAGCTCATCACCCCCCGGACGCCATAACCAGATATGTTCGTCGCACGTCACAAGTACCCGACCGTCGGTCGGCCGAATGTCCAGCGTCTGCACCGGTGACTCCACGTCCACCACCCGCTTCACTCTGCCGCCCCTGCCAAGGACGACAAGCTTACCCCCTTGCGTGCCGGCCACCACACGCTGTTGCTCCCGTAACCAGACCAGCGGAAACACGGCCTCGTCGCTTATGCGCGTCTCCCATAGGCGGCGCCGTTCCGCAACCGACCAGCCATGTACCGACCCCGCATCGTCAGCCCAGAAAACCATCGTGCCCCGGTCGTCGAAGCAAATACCGTTGGTCTCCGGCCCTCCGGCCGACAGTTCACCGACTAACTCGCCGTCCCGAACACGCCATAACCGAGTGGCCCCGTCCTTGCCTGTGCTGGCCAGGAACCGCCCATCCGGACCGAGGGCGATTTCGTAGGCGTCCCCGGTGTGGGCCTTGATTTGAGCGAGCGGTGCGTTCAACACCCCGTCCCCCAGAACACCGAGCACCCACGGCGACGCACCGTCCAGCTCTCCCCGCTGGGACCGCCGGGCGTGTTCAAACGCGCCGAGGGGATCCGCATTCCAAAAGCTCCCCACAGCATCCAGGGCCGCCGCCGGAAAAGGCGGGTCACTCGAGGCACGGTGGTTCTGCCAAGGCAAGATCGAAGCCAACCCAAGGCATACCAGAGCCCCCCAAAGCCAAAGTCGCGGATGGCGGCGCAGGAAACCCACCGCAGCTCGCGCCCATCGGCGGCCATATGCCGGCCAGAACGCACGATCGTCTCGATCAACCTCGAGCCAGCCTTCGAGGTCCCGGACCAACTCGGGACAGTTACGATAGCGGTCCTGCGGGTTCTTGGCGAGACACTTCAGCACGATCACTTCCAGTTCGGGAGGATAGCTAACATCGATCTCGGTTGGTCTTTTCGCCGGCGCAGTCTCCAGCAGCCACAGGCTTTCCGCAAGCGACCGCCCTACGAAGGGCAAGCGACCGGTGGTGAAGTGATAGAGCATGGCGCCGATCGCATGGATGTCCGCAGTCATCCCGACCCTCGAAGTCGTTGAAATCTGTTCGGGCGCCATATAGGCGGGGGTACCGAGCAGTTGTCCAACCAGGGTTAGCTCCATGTTGGGTTCGGAAAGCCCCCACGCCAGCCCAAAGTCGGCGATGGTCACGTGTCCGTGCTCGTCCAACAGCAGATTCGACGGCTTCAAGTCCCGATGCACGATCCCCTGCAGGTGGAAAGCGTGAGCCGATTCAGCAACCTCGATCATCAGTCGGACCGCTTCCCGCTTCGACTGCCAGTGCGGCAACCGGCGGTCCGCCAGCGTGGTTCCCTCCACGAGGTCCATCACGAAGTACCACACACTGCCGAGACGGCCCCAGTCGAGTAGTCGCACCACCCCCGGATGCTTGAGTTTGGACAGCAGACGAATCTCGTTCTTGAACCGTTCCAGTCCGGTCAGCGAAGCAAGCTCGGTGTCGAGGATCTTCACCGCTACAAGACGGACCTGCTCGACGTCCACGCCGTAATAGACCCGGTTGTTCAGACCCGAGCCGAGGGGGGAATAGCGGCGCAAGATCACCACATTGCCCACCTGGCGGACGGGCGCGCTCTTCGCTGCTCGCGCCGCCGATTGCCCCTCCGGTCCCACCGTTCCTCCACCGGAGCGAGTTCCCCTACCCGATGCTTCCCGGTCAACGTCGCCACCAACATGGCGGAGGATATCTCGCTCGAACGCATGAATCGCAGATGTGGTTTCCTCCGAGCAAGGAACACCCAACATCGACGGAATCAGCTCCGCGAGTAAGCGGAGCTCCAGGAGCATTTCCTCGTCCTTAGCCAGCGTCGGGAACCGCATTAACGACTGCTGCACCAGCTCACCGGAACTGGGGCAGGGACGACGGTGCGCCAACTCCGCGAGAAAAAGGGCTGCGCGGGCGAAGGTGCGCTCCGTCGCCGACCCGACGGGCATGTAGGAACCACTGGACATGGCAGAGCCTCCCGCGGCAGAAGCAACAAGCGGTACGGAGAAACACCGGCTCGCACGCAGTGACGGTCGCTCACCTTGCTAAGCCACCTCCAAGAAGAAGCGACTTGCCCCGCTCCGTACCGAGCTGACCGCGGTGCCGCCGCACTTCCAAGAGACCTGACTCACACGAGAACGCCTCAGGCTGTCGCGAGCGATCCCAGCGCTCGCTTACACCTCTCCTTCCTGTGGCAAGACAAAGGAACACAACGCATTCTACCCATCCTGTTCGTCGTGGGGATCTCATTCGCCGTCCCATTAAGGCTGCACGACGCAGGGACCGAGATCGTGGCGCAGAAAGAGTCTCTCCGCCACGGACGTTGCTTCGTAATCTCAGCACACGCATCTACCGCGCATCGCAAAGCCGGCGACCCAGCACCGAACCCGGCTCGGAAGGGGGGAAGCAGATGAACCGATAAAGCGGCCCCCGTCGACACCCTATGAGCGATGGTGTCCGGAGCTGCTTGTGCACAACCGCCGCTACCGTGCACCGGATCCCGCGTTTGCTGCCACCGGCACAAGTTCCAGCTCGAAGTCCGGATCATAAATCCGCGCCATCAGGGAGCATTCTCCGGCAGCAGCGGGCGCGTTCGGTAGGCGAGACAAATTGGACAGTTTGATCAGCAACAGGTTCTCGCCCGCACGCAAGCGGACCGGCACTTCCACCGGTGCAACAATTCGCTCCGATCGGTATACTTCCTCCCCATTCAGCCAGACTACTGCCCCCTTCCGAGCATCCAGGTACAGGTGGGTAGGGAACTGTTTGGGGGACCGTACCCGGAAGAGCACGAAGAAGGCCGCTTCGGGGGGACGGCGATCCTTCTGGATATCGGCAAGCGTGAGAACCAGGCGTCCACCTGGCCCTAAACGGAACGGCCGCCAGCCGGATGAGTCGTAGCCGAGCGGGTCGGGACTGGTCTCGATGGGATGCGTCGCGGCCAAGGGGCGGTCGCTCAGGATGGGCCCGTAAACCAGCCCCTCGGTCAGGCAGAGGTCTTCCATCAAAAAGGCGACCAGGTCGGCGAACTCCTGCTCGCTCATCTGGTCCGAAACGTCTTCCGGCATCAGTGACTGCTCCATGATCCGCACCGATTCGACCTCCGCACGGCCTAGCCTGACTTTTTCCCCTTTCTCCATCAGGAGCTCGATATACGCGTCGGTCCGCCGGAGCAAGAGCCCACGGTAAATGCGGCCGGCGCGATCCGCAGCAAGCGCGGTGAAGTACGGGGTTCCGACCACTCGATTCGGATCGCCGATGTTGAAGACGAGGTAATAGGGGTCCTTCAGATTAGCCCCACCCAGGTCCGGGCCTACCTGAACTCCGATGTTCCGGAAGCGATGACATCCCGCGCAATGCGTCTGGAACAGCTTTTCGCCTCGGCGCCGGTTCCCCGGCAACCGGCTCACGGCAGCACCCAGCCGCGCCACGCGGCGCCGTGCCTCCAAAGTACTCGAACTGCGCACCGCCCCCCAGGCCTCCCGGACAAGCTCCCGAAGCGTGGGATCGCCGATCATAAGCATCCTTCTCACGACCCCCTCCGGAACATCCTCTCGTGGAACAGCCCCCCGTTTCACCGCTCGGAGCAGCTCCCTCGCGCCAACCCGATTGGCCGAAAAGAACCGCAACAGATCGTGGCGGAGTTCATCGTGGAATGCACTCCAGTGCTTGAGCAGATCGCGGGCGACGGTCTGGTCGAGCCGTTTGGTGAGAGATTCGAGCGCTGCCTTGCGCAGGTCGAGAGGAGCCGCCTGATCTGCCACCACGGCAACGAGTGCGCGAGCAGACTCGCGCAGGCTCCCGTGCGCGAGCGTGCGAACCGCGGACACGCGACGTGCTTCAGGAAGCTGGACACTTCTTACCGCCTCGATCAGCCGTCGCTCCGCATCGGCATCGCCACACACGGTGCCCAGGCGATCGAGGAGCAGACGCCCCTCTTGGTCGTCGAGCCGAGCGTACAGCTCGGGCCGAACCGCGCTCCACACCGGGCGAAGCGCCGGGCGGCGGCCAGCGAGTGCTTCCAGCGCCGCCTCAACGCCCCGTCGAGTTGCCGCGGGGTCGTCAAGATCTTTCAGGAAACGCAGCGCCTGCTCCGTCCACTCCGCCCCCTGCTCCTCACACAGTCGGCGAACCGTCCAGCCCACGATCCGCTCGCGCACCACCGGTTCGCCCGCGTGGGCTATGAGCCAGGGCCGACGTTCCGACCAGCGCTTGAGCAAGTCCCGCTCGTAGGCGACCCACAGGAGTGCGGGGATCTCCGGATCGTCCGCGTCCTCGCCGTTCTTCATCAGCAGATGGAGAAGCCGATCTCGGCCTCTGCCCGACGGTGCACGGATCAGCAAGCTCGCAAGCTCGCGACGGTTTCGTGCCCGGTCGCTCGTTGCCAGCGCGGCAAGCTGCCCGAGCTCCGCATCACCGAGGCGGTCGGCGTGATCGCCCAGAAGTCGGGTCGCCGCTGCTCCGACGGCATCATTGGAACTAGACGCGAATTGAACGAGCTCCTCCACCCCCAACCGACCGGCGACATACAGGGCCCACAACGCCCGAAGGCGGCGCCGTTCATCGCCGCTTTCCATCCACCTCCGCAACTCCGCAACGTCCGACTTCCTCAGCCCCCGGTGCGCCACCCGCCTCAGCGCCTGACGCCACCGCCACGTATCCGGCGAGGCCAGTGCAGCGACGCAGCCCCCCCGCTCGCCAGCATCTCGCTCCGGCGGAAGATTCTCCGGAACCACCACGTAAATCCTGCCGAACTGTCTGTCCCAAACGGAAGGATCCGTATTGTGACAGATCTGGCGGTCATACCAGTCGAGCACATACAGTGCCCCCCGTGGCCCAAACTTCAAGTGCACCGGGCGGAAGAAGGGATCATCGCTCCAGAGCAGATCCGGCTGATGAGTTGCGATGTAGCCGGATCGATACGGCCGAATCCGGTCAACATTCAACCGGCGCCCATGCAAGTTTCCCACGATCGCACCCCCCCGCAGCTCCTCCGGCCACAAGTCCGTGCTGCAGATCGCCAACCCCGAGTGCGCGTGACCGCCGCCGTACGCGAGGACGTCGTCACCGGCTATGTTCTTGCGCGTCGACGCGGACATCGGGTACCGCACCAGCTCCCAACCCGAATAGCGCGGTGGAAAATGCCGGTGGTCGACGATAGGCCAGATCTCGCCGTATGCGTGGGGGTTCGTCCACCAACGGATCAGGCCGTGCCGGTGAAACCCCCCCGGCGCAATGTGAAAGAGGTGCGGAATCACGGAAGTGCTCACGAACCAATCACCGGACCGGTTGAAGTCCAGTCCCCACGGGTTGTTTGTCCCCTCCGCAACGACCTCGAAGCGATCCCACTTGGGATGGTAGCGCCACACCGCAGCGTTGAACCTCCGCCCCCTGACCGTCGACTCGTGCATGATCCCATGCGTACCGTACAGCCAACCATCCGGACCGATCACGAAGCTGTTCAGCGTTTCGTGCGTGTCCTCGAACACCCAACCGTCCAGCAATACCGTTCGTCGATCTGCACGGTCGTCACCGTTGGTGTCCTCCAGGAAAAGGAGCTGCGGGGCCTGGCCGACAAAGACCCCACCGTAGCCGACCGCCAATCCCGAAGCCAGGTTCAGCCCCTCGGCGAACACTTTCACCCGGTCGGCGCGGAAATCGCCGTCGGTGTCCTCCAGAATCAGGATCCGATCGCGTCCAGGCCCATTTGTGGCTTTGACCGGATACTGCCGCGCTTCGAGCACATAGGCTCGGCCACGGGAGTCGAAATCGATGGCGAGCGGGTTGACCACGAGAGGCTCGCTGGCGAAGAGCTGCACGCGAAAACCGGGCCGGACATGCATCATTCTCAAGGAGTCTTCAGGCGGCAGAACCTCGTCCCCGGACAGCCTGCCCTGCCCACGGACCGCTGCGAAAGGCAAGCCGGCCGCCAGAACCGTTAAGAACAGCACTCGCTTCAGCATATTCCGCCCTTCTCTGGAATGAGGCCGGTTCCGCAACAGGGCACCGCCAGCGATCCACCGTCTCTTCCTTGCAATCGTACCGCCGGCAAGGGGACTGACCGGCGCTCGATAGAACTGCCTGAGCCACGACCCGGAAATGAAATGCGACGGTCTGTTTCAGCAGCCGTGAACCGGATGGCGTAGGATTGATTGTCGCGAGGGGTCTTGCTGCATCATGCCGGGATCGGCGCGCGAGGGAACGAAACAACCCGCCGGCTGGCCCCCGCCGCTTGTTCCACGTCCCGCGTGGTGGAGCCGGTGGAAGCGACTGCCAGGCGAGTCCGGCCGTGCTCGGCCCCTTGCCTATGCCCCCCTGATTGATTCTGTTTCGCACCGCCGACGGTGACCTCTTCGACGATGCGCTACGTCGCGCGCGCTCCGAGCGCGGTTGCTCAGGTACTGTGCCGGGTGGCAGGGCTAGCGGGGATAGACGTCCGGGCTGATGACGCCGCCGAGCTGGGGCTCGACAGGGGGCCAACCGGGCGAGACCTGGTGGATCGGCGCCGCATTGCGCCGCCGCAATACGGTGAATGGGCGGCGGAGCAGGCCGCCAATCCGGCTCAAAAAGCCCGTCCGCCTTGGACGGACAGGCGAAGCCTGCACTTGAGGGGGGATGTGATGGGGGTGACCCCGCCCACTGTAGGGACTGAGCGGAGCCTGGTGGGCCTGGTGGGCCGGTCCGGCAACGGGTGGGATCGTTCCCAGCGGCGGTGCGGGAGGATGAGCCACCGACGGATTCAGGCCGCGCTTGCGGCAGTTCTCGCAACCGGCGACCGGGTACTGAGGAAGCGCCGGCGGGGTCACGGGCCGTGGAGCCAGATAGCTCCTCCGCGCCCTTGCCTGCGGCATCCAACTGTGCCACCAGTGGCGGATGCGGTCAAACACGCTGATCCGACGGGCTGCGTGACCGTGGGCATGAGCCGCATGGGGGTAAAGCGACCCCGAATTCGGCTGCACGGGATACACGTGCCCGGGTTGCACGCCTTCCGGCCCACTGAGGGGCACCGCAGGAATCCCGGACGAGGACTGCGGCGCTTCGGACGCGACCTGGCCCGGGACAGCCCCCCCAGGCACAACCCCGGGAGACTGGACCGGCTGGTGACCGTACGGACGCACAGGCCGATCATGTCGAACAGCGTGCTCACTCCCGAGGAACCGGGTCAGCCAGCCTGCCTGCTGCTCGCGGCCGCGAGCAGCCGCCGTCGGGTCGAGCCCGACACTCTTAAGATCCTCTTCGATCGCTCTGGCGATGTCGTCGTGCCCGGCAACGCGAGCGTCTTGCAGGGCAGCCTGCAGCGTTCTCACTGCATGATCCGGGTAGCCCAGTTCCGCAAACGCTCTGGCCACCTGGCGGTGGAGCTCAAGCTTCTCAACGGTAAACGCCGGGGTAGCGAACTCCAGCACCTGATGAAGCTTCACCAGCGCCTCGGACGGCTGCCCCGCGGCAATGGCGCGGCGCGCTTCGTCCATCACGCTCAACACAGGCGCCGAATACGGCACGTCCCGAAGTGCCCCCTGCTCAGCAGCACAGAGGCCCCTTCCTCCGTGTGCCGCCAACATAGACGCCGTCCCCAATGCAGCCGCGGCCAAAAGAACCGCGCGGTGCCCGTCTCGTAGCAGCCGATCCAGCGTTCCGACGCTCCCGCTCAGCATCTGCGTCCCCTGGTGTGCATAAGTAGCTGGTGTAGGCTTGCAGGCAAGCAACGCGGTCTTGGGCGCAAACCGACCGCGCTATCCCTAGTATCGGCGGCGGAGCGCCCCGCTCTGAAGCTTCCTTCCCTCACACCGCGCCCAAAAACGCGACCAACGGTTCGCCACCGGCTCGAGCAAAAACCCCCTCAGTCTCACCCTCTGGCTCGATCCTAGCAAGGGCTCTTGACAACGGCGGGCAAGTCTACTAATGTGTTAGTTGACCAAGGGGTGGCGCGTGGTCCAGCGCCGGCTGCGGAGCTCGGGCTTCCCGGGCCCGCAGCTCTTTTTTGTTCGACCAATTCCGAACACCACTGCGGCGATGGCCCCTATTCAGGCGCAGTACCCTCGGCCTCCAGCACGGCCCCTACGGCGTTCGCCGGCTCGCCGTCGGTTCGCAACCGCGGGCTCAGGTGGGCTACCCCAAGCTACGCGTGTCTCTTAGAGGATGATGGAAGGCAAGAAGCCCGCGCAGCCGCCACCAGTGCGGCGGCGCAAATTGCAGGCTCTGCGCGTTCTGGTGCGAGGAAATGGGAACTTCTGCTCAGGTTACGGCGTGTACATGAGACGCGGGCAGATTTGGCGCATACCACCGGCGGCGGACGGCAGCGCATCGAGAAACTTTGACAGACAAGCGAGCGCATGCCGACTCGGGGGCGCACAGACAAACGCCGCACAAGGCGGTGCCGAAGGAAAGACGGCCGCCTCTACACCGCGCCGCCACTAGACTCCGCGCCCGCAGAGGGGGCCGGGCAAGGAAGCAGCAGTGCGCCGCGCTACAGCGTCGAGATCAAGCGATCGACGCGCTCACGCAGATCCTTGAGCAGTTCCTCTGCGCGCCCGAGGCCGATTTCGAGGGCCAGTTCTCTGAACCGCCGTTCCGCTCCGCTCGGGCCTACCGCAGGCCTACCGCGTCTGGCTTGAGAACGGGCGGCACTACCCGCAGGCACTACTCCCTTCTGCTTGGCGTTGCGCCGGATGATATAGACATACTGGGTCGTTATGGATAGGCCGTGTTTCTTGGCCTCTTCCACGATCTGCCTTGCAGGCACGTCGAAGGGGTACTGGAGAATAAACTTACTCTTTTCGCCCCACCGACGGGACCGCCTGCTCCCACCCGACGTCTGCCCTGCAGACTCCTTAGCCATAGTCACCTCCCCTGTGTACGGAGCCCACCTAACTAACGCTCTATACTACATTCAACCCGCGCCGCCATCAAGGGGGCGCCGGGATGCTTTCGTGCATTTCTCGCCCTTTAAGTCCAGTGGGGCACGCGGCACCGTGGGCGGCCGATAGCTGGTATGGACGGCAGTTTGGCCGCGCAGCAGCCGCGGGAAACGAATCGGCGTGCTGGCCCCGCTCTATCGGACCGCCCGCCGCCGAACAGTGCAGCTTTGGGCGACCCGACCACCACGCGATTGCCCAGGCACGAAACCGAACTCGTGCTCTCCGCTCGCGGGGTGGATATAGTTTCCAGAAGATGCTGTGATCGTCAAACGGGGACGAGGCAATGTCCAATCCTGCGCAACCGATCGATGTCGCGGTGATCGGAGCCACGGGTTACACCGGCCGCGAACTTTTGCGCCTCCTCGCCCGCCATCCGAACGCCCGTGTCAAACTGGTCACCTCCCGCCAACACCAGGGCACCTTGATTTCCGACATCCATCCCGTACTGCGCGGTGTGATCGATCTTCCTTGTGTGCAGCTCGATCTGTCCGCGATTGCGGACAGTTGCGCCTTCTGTTTCTGCGCTTTGCCTCACGGGACCAGTATGGAGATCTGCGGCCAGCTTGTGGAGCGGGGCGTGAGGGTGATCGATCTCAGTGCAGACTATCGGCTGCGCGATCCGAACCTGTATGCCGAATGGTATAACAGGAGCCACCGCGACGCGGCGCACTTGAAGGAAGCCGTCTATGGACTACCAGAGCTTTTTGCAGCCGACATCGCCAGAGCGCGCCTGGTAGCGAACCCCGGTTGCTATCCGACTGCCGCCGTCCTGGCCCTCGCTCCGCTGGCTGAGGCGTCAGCAATTCATCTGGACAGGATCGTGATCGACGCGAAGAGCGGCATCTCCGGCGCCGGGCGCTCGCCCTCTCTGGACTTTCACTTTCCCGAATGCGACGAGAACCTCTGGGCCTACAAGCCAGGAGAACACCGGCACACGCCGGAGATGCAGACCGTGCTTGCCCAAATCGCCGGCGACGAAGCCACGGTCCGGGTCCTTTTCGTCCCCCATATTGTCCCCCTCGAGCGAGGCATCCTTGCCACCATTTATGCCCCCCTCAGGCGGCGCGAAACCACCGAAGACCTGCTCGACATGTACTCGGCCTACTACGCCGGTTCGCCGTTCGTGCGCGTCAGCCCCGACCTGCCGCGCGTAAAAAACACCGCGTACACGAACTTCTGCGACCTCAGCGTCCGCGTTGTGGGCGACACCGTCCTCGTCTTCTCCGCCCTCGACAACTTGCTCAAAGGTGCATCCGGCACCGCCGTCCAAAACCTCAACCTCATGCTCGGCCTCCCCGAAACCGCCGGGCTACTGCCCTAGACTGCCCCGCTGCCCTCAAGGATCGACGTGCGGCACTTCTGCCCCTTCCGCTCTCCAGGCGGCTCTGGTAGGGCGAATAACGCCCCCCTGCTACGCTCTCCTCCACCTCGGGGGGGCTGCTCGCCGCGAACCGATCACCGCCTCACGCGCAGACGGTGTCGCCCTCCAGACGATCGTCCCCTCACCGAGATGGCAGCTCTGCGCTAGGCCCCCCTACGTTACAGTTCGGGTGGGCGGCACGAAAGGCGTCTAATCGCGCGGCGGTGACACGCGTGTCGAAAAGGAAAAGTTGCTCCAGCTTCCTTGCCCCCTTCAAATGCTCCAAGCATGCATCACCTACCGCAGTGGCGTTCAGACTCAGGTACCGCAACTCCGACATACGTGCCAGGTACCTGCAACAAGAATCGCCCACTCGTGTCCCATCCAGCGACAACTGCGCCAACTTCGGCAATTGCACCAGGGCACGCACGGTTGCGTTGCCCACGCGGGTCTCGCGGAGATCCAACGAGCGGAGCTCCTTGCATTTGCCCAGGTGACGTCCTTCAGTATCGGTGATGTTGGTCCGCCAGAGCGAGAGATGGCGCAGGTTGGGCAGCTCGGCCAGTACCGCCAAAGCGCCCGGTTGGACATCGCCGGGACCTATCCAAAGAGCCTCGAGACTCTGGAACCTGCGCAGCGACTTCAGGCAGCTCCTCGTCACGCGAGGAACCGAAAGGATCAAAGCGAACGGACGAGCCGGAACAGGCAAGGCCCCCAGCACCTCCGGGTCACCTTCCTTCAGCTCAAAAGCCGGCAGCACCGATGGCCCCCGCGCCCACCGCCGATCTTCATTGAAGATCCACAGGAACATGCCGGACGGCTGGACCTCCCCCACCACCCAGCCCATCCGCGCGGCGCGTGCTTGCCACGCTTGCTTCACCTCCGCCGAGAACTCCGGAACCTGTACGACCAACTCTCGCTCGTGTCCACGGCACCGCCATAACACCAGGCAAATGACCAGCGCCGGGACGATCCACACGACATACCGCAAGATGTCGCGATCGGGCATGTCGAATCTTGCCCCCTTGCGAGCGACCAAAATCCCTTCAGACTCACGTTGGTCCAACCCCCTTCAGGGGGGCATTTCGCCTACATCCCCCCTGCAAGATCGTCCTGCCGCTCACGGCCATCGCAAGTGCCCAGGGCACGCCACAGGAGCACATCGACCGACGGAGAAAACGCCACCACGTGGCCATCTCCGAACAACACGTGCACCACGCCGTGTCTGCTCGATGCCCGAAGTGGGCCGGCGAGGAGCGAAAACCCCAAACTGGGCGAACCAGCGGCCGGCGTGAACACACAGGACGGCTTCCCAGGGGGGAGCAAATGGTTATACATGTCCCTTATCCCCCCAGCCCAATCGGAGTTCCGCGGGACCATACCGAACTTCTCCAATTCCAGCCCCACGGAAAGGCACCGATCGATCATCTCGGCCTGCTTCGTGCTGACCGTGGTGATCTCGTACTCAAGCCCGTCCACGGGATGCTTGACCCGCCGCAAATTCTCCCCGAGATCACCACCATGCACGACTTCCGAATACGCCGCCGTCTGGCTGAGCCCGTCCGGGCAACCGGCGATCGTCTGTTGCTGAAGCCACCCGTGCAGGAAAAACCCTTTGCGCATGATCTCCATCCCTTGTTCATTGCGTCCCAGCACCACTCCGTCCCCGAGACACGCGGTGTAGTTGAACCATCCCTGCCGCGTGCGCCCGACGCCCTGAGCCGGGCAAAGGTACACGTCCAGTGACGCTTGTGCAAGGGTCGTGTTCTGGGGCGATCGGTGTCCTGTCCGAACGTTGAACGAATTGAACACGTCTTCCAGACCGAGATAGGGCAGCAGCCAGACCTTATGGCCGGTGAAGCTACCGAAGCCCGCAAGAACCGTGTGGTAGGGCATGCGCTGCGTCTGGCTCATATACGACTGCAACGCTATACCGATCTGCCGCAGCCTGTTCCGGCACTGCGCGCGCAGAGCCGCTCGACGAGCCATCCCCACGGCAGGCAAGAGAATCGCCAGGACAATCGCCAAAATCGCAAGCACGACCAGCAACTCGACCAGCGTAAAGCCGGTCTTAGACCGCCGGCTTCGATACATAGCTACCTCCCAACCGCCCCACTGCTCATAGTTCCCATCCCTTCGTCGGACCGTGGCCTACTGCTCCTGGCCATCAGGATGTCGGGCCTGCCCGACGAGCCAGATCCGGCTTCTTGCCCTCGCCACGGCTATTTCCACCCCACGCTCCAAGATCGCACGCCAGGGGCGAGCACGGCGCAAGCGGCCGCTGTGCGAGTCCCGTGAGCACATGCCAACGAGATGGACGAGAAGATCGGCGCTCCTCGTCGGTGCCAGCGACGTTAGGTGAGCGAACAGCGTCGTGAAACGCACCCAGCGAGCGACGACAGGATGCAGCCTTCCGCGCAGACCCAATGCTGCCTTACCGCTCCCCGTTGATCTGCCGGTCGGCCTGTCCACCTGTGACTCTAGCAAAATCCTCCCGATGTCGCAACACCCGTGCGCTCTGCACTTGCGGCACCCTATGGGCCGGCCCTCCGGTGGGCCCGAAGAGGTACCGGTCGGAAAGTAGCTTCGCTCTCCAGCAAGCGCGCGAACTGCGTGCCTCTGTTCCGGACGGCCGGGGCGGTGCCCCCGAATCTCGGGCCGGTGCCCCAGCTACGGACCAAAAGGCGACGCCCGGTCTGGGCGACCACCACACGAGCCGAACGCTTTGCTCTGGCGGATTAGCGGGAACAGTTGGTCTTTCACCGCGAGGGCAATTCTGCTAAGTGTCGGCGGGAGGATGAGCACAATCGCGTGGAAGGAGGCCACGGATGAAGTGGAACCCGTCCGAGCTCGTTGCGCGCCTGGGCAAAGAAGCAATGGCCGCGCGCTTTCAGCTCCTGACGAGCTGGATCAAGGCCCGCCCGCGGGTCTCGCTCGCAATCGCAGGCGGCACCTCCCTTGTCCTCATCGTCACCGGACTCCTCCTCACTTTACCTCGATCCGGCACGTCCGACTCAGGCACGGCTGACGCTTTCTCCCCACCCGCGGTCAGCGAAGACAGCCCCCCCATTCAGCAGCCCCAGGAATTGCCCAACAGCGGCCCAACCGTGGCTGACGCCGGACCACAGACGGAGCCCGACGCACCAAACCAGCATCCGTCTGAATCTGTGGACATGGCCGAGCTGCACCAGCCCGTCGTGCCCCCCTCCCAGGAGCCGGCCGCCATCGAACCCGCGGAATACGCAAACCTCGACTCAGCAGTTCCTGACGCGGCCCCGGCTGCAGCCGAGGTGGCAGACACAGCGCCCCGGCTTCCCGAACCTCCCCCCGGTGCCGGCCGGTTCATCTTCGAACCGGCCAATGACACGGCTGAGCCGGTACAGGAGGAGGACGTCATTACTGCGGGGGCCCTTCCCGGTACGATGGGAGCGGCCGAGGATGCGGCGCCGAATCAACAGCCCCTGCCGCACGAGTTTGCCGGGCCCCTTCCACATGCCGACGCCGCGCCTGAGACGGCTGCAACGGGGGCGCAAGCGATTGGTTCCAGCGAAACGGAGCCCCAACTGCAGGAAGCCGGCACACCGCCGGGTCTACCCATCTCGTCAGAGGACGGGATCGCGATGCCACACGACGCTACACCCGCCCCCGTTGCGGGTGCGGGTACTTCGACCGAAACCGCGTCGGAGTCGCCCCTGCACGCGGGGAACGATCTGGACCCGGAAGCGAACGATCCTCAAGCAGAGGCGATTCCTGCGAACTCTGTAGGGGTAGAGGGAACCTCGGCGGCTCCGCAGAGCGGTTCCGGAAATGCGGACGGCTCGGCCGTAATGCCGGCGGAGTTCGCTCAGGCCGAGTTAGCTCCTCCGGCCGCGCCTCCAGGCGATGCCCGCTTCTCCGCAACCCCTGAGCCCCACGATCCAGTCCCGCAAGATCCCCCCACACCAGACGCCGGCGTGCCGGCACCGGCAGCGTCCGCCCTACCCGAACCGGGTGGCCAGGAACCGATCCCGGGCGAGCCGAGGAGATCACCGGCTGCTGCGCCTGATCGTCCCACTGGGCCCCCATCGGCAGCGCCTGCACTCGGTGGCACGCAGCAAGAACAGCAGACGGCGCCACGGTCAGCCGAAGGCCGTGATGCACCGGAGCTACCGAGCGCCGCGAGTCAAGATAGAGCTCATGATGGGTTCTCCCTGCTGGAGGACGCTCCCCCTGCAGCGAGCCCGGCACTCTCCGTCCAGGTGCACGGCCCCCAGGAGATCCAGCTCGGGACCCCCTGCACCTATCGGCTGGTCGTGCGCAACAACGGCACCACGACTGCGGAGGGGGTGCAACTGGTAGCCCGAGCGACTGGACCTTTTGCAGAGCTGCAGGCAGATCCGGCGGCCGATGTGCAGAAGCCTTATCTCATCTGGAACCTCGGATCCCTCAAGCCAGGCAGCAGCAAGGTCGTGACGCTGCGGTTGAAGCCGGTCGACGAAGGCGAGATCTCGGTGGCGGCACGGGTGCTTGTAGCAGCCAACGTGGCCAGCAGGACACGCGTGACCCAGGCTCGTTTGACCCTTGTCAAGGTGGGGCCCACGCAGGTGGAGGTAGGTGAACGGGTCAAGTTCCTGATCACGGTTTCCAACCCGGGCACGGGAACGGCGCGCAACGTCGTTATCCGCGACGCTATCCCGGACGCCTTCACGCACCCAGCCGGCAGCGAGCTGGAGTATACGGTGGGCGACCTTGGACCGGGGGAGAGTCGCGAAGTTCCTCTGGAGGTAACCGCCGTGAAGGCGGGCTCGTACACGAACACCGCAGTGGCCACAGCCGACGGCGGACTGAAAGCGGAAGCCAGCGCCACGGTGGTGGTTACCGAGGCGAAACTCAGCGTCACGAAAACAGGCCCCGAACGCCGCTACCTGGGCGACCAGGTCACCTACACGATCACCGTTTCCAACACCGGTACCGCCCCCGCTCGGGGCGTCACGGTGGTCGACACGCTACCGCAGCAGCTCCAGCTCAAGACGGCCCCGCCCACGGCCAGAGTGTCCTCCGATGGCCGCTCGCTAACCTGGTCGATCGACATCCTGCCCCCGGGCGCGCGCAAGACCTACCAGGTCACCTGTTCGGCAGCCCGTCCTGGCGAAGCCCGCAACCGGGTGGTGGCAACGGCACGCGGTGGGCTGAAAGCGGAGTCGGAATGCGTCACGATGATCATTGCCGTGCCGGCCTTATTGCTTGAGGTGGTGGACACGGACGACCCGCTGGAAGTGGGTGCAACGACTACTTATGAGGTCCGTATTGTGAATCAGGGCACCAAACCGATCAGCGGGCTGATTCTGACCATGGAGCTTCCCGAAGGCATGGAGTTCGTTGCGGCTGACGCCCCCGCAGGGTTCAAGGAAACGACCAACGGCATCGTGTTTGATTCGATCCCGTCGATCGCGCCTCGCGCAAGCGCGGCGTTCTACATCCGCGTTCGAGGGCTGACTCCGGGTGATAAGCGGATCCGTGTTCGGGTGCAGACGGGTCCGCTCGGCGTACCGGTCATTGAAGAGGAAAGCACCAAGGTCTACGACGGCGGCTAATTGCCCCTTGCCGCCGTGCGTCAACCGTCCTGGGAGCCACAGTACACCGAACGGGCTGGCCTCGGCCTGACAGGGCGCCTGTCCCGAGCCCGCCGCCTGGCGGGACGAGCGCCGGACCGCCGTAGCGGCGGCGACGGCGCATTGGTGGCGCGACCCGGCCCGGGGCCGGCCCAAAGCGCCGGCGCCACGGACGCGCTGGCAGTAATGACCCCCGCCGAGCGAACGGAACGCCCGCCCATCGCGGAATCGGCCATGGGGCGACTTCTCTCTGGCCGCTTCGACCACCCGGCCGAAGCGGCCGCGAGCCCGCCGCCAGGCGGGACGAGGGGAGCGCGGGACCGCCGTCGCGCCGGCGACGGCGAATTGGTTGCGCGACCCGGCCCTGGGTCCGCCCCAAAGCGCGGGGGGTCAAGGAAGCGCTGACAGCAATGGCCCCCGACTAGGTAAGAAACGCCCGCCCGTTGCGGGAAGGGAAATGGGGCGCGCTGTCTGCCGCGGCTTCGGCCCGCCGAAGCGGCCCCGAGCCCGCCGCCTGGCGGGATCCGGATTGCTCGCCTTTGGGAGCGGTTGGCGCCGGGAGAGACGCCGCGGCCTCGGCGAGCCTCCGGCTCGCCGCTCGGAGTAGCCCCGGCTGGCGAGGAACGCGCGCCTCCGCCCGCGGCTGGGTCCGGGCGCACGCCCCCGAGCCATCCCCCCGCCGCGGCGCGGCGGGGGTACCACTGCGCCGTCGCCGGCGCGACGGCGGTCCGACCCTCCCGCCCCCGCGGGTCCGTCCAGGCGCCGGCAGCTGAGTTGCCCCCGGCGCGCTCTGTCCTCCTTTCTCCCGCGGCCTGCTTTGGCGATCCGACGCTCGTCTTGCGCGTCCCCCCTTTGCCGGGACCCCGGGGACGCAGGAGCCGCTGGCAAAAATGATCCCCCACGAAAGGAAGAGCGCCCGCTCGTCGCGGAGTCCGCCGCGGGGCGCGCTCCCTCTCGCCGCTTCGCCGGCCCGCCGAAGCGGCCCCGAGCCCGCCGCCTGGCGGGACCGGACCTCCGCCGCTGCGACGGCGGAGCAGTGGTAGCGCGACCCGGCCCCGGGTCCGCCCCAAAGCGGTGGCGCCAAGGAAGCACTGCCACGAATGGCCCCCGCCGAGCGAAAAAAACGCCTCCCGTCGCAGAAGCGGCAATGGCGCGCTCTTTCTCGCCGCTTCGCCGGCCCGCCGAAGCGGCCCCGAGCCCGCCGCCCGGCGGGTCCGGACCTCGGCCGCGCCGCCGGTGGCGCATTAGTAGCGCAACCCATCTCCAGCTCCGCCCCACAGCGGCGGCCCAGATGGTCCCGCGCAAGTGCCAAAGCAGCGGGGCCAAGGGAATAGCCGGACCGCCGTCGCGCCGGCGACGGCGCACTGGTACGCCCGCCCGGCCCGGGCGGGCAGGGATTACCCGCCAGCCTGCGCCCGCACCCGGCCGCTTGCGCAGGAGCGCATTCCTCGCCAGCCGCGGCTTCTCCAACCGGCGAGCCAGCAGGTTCGCCGGTACGCCTTCGCCGTCATCGGCGTGCCGGCTGCCCCCGACGCTTTTTCCACCCCCAATCTCCCGGAGAAGCTGGCAATGCCCCCAGCGCCCGGCCGGTCTTTGCTTCTATCCCCCGGACGGACCACCTCGCCCCTCACGTGCTCCGCACCCGGACCTTCTCGGCCTCCTTGCCGCGTCCCCTGCCCGGTGTGCCTTTCTGCTCTTCACCTATGGACCCCGCCGCAATCGGCACCACAGGCAACACCGGCCCCCGCCCCAGCCCTCCCGTACCCCCTTTTCCGCGCCGCAGCTCGCAGTCGCCTGACCTCCCAGCTCACGCTACCGCTCACAAGCCGCTCTCCATCACCTCCGTCCTACGCAGGCCGTTCGCCATCACCGGAGGCTACCCCCACAGCCCTGAGCCCACTCTGCCACCTTCGGACATTTAAAGTCCCCATCCCAACGCAAAGGACCCACTGGCACGCCCCGTTGAAATTGCCCCTGGGACCATTGCGCTCTTCAGGCGACCGACATGTGGGCGCTACGTTTGGCAAGCGACCCTTTTCCATCCCACCCTCGGAGGACTGCGCCCTTCAAGATCGTGGCGCGAAACGACCAGGAGACGGGCGAAGACCTCTTTCAATCCCACTCTGGGACGATTCGGCACTTCAAGAGACGACCGCGTCGCGATCTTCATCGACGAATTCACGTTTCAATCCCACTCTGGGACGATTGGCCACTTCAAGCGGTTCAGATATGGGGCGAGTTTCGGGAACTGGGACGTTTCAATCCCACTCTGGGACGATTGGCCACTTCAAGGAAGGGATTCCGAATCAGTGGTGCCAATCGCAATTAGTTTCAATCCCACTCTGGGACGATTGGCCACTTCAAGTCGAGGTGGCTCGTAACAGGCGGCCGGACGACGGTTGTTTCAATCCCACTCTGGGACGATTGGCCACTTCAAGTGATTGCGACATGTATCACAAACGCTATCGCGTGAACGTTTCAATCCCACTCTGGGACGATTGGCCACTTCAAGACCCCATACGATGGGAGGCACCCGACGAGTTTGACAGTTTCAATCCCACTCTGGGACGATTGGCCACTTCAAGGCGCTCCCGAAGTAGCGTCTGACTTCGACGAGCAAGGTTTCAATCCCACTCTGGGACGATTGGCCACTTCAAGAACGGTTTACGTGGTCGTCATCCTATTCTTATGGATGTTTCAATCCCACTCTGGGACGATTGGCCACTTCAAGTCAGTGGAGGGGGTACAATATGTTCGTCCGAGTAGGTTTCAATCCCACTCTGGGACGATTGGCCACTTCAAGGATGTTTGTCAAGACCGAACAGGTTGAGATCCAAGGTTTCAATCCCACTCTGGGACGATTGGCCACTTCAAGTCACCTGAGACTGGGCCCCCTTACGAGAACCCCCAAGTTTCAATCCCACTCTGGGACGATTGGCCACTTCAAGGGCCCGATCGCCCTTGATACAGCGAAGTATGAAGTTGTTTCAATCCCACTCTGGGACGATTGGGCACTTCAAGAAGTTGCAAATCCAAGGATTTGTCGTGAAGGTCCTGAGTTTCAATCCCACTCTGGGACGATTGGCCACTTCAAGGCTACGTCCGCAGATTGAAGGACGAAGGCACCGGGGGTTTCAATCCCACTCTGGGACGATTGGCCACTTCAAGCATTTGGAGAATTCGTAAGGGGAAGGGAGTCCCGAAGGGTTTCAATCCCACTCTGGGACGATTGGCCACTTCAAGGAGAGTTCGAGAAGGAAGAGGGATCCCCACCCAATCGTTTCAATCCCACTCTGGGACGATTGGCCACTTCAAGCTGGAGAAGGCATGGAGGCCTTTCATTTGGCGGATGTTTCAATCCCACTCTGGGACGATTGGCCACTTCAAGGTGGGAGCAAGAAAAGCCGGAGATTCTGCTCCGGCTTGTTTCAATCCCACTCTGGGACGATTGGCCACTTCAAGTGTGGAGGTATGGGCATGACCAAGAAAGTCCGCGTTCTGTTTCAATCCCACTCTGGGACGATTGGCCACTTCAAGAGGCTTACTATGTTGTACAACCGCCGAAGAGCGTCTGTTTCAATCCCACTCTGGGACGATTGGCCACTTCAAGAATGGACGATGATCTCCCGGGGGATGCCGCACGAGCGTTTCAATCCCACTCTGGGACGATTGGCCACTTCAAGCGGGCTGGATTGGCTGCCGATTACGCCATTCGCCTTGGTTTCAATCCCACTCTGGGACGATTGGCCACTTCAAGTCTATGTATACGAGACGGAGCCTGGTCTGTGGGAACGTTTCAATCCCACTCTGGGACGATTGGCCACTTCAAGTCCGCAAGGCGCGGCTGCCCCGGGGAGGACGGAGGGTTTCAATCCCACTCTGGGACGATTGGCCACTTCAAGGATTGTTCCTTAAGATGACGATCAATGGAATGAGGTTTCAATCCCACTCTGGGACGATTGGCCACTTCAAGAGGAGGCGCTCCTGGTGGCCGTAGAGCTCTGCTGGGTTTCAATCCCACTCTGGGACGATTGGCCACTTCAAGTCATGGTGGGGTTGTCGTTCCTCCTTTGATCCGGTAGTTTCAATCCCACTCTGGGACGATTGGCCACTTCAAGTTTCTCGTGTTCCAAACAAACGGGGACCGGATAAGAGTTTCAATCCCACTCTGGGACGATTGGCCACTTCAAGCTGTTGAGCCCCTGGATGGGCGTTTCGTTATTGCCCGTTTCAATCCCACTCTGGGACGATTGGCCACTTCAAGTCGGGGAGGCGGGATAGGGTACCCCCGGCCTATCAAGTTTCAATCCCACTCTGGGACGATTGGCCACTTCAAGCACGGTTGGTCCTCCCGGTCGCGGCATCAGCACGCTGGTTTCAATCCCACTCTGGGACGATTGGCCACTTCAAG
>Ga0256839_1000849_pt1 | contig 39086 bp, 25 predicted proteins | sample 354166metaG_FD_185968 | JGI IMG/M metagenome (GOLD analysis project Ga0256839, IMG submission 185968) | Hydrothermal vent microbial communities from Mid Atlantic Ridge, Atlantic Ocean - 354-166 | ecosystem: Environmental > Aquatic > Marine > Hydrothermal vents | place: Atlantic Ocean: Mid...
CCACCTGGTCACGATCCCCAACTCCACCATCGTCAACAATCCGGTGGAGAACATCAGCCGCCGCCCCTCGATCCGGCGGATCCTGGACATTGGGCTCACCTACGACACCCCGCCGGAAAAGATCCAGCAGGTGGTGGATCGCCTGCGGGAGATCCTCCAGGAGCCGGAGTTCCGCGAGCCGCTGCATTTCAAGGTGGGCCAGGACGAGTTCGCCCCGCGGGTCTATTTCACCGACTTCAACGCCGACAATCTCAACGTGCGCGTCATCTACTGGTACCACCCGCCCGCCTACTGGGACTTTCTGGACCACGGCCAGCGGCTCAACCTGCGGATCATGCAGGAGCTGGAGTCCCTGGGCGTGGAGTTCGCCTTCCCCACCCAAACGCTCTACCTGGCCGGCGATCCCCGCCGGGAGCTGCAAGTGACGGTGCAGCAGCCGGGCAGGGAACCGGCGTAACCGCGGTTCTTCCCCGGGGGCTCGGTTCCTTGGCTTGGAACCGGAACAAACGGGCTCGCCACGCGCGCAAAAACACCGGACCGCGTTGGCTGCGGCCCGGTCTGGTCGTCCAATCCGAGGGATTCCCCATCGGGTGGCCAATCTCCGGCGTGGCTCAGCGCCGCGGTGTGCCTTGCGGGACGAAGGGCCGGGCGGCGGCTCCGCCGGCCCGTTGCTTCAACTGCTGGATCACCAGCGGCGTCAGGTCCAGGGCCTTTTGGTGGTAGAAGATGCGGTTGTTGAGGTGCTTGAGCACGTCCTGGGAGTTGTTCGGATCCAGCTCCTTGCTGTCGAACCGCAGCACGATGCCGATGTTGTACTGGCGGCAGATTTGGGCCACGATCTGGCGGATTTCCACGTAGGCCGTGTAGTACATCTTGGTTTCCCGTTCCAGCAGCTCCTTTTGTTTGAGCGAAGCGAACACGTTCAGATCGGCCCGCTCTTTGGTCACCTGCGCCTCCAGGTTCTTGTATTCGGGAGTCCCCTGCTTGAGCTGGTTGAGCTGCTGCACCAGCTTGGCCAGGCGTTCGCGGCGGGCGCGGAAGTCCACTTGGGCTATGTCCACGGCCCCTTGCAGCTCTTTTTTCATGGCCTGAAAGCCCGGATGGTGCTCCAGCACCGCTTTCAGGTCCAACAGGGCCACGCCCGGGTAGGCTTGCTGCTGGGCTTGGGCCTCGGCCAGAAAACTCTGCTGGGCAAGAACCACCGCCAGCACCGGCAGGAAGCATCGGACCAAACGCATGGGAAACCGCTCCTTTCCGCAACAGGGGTTGCTGGGGGGGTGCCGGTTGCCGGGGAGCCGGCACCACCGGGGGGGGAAATCCGTCCCGGCCAGGGAATCTCAAGCCCCCAGGTGCGCGTTGCCTGGGCGAACTTACGATCCACCCCCCTTATCGGCACAATCGTTACAATCGGTACAGTCAAACCGGCCGCGAAAATGGGGGTGCCGGGGCCACCGGGGCGCGGGGCATGCTAGCATCGACTCGACTTTATCCCCGGGGAGTTTTGCGGCATCATAAACGCCGACAAACGGAAACAGAGTGCCTCGGTAACCGAAACGGATTTCTCCTCGCGCACCATGCCTGCAGCGCAAGCCGTCGAGCTTTTTCCCGGCCGTCGGGTCGGTTCCGGATACTCCGTGCTGGTGGTGGCCGAGCTGGGCCAGAACCACAACGGCTCCCTGGCCCTGGCCTGCCGGATGATCGAGGCGGCCGCGGCGGCCGGGGCCGAAGCGGTGAAGTTCTGCAAGCGCAACCTGGAACACGACCTGGCCGCCCCGTTGCGCAACCGCCGCTACGACTCCCCCCATAGCTTCGGCGCCACTTACGGCCAGCACCGCGCGCATCTGGAACTTTCCATCGAAGAGCACCGCCTGTTGCAACAGGTGGCCCACGGCTGGGACGTCCCCTACTTCGCCACCGCCTGCGATCCTCCCAGCGTGGAGCAGTTGGAATCGCTGAACGTGCCCTGCTACAAAGTGGCCAGCCGCGATCTGACCAACGACCCGCTGCTGCACGAGCTGGCCCGAACCGGAAAACCCCTGATCCTCTCCACCGGCATGGACGGGCCGCGGGAAATCGCCCACGCCGTGGAGCTGGTGACCGCCTATCACGATCAAGTGGTGCTGCTGCACTGCGTCAGTGCCTATCCCACGCCCTATGCGGAGATGAACCTGCGGGCTGTGGGTTTCTTGCAGCGGGAGTTCGGCTTGCCGGTGGGCTTGAGCGATCACACGCTGGGCACGCCGGTGGCCGTGGCCGCCGTGGCCCTGGGAGCGGTGCTGGTGGAGAAACACTTTACGCTGGATCGCCGCTTGCGGGGCCGGGACCACGCCTGCTCGCTGGAACCGCATCACTTCGCTCGCATGGTGGAAGAAATCCGCCGCGTGGAGCTGGCCCTGGGCCGAGCGGAGAAACGGGTGCCGCCCAGCGTGCAGTCCAGCCGCTGGCGGTTGCAACGGACGGTGGTGGCCCGCTGCCCCATCCCGGCAGGCACCCGGCTGCAGGAACACATGCTGTGCTTGAAAAGTGCCGGACGTGGCGTCCCGTGGTCCCAGCGCCACCGGCTGCTGGGACGCACAGTCCGGCGGGACATTCCTCCCGACGAGCCGATCCTGGTACAAGACGTCGCTTAACAGCCCGTTGAAAAGCGCACGTATGGGAGGGCGAGGCTCCCGCCGAGCCGCTTTTTTCAGAAGTGGAGACAATTCCAGAAACAAGTTTCGGCTTGACGAGGACTTCTTCAACGGGCTGTTAACTCGGAGGATTCGTCCCGGTTTGATGACATCCGGACCGACTTCGGCAAACAACCCGGGAGGCCAAGGATGGAACCCCAGGTGCGGATCGTGATCCAGGCTCGCATGGGCTCGACGCGTCTGCCCGGCAAGGTGCTGCTCCCGCTGGCTGGTCGGGAGCTGCTCTGGCATGTAGTTCATCGCATGCAGGCGGTGGCTCAATATCTCCGCTGGCCCGTCCAGGTGGTGGTGGCCACCACCACGCGGCGAGAGGACCGGCAGATCGTCCAGCGCTGCCAAAACTGGAACGTCCCTTGCCTGCGCGGGCCGGCCCGCGATGTGCTCCAGCGCTACGCCCTGGCCAGCCGCGGCTTGTGGCCCTGGGACGTAGTGGTGCGGGCCACGGCCGACAACCCCCTTTACTGCCCGCGGCGAGCCGCCCGGCTGATCCAGCTCCACGTGCAGGCCCAGGCCCAATATACCTGCGTGACCAATCTCTCCTACGTGGTGCCCGAGGCCGTGCGCTGCCACACGCTGCGGCAGTTGGCCCACTGGGAATGGGACCCCTACACCCGCGAGCACGTCACGCCGCACCTGCGCCGCTATCCGTGGCGCTATCGGGTGCAGCAGCTTCCGCCCGCGTGGGAAGGGCTGCGGCCCGAGTATCGCCTTACCGTGGATACCCCCGAGCAATACGAGCAGATGGCCCGGCTGTTCGACGCCCTGGGCAAAGACGATCCCCTGTTCCCGCTGGAGGCGGTGTACGACTACCTGGAACGGCTCTCCTGGCCCTCGGCGGCTCCGGTGCCGGAAGATGCTCCCACAGTGCTGATGCCTTTTGGATAGCCGGCCCAGGTGCGTTTTTTCCAGGGGGTGGCCCTGGTGCGGAAAGCTGCACAGCTTTTCCGCTTGGTTCAAGGGGCCGGCTGCGGCGGGGGATCGAGGTGGATTTCGGGGATTTTATCCGGGTCGATCTCCGTCCCCGGAGTCGGTTCCTCCCCTTGGATCACTTCGGTAAAGCACTCCCGCAACTGAGCCAGGAACTCCTCCAGGTCCAGCCCCAGGTGCCGGGGGCGGTACGGCTCCAGGTGCGAACAGCAACTGTAAAACACCTTCTTGGCCCCTCGCAGATTCCCGTTGACGAAGTGGTGCAGGGCCACGGCGGCCTGGATCAGTCCCTGGTAGAACTCGCGGTCGGCCCCTTGCACGTCGGCCCAAAGCTCTTCCCACGCCTCGTGGCTCTCGAAGAACTCGCACTGGTTAAAAAGCTCGATGCCGCGCAGGTAGCGGGGGTCGTAGTCGGCCATGGGATTGCCTTCCCGAAGGCGGCGGATGCCCGCCGGGAGGGGTTGCTTACACGGCGGCTGGTTCGGCTTGTCCGCGGCGCACCTGCTGCACGGCCTGGTAGCTGCGGGCGGTTTTCAAAATGGCCTGCTGCACCACGTCCGGCTCGCGCACCCCGGGCAGCTCGAACACCAGCACCGGCCCCTGGCGGAAGATAAGATTGCCGCAAGGGAACCACTCCTGCCCGGGCAGTACCTCGATGTCGATCTGGTCGAATCCATCCAGCCGGATGCTCCGCAGCTCCTGCCGCGAGAGCCAGCGATGGACGATCAAGCGGCGGTTGGTCAACCGGTAGCGACGGCAAGCCCAAGGGCTCAATCGCCAGAAAAAGTACACCAACGCCACGGGGATCAACAGCAGGGCAAACAGCTTGCCCAGGGTGAAGAACTTGCCGATCCCCCACCGGATGCCGCAGAGCCGCCCGATCAGCCGTCCCAGCGGCGCTGCCCCCATCGAGGGGAACACGGTCATCACGGTCACTTCTTCCACTTCCGGCGGGGTGAGACCACTGATGGGCTGGACCATGGGTGTTAGTGCTGGCAGGTGGTGGAAGGAAAGGGAACTCCGGTAACGTGTGGAAAAAGTTACCACGCCCCCCGGCAAAATACCAGCCCCCCGAGGCCGTTCTCCGCCGACTCAAAGCCGGCGGCTCGCCGGTTCTCCGCGGGCTGACGGTGCGCGGCTCGCCGCCGGTGCGAGATAACGTGTCCGGCGAGCCCCCGGCTTTGTACGTGTTTAGCGTGCCAGCATAAATGGAGTGTTTCCAGATCAAAAGAGTTGATTTTTGTCCGGCGAGCCCCGGGCTTTAGCCCGGGGAGAGCCGAGTAACCAGATTGCGTTGTTTTTCTCCGCCAGCTGAAGCCCGCGGCTCGCCGATTCGAGAATAAGCGCTTGTTCCGGCTCCGGTGCGGAAGCACCACCGCAAGACCCAGGACCCAAGACCTCCGGAGCGGAAGCTCCGGCGCAACAGCGCACGCCGCAAGCCGCCTTTCGCCGCCTCCCCCCGCTTACGCGGGGAGCTCTTGGTTGTGCAAGTTGACGTTTGGTTTCACCCCGGTGCGGCAGCACCCGCTCAAGACCCAAGACCCACGACCCAAGACCTCAAAATCTCCACACTCGCCGGTGCGGTTTACTCTGCCTGGTCGTCGGCGTGCCGCACCTGCAAGGCGGCCAGCATTTCGGTAATCCGTTCTTCCTTGCGGCTGATGCCGGCGATGTTTTCCAGGATGATGGGCCGCGCCCCGCGCGGCTCCAGGATCAGCCGTCCCGAGCCCAACAGCAGGTACTCGAACACGTCGTTAATCTCTTTTTCCACCTTGAGGTGCGGGGCCGAAAACCGTTTCATGTTGCTCAGGATGCCGTGATGGTGCAGCAGCTCGTTGGGGCGCACCTCCCAGTAATCGAAACGGATGGCAATCCAGATGCCCACGAACACGAACCCAAACGCCACCGTGATGATCCAGTAAAAGGTGCTGTTGGCCACCGGCCGCAGGGCTTGGAACCAGCGGCTGATCGAGGGGGCTAGGTCCGGCTTCCAGGTGAAAAGCAGTGTCAGCCCCAAGGCCGCGCTGATCACGATGAACAGCAATGTCAGTGAAGTCCCGCGAGGAAAGTCGAAGGCCAGCACAATCGAATTGAGCACGAATACGGCCAGGAACACCGTGCCCAAGGTTACATGGAGCGTGCTCTCGGGATCGGGATCGTGCCCGCCGCTGAAGGTGGAAATCAACGCGGCCAGGAACGCGGCGATCCAGGTGGGATAGAGAAACACGAACTTGGGCAGCGGGTAGAGCTTAACCGAATTTTCCCGTTTTGTCTTCTTGGCGGACTTGGGCTGTTCGGCGGTTTGCTCAGCGGCTTCGGTTTTGGTTTCTTCGCTGTTCATGGCTGGACCCTCGACTGGAGGAACAGCAGGTATCCCCTTGCCCACAAGGCAATTCGCCGGGGCGAGGAAAAACTTGCGCGGTAATCACCGCGGGCGGCGGTAATCAAGTTACCCGAAAGCGGCTGGTTCGGGTAGCTGAAAGTTTCACTTCTCTGCCATCAACTTGATAGCGAAGATGCTCGCGGCTATGACCGGCACCGTGATTGTTTGAGAGGCAATTGGTCGTCGGTTCGCACCAGTAAGGAGGGCAGTTGCCACCGGGAAGGGGGAGGACCGACAAAGACAAATGGCTGGTGTGCTGAATCCTGGGATGCCGTGTGTGGAATTCCGGGAGCGTCTCCCCGCGTGCTTGCCAAAGATCGTCAAGGCCAATCGGTTGCCTGAGGGATCATCGACCGGGGACTTCAACATGGCGCCCGGCCGATGGGACCAGGGGCTGTCGAACCGGATTGAGAAGAGGTCTGCAAAGCGGCTTGTGCTGGCCCACCTGGAGCTGGACATCATGGACTCCGTGCCGGGTGCACGCTAGAAACTGGTCTGATAATGGCAGATTTTTTATTTTAGCAATGGGGTTTCTTCTCGGTTTGATGGACCCAGCCAAACCGGTATCCAGGAGGAAGTGCGATGATGGGCAGCGGTCATTGCTCCTTGTCAATCATCCTGCATCTCCGGCGGTTTGGAGACGCCCCCTTTGGTCGGAAGGTGGCGCTAGCGGTGCTCCTGCTCGGAGGGGTGCTTGGGCAGGGGCCGCTGAATGCCGCGCAGCGCGACTTCACTCTTGTGGAGCTGAGTGGTCGGGCCAAGGACTTTTTCTACACTCGCAACTGGCGAAGGTACTATTGGTGCGAGGATTTCAGTTTCCTGCTGCAGCAGGAGAAGACGGGCAAAACCTGGAGAGTCATTTCCCGGGAGCCGACTCCCTGGATCGGCAAATACCGCTTCGGGCCGACCTATACCGGCTTGAAAGTGAACTGGGAGGCAAATCCGGCCGTGAAGGTCGTCGGGGTAATGGGGATTGACCGAATTCCGCCCCAGTTCTACGAGTTCAAGTTGGGCAAGAATACCATCACGGCGTTTATTGTTTGGGTGAAGGATGCCGAAACCGGTCGGTATCGCGAATGGTATGTGAACAACTGGTTCCACCGCTGGGGGCCGAAAACCGACAAGGCCATTCTCCGCTATTACGCCGACCGGAACGCTCCGTACGATGTCTGGTGCCACGTGGGCGGCACCATCGTGCCGCTGAGCAAGCAAGGGGAAGAAGTGCTTGCCACAACCAAAGGACGCGTCAGGATTCTCCATCTGCGCATCCGCTCGACCAAGAAAACGCCGTTGGGATACGAAGCCGACATACTGCATCTGTGCGGCTCTGCACCCAGAGGCGGATATACGATCCTCTACGGCGATCCGAAGAAGGTTCCCCTATTGGACGTTCGCCGGCCAAAGGGCAAATGAAGGTCTGCCCGGGCAAGTGGGTCATCGCCTCCCACTAACACCGGGGCTGAGGGTCACCAGCCAAGCGAGGTGCGTCATGAGAGGGCTTCGGTTCCTTTCTCAAGCGGTAACACTGCTTTTGGGAGCCACGGTGCTGACATCCCCAAACGGTCACGGGCAGACAACCCCCAAGCGGTTTACCGACGTGACGGCCCGATGCGGTATCGACGTCTCCAAAGACCGCGTTCACGGCTTTGCCATTGAGGATTTTGACGGGGACGGGCGGCTGGACATCATCACCGTCTCGTTCGACCCGCCTTATGTGCGCTACTTTCGCAATCGGGGTAGGCTGCGATTCGAAGAAGCAACCCAGGGCTCGGGGTTGCGGAGCTTCCGCGGTCGCGGTACGGGGGCGGCCGTGGGAGACTTTGACCGCGACGGCAAACTCGACGTGTATCTGGCCTCTCTGGACCCGGGGGCCAGTCGGCTCTTCCGGGGGTTGGGCAACGGTCGGTTTGTGGATATGACGGATCGGGCCGGCCTGGCCGTTGACACGCCGGCCCGCTCGTGCGCCTGGAGCGATATCGACGGGGACGGCTGGCTGGACCTGTTCGTCTGCAACCCACGCGGTCCCAATCACCTGTTTCGCAACAACGGCGACGGGACATTTCGGGATATTGCGATCCCGGCGGGAGTGGCTTTTTCTGAGTATCGCAGCCTGGGATGCGCTTTTGGCGATATCGACGGCGACGGCAAGGACGACCTGTTTATCGCCAACTACCAATCCCAGCACAGCAAATTGATGAAAAACCTCGGAGGCGGCAGGTTCCGCGACATCACTGCCACAGCCGGCGTGTTGCGAAAAGCCTCGACGGTGGGCTGTGTCTTTGCGGATGTTTACAACCGGGGAGTGCTGGACTTGTACGTGACGACGGACTCGTGGATGTCCGGTTACAAGTACACCGAGGAACAACTCAAGCGGATTTTCAAGTTTACCGTGGAGCCGAACCTGCTTTACCGAAACGATGGCCGTGGGCGTTTTTCTCCCGATCCGGCCTCGATCTTGCGCCACAAGACGCTTTCCCACGATGCAACGCTGGAAGACCTGGACCATGACGGTTGGATCGACATCTATGTGGGCGTGGATGCCATTCCCACAGGCAACCGATTCGCCACGCACAAAGGGGGCAATCCCCTTTGGACCCGGCCGGATGGAAAACACTGGCGGCAGGTCCGCGACACCTGGGGAGTGGGCCACCAGGCCAATTGCTGCTGTGTCCCCGCCGCCGACTTCGACAACGACGGCGACTTGGACCTGCTCCTGTCCAACTTCTACAGCAATGTCGTTCTTTACCGCAACAATGCCAACGACCGGAATTGGTTGCGGATCCGCGTGGTCGGCCACAAGACCCACCCCAACGGCATCGGAACCCAGGTGCGCCTGTATAGCCTGGATGGTCGGCTGCTGGCTATGCGACATATCCAATCGGGCACCGGTTATGCGCGCAGTGGGCCGTTGGAGGCGCACTTTGGTTTGGGACCGGCGGCCCAGGGAAAGAAGTACAAGGTGGAAGTATATTTCCCCGCCAGTGGTCGGCGGGTGTGGCGTCTGGTTGCTCCAGCGACCCGGCTGACCATCCACGAGTCGGACCATGACAACTGACAGACAGCGAATATAGCAGCGAATATAGACATCGGCAGCAAAATCCTCACGATCCGCAGGCGTTACGGCAATCGATCCTCGGCAGCAAGCCACTGGAAGCTCCAAACCTCCGCCCTCCTTCGGCGGCTGAAGCCGCGAACCTCGCCGGTTCCAAGAAGAAACGTTTTTTCTTGCATCGGTGCGGAAGCTCCGGCGCAAGACCCAAGACCCAAGACCTCTGGAGCGGAAGCTCCGGCGAGCCGTGTGCGTCAGCACGCGGTTGGCGAGCCCCGGGCTTTAGCCCGGGGAGAGCCAAGAAAAAACGCATGTCGATTTTCTCCGCTAGCTGACGCTGGCGGCTAGCCGCTCAACCAGGGCTTACGCCCCCGGCTCGCTGTCCTCCGCCGACTAAAGTCGGCGGCTCGCCACCCCTCCAAGCCCCCAAGCCTCCACGCCTCCAAGCCCCTGGAGCGGAAGCTCCGGCGCACGGCGCAAGCCGCCGCACGCCTTGGGTTAGCCAGCTAAACACGTACAATTTTTCGGGTAAGCTCTTGACTGGGCCAAGGTCGCTTCCACCCAGCCGGAAGGAGGTGCCCGGATGAGCGAGCCGGTCGTTTCGGGACCCGTGGTGATCGCCGGAGGCTCGGGGTTCCTGGGGCGCAATCTCGCCCGGTGCTTGGGCCAGCAGGGCTGCCAGGTGATCCTCCTTTCCCGGCATGCTCCGGCCGAACAGGGTCCCTGGGAACACGTCGCCTGGGACGCAAGGAGCCTGGGGGATTGGGTGCGGGTGCTCCAGGAGGCTGCCGGGCTGGTGAACCTGGTGGGCCGTTCGGTCGATTGCCCCAAAACGCCCGAGCACTGCGACGAAATCCTGCGTTCCCGGGTGGAGGCGACCGAGGTGCTGGGCAAGGCCATGCGGCAGATCGACAACCCGCCGCCGGTCTGGGTGCAGATGTCCACGGCCCATATCTACGGCGACCCACCGGAGGTGGTCTGCGACGAGCAGTCGGCGTTGGGCTACGGGCTGGCTCCCACGGTGGGCAGGGCCTGGGAGGAGGCTTTCCATCGCGGGCGGCTGGACTCCCAGCGCGGGGTGATCCTGCGCACCAGCTTCGTGCTGGGCCGAAGCGGCGGGGCGCTGCCCAAGCTGGTGCGGATCGCCCGCTTCGGGCTGGGCGGCACTGTGGGCCACGGGCGGCAGGGGATCAGCTGGATTCACGAAGAGGACATGAACCGCATTTTCGTGCGGGCCTTGACCGACCCGACCATGCAAGGCGTCTATGTGGCCACGGCTCCCAACCCGGTCTCCAACCGGACGTTTCAGCGCCAGTTGCGACGGGCACTGCGGATGCCGATCGGACTGCCGGCAGCCGGCTGGATGGTGCGGATCGGCTCGCGGCTGCTGCGGACCGACCCGGAGCTGGCCCTCTACGGCCGGTACTGCGTGCCCCGGCGGCTGCTTGCCGAGGGGTTCCAGTTCCGCTTTCCCGAGCTTGGCCCGGCCTTGGAGGACCTGCTGCGGAAGCGGTGACGGCCGGCAGGCCGCTGCGTTTTTTCTTCTTTGCTTGCACACAACTTTGCTTGCACAAAGTGCCTGCCATGCTCTCCCCGGGGACACGCATCTCCGCCCTTGGATTCCTGCTCCTTCCCGCTTTTCCGGATGCACAGCTCCGCAATTTTGGTTAAAAAGGAAGGGTAACGGTTCCTGCCTTCCCCCCTTGTGTTTCCCACCACCGAGGCAAGCGTCATGGTGCAACGCAGGATGCTCTTGGTTGGCCGGCAAGTTTCGCTCTGGGCCGTTTTGAGCTGCGGGGTTGCCCTGTTTTGGGGAGGGAGTCCTGCTGGGGCCGAGCCGCCTTCCGGGAAAAAGCCTTCGCACCCGGTGGTTGCTCCCCAGCCCAAGCCACCCGGGGACAAGCCGGCTCCGAATGGGAGCCGCGTCAACTCCGGGGCGGCCGTGGATCCGGATCATGCCCGAAAAATGGCCCGGGGCATGCAACTGTTCAAATCCACCGTGCGACCGCTGCTGGTGAACCACTGCCTGGAGTGCCACGGGGGAGAGACGGTGGAGTCGGAGTTTGATCTTTCCACCCGCAAGGGTTTGCTGCGGGGCGGCTCGCGCGGGGCGGCCGTACTGCTGGATCAGCCCGACAAAAGCCTGCTACTGCAAGTGGTCAACCACCAGCGTGAGCCTCACATGCCCGAGGGGGACGACCAGCTTCCGGCGAAAGCTCGCAAGGCCCTGGCGCTTTGGATCTCCCTGGGGGCTCCTTACGACCGGCCGCTTCGGGAAGGGGGGCCGGTGCAGGTCCACTGGTCGCAGAAGCGCATTCGTCCCGAGGACCGGCAGCACTGGTCCTGGCTGCCGCTGCGTCGGCCGCCACTGCCGCCGGTCGGCTCGCCCGGGTGGTGCCAAACGCCGGTGGACCGCTTCATCCTGGCCCGGCTGGAGCAAGCCGACCTGAAGCCCAACCCGGCGCAGGACCAACGCCGCCTGGTGCGGCGGCTTTATCTCACCACTCTGGGCGTGCCGCCTACGCCGGAGGAGATGCAAGCCTACTTGAACGACCACCGCCCCGGGCGCTGGCGGCGGTTGGTGGATCGCGTGTTGGCTGACCCCCGCTACGGGGAGCGTTGGGCGCGGCACTGGCTCGACCTGGCCCGATTCGCCGAAAGCCACGGCTTTGAGCACGACTACGACCGTCCCTACGCCTACTTCTACCGCGACTTTGTCATCCAGGCCCTGAACCGGGACATGCCCTACGATCAGTTTGTCCGCTGGCAGATCGCCGGAGACGAGCTGGCCCCGGACGACCCGCTGGCGATGATGGCCACCGGGTTCCTGGCCGCCGGGGTGCACAGCACGCAGATCACCAAGAAAGAGGCCGAAAAGCACCGTTACGACGAAATGGACGACATGCTGGGCACCATCGGCACGGCCATGCTGGGGCTGACGATCGGCTGCGCCCGCTGCCACGATCACAAGTACGATCCCATTCCCATGGGCGACTACTACCGCATGCTTTCGGTCTTCACCACCACGGTGCGTAGCGAGCCGGAACTGATCCTCAACCCTGAAGAGTACCGCAAGCAACGGACCGCCTTCGAGGCCCAACACCGCCCCTTTGAGGAGGCCCTGCGCCGCTACGAACAGGAAGAGCTGCCCGAGGCGTTTCGCCGCTGGGAGCAATCCTCCGGGGCGAAGGAGTTGCCGTACCGGTGGATCGTCTCCCGGCCGCTGCGCCTGGCCACCGCCCGCGGAGCCACGCTCAAGGCGCTGGGGGACGGCACGGTGGTGGCCTCGGGCAAGAATCCCAAGCAGGAAGTCTATACGGTGGAGCTGCCAGTAGAGGGACAGCTGGTGGCCCTGCGGCTTGAGGCCCTGCACGATGCCAAGCTGCCCAAAGGGGGGCCGGGCCGGGCGCCCAATGGAAACTTCGCTCTGAGCCACCTGGAGCTGTTCTGGAGCAAGCCTGCCCCAGAAGGCAAGCCTCGGCCCTGGCAGCCGCTTGCGCTGAAAAGCGCCCAGGCCACGTTTGAGCAAAAGGGGCTGGCCGTCAAGAACGCCATTGACGCCGATCCCCGCTCAGCCTGGGCCGTGGACCCGCAGGTGGGCAAGGACCATGCGGCGGTGTTCACGCTCAAAGAGGTGCTCCAAGCTCCGGCCGGCTCGGTACTGCGGGTGGTGATGCACTTCCGTAACAACACGCGCCACGCTCTGGGGCGATTCCGCCTGGCCTATACGGACAAGCCGCTTCCGGGGCGGGAAAAACCTTTCGGCGGCGGGGAGATCTCCTGGCGGGAACTGCGAGCCCTGCGCACGTCGGCGGCCCGGCGCGACCCCGAGCAAAAGAAGCTGGCCCTGGGCTGGTTTGCCCGGCACGTGGATCCCCGCTGGCAAGAGTTGGAGCGCCGCCGCGCAGAACACCTGAAAAAAGCCCCGCGGCCCAAGAAATCCAAGGTGCTGGTCTGCACCGAGGGGTTGCCGCCGGTGCGGCTGCACTCCCAGGGCAAGGAGTTTTACGAAAAGACCTACTACCTCCGCCGCGGCGATCCGGAACAAAAAGAAGGGGAAGCCACGCCCGACTACATGCAAGTGCTCACCACCGCCCCGGAGGGCAAAGACCACTGGCATCAGGACCCGCCCCCTGGCTGGCGCACCAGCTATCGGCGGCGCAACTTTGCCATGTGGCTGACCGATCCGCAATACGGGGCCGGGCACCTGCTGGCCCGCGTGATCGTCAACCGCCTGTGGCACTATCACTTCGGCCGGGGGATCGTGGCCACGCCCAGCGACTTCGGCCGCCAGGGGCTGCCCCCTTCGCACCCCCAGTTGCTGGACTACCTGGCCAGCGAGCTGATCGCTTCCGGCTGGAGCTTGAAGCACGTGCATCGCTTGATCCTCAACAGCGCCACCTACCGGCAAAGCTCGCTTTACGATCCGCAAAAAGGGGCCAAGGACCCGGAGAACCGGCTCTGGTGGCGCTGGTCCCCTTACCGGCTGGAGGCCGAGGCGGTGCGCGATTCGCTGCTTGCGGTGGCCGGGGTGCTGGATCGGCGGATGTACGGTCCCGGCACGCTGGACGAAGGCCACCGGCGGCGGAGCATCTATTTTACCGTGAAGCGGAGCAAGCTGGTGCCGATGATGGTGCTGTTCGACGCCCCGGATGCGCTCCAGGGGATCGGCGCCCGCCCCCGCACCACCATCGCCCCGCAGGCGCTGCTGCTGATGAACAACCCGCACGTGCGTAGCTGGGCTGGAGCATTTGCCCGCTCGCTCAAGCTCTCTTCGCCGGAGGAGCTGCCCGGGGCGGTGGATCGGGCCTACCGTCGGGCCTTGTGCCGCCCGGCCAGCGCGGAGGAACAAAAACAGGCCGTGACGTTCATCCGCCAGCAGGCCGAAGACTACCGCCGCGCCGGTCACCAGGACGCGCTGCAAGCGGCCCTGCGCGACTTTTGCCAGACGCTTTTCTGCCTCAACGAGTTCGTCTACGTGGACTGAGGCGTCTTGGATCCTGGGCGAGCCCCCGGGTTTAGCCGGGGGAGGCGTGGTGACTTGAGGGCTGGAGAGGAGCCGGAGCGTGCGCACGAGAGTGCGGGGGTCGTGGGGCTTGGGTCTTGAGGAGCCCCGCACGTCAGTGCGGGGAGAATCGGCTTGCGGCTTGCGCGGTGCGCTGCCCTGCGCCGGAGCTTCCGCTCCGCTGCAAGAAAACAGATCGCAGCGAGCCGGGAGCGTAAGCTCCCGGAGGAGTGAAACAGCGACGTTTCTTTGTGACTTGCTCCGCGGGCTAACGCACGCGGCTTGCCGGTACAAGAAAAAACGCCGACTCGTGCACCAAACCGGCTAGCCACCGACTTCACTCGGCGGAGAACGGCCAGCCGACCCCGGATCATTCCGGAAGCTTGCCTTCGGCCAGTTCCTGGTCCCACTGGTCCAGTAGCGGCCAGTCCTTGGCGCAGGTGCCGAAATCGGCCCGGTACAGGTACTCTTCCAGCCGGGCGATAGTGGCGTCCAGCAGCGCGTCGTCCTTGCGGAAGGGGGGGCCGTGGCTGGGCAGCAGCCACTTCACGTCGCTTTGGCGGATGCGGCGTAGCGAGGAGAGAAAATCCTCGATGCTGCTGCCGTGATGGGCGTCGATCACCCCCACGCAGCCGTCCCGGTAGATGTTGTCCCCGCTGAAGAGCAGCTCGCCCATGCGAAAGGAAAGTTGGTTGTCGGTGTGTCCCGGGGTGAACCACACCTCCAAGGACAGGTTGCCCACGGTGAGCGTGTCCCCTTCGTCGATGGTCTGATCGACCTTGACCGAGGGCATGTCCATGAAGATGTCTTGGGCGGGGATATGGGCGTAGGTGGCGATGGGGTCGCCGGAGGCCAGGATTTCGGCTGCGCGGGGGTGGGCAGCCACGGGCGCCCGCAGAATCTGCTTCAGTTTGGCCAGTCCTTGCACATGGTCCACGTCGGCATGGGTGGCCACGATCAGCTTGCACTGGGAAAGGGGGAAGTCCATCTGGCGGATCAGCTCGACGATCTCCTCCACGGTCTCCTCGAAGCCGATGTCGATGAGCATCCATTCCGGCCCGTCGTACACCAGATACACGCAGCAGCCGATCCGCTCCCGGGCCTGGAAGTTCATCTCGATGACGTTGGGAAAGATAGGGCGACGCTGAAGCATGACGGCGGTCCCTCCCCCCAGCACAGGAAGTTTGAAAGCATGCGCAAGCCACCGGCGTGGATCGCTTGGGGGATTGTAGAATACGCCGGGAAAATTGGCAACGTCCGGCGGTTGCTGCCCGCTGGGGACAGTACCCCGGGCCGGAAGCAGCCGGGGGGACGATTACTTTTCGTCTTCCGCCTGGCGGACGAAGGCTGCCAGCAGGTCGGTGGTGGAGACCACGCCCAGCAGTCGCCCCTTGTCGTCCACCACCGGCAGACGATGCACCCGGTTGGAGAGCATCGTCTGGGCCGCTTCGACAAGGGTGGCTTCGGGGCCTACGGTGATCACATCCGGGGTCATCACTTCGTGGACGCTGCGACGGCCCAGATCGTGTTCTTCCAACTGGTCCAGTAGCCACTGGTGGGAGGACTCGAACATGGGATACTCGTCCAGTTCCTCGGTCAACTCGCGGGTGAAGGAGAGGATGTCGGTGCTGGAGATGATCCCCACGCACTGGCCCTTGCCGTTGACCACCGGCAGCGCGCTGACGCGGTTTTCGGCCATGAGGGTCAGCGCCTCGTAGAGGGAATCTTCCGGCCCCACGGCCACCACGTCCCGAGTGAGAATATCCTTGATCCGCACCGATTTGGTGGAAGTGGCCATGACGGTCCTCCTTTCCAGGGGAGGGGAGTTTACTTTTTGGCCAGGGCGCTGGGCCGCTCGGCCTCCAGCACCCCATGACAACCCCAAAGCACCTGCGCCACGTGGTTCCACACATCGTCCAGGCTGATGACCCCCACCATGTCCCCCTCCGGCGAGATCACCACCAGGCGGCGGCAGGGGGTTTGAGCCATCACGCGGGTGACTTCCAGCAGCGAATCCTCGGGCGAGACGGTCACCAGCGGCTGGCTCATCACCTCCTGGACGGTTACTTCGGCAGGGTTTCGCCCTTGGGCCACCACCCGCACGGCCAGGTCGCGGTCGGTGACGATCCCCACCGGCTCTTTGCCTCGTAGCACCACCAGCGAGCCGACCACGTGGTCGTGCATTCGCTGGGCCGCCACCAGGACCGAATCCTCGGCCGAAACCGTATCCACTCCCCGGGAGCACAACTGGGCAGCATGCATGCTTTGCCTCCTTCGGCTTTTGTTCTCCCGGCCATGAGTCCGCCACCGACCCCAGGACAAAACGGCAGTCGGCGGCACTCCCAGCACACGAGGAAAAAGGACCAAGTGGCAGCTCTAGCGCTCTGCGCTGCCCCAGGTGCAAACGGCGCGCCGGAGGCCGGGGATTCCCGGCGCCCCCAAACCTGGCTGCGGCTACCAACTTCCCCCCACCAAGCACAATTGCCCCTGTGCGGCTACGGTTAAGGACGAAAAGGGGCCGTTTGGCCCTCGACCCAACATCAAGGAAGAAACCAAACCGCCCCTGCCGGACACATCCATTTCCCATGCGTGTGTCACTTTGACGCACTACCGGCGTCCAAGTGCGCGGTTACTTCTCACTACCGTTTTACTACTTTTTCAACCGAGGAAAAACGCAATTTTTGGAACCAGGCCCCGGCAGCCCCCCCAGAATCACATTCGCCGCAGGCTGCCCCGGCTACGGCTGCTCCCAAAGCTCGCGTAGCACCGGCTCCCGGGCCGCCGAAGGCTCCGGCACCCCGCACAGGTGGCTCACCGTGGGTGCGATGGCCGCCGGGCTGACCGGCCGCAACACCCGCTGCGGCTGAACCTTCCACGAGCTGGAAAACACCACCAGCAGCGGCACGTGCCGGTCGTAGTGCCAGGGACTGCCGTGCGTGGCGGCCGAACCGCCCAGAATGTGATACGGCTTGATCACAAACAGCACATCCCCCGAGCGACGTGGATGATAGGCGTTGCCCAGCAGCCGCAGCATCGGGGTGGTCAAGCTGCCCGAGAGCAGCTGGTCCCGTGTGGCGGCGGCCGCCACGGCCGGGTGGCGCAGCAGCCAGTCGCGGGCCAGGCGTCGGGCCACCCGGTCCAGGCCGTTTTGCCACAGCGGGTGATCCTCTACCAGGTACACGTGCCCCGGGGTGACGGCCTGTACCAGCTTCGGAGTGTCTTTCTGGACTCCCTGCAAGCGGCTGCGGAGGTGTTGTTCCAACTGGACTTCCAGTTCCACCAGGCGGCCGCCGCGGTAGGTTCCCAGGGGATTGCGGGCCGCGGGCAGCCCGTCCCGCAACGCACGCTCAGGGATCGGGGCCACACCGTGATCGGCCGAGAGGAACATCACCCAGCGGCGGCCTTCCAGCGCCCGGTCCAAAAACGCGGCAAAGCGGCCCAACTGCAAATCGGTGCGGTAGGTCATGTCCTCCACTTCCAGCGATCCGGGCCCGAAGGCGTGCCCCACGTAATCGTTGGAGGAAAGGTTGATGCAGAGCAGGTCCGGCACAGGGTCCTGGCCCAGCTCTTCTTCCACTACCAGCAGCCGGGCCACTTCCAGCGTCAGGTCGTTTCCCACGGGCGAAAGCCCCAGTTGCCGCAACAGTTGCGGGCCGGGGGTTTTGTCGAACCGGTGGGGGAAATCCTTCCCTAGCCCTGCACCGGGACGCTCGCCGTAGCTGTCTTCTTCGGGACCGTGGAGGTACTTTTCCCGGGGCAGCAGCAGCGTCCAGCTCTTGCCCGCGTACCGCCGCCAGGACTGCTGCTGGTTGTAACGGTCCAGCCAGGGCAGGGGGGTTTTTCGGTAGTAGGTGGAGGTGACCCAGCGGGAACCGGAAAGCCAGATGGCCGCGTCGGCCCGATGGCCCGCCATGAGCACCGCCGCACGATCCTTGATGGCCACACCGAACACCTTGGCCCGGCCGCCGGTGGTGCGCTTGAGCTGGTCGCCAGCCGTCTCTACCAGCAGGTTGCGGGGCGAAGCGGCCGAGCCGCCCGAGCCACCCACAAGCTGTTCCTGCGGATCGGCCACGCAGTACACCGAACGACCTTGCTGCCGGTCGAACCAGGCATTGCCTACAATCCCATGCTCGGGAGCATAGCAACCGGTGAGCATCACGGCGTGCCCAGCTGCCGTGACCGTGTAGGCGTGCCGGTGCTGGCAGTTGGCATACCAGAGCCCCTGTCGCTGGGCGCGGCGGAAGATGCCCTCGGGATGGAAGTTGACCGTAAACCGTTGCAGGTACTCGTAGGCCAGCTGGTCCACGCTCACCACCACGACCAACGCCGGCGGCTCTCCGGCCCGGGCTGGCCCGGGAAAAAACACAACTGCGGCAACCCAAACGATCAACCAGATCCAACAGACCCAGATGCTTCGCATGGCAGGCAAACTCCTCAGCGGGATCGAAGGCCAGGAAAGGGTCGCACTTGGCGGGGCCAAACCTTGGGGCTTTCCATCATACTTGCCCCGGCCCGGTTGGCCAGCAGGATCGGCGTGCGGTGTCTTGGGTCTTGGGTCCTAGGTCTTGCGGCGGTGCTTCCGCACCGAGGGCTTGGAGGCGTGGAGGCTTGGGGGCTTGAGGGGGTGCTTCCGCACCGGGCGAGCCCCGAGCTTCAGCTCGGGGAGAACAGCGAGCTGCGCACCGTCAGCCCGCGGAGGGCTTGGAGGGATACAGAGCCCCGCACGTTAGTGCGGGGAGAAACGGAATCGGCTTGCGGCGTGCGGCCTGCGGCTTACGCCGGTGCTTCCGCACCGGGGCAAGAATAAAACGCGCTTTATGAAAAACAACGCGCCTGGTGCACCTGCTTTGATTCTTGCAACGGCGAGCCGCGTGCGGGAGCACGCGGTTGGTTTGAACCGTGTTGGCAGTTGCTCCTATTCGATGTAGCCGGGAGCTTACGCTCCCGGCTCGCCGTCGCATCTGTTTGCGCTTAGAGCCTATCCGAAAAATCCCTGCGTTCTCGGAAATAGTGAGGCTCGAACAATTTTTCGGATAGGCTCTTATATTTTTGCATTGGAGTGGCAGCTGCGGCGAGCCCCGGGCTTTAGCCCGGGGAGAGCCGAATAAGCGATTTTGGTTATTTTCCTCCGCCAGCTAAAACTGGGTACGTGTTTAGCGTGCCAGCACAAGACGAAGCGCCCCCAGAGCAAAAGAGTTGATTTTTTTCCGGCGAGCCGCGTGCGTGAGCACGCGGTTGCTACCGTTTGTGGCCGATGCTACGCTGGCCAACCGCCGGCCGGCGCCTGCGGCTCGCCCTTTTGCAAGAAAAAACGCTTATTCTCTCCTAGCATGGAAACGCCAAACCAAGTGACGTGCTAGCTGGCTAAACACGTACTACGCTCCCGGCTCGCCATGTGGAGTGCGGCGGCTTGCCGCCACTTTTCTCTGCTCCAGCAAGCTGGAGCACACATGAGCGGAAGCAAGCTTCCGCACTCCAGAACTACGGCCATGAAGCTCAATAGCGAATGCGGGGAAAGGAGTTGCCCTGCTGCCACGGGGGAGCCACCGGGGACGGAGCGGGGGGACGGGGCCCCGGCAGCCGCTCCAGGCCGACCTGAATCTGTTGCAGCGTGTCGCCCACCAGCGGGAACGGTTCGGAGCGGATGCGGGGATTGTCCAGTGGGCCATCCACGTACAGCCGCAGAATCTGCCGGGAGGTGGCTCCCACCAGGTCGCCCACCAGCGGGATGCGGCGATCACTGCGCCCCACCTCGGCCCGGAAGACCAGCCGTACCTGCTTCTCCAGGTTCATCTCCCCGGCTCCCACCAACGAAATGGCGTCCCCGGCAAAGTCGATGCGGTCCAGGTAGATGTGGCTCCCCTGGAGGCGGAAGCGGATGTCGCTGGTGGTAAAGGCGGTGGTGCTGGGCAGTTGGAGCTGGAGCACCTTGAGCATGGCCACCAGCAGGGGGAGTTGATACACGTCGGCCTGGCGCAGTTGAATGTGCCCACGCCCCACCAGCGAGGGGATTCCCTGGTCGGTCCCCCGCAGCTCCAAGTGCCCGCGACACTTGCCTGATAGGTGTTGCTTGCCGCGGAAGGCTTCGCGGGCCAGGCGTTGCAGCAGCACGTCCTGGGCCTGCACGCGGAGGGCGAACTGCCCCTGGGAGCCCCAGGTGGCCCAGCCGTCCCCCCACAAGGTGCCTCCGTAGAAGCGGGCCGAAAGATGCGGCTGTTTTCCCGGTTGGATGGCGGCGGCCCGCGGGGCGCCCAACAGCACACGGTCGTTGGACAGCTCCAGCGGCCCCCGCACCTGGGTGAATTGCCAGCCCCGATAGACCAGGTTTTGCAAGTCCAACTGCCCTCGGCAGAAGAGGCGGCGCCCGTCCCAGTGCCCCCGAAGCCTCACCGTGCCGTGAAGGTCCTCCAGCAGCACGCCCACGTGCAGGTCCATCTGTTGCAGGAACAGCTCCACGTCCCAGGCGCTTTGCCAGGGCGTGGGCTGGTCGGGGCGGAACTGCAGGGTCCAGCTGCCGCGGGCGATAAAGGGGCGATCCGGACGCAGCTTCAGCACCACCTGCTGCAGTTTCGGGGGCAAGGCGTCGCGCAGGTGGCGATCCAGCAGAACCGGCTCGGCCACGAACTGCTCGAATCGCAACTGCCAGCCTTCCGGGGGAAGCAGTTCGGCGGTGCCTTGGGCCTGAAAGCGGCTTTCGCCGTGCCGGGCCCGAAGCTGGTGCAACTGCACCCGCCCGTTGTGATAGACGATCCGGCCTTGCAGGGCTTCCAGGCGGTAAGGGAACGAGGTCGGCTGGAGCGAAACGCTGCTGCCCACCGGCTCCAGCTCCACCCGCAGGTCGAGTTTCTTTTCCGGCGAGTGGAAGCGGACCTGGGCCGTGGCATCCACAAGCCCGTGCGGCCGAAGCTGGTTCCAAACCCGTTGTACCTTGGGCGGGAGGGCGGCTCGCAGTTCCTCGTCCAGCGGCAGGGCCAGTGCTGTCAGCTTCAGATCCAACACGGAGGACTGATCCGGGGCAAGGGTCAGCTTTCCCCCGCCGCTGATGCGGCAGCGGCCATGCGAGCCTTGCAGGTGGTGGAACGTCCAGTTGCGACCCTCCAGTTGCAGCGTGCCGCGGATGTTCTCCACGCGGAAGGGGAACTTGTCGAAGCGGATCGAGCACTCCTGCAGCCCCACCACCGCCCGGCGGTGTAGCGGTTGGCCTGGCCCGGGTCGCCAGAAGCGGGCTTGCAACCAGATCGTGCCCCGGGGCCGAAGCTGCCGCAGCACTTGCTGTCCCTTGGCGGGCATGGCGGCGATCAGCTGCCGGTCCACCGGGATGCTGCTGCCCTGCACTTTCACCCAGCCCACAAACGCCGGGCCGGGGTCCTCCACGTCGGCCGTGATCCGCAGCGGTTCCCCTCCGGCCAATCCTTGCAGCTCCAGTTGGAGGTGCTTCCCCCGCAGGGTGATCGTGCCCGTGGCTTGCTCCACCGGGTAGGGGAGCCGGTGATAGACGAACCGCATCCCCAGGCAGTGCACGTCGGCCTGCTGTAGCTGCCACTGGTCTTGGGCCCGGGAAACCGTCGCCTGGAGATTCACCGTTCCCTGGGGGCGAAACCGCGGCCACAGCTCGGCCAGAGGACCGGGCAAGTTCTGCAACAACTGCCGGTCCACGGGCAGGTTTTCCGCTTCCAGCGTCAGTTGGAGTGGCGCCTCGGGCCGCAGCCCCTCAAGCACCGCCTCCAACTTCAACCGCGTGTTGCGACTGCGGGCCTGCACTCCTTGCAGCCGCAGCTCCTGGTGCGTGCACGTAAAGCGGCCGGAGATTTCCCGCAACGGGAAGGGCAACCGCGGGTGATCCAGCGTGCCGCGGGAGAAGCTCCCCTGCAGGTGGAATTGCAGCCCCTGGCGGCGGCGGGGGTGATAGTCGGCCTGTACTTGCGCCTCCACCCGCAATCGCATCGGCGGCACTTCGCCCAAGGCCTGCCGCAGCGGTTGCGGGAGCGAAGCGAGTAGCTCGGAACTGATCTCCAACCGCTGAATCTTGGCCCGCAACGACCAACTCCGCTGCTGCGGCACCACGGCCACGGCAAACTGCACCTGCCGCAACTGCTCCCCGGTGGCACTTCCGGCCAGGGTGAACTGCACGGGGCCTTGCTCGGGGACTTCGCGGGCGAACCGGCCCTGAAAGTTCCACACCCGCAGCACGGCCGGGTCCGGGGCGCGGGGGTCCACCAGCTCCAGGCGGCCATCTTCGATCCGGCCGCGGATCGTCCGCTGTTTCTTGGAGAAGCGGGGCAGGGGCCAGAGCCGCTGGGGGGACCAGGAGCCGTCGGGCAGGCGCAGGGCGCGGAGCCGCGGCCTGCGCAGCACCACCTCCTCCACGACCACTTCCCCTTGCAGCAGTTGCTGCAGGTTCAACCTGGCCCGCAGCTCCAGCTCTTCGATGGCAAGCAGCAAAAGCGGCCCCTGCTGCCGCGGCAAGGAGAACTTCAACTCCGAGACGACCAGCCGCTGCTGATCCAGTTCAACCCCACCGACTTCCACCAGCAGGTCCGGGTAGGCTTGTTGCAGCCGCTGTTGCACCCAGGCCCGCAGCTGGCGATCCGCCACCAGGTGCCACAGCACCAGGGCCGCCATCGCAGCGAAGAGCCCCAGGGCCAGCAACCACTTCAGCAGCCGCCACCATGTGCGCATCCGTGCGAGGTTCCGTGCGAAAGAGGGGGGTTCCGGGGCATGCACTGCTTGCACTCCCCGGGCGTGCAGCCGGACCGGCAGCCACTGGCCGATCAGGCCGGGTTGCGGGCAGATGTTAGGAGAATCGCCCCGGGGGGGTCAAGACAAGCCCCGGCGACCGGAATCCAAGCCCTCCTGGGCGTTTACTTGCCGGAGCGGGATCTGGCCCGCTGCACCGACTCGGCAACCAGTTCCACGGGGCGGGCGTCCAGGTAGCGGGCCACCAGGGTGAGCGTGTCGCGGAAGAGGCGTTCGGTGCGGGCTTGCAGCCAGCGGTCGGTGGCGTCCAGCGACTGGCGGTGGCGATTGATGCGGGCCTCGAACTGCTCCCGGCCGGGAAGCCGCAACAGCTCTTCCAGCAGGGATTGGGCCGTGTCCACGTCTCCTTCGGCCAGCCGCTTTTCGATGCGGCGAATGAGAATCTGCCGCTGGATCACCACGTCGATCACCTCTTGCTGCAACGCGATCAGAAACGACTCGGTGGCCAGGCGCTGGTCGTCATTGTACACGGGGGCTTCGATCCGGGCCTCCAGTCCCGGCACGAAGGGGATGCGGGCCAGCACCTGGTAGCCGCTGCGCACAAGCAGCAGTCGCAACCGGTCTCCCGACGGTAACTCCAACTGGCCCAGGTGGTCGGTCCAACCCAGCGAGACGGTCTTCGGATCGTCCGGCCCGTAAACCAGCACTTCGTATCCTTCCAGGGGGATGCGGGCTCGGTCGTTGCTGACCACTTGCAGCACCGTGCGTCGGGGCTGGGGGCGGACCAGCATGGCCACCATGCGGGTGCGGCCGCGGCGGCGGCGAGACAGGGGGGAACGCAAGCCGCTGAACACCTGGCAGTGAGCCAGGGGGCCTTCCCGCCGCTGGATGCGCAGAAAAGTCCAGGCAATGGCTCGAATCCGCCGCGGGTTCCCCTGGCGATCGTCGTAGCGGATCACCGGCAACAGCAGGGCACCCGGACGCAGGGGATCGGCCAGGCTGTCCCGCCAGGGGCGGGTACCGGCCCGCAACTGCACCAGGGCCGTTTTCCCCCTGGCCGTGTCGATGCGGGCCAGGGGCCGAAAGCAGCGTACCAGCAAGTGGCAGGCGGCCCGGGGCAGCAGCCGCAGGGAGCCGCATGCGGCCTTGCGCACCGGCCCCCAGCGACGCGAAAACACGTCCACCTCCCGGCACCAGAGCTGATAGCCCCCGGCCTGCCAGGAAAGCCCCAGCAGGAAAACCTTGTCCTGCTGGTCCCAGACCCCCGGCAGCTGCTCCCAGGGGAGTTCCTGTTCCGGAGCCAGCCGGGCCAGGGGGCCGGCGGCGGGGACCACCTCCAGTTGCCAGGCGGCTCCCATCACCAGATCCACCTGCTGCAACAGCCCTTGGCGGAGTTGCTCTTCGGCGGGCCAGGGCTGCTGGGGCTTCCACGGCACGATCAGCTCGCAGCGGACGCGGTAAGGGTCTCCTTCCCAGGAAACCGCCGACTGGGCCAGCAGTTCCTGCCACCCTCCGCCGCCCCCCGCCAAGAGCACGGCGGCGGCCAAAGCCCGAAACGCCACAGGGAATTCTCGACTCATGGCAGCTGTGCCGTTTGTTGGAGTTTGATTTGCGTCGGGGGGACCCAGCGTTCCACGTGTTGATACAGCGTCACCAGGTCTTCTCCCACCCCTTGCACCTCTTCCCGCACCGCCGCGTATTCGCTCAACTGCCACAGCGGCAGCAAGGTCACGTCCTGGTGAAGCAGCCGGTGCAGCTCACGCAACCGCTGGCCCAGACTCCGCCAGTCCGAAGAACGGCTCATCCGGCGGATCGCCAGCCGGATATGAGCCGGAGTGTCGCGGACCAGTCCCTGATAGCCGAACAGCCGGTACACGTCCACCACCGGCTCCTGGATCACCAGCTCCACGTACCGCAGGTCGTAATCGCTGACCGGTTCCTGGGGGTCCACTTCCCGCAGCGTGACTTTCATACCCAGCCGCTCCCAGTAGGCCTTGATCCGGCGGCAGGCGATCCGGGCAATCTCGCTGGGCGGGTGGACCAGCACCAGCTCCGGGGGGGGAGGCGGGGGAGGGCCTTCGGTCTGGTCATCTTCGCTGGAGTCCTCGCTGTTGGCCGGGGCCGCTGCGGCGGCGGAGCCTCCTTGGTCCGGCTTGGCCTTCTGGCGAAGCTGCAAGCTGCGTTGGGCCAGGGCGATCAGCACCAGCCCCAACTGGGGGTTGAACGCCCGCGGGGCGATGGCCCCATCGTAGGCGTAGCCGATCGGATCGCCCGAGCTGCGTGGAGCCGGCAGCGGCCCGCTGAGCACCCGTGACCCGTCCAGCTCGGTTCCCTGGTGCAGGTATTCCAGGATGGCCTGACGGTTCAGGGCATAGAGCAGTCCGCGGCGAAAGATGCGTTGCCGTAGCAGGGGTTTGTCGGGGTTGAACATCAGGCAGTGGACCGTGGGCCAGGCGTAGCGTCGCAGCCGCACGCCGGACTGCTCCACCGAGCTTTTCAACCACGGCGGCACGCGGTCCCAAAGGTCCACCTCCCCGTAGTGCAACGCACTCAGGGCGTCCTGGGAGCGGGGATAGTGGTACTCGACGATCTCGCGCGGCTGGTTGCGTCCCGTGGCGAAATACTGCGGCACGGCCACAAAGTGCACCCGACCCTCCCGTTGCCGCTGGCGGCGATAAGGGCCGTTGGGGGGCGGGGCCAGGGGAGGGTAAAGTTGGTCCCAGCCGTACAGCGGCTGGTTGAGCAAGGCCAGAGGGTGCAACGGGGGGCGGCGAAAGACGACCTCGACGGTGCGGGCGTCGGCGGCGTGGATTCTTTCCACCGCCACCGCCCAGGAAGGTTGATAGAACGGGTGGCGCGAGTCGGCCATGGCCGAGAGCGTGGCTGCCACGTCGGCCGCCACCAGGGGACGCCCGCCTTGGCTCCATTTCAGCCCCGGCTTCAATTCCAGCCGCAGCCGGGCTCCCAGGTCGGCCATCTCCACCGTGCCCCAGGGGCAAACGTACTCTCCCCCCGAGGGACCCGGCCCGGCCAACTCCACCAGACGGCGATAGTGCAACCGCCCCACCCGCAACGCGGCCCAATCGTCCAGCCGCGGCATGGTGGATTGGGCCAGGCGGTTCACCGCCACCCGCACCAGGGGGACCCGCCGCTGGGCCTGCTGCAGTAGCTGGAGGGCCTCGGGCACGGGCCAGATGCGAGCGGCCCGTTGGGCCAGCTCCCGGGCGGCGAACAGCTCTTGCCGGTCCCAGCGGGCTTGGGCCTGCTGGACCAGTTTGCGGGCTTCCGTTTCCAGGGACTTGCGCACCTGCTGGGCGGCCGGATGCTGCGGATAGCGCCGCAGCAGCTCTTGCAACAACTGGCGCACCGAGTCGTAGTCTTTCCGGGCCAGATACTGCTGGGCCTTGGCCACCACCAGCCGGCCCAACGCTTCCCGCAGCCCCGGGTACTTGCCGTTTTGCTCTTGCAAGTGCAACAGCAACACCAGGGCACGATCCGCCTGGCCCTGCTGGAGGCGGTGCTGGGCCTCGTACCACAAGAAGCGCTGGAAGGCGGCCGCGTAGCCTTTGAGCTTGGGATAGAACCGCCGGATGTGGATCAGGTAGTCGTAGGCTTCCTCGAACCGTTTCTGGTCCACCAGCTGGTTGACTCGATCCAGCAGCAACTGCGGAAAACGCCGAATCTGCTTGATCTCCCGCCACCGCACGCGGTACTTCTCCCCCGGGCGATCCAGCAACTCGACGGTGATCCGCGTGGTGCTGCGGGGATTCTGAGGCAGGTTTTTCAAAGGCTTGACCCGCAGCGTGGTCCCGTCCACCAGGGTGATCTCGTCGAAGGGGTCCTGCTCGTACAAGCGTCCCTGCTGGGCCCAAGCCAGGCCGCCGTATCCTGCCCCCAGCACCAACAGCCAGAGGGTGCATCGGGCCAGGGCAAACCCGCTTGTCCGGCAGTGCCATCGGGGGGCCATGTGTCGTTCTCGCCTATCGTCGGGAAGTTCGGGTCGCTGGGGCTTCCGCTTTTTCGGTTTTACGGGGCTCCAGCATGTGGAAAGCCCCGCCGGGAGTGGGGATCAGCAGGCGGTTGTCCTTCAGCAGCAAGGGGGAGCCGGCCAGGGCTTCCGCAGTGCGGTAAGTGTGGCGCAGCGCACCGGTGTCCAGCTCCAGCTGTAGCACCTTGCCGGAGGCGATCGCCAGCAGACACTCCCGCCGGTTCAGTCGCACCGGCTCTCCCACGGGGAGCTGTCCGGAGAGTTCCCGTTGCCAAAGCAGTCGCTCCTGGCTCAGGCAAAGGAGTTTGCCATCCCGGGTCAGGCACAGCACCCGGTCCGCACCGCAAAACACCGGCCCCCAGACGGGGCGCCCCGGGTCGGGGGCAGCCTGGTTTTTTTTCTTCTCCGGGGCCTTTTGCACCGCAAGCTTCAGCTCCGGCAGCGAGACGCGAACCAGGCGGCCTTGGGCGTCCCAGAGCCAGGCGGCGCGGTGGAACAGCACCACCGGGCCGTGCAAGGGGCCGGGAGCCTTGGCTTGGCGAAGGGGAAGGAGGGCTTCGTTGGGACCGGGCAGCTTGTCGAACAGCAGCAGCCGTCCGTCCCCGGCGGCCAGCAGGAGCGATCTTCCGTCCGTGGCTCCCACTTCCAGCCAAGGAGGCGGATGCCCCGGCACCGTGGGAGGAAAATACGGCGAACCGACCATGCGGCCCTGGACCGCGTCCATTACGAACAGCGGGCCGGAACGGCTGGCCAGCAGCAGCTTCCCCTGCCAGGGCACGGGAGGGATGAGCAGGGCCTGGGGAAGCTCGTGCCAGAGCAGCTTCCACGGGGGGGACTGCCCTCGCCGCAGGATCGGCAGCCGCCGGGCGCCTCCCGGCACGCGCCCGGCCCAAACCCCCAAACCCAGCGGCAGCCACACCCGCGGCAAGGCCCCGGCCAGCTGCCGGCCATTTTCCGGCGACCAGACAGGTGAGACCACCACGGTCCCCTCGCTTGAAGGCCAGCGAGGCTGATACACGTTGCCCCGAGGGTCCACCACACCGGGCAAGCCTGCTGGATCCTGGCCTCCTCGCAGCGGGGTCCAGCTCATGGGCATGGCGAAGCGGGTGGTCCATATCTCCAGACCGCTGGTGGCATGGAAGGCAGCCACGCGCACCGTCCCGTCCTCCTCCTGGGCCACGGCGAACAGTGCCTCGCCCAACTTGTGCAAGGGGAGAGGGAACGAGACATTTTCCAGCAACACGCGGTCGGGATTCATTTGTCCTTGGGCCGCCTGGATGCGATAGCGAGTCAGCCGGCGGTCGGCCACCCAGGCGCGGGTCCCCTCCAGCAGAATCTGCACCGGTCCCGGCTCCTCGTACACCGCCGCCCGCGAGGCGACCGAGCTGAGCGGTTCCTTTTTCTTCTGGGGTTGCGGGTTGACTTCAAACAGCACGATCTGGCCCAGGTCCGTGGCCACGGCCAGCATCCGTCCGCGAAGCACCGGGGGCCGGAACACCTGTCCCTGAAGTCGCACGCTTTGCACCAGCTGCATGGTGTGTTTCTTGGCATCGAAGCGAAGCACCCGCAGCCGCGAAGAGCGCTGGCCGGTGTTCTCGGCCAGGATGACAAACGGCCCGGCCACGATCCCCGGGGTCACGATCGTATTCTGCTCGTGGCCCAGGTAATACGCCCCCACGCACTGCCGCTTCTCCAGGTCCAGTACATAGACGTTGGAATGGCCTGCCGGAAGGAACATCAGCGAGCCGGCCAGCGCCGCAGGGGCCGACAGCGCCTGGGGAAACTCGTACCGCCCCAGCACCTGCCCGTCCTCGGCCTGAATCTCCCACAGCTGATCGGCCAGGGGGACGTAGAGTCTTCCTTGGGCCAGCACCAGGTCGGCCACCGGCTCTTGGGGCAGCGGCAGGTGCCACCGCAGCGAGCCGTCTTTTCCCTGCAACCGCCACAGTTGCCGGTGTTGGGGGCTCCAGGCCACCACGTCCGGCGGCGCCTGGTCGGAGAGGACCACCGGCGAAAGCCACAGGTCCTTGCCCAGGTACTGCCGCCAGCGCAGCTTGCCGTCCTCGGCCGAAACGGCCCACAACGCCCCCGCGGCGGTTACAAATAACAGGTGATTTTTTGCTTCCGGGATGGTCTTTCCCTGGGTGTGAGCCACGGGGAGGGTGCGGGAGCCGAGTTTTGGGGCCGGGGCCGCCGCTGGCTTATCCACCGGCTGGTAGCGGATGGCGCGGCGTTCGGCGCCGGTGGCTTGGGCGATGGCCTCCTGGAGTTGGGGATTGGTTTCCAGCTCGGGATATTCTTTGAGCAGCTGGCGGCGGATCTGATAGGCTTGCTGGGTTTGCTTCTGATCGATGGCCAGGCGGATCTGCTGCAGGGCCTCGCTAAGCCGCCGGTTGCGGCCCAGCATCCGCTCGATCTGCAAGAAGCGCCCTTCCAGCGTGGCCAACCGGGTGCGATTGCGAAGCTTGTCCGGCACGTAGTTGGGATTGAGGATCATCTGGTACACCCGGCGTGCTTTTTCCAGCAGTTGGGGGCTTTGCTGGCTTTCGGCCATGTCGGTCAGCCCTTCGGCCACGCGGGGGAGCATTGCGGCCAGCTCGGGGCGCGCCTCGGGGAATTCCTTCTCCTTGCGTATTTCCTTGACGGCCTGCTCAATGATCTGAAGGGTTTTCTCCCAGTCCGAGCCCTGGTCCACCGCCCGACGCATGATGGCCAGGCCCCGCAGCACGCGCACGTGGCCTGCCCGCGTGTGGTCGGGAAAATAGTCCAGGAACCGCTCGAACTTCTCGATGGCCAGGGTGTAGGAGCCGTTGTTGTAGTCCTCTTCGGCCGACTGCAGGAGCTGGTCGGCCGATTCCCGGCCAATGGCCCAATAAAGACCTGCGGCGATTACCACCAGCAGGATCAACCCCCCTCCGCCCAGCAGGAACAGGGGGGATTCCCAGACGCTTCGCCGGACTCGGGCCGCTCCCCAGGCCGGGGCGGGCACTCCCGGCGCGGCGGCCGCTGGGCCTAGCTCGGCCGGCCCGGCCGCATCCAGAGCCTCCAGATCATCCAGCAGGGCCGGGCCCCCGCCCGATGCAGGAGCCGCAGGAGGCGACGGAAACGCCGATTCGGCTCTGCCGGGGGCGGGGTTGGCCTCGGGAAGGGAAGAGGGGGGCGTGTGCCCTTTGGCCGCAGGAGGCGTTTTCGGCCGGGGTTCTTCGGCGGTTTCCACCGCCTTGAGTAGTTCCTGGGCCTGGAAGCGGGTCAGGTGGCCGTGATCCACCAGCCACCCGGCCACGGAACGGGCCGAAGGAGGGGGTTGCCGGCTACGGAGCTGTTTCCGCAGGTGGCGCACCAGCTTCTCCGGCACCGTGCCGCGTTGCTGCAGCAGGTTCAGGAAAGTTTCCCACTGGGGAGTGCTCATGGATCGTCTCGCATCCGAGGCGGATAAGGGGACGGCCGGGGGCCGGGTCAGAACTCCTCTTCGTCGGGGGCCTTGCGAATGTCCTCAAAGCCGGCGGCCCGGGCCGCGTCGAACACCATCACCACCGTATCATGCCGGGCTTTCTCGTGGAAAGTGACCAGCACCCGGCTGGGACCCCCGCCGCCGCTGCGCCGCTGCCGCAGCAGCGAGAGCAGCTCCTGGCGGGTGGGGGCCTCGTGGTCTTCCACCCACACCACACTCGTTTCGTCCACGCGGATGATGATGTAATCGTCGTCCTCTTCCAGCTCTTCCAGGCTGCGGCTTTGGGCCGCCTGTTGGGTCGGGTCCGGCGAGGGCGTCTCCAGGGCCTTCTGCTTGGCGAAGGAAGCCGTGAGCATGAAAAAGATCAGCAGCAAGAAGGTCACGTCCACCATGGGGGTCATGTCCATCTCCTCCTCGCGGCGGCGGCCAGAGGTGGAGAAGCGAACCGGCGGCAGCGTTTCCTCTTTTTTTTGCGGCTCCTCCCGCAAAGAGTCGGCCTGGTCCAGCAACTGGCCCTCGCTGGGCATGTCGATCTGGTTCTGCCAGCGGGGAATGATGCCGATCCGCCCGCAGCCGGTGCACTGGAACCGCTTGCCCACCTGCTGCGGATCGGCCTTGAGTTTCTTCCCACACTGGGGACATCGAAAGCGAACGGCCATCGCCTTACGTCCTGGAAGTTGGTTTGCGGGGAAATCAATCCTCGTTCATCACGGCGATGTGCAGCGTGCTGTAACCGGCCTCCCCGGCCAGTTGCTCGATGCGATTGACGTCTCCTTCGCTCACTGCGCCTTCGGCCTTGATCAACACGGTGGTCTTTTTTCCATCAACCAGCTGTTGTTCCAGGTACTCCAGCACCTGCTGCCGCACCTCCCGCCAGGGACCGCTGACCCGGTTCTCTTCCAGCTTGCCGTTGCCCAGATAGACGGCCGCCAACTCCCCCGGCTGGTGGCCCAGGGTGATGATGGCCGCCGTGTCCGGGTCCACTCCGTCGCCGAAGCGGGCCTTGGGGAGCCGGATGGCCCGCTGCGGGTCCATGGCCGAAGCCACCAGGAAAAAGATCAACAGCAGGAAGGTAATGTCGATCATGGGGGTGATGTCCATTTCGGTGGTTTCTTCCATGGAGCGACGGGGTAGCAGGGGTCCGTCCAGCTCCACGTCTTCCGGCAAGGGAGCGTTTGCGGGTGCCATGGTGCGATTCCTCGTATGCTCTTGCATCACGGCGGGGAGTGGACCGCCAGGAAAAAGGCCAGGGCCACCCAGCCGGGAAAAAGCCTCTTACCGCCCTTGGGGTAATACGGCCCGCAGGCTGTCCAGGAACCGGGTCAGGCCCAAAGCCACCAGGTCTTCCATTTTGCGAATGCGGACGTTGATACTGGCCAGCGACAACACCAGCGGAATGGCGATGGCCAGTCCCAGGGCCGTGGTGATCAGGGCGATGCTGATGTCGTCGGCCAGGTCCTTGGGGTCCGGCTGCTGGGTGGCCAGTTTGCCGAAGGCCCCCATCATGCCCATCACCGTCCCCAGCAGCCCCACCATGGGGGCCGCCTTGATCACCGTCTGCACCCAGCTGAGGCGGTATTCCAGGTCGGAGAGCACGTCGCGCTGGAACCGTTCGGCCACGAAGTGTCGCAGCTGGGCCGGGCCCATGGCCCGATTGAGAATGGCCAGCCGGGCCAACTGGGGCATGGCTCGCGGGTCCTCCTCGCACAGCCGAGCTGCCCCCTCGAAGTCCCCCTGGCTGAGCAGTTGTTCCACCTGGGAGAGGAACTCCGATTGGGCATTTTCGTCCCGGAATCGCAATGTTCCCACCCGGCGCCACACCATGGTGACGCAAAACAGCCCCCACAACGCGATCAAAGCCAGAACCACGTAGATGATGTTCCCGATGACATTGGTCAGCTGAGTGATGTCGATCATGGTTGCTGTCGCTCCATAAGATGCGATCCGATGGAAAAAAAGGAATATCCCGACAAACATCAGATCCCTAACAACTCCTGGTCCACGACCACGAACCGGTAGCCGGAGCCGCTTCGCTGGACCTTGAAGTAGGTGCGGCGAATTTGCTTGGGCTGATGCCCCCGGAAAGCCACTTCAAGTTGGGCCAGCTGCGCTTCGACCTCCGGGGGATAGAACTGGAGGATGATCTTCCCCTGGGGATTGATCCCCGCTTTGCGCAGCAGCTGCAGGTCGAACTTTTTCAGGGAACCTTCGGTCCAGGACATGTAGAGCCGGTTCTCTTGGGCGTTGCGTCCGGCGGTGCGGCGTCGGGGGCGCGCCTGCGACAACGCCGAGGCGTATTCCACCCCGTTCTCCCCTACGGCGGCCAGCTCGATTTTGAAGAAGTCCAACTGCCGGGCGTACTCTTCCAGCGAGCTGGCCTCGTAGTGAATGATCCATCGCTTGTACCGGGGCACCCCGCCGACCGAGCCGCCTCCTTCGCCCAGGGCGGGATTGTCGCCGGTCCCTTCGCTTTTGCCCGCCTTCCCCGATTCCGGATCATCGCTTAGCTGGGGATCGTCCAGTTCGGCCAGGTGGGCGGCCACCACGGTTTCCACCAGGGCCAGGGTTTGCTCGATCTGAGGTTCTTCCAGCTCGGCTTCCCGGGAGATTTCCTCCGCGTCCGGGGCGTCCAGTTGCAGGCTGTCCCCCAGCACGCCTTCCGGGCTACCGCCCAGGTTCTCCGCCTGAATGGGGACGGCCACCAGCGGGGGCGAAAGCCGGTTGGTGAGCCAGATCACAAACAAGCAAAACACCGTCACTCCCACGAAGATCAACAACGCCACCAGCCAACTGGCAACCCGGTCGTAAAGGGAAACGTGCAACGGGGGGGCATCGTTGACCGAAGGGGATCGCGGATTGGAGGAGGAAGCAGACATGGATTCCTCATCTGAAGTTGCAAGCGGAAGCAACATCGCCGGGGCCGCCGCGTTTACGGACTGCCCTGGGGGAGCAATTCCCGGGCGGCATCCGGGCGGGCCGTCCGGTACCAGCGGGTCCATCGCAAGATGGCCTGACGACGCTGCTTGGGACTGGGGCGATCCGGTAACCCGAATCCTTCCATCCGGCGACTCAACCGCCGCAAGGCGTCGCGGGCGGCACGCATCACCCGCAAGTCCGGGTCTTCCAGCAGCCGGATCAACAGGGGTACCACGTCCATTTTACCCGAGGCGGCCAGGGCCTTCACCGCGGCGATCTTTGCCTCGGGGGAACCGTCCTGGGCCAGTTGGCGCAGCTGGCGGTCCAGCCGGGAGAGCATCTGCGGATCCGGGTCCTCTCCCAGCTCCTCCAACGCGGCCAAGGCCTGCTGGTACTTCGGATGATTCGGATCGCCGATGATCCCTAGCAACTGGTCCGCCGGACCCCGCAAGGGCTTGACCCGAAGCTGGCCGCCGCGCAACTCCAGCGGGCCGCCCAAGCGGGGAAGCCCCCGTCCGCCGACCAGCTTGCCGCTGGCCGGTTGCACATCCTGGAGCATCTTGCGGGTGGCCCGAACCAGGAACAAAACGGCAAAGGCCGTGGGGGCTGGGTCGGGGCTGACCGTGGCATCGTTTTTGCCCCAGCTTCCATCCCCCCGTTGACGTGCCAGTAGATATTCCAAGCCCAAGTTGTACCATTGTTCGCTCGTGGACCCTTCCGGATCGACCAGTTCCCGAAAACTGTGGTAACGCTCCAACGAATAAAGGAAGTAAAACACGTACTCGTGCTCTGCTTTTTCAAAGGAAAAATTGGCTTCCAGCCATTGTTCGGCCCTTTGGGCGGCTTGGGACAACTGGGCCACGGGAAGGGAAACGGAACGCATTTTGTGCACTCCCCCGCCCGCTTCCACCTTTTCCAACGCCGGCGGCAAACCCGTTTCTTGTTCCCGACGCCCTCCCAACTTGGCACGGGCCTGGCAGATATACAGAGCACTCAAGGCCGCAGCGGTGGTGCCGACTCGAGGACCCCTTGCTGGTTGGGCCGGCTCGTACACGTATCCGCCTGAGGAGTGCTGGGTACGCACCAGCCACGTGGCCAGGTTTTGCCACGCCCCGGCCGACGTCCCCACGCCGGACTGATCCATGGCCCACAAAGCCAACGCCCCGTACTGGGTCATCGAGGTATCCCCTCCGACTTGCTTGGGGCCGCGTGACTGGCCGAACAAACAGCTGAATCCCCCATGAGCCATCTGAAATCTCATGATGTTCGAGCGAAGAAGGCGAATCTCCTCGGCCGAACCATCCGGATTGATCTCCGACAAAGCCGTCAGCGCAATGGCTATGGAGTAAGGGGCTGAGTATTCCCTGGCCAGTTGTGGGCGGTGGATATCCTGTCGGATAGCGGCCAGGGTGTTTCGAACGATCGGGTCCGTGGGTTGCACGGCTTCCGCCTTGTAAAGGGCCAGAATGGCCAAGCTGGTCAGCCCCAGACGCCGGGAAGTAGAGGCCTCATTGCGAGCACGACGGAGACCCGTGGTTTTCAGATAATTGCAGGCCCGCTGAACGGATTGACGCACTTTCGGTGGCAATGGTTCGGCGGCTTGCGATCCGGTGGCCAGAGAAAAAAGCACCAACCACACAAGCTCTCGATACGGTTTCATTGCTCGGCCGGTCACGTGCTGGAGAAAGGAAAAGCCAACAAGCACCCGATTCCCACCCTTCCGGCAGGAACGCCCCGGCTACCGATCGGAACCAGGAAACGCACCCCTGGGCTCCCGGCCGATCGCTCTCTCTGTCCCGATCCGCTCCCGCGCCGTGGCTATGACGGGTGGAGGCAATCCGGCTTCACCCTGGAAAAGGATAAAAACGACAAGGCCACCGCGGGATTCCTCCTGCGGTTGTTTCGCCGGAAAGCCCCCAACTGCCAAACACGACCGGGATACGGAACAAGTCCTTCAGGCAACAAAAATCTTACACTAAGGCAAAAAACACCGTCAAGCAAACGCAAACCTCGCTGCTGCCCCCAGGAAACACCCCCGGCAGCCGAGACCGCCGATTCCGGCTCCTGTAGGGGACCGCGTGCGAAAAAAGATTGACCCCGGCCCCCGGTTCGGCTACAAACAAATCAAGAGGCGTTTATCCTTTTGCCGTGCCCCAACCGTGGCCGATACCAGTAACGATACGCTGCCCCGCCTTTGCTGATTCCCACCTGCCAACCTCCCCGCCTTTCCCGCCAAGAACAAGTAAGAAAGATGGCCGCCTTGCAGAAAATCCGGCTTTTCTTCCCGCTTCTGGCCCTGGCGGTAATCTCGCCGCCGGCCGAAGCCGACGAGCCGCTCCACCGGCAGATCGACCGCATGATCCAGGCCAGGCTCCCTTCGGCCCCCGCCCCGCTGGCCGATGATGCCCAGTTCCTGCGACGCGTGTACCTGGACCTCACCGGGCGCATCCCCACGCCGCAGGAAGCCCGGGCCTTCCTGGCCGACGGCTCGCCGGAGAAACGCCTGCGGCTGATCGACCAGTTGCTCGCCTCGCCGGAGTTCCCCTGGCGGATGGCCCATGTGCTGGACGACTGGCTCATGGAACGCCGCACCGCCCCGGGGGTCAGCCGCACGCAGTGGCTGGAGTACCTGCGGCGCACCGTGGAACAGAACCGGCCGCTCCATCTGCTGCTGGCCGAGTTGCTTCAGGCCGACGACCACACGCCACAGGAAGCCACTGCGTTCCTGCTGGCTCGCAATGCCGAACCGCACGCGGTGACGCGCGACGTGGGCCGCACCATCTTCGGCGTGGACTTGCAGTGTGCCCAGTGCCACGACCACCCGGACATCGACGACTACAACCAGGATCTATACTACGGGTTGTTTGCCTTCTACACCCGCACCAGCCTGTTTACCGAACCCAAGAGCAAACGCAAGCTGCTGGCCGAAAAGGCCCAAGGCGAGGCCTCCTACACCTCGGTGTTCGACTCCTCGATCAAGAAAGAACGGGTCGATCCCCAGCCCCCGGGCGGCAAACCTCTGCCGGACCCCAAGCTGGCCAAGGAGCAGCTTTACCTGGTGGCTCCGGCCAAGGGCGTGCGGCCTGTGCCCCGCTACAGTCGCCGGGCGCGGCTGGCCCAGGTGGTCCGCCAGGGCACCAACCGCTATCTGGCCCGAAACGTGGCCAACCGGCTTTGGGCCATGATGATGGGCCGCGGGCTGGTCCACCCGGTGGACTACTTCCACAGCGACAATCCCCCTTCGCACCCGGAGTTGCTGGAACGCCTGGCCGACTACTTGATTCAGACACGCTACAATCTGCGCGGTTTCCTGCGCCAACTGGCCTTGAGCCACACCTACCAGCGAAGCAGCCTGCCGCCGAAGACTCTGCCCGCCGAGATGTTGGCCCCGGAGCTATTCGCCGTGGCGCAGCTCAAGCCCCTACGGGCCGAACAGCTGGCCTGGAGCGTGATGGAAGCCACTGGGATCAGCACCGCCACGCGGGAAGCGGTGCGGAGCCAGTTATTGCGGGATCCGAAGATGCGGGACATTTTCCAGTTGGACGCCCGCCGGGCGGCGCTGCTGGAGCAGATGGTGCAGCACCAGCTGGCCCGGCGAATGGAGGGCAACGTGCGGGCGTTTGTGCGCGAGTTTGCCCCCCCGGTCGGGGAGCTGCAGGATCAGTTCCACGCCACGGCCGCCCAGGCGTTATTTATGAACAACGGGAACTTGTTGCGTTCCTGGCTTGCCCCGCGCAGCAACAATCTCACCGGACGTTTGCTCAAGATCAAAGACACAAACAAACTGGCCGAAGAGCTTTACCTGAGCGTGCTGACCCGACCGCCGGACGAAAGCGAACGGCAGGCGGTGGCCCAGTACCTCAAAGGCCGCGACAAGGACCGCCCCGCGGCCGTGCAGGAGATGGCCTGGGCGCTGCTCTGTTCGGTGGAGTTCCGGTTCAACCATTAACAATGCTCGTGCGGACACCGCGGATGCGAAACAACCCCACTCCCAGGGAGGACAAGTCATGAAGTGTCGCTATGCTTGTGGCAGCCCGGAGCATGCCCTGCACCGGCGCAAGTTCCTGGGCGCGTTGGCCGGGGTGACGGGTTTGGGCACTGTGGGCTTTTTCACTCGCCCGGCGGTGGCCAAACAGTTGCAAAAGAAGCAAAAGCACATGCTGGTCATCTACCTGGCCGGGGGGGTGAGCCAGCTGGAAACCTGGGACCCCAAGCCGGGGACCGACACCGGGGGTCCGTTTCGGGCCATCCCCACCTCAGTACCCGGGGTGCACATCTGTGAGCTCCTGCCCCACACCGCCAAGCAAATGCACCGCATGGCCCTGGTGCGCAGCCTCAACACCAAGAACAACGATCACGGGATGGGGCACTACCAGATGACCCACGGCCGCAACCGCGGCGGGCTGAACGTGCCGCACGTGGGCGCGCTGGTCAATCGCATGCTCCACCCCAAGGAAAGCCCCCTGCCGGGGTTCATCCACGTGGGCCGCGGCGGCGACATCAAGGACGCCGGATATCTTGGCCCGCAGTACGGCAGCCTGGGGTTGCCCTCGGGCGGCCCGCCGGCAGGGATCGCCCGGCCCAAGGGACTCTCGCTGGAGGCCGACATGCGACGGCACAAGTTCCTCCGCGGAGTGAACAACCACTTCCTGGCCCAACGCCGCTCGGCCGAGACGGAAGCCTACACCTACAGCTACGAGCAGGCCCTGCGGTTGATGGAGCAGCGGCACGTGTTCGAAGTGGACCGCGAGCCGGAAAAGCTCCGCGAAGCCTACGGCTCCCACCCCTTCGGCCGCCACTGCCTGCTGGCCCGGCGACTGATCGAACACGGCGTGACCTACGTGCAGGTGAACCACACCAACTACGACACCCACCACGAGAACTTCAACTTCCACATCGAGCAGCTCGGGGAGTTCGACCGCACGTTCGCCACGCTGCTGGAAGACCTGGCCAGCCGCGGCTTGCTGGAGCATACGCTGGTGGTGGTGATGAGCGAGTTCGGCCGCACGCCGCGGATCAATGAGCGGCTGGGCCGCGATCACTGGGGCCGCTCCTGGAGCATTGCCCTGGCCGGTTGCGGCATCCAGCACGGGGCGGTGATCGGCAAAACCAACAAGAACGGCACCGCCGTGGCCGAGCGGGAAGTGGATCACGGGCACTTGTTCCACACCTACCTGCAGGCCCTGGGAATCGACTCCACGGGCAACGTGGACGTCAACGGCCGCGAGCTGCCCGTGGCCGACCCTGCCCGCGAGCCGATCGAGGAGCTGCTGGCATGAGCCCCCAACAAGCCGCCCAGCTGCCCAAGGTGGACCCCAAGGCGTTCCGCGAGCTGAAGCGGTTCAAGTACGCCTCGCCGTTTCTGGCCTGCCGCTTCGATCCCAAGGGGCGGTTCGTCTTCGCCGCCGCCCAGGACTTCTCCATCCAGCGGTGGGAGCTGGCCTCGGGGAAACAGGCCAGCTACCTGGGAGGACACGAGAGCTGGGTGCGTGCCTTGGGCTTCGACCCCCAAGGCCGCTGGCTCTTAAGCGGCGGTTACGATGGGCGGCTGATCTGGTGGCCCGCCGATGCCGAAAAACTCGAGCCGCTCCGCAAGATCGACGCCCACCAGGGCTGGATTCGGGCGCTGGCTGTCAGTCCCGACGGGCAACTGGTGGCCACTGTGGGCAACGACCACCTGGTCAAGCTCTGGAAAGTGGAAGACGGCTCCCCGGTGGCCGAACTGGCCGGACACCAGCACCACGTCTATAACGTGGCGTTCCACCCCGGGGGAAAGGACCTGGCCACCTGCGACCACCACGGCGTGGTCAAGCACTGGTCGCTTAAAGAGCTGAAGCAAGTCCGGGAGCTGAAAGCCGCCGATATCCACAAGTACGATACCGGCTTTCATGCCCATATCGGCGGGGCGCGGGCCATGTGCTTCGACGCCCAGGGCAAACTGCTGGCCGCCGGCGGGATTACCAACGTCACCAACGCCTTT